>Ga0255338_1000548_pt1 | contig 111790 bp, 108 predicted proteins | sample MeOH1_35cm_T4_19_FD_203715 | JGI IMG/M metagenome (GOLD analysis project Ga0255338, IMG submission 203715) | Sandy soil microbial communities from University of British Columbia, Vancouver, Canada - MeOH1_35cm_T4_195 | ecosystem: Engineered > Artificial ecosystem > Sand microcosm >... | reverse complement strand
GCAGGTCCAGGAACTTCCGGAAGAGGACCCGGGCCGCCTCGGGGTTCATGGCCTGATCGAAGGAAGGCCGCCGCCCCCGGGCGATGCTGCCGGCCAGGGTGAACTGGCTGATGGCGAGGATCTCGCCGCCCACATCCTGGAGGCCGAGGTTCATCTTCCCGTCACCGTCCTCGAAGACGCGCAGCGAGGCGATCTTGGCGGCGGCCCAGGCGCAGGTCTCCTCCGTGTCGCCAGTTTCGAGGCCCGCCAGCACCAACAGCCCTGGACCGATGGCGGCCTCCAGCTCCCCGCACCGCACCGAGGCCCGCTGCACACGCTGGATGACCGCCTTCATCGCAGCCCCACCTTCCGCCCGATCTTCCCGGCCAATGCCTTCGCTTCGGGGTGCCCGAACCCCGCGGCGGCCACCCCGTAGACCAGCGCGCACAGGGCCACCAGGGGCAGCAGACGGAAGGCGAGCAGGGCCCGCGTGAAGACGTGGGGAGTGTCCAGCGCGAAGAACCGAGTGCCGCCCCAGGCCAGCAGGCCCATGAGGACGCATGCGGCGAGGGCGCGGGCGGTGGCGTTCAGGAGGGGGCGCAGGTCCAGGCCTGGTAGGCGGGGGCGCAGGCGCAGCAACAGGCCCACGAGGCCCGCGAGGCTGGCGAGGCCGTTGGCCAGGGCCAGGCCACCGGTACCCAGGGGCTTGAGCAGGGCGAGGCTGAGGGCCACGTTCAGCAGCAGGGTGCCGCCCGCCAGGGCTGCGGGACCGCGGTAGTCCTTGAGGGCGTAGAGGGCCTGGTTGCCCAGTCGCTGGGCCGCCACGAAGACCAGACCCACGGACTGGAACACCAGGGTCAGGGCCGTCCAGTCTGCGGCGGCGGGGTTGTAGGCGCCCGTGCGGAAGAGCAGGGCGCAGATGGGCCGCGCCAGCACTGCCAGTCCCACGGAGGCCGGCAGCACCAGCAGGGCCGAAGCCGAGATGGCCTGCGTGAGGCTGCGGTTCATCCCGGGCCAGTCCCGGGCCTCGGCCTGGCGTGACAGCGTGGGCAGTCCGGCGGTGGCGAGACTCATGGCGAAAAGGCCGAGCACCATTTCGCCCATCATGCCGCTGTTGTAGAGCACCATCTGGGCGCCATTGGGCAGCATGGAGGCCAGCATGGCGCTGATCAGGGCGTTGATGGGGTAGATGCCCGCCGCCAGCAGGCCGGGCCCCATGCGGCGCAGGGCCTTGCGGACCCAGGGATCCCGCAAATGCAGGCCGAAGGAGAGGCCGAAGCCCTCCTTCCGCACGGCGGGGAGCACCACCAGCAGCTGTAGCACACCGCCCGCCAGCACGGCGATGGCGCAGACGATGGCGACCGTTTCGAGGGGGACGCGCCCGTTCCGTTCCAGCACGCGCAGCGTGGTCCAGCCGAAGGCGATGAAGGCCAGATTCCAGAACACGGACACCGAGGCCGCCAGGGCGAAGCGGTGGCGTAGGTTCAGCAGCCCCGTGAAGCCCGCCGTGAGGCTCACCAAGGCCAGGTAGGGGAACATGATGCGGCCCAGTTTCGTGGTGAGCTCGCCCTGGGCTTCCGGGCGGCCCATCATGAGCAGGCCTGCCAGGGGCCCCATGAGCAGCAGCACCACGGCCACGCCCACCAGCAGGATAGCCAGCAGCGTGCCCAGGAAGCGCGCCGCCACGGCCTTCACGGCGGCCTCGCCCTCAGCGGCCTCCGCTTCTGCCAGGGTCGGCAGGAAGGCGGCGGTCATGGTGCCTTCGGCGGTGAAGCGGCGCAGCAGGTTGGGCAGGCGGAAGGCCACGGCATAGGCATCCGCCGCCGCGCCCGCCCCCAGCACGTGGCTGAGGAAGAAGGTCTGGAGCAGGCCCGTGAGTCGGCTCAGCAGCGTCATGAAGCCCACGACCCCCGCGGAGCGGAGCAGGCTGGGACGGGCGGGGGTGGGGTCGCTCACGGTCGGCACTGGGCGAAGTGGTCCATGAGGCTCCCCGAATTGGAGCCGCTAGTCGGAATTGAACCAACGACCATCCGCTTACAAGGCGGGCGCTCTACCAACTGAGCTATAGCGGCACGAAGTCCAGTCTATCGGATTTTGCAGCTTTGCTGAATGGTGCTGGAGAAGGTGGAGGTCGACCTGGGCGTGATGCTCAGCGGTTCGGGGCCCCGCTCGGAACTGTGCTGGTGCGCTGTCCGCTCGTGACCCGCGGGAAGACTGTGGCCGACCTGGTTGTTATTCTCAGCGGTGCGGGGCCCCAATTTTCAGGCGACATTCAGTCGCCTGAAAATTGACCCGCATCCGCTTCGACCCGTTAGCGCGGATCCCCAGACGGGTCCCGCTTCAGGTCTTCCATGAACGTCTCCATCCACTTGGTGGAGAAGGTGCCGGCGATGAAGTCGGGGTGGTCCATGATGCGGCGGTGGAGTGGAGCCGTGGTCTTGATGCCCTCGATCACCAGGGTGTCCAGGGCGCGGCGCATGCGGGCGATGGCTTCCGTGCGGTTGGCGCCGTAGGCGATGAGCTTGGCCACCATGGAATCGTAGTGGGGCGGGATCACGGCGTCCTGGTGCATGGCAGTATCCACGCGGATGCCGGGGCCGCCGGGGAAGTGCAGGGCCGTGATGCGGCCGGGGCAGGGCGTGAACTTGAAGGGGTCCTCGGCGTTGATGCGGCACTCGATGGCGTGGCCCTTCTGCACCACGTCCTCCTGCCGGAAGCTCAGCTTCTGGCCTGCTGCGATGCGGAGCTGCTCCTTCACGATGTCGATGCCCGTGACCAGCTCGGTGACGGGATGCTCCACCTGCACGCGGGTGTTCATCTCCATGAAGAAGAAGTCGCCGCGCTTGTCGAGGAGGAACTCGATGGTGCCGGCGTTGTAGTAGCCCACGGCCTTGGCGGCCCGCACGGCGGTGTCGCAGATGCGCTGGCGCAGGCCCGGTTCGAGGACGGCGCTGGGGCTTTCCTCGATGAGCTTCTGGTGGCGGCGCTGGATGGAGCACTCGCGCTCGCCCAGATGCACCACGTTGCCGAAGAGGTCGCCCATGATCTGGACTTCGATGTGGCGCGGCTCCAGGAGGTACTTCTCCATGTAGACGCTGTCATCGCCGAAGGCGCCCTTGGCTTCGCTGCGGGCGTTGTTGTAGAGGTCGGGCAGCTCCTCGGCGTTGTTGCAGATGCGCATGCCGCGCCCGCCGCCGCCCGCGCTGGCCTTGACGATGACGGGGTAGCCGATCTGCTCGGCCACGACCAGGGCCTCTTCCACCGTCTCGACGAGCCCATCACTGCCGGGCATGAGGGGCACGCCCGCTTCCAGCATGGTGGCCTTGGCCTGGGCCTTGTTGCCCATCTTGCGGATGATCTCGGGGCTGGGCCCGATGAAGGTGATGCCGCAGGCCTGGCAGACTTCCACGAAATGCGCGTTCTCGCTGAGGAAGCCGTAGCCCGGGTGGATGGCTTCGGCGCCGGTGACTTCCGCGGCGGCGATGACCTGGGGGATGTTCAGGTAGGACTTGGAGGACGGCGCGGGGCCGATGCACACTTCCTCGTCCGCGAACCGCACGTGCAGGGCATTGCGGTCGGCCTCCGAGTAGACCGCCACGGTCTGGATGCCCATCTCCTTGCAGGCCAGGATCACGCGGAGCGCGATCTCGCCACGGTTGGCGATGAGCACTTTCTTGAAGGGTGGCGCATCGGCCGGAGCCGCGGCTGGGGATGCCTTGCGTTTGATGGCGGCGCCCATGGCCTAACCGATCCGGACCGCAAAGAGGCGCTCGCCGTACTCGACGGGGGTACCGTTCTCCACCAGCACCTTGACGATCTCACCGGCCACGTCGCACTCGATCTCATTCATGAGCTTCATGGCTTCGACAATGCAGAGGGTCTGGCCAGGCTTCACGAAATCGCCGGGGGAGGCGTAGGGCGTGGCGGTGGGATTGGATGCCCGGTAGAAGGTGCCGACGATGGGGCTGGTGACGTAGTGAATCCCTGGTTCGTCCGCGGGGGCCGCCGGCTGACCGGCGGGCATCGCCATGGCGGGAGTGGGATGGGCCGCGGGAGCAGTGGCGAACACCATCGGGGCGGCCTGGACCACGGGGGCCGGACCGTCCTTGCGGATGCGGAAGCGCATATCCCCGGCTTCGAACTCGAACTCCTGGAAGGGTTCGCGGCCCACCAGGGCGATGAGGGCCTTGATCTCGTCCAGGCCCAGGGGGGAGGTCGGGGTGGGGCGAGGAGCGGCGGCCTTAGGACCCACATTGGGTGAGGCCTTCAGGATGGCCTTGGGCGCTGCGGGCTTGGGCGCCGGAGCGGGCTTCTTTGCGGCAGCGGACTTCTTGCGGGAGGTGCTCATCAAGGCTCCAACGGTCGGATCGGCTGGGGAAGGGAACGAGCATACCAAACCAGCCTGGGAGGGTCAGGTCACGATTCTTCCGGGGGGTCGGCGGCTACGGCTTTCTTGCGCAGCCGGGGACCGGTTTCTTCAGGGCGGAACTCTTTGCGGGCCGCGTCCAGGATGCCGTTGAGGAATTGCGTGCCTTCCTGGTCGCTGAATTCCTTCACGATCTCCAGAGCCTCGTTGATGACGATGGGAAAGGGCACTTCCTTCACGTACATCAACTCGTAGAGCCCCAGACGGAGCAGGTTGCGGTCCACAGCGGCCATGCGGTGGATCTTCCAGTGCTCGGCGTACTTCGTCAGCACGCTGTCGATCTCTTCCATCTGGCCATGCACGCCGTCCACCAGGCGCCGGGCATAGTAGAAGGCATCCCGGTTCAGGTCCTGGATGGCATAGAACCCTGCGAACACCTGGTCCGGCGCGTAGCCGGTAAGATCCATGGCATACAGCATTTGAAGGGCGTACTCGCGCCCCCGGCGGCGAACTCCCATCTACTTGCGTCCCTTCGTCCCGGCCTTGAGGGTGTGGGCGAGGTCGGCCATCTCGAGGACACTCTGGGCGGCCTCCCAGCCCTTGTTGCCCATCTTGGCGCCAGCCCGGTCGATGGCCTGCTCCACGCTGTCCGTGGTCAGCACGCCGAAGGAGAGCGGCAGGCCGGTGTCGAGGGCCACCTGGGCGGCGCCCTTGGTGACCTCGGCGGCGATTATGTCGAAGTGGGGCGTGCCGCCGCGGATCACCGAGCCCAGCACGATGACGCCGGCATAGCGCCCGCTCTGGGCCGCCAGCTTGGCCGCCTGGGGCAGCTCGAAGCTTCCCGGGACGCGGATGAGGTCCATCTGCTCCTCGCGGCCGCCGTGGCGGAGGATGCAGTCCTTTGCGCCCTCGATGAGGCGGTCGACGATGAAATCGTTCCATCGCGAGGCCACCAGCGCGAAGCGGTCGCCGTCGTGGACGCGGATGTGGCCCTCAAAGATCCCCATGGGAACCCCCCGAAAGGTGGTCAAGAACGATGAGGTTAGCACACATGGCCGGATCGCCATCTCGGAAAATGGCCCGGGGGCAACGCCCCCGGGCCATTTTCCAAGCCGGGAAAAGCTAGACCTGGACGGTGTCGGCGACCTCGCGGAAGTCCGGGATCTGGTCGAAGTTCATGTAGCGGTAGATGTCGCCCGCCTTCGTGCCGACGATGCCGACCTGGGCCATGTACTCGGCCACGGTGGGGATCTTCCCCAGCAGGGCGCAGATGGCCGCCAGTTCCGCCGAGCCCAGGTAGACACGGGTGTCGAGGCCCAGGCGGTTGGGGAAGTTGCGGGTGGAGGTGGACATGGCCGTGCTGCCCTTGCGGATCTGAGCCTGGTTGCCCATGCAGAGCGAGCAGCCGGGCATCTCCATGCGCGCGCCGGTGCGGCCGAGGATGCCGTAGTAGCCCTCCTGGGTGAGGACGTACTCGTCCATCTTGGTGGGCGGAGCGATCCAGAGGCGCGTGGGGATGTCGCTCTTGCCGTCCAGCAGCTTCCCGGCGGCGCGGAAGTGGCCGATGTTGGTCATGCAGGAGCCGATGAACACTTCGTCGATCGTGTCGCCGGCCACCGTGGACAGGAGCTTGACGTCGTCCGGATCGTTGGGGCAGGCCACGAGGGGTTCCTTCACGTCGGCGAGGTTGATCTCGATGACGGCGGCGTATTCGGCGTCCGCATCGGGGGCCAGCAGCTCGGGCTTGGCGATCCAGGCCTGCATGGCCCGGATGCGGTTCTCCAGGGTCTCGCGGTGCTCGTAGCCGTTGGCGATCATCCACTTCATGAGCGTGATGTTCGAGGTCATGTACTCGATGATCGGTTCCTTGTCCAAGCGCACGGCGCAACCGGCGGCGGAGCGCTCGGCAGAGGCGTCCGTCAGCTCGAAGGCCTGTTCGACCTTGAGTTTGGGCAGACCCTCGATCTCGAGGATGCGGCCGCTGAAGATGTTCTTCTTGCCCTTCTTCTCGACGGTGAGCAGGCCCTGCTGGATGGCGTAATAGGGGATGGCGTTCACCAGGTCGCGCAGGGTGACGCCGGGCTGCAGCTCACCCTTGAAGCGCACCAGCACGGATTCCGGCATGTCCAGGGGCATGACGCCCGTGGCGGCGGCGAAGGCCACCAGGCCCGAGCCCGCGGGGAAGGAGATGCCGATGGGGAAGCGGGTGTGGGAATCGCCGCCGGTGCCGACGGTGTCAGGCAGGAGCAGGCGGTTCAGCCAGCTGTGGATGACGCCGTCGCCGGGCTTGAGCGACACACCGCCGCGATTGGTGATGAAGGGTGGCAGCTCGCGGTGGGTCTTCACGTCCACGGGCTTGGGGTAGGGCGCGGTGTGGCAGAAGGACTGCATCACCATGTCGGCGCTGAACTGGAGGCAGGCCAGATCCTTCAGCTCATCGCGGGTCATGGGGCCCGTGGTGTCCTGGGAGCCCACGGTGGTCATCCTGGGCTCGCAGTAGGTGCCGGGGCGGATGCCGGCCACCCCACAGGCTTTGCCGACCATCTTCTGGGCCAGGCTGAAGCCCTTGCCGGTGTCCTTGGGGACCGCGGGCAGGCGGAAGGCGGTGGAGGCGGGCAGGCCCAGGGCCGCGCGGGCCTTGGCCGTGAGGCCGCGGCCGATGATGAGGGGGATGCGGCCCCCGGCGCGGACTTCGTCGAAGATCACGTCCGACTTCACCTTGAATTCGGCGATGACTTTGCCGTTCTTCAGGGCCTTGCCCTCATAGGGGCGCAGCTCGATGACATCGCCCATCTCCATGCTGTTGACGTCCAGCTCGATGGGCAGGGCGCCGGCATCTTCCATGGTGTTGTAGAAGATGGGCGCGATCTTGGAGCCGAGGCAGACGCCGCCGAAGCGCTTGTTGGGCACGAAGGGGATGTCCTCACCCGTGAACCACAGCACGGAGTTGGTGGCGGACTTGCGGGAGGAGCCCGTGCCCACCACGTCGCCCACGTAGGCGACAAGGTGGCCCTTGGCCTTGAGGGCCTCCAGCTGCTTGAGGGGGCCCACCTTGCCAGGCTCGTCAGGGTTGATGCCGGGGCGGGCGTTCTTCAGCATGGCCACGGCGTGGAGCGGGATGTCGGGGCGGCTCCAGGCGTCCGGAGCCGGGGAGAGGTCGTCGGTGTTGGTCTCGCCGGTCACCTTGAACACGGTGAGCGTGAGGCTCTGCGGCACCTCGGGGCGGCTGGTGAACCACTCGGCCTCGGCCCAGGACTTCAGCACGGCCTGGGCGTTCTTGTTGCCTGCATCGGCCTTGGCCTTCACGTCCGCGAAGGCGTCGAAGACCAGCAGGGTCTTCTTGAGGCCCTCGGCGGCGAGGGGGCCGACCTGGGCATCGTCCAGCAGATCGATGAGGGGCTTGACGTTGAAGCCACCCAGCATGGTGCCCAGCAGCTCCGTGGCCTTCTCGCGGGAGACGAGGGCCACCTTCTCCTTCCCGCTGGCCACACTGGCCAGGAAGGCGGCCTTCACCCGGGCGGCGTCATCCACGCCGGCGGGCACGCGATGCGTCAGGAGATCGAGCAGGAAAGCCTCTTCGCCTTTGGGGGGCTTGGCCAATAACTCGGTGAGCTCGGAGGTCTGCGCCTCGGTGAGTGGCAGGGCGGGGATGCCGAGGGCGGCACGTTCGGCGACATGTTGGCGATAGGCTTGCAGCACGGTCAACTCCCCTGAGAACGCCGCTGGGCGCGAACGGATGGCAGTGCGGGGCACCGTCCCCGCGACGGCAGGCGCAGTCTCCCGCCACGTCCATTCTACATGGGCGGCCCCGGGGCATCGCCGGCCGGGGTCCTGATCGGGGCTAATTCCTAGTAGCCTGCAGCCTGACCGTCCTTCCGCGACTCGCTGGCCCCGAAGTAGACCTTCTGCTTGGGATCCCAGCGGATGGCCTGGTAGCCGCCGTAGCCGCCGAACATCCAGCCCACGCCGTGGCCGCGGTTCATGAGCTCGCGGACGGTCTCGTAGGGGAAGCCGCTCTCCAGCTGGATGGTGCCGGGCAGCTTTCCTTTCTCGCCCGTGGGCTCCGGCGAGCCGTCATGGCTCATGCGGGGGGCGTCGCCGGCCTCCTGGGCGTTCATGGCGAAGTCGATCATGTTCATGACGATCTGGACGTGGCCCATGGGCTGGAACTCGCCGCCCATGACGCCGTAGCTGAGGAAGGGCTGGCCGTCCTTGGTGATGAAGCCGGGGATGATGGTGTGGAAGGGCCGCTTGCCGGGCGCGTAGGTGTTGGCGTTGCCCTCTTCGAGGTTGAACAGCTCGCCGCGGTCCTGGAGGCAGAAACCCAGGTCGCCTGGCGTCATGCCGCTGCCCATGCCGCGGTAGTTGCTCTGGATGAGGCTCACCATATTGCCTTCGCCGTCGGCGGTGGTGAGGTAGACCGTGTCGCCTTCCTTCAGGGGCGGGTGGCCCGCCTCCAGGCGGCGCGAGGCGCGGTCGCCGATGAGGGCCCGGCGCTGGGCGGCGTAATCCTTCGAGAGTAGCCAGGAGAGCGGCACCTTCATGAAGGTGGCGTCGGCGTAGAACTTGGCCCGGTCCTCGAAGGCCAGCTTCTTGGCCTCCGCGAACAGGTGGACGTGCTGGGAGCTGCCGAAGGGGATCTTCGAGAAGTCGTAGCCTTCGAGGATGTTCAGCATCTGGAGGGCCGCGATGCCCTGGCCGTTGGGAGGCAGTTCCCACACGTCATAGCCGCGGTAGTTCACGCTGACGGGCTCCACCCAGTCCGAGTGATGGGCGGCCAGGTCCTCGTAGCTGAGGAAGCCGCCGTTGGCCTTCATGTAGGCGTCGATCTTCCGGGCGATCTCGCCCTTGTAGAAGGCGTCGCGGCCCTCCTTCGCCAGGAGTTCCAGCGTCTTCGCCAGCCGCGGATTGCGGAAGACCTCGCCGCTCACGGGGCCCCGCTTGCCGTCCACGGTGAAGGTCTCCAGGAAGCCCGGATACTTGCCCAGCACCGGCACGCTGCGGCCCCAGTAGTAGGCGATCAGCTCGCTGACGGGGAAGCCTTCCTTGGCGTACCTGATGGCGGGTGCCAGCACCTGGGCCATGGGCAGCTTGCCGAACTTCCTGTGCAACTCGAACCAGCCGTCCACGCAGCCGGGAACGCTCACGGGCAGCGGCCCCTGGGGCGGGATGTGCTTGAGGCCCAGCTTCTTGAAGTGGTCGAGGGTGAGGGACTTCGGCGAGCGCCCGCTGCCGTTGAGGCCGTGCAGCTTCTTCGTCTTCGCCTCCCACACGATGGCGTAGAGGTCGCCGCCCATGCCGCTGCCCGTGGGTTCCATGAGGCCCAGGGCCACGTCCGCGGCGATGGCCGCGTCCACGGCGGAGCCGCCCTGCTTGAGGATGTCCAGGGCGATCTGCGTCACCAGGGCCTGGCTGGTGCAGGCCATGCCGTGCTGGGCCGCCACCTCAGAGCGCGTGGCGAAGGCCCTACCCGTGACGCGATCGCCGGCCAGCAGGGAGAGGGCGGCCAGGGGAAGGGCGAGGCATGCCGTGGGGATGCGCATGGGGCCTCCGGAGAATGGTCCCCATGTAACCACACTTGCCTCGCAATCCGAGGCTTCAATTTCACGACGGTCGGTCCATCCTGGTGCGGAGGTGCCCCATGTCCTTCGACGCCGCCGCCCGGGAAGCCCATCTCCTCCGCTACCGCCAGGGACCCGCGCTGCTCCGGCAGGCCTGGGAGGACGTGCCGGCGGAGGCCCGCACCTGGCGGCCCGGCGAGGGGAAGTGGAGCGCCCACGAGGTGGTGGTGCACTGCGCGGATTCGGAGACCTACGCGGCCATCCGCATCCGGCTGTTGCTGGCCGAGCCTGAACCGCTCATCGTGGGCTACGACGAGAACGCCTGGGCCAAGCGATTCGACTATCACGCTTCCGATCCGGAGTTGGCCTTGCGGCTGATCGAGGTGGTGCGGGCCCACACTGTGGCCACGCTCGACCGGCTGCCGGAGGAGGCCTGGGGCCGCATGGGACGCCACACCCACAGCGGCCCCTACGGCGCCGACGACTGGCTGCGCAGCTACGCCGGGCATCTTGAGATCCACACGGCCCAGATCCGGCGGAACCTCGCGGCCTGGAGGCTCCATGTCCGCTGACCTCGACCTGGGCGCCTACCTGCGGCGCATCGGCTTCGCCGGCGAGGCGCGACCCGACCTGACCACGCTTCGCGCGCTGCACCAGGCCCACGTCTCCACCATTCCCTTCGAGAACCTGGACGTGCAGATGGGCCTGCCCATCCGGCTGGACCTGGCCTCGCTCCAGGCCAAGCTGGTGCGTCGGCGGCGCGGCGGCTACTGCTTCGAGCAGAACAGCCTGTTCCTGGCGGTCCTCCGGTGGGTGGGCTTCGAGGTCATCCCCTGCGAGGCCCGGGTGCGCCGGGGCGCGACCACTCTGCTCCCCCGCACCCATATGCTGCTGATCGTGCAGTTGGAGGGGACCCGCTGGCTCTGCGACGTGGGCTTCGGCGGCGATGGCCCGCTGCATCCCGTGCTCCTGGGCGGCGAGGCCCACGCCCAGTTCCTCAGTGAATTCCGCGTGGTCGAAGAGACCAATGGGGAACAGCTGAACGTGCTCCAGTCTCTCCAGGACGGCGCGTGGGTGGATCTCTACGCCTTCCGCCCCGAGGAGCGGTTTCCGGTGGACTACGAGATGGCCAACCACTACACCAGCACCCATCCCGAGTCCCGCTTCGTGACGACCCTCACCGCCCAGCTCGTGGGGCCCGAGGTGCGCCGCATCCTCCGGAACTGTGCCTACGCTGAAATCCGGGGAAGCGAGGTGAGCGGTCGCGAGCTGGCGCCGGATGAGGTGATCCCCCTCCTGCGGGAGACCTTCGGTCTGGATGTGCCCGAGGGGGCGAGGTTCCGGGCTTTCGAGAATTGATCTGGGTCAGCTGCCGTAGCGCTCGGGGAGGTCGGCCAGTTCCCGGGCCATGTCGCCGGCCAGCCGCCGCCGCTGTTCTTCGGGGAATTGCTCGGCCAGGGGATAGATCCGTTCCTCTTCGAGGGCGTTGTGGGTGGCCAGGCGCTGCTGGACCGACCCCGTCGCGAATCTGACCGCCGTCCAGTTCACGACGGGGCTTTTCAGGACATTCACAGCTGCGGCCAGGGTCGCCATGAAGAAGTCATGGTCCTCGCGCAAGGCCTTCAGGGCCGCTTCCAGGTCCGGCCGGGCCTCTGCCACGGCGGGAAAGAGCACTTTGTGCTCGGCGCGGATGTGCACCGCCAGACGCATCCAGATCCGGTCCAGGGCCCGGTGGGCCTCGGTCTGGAGCCCCTGGTCCACGGCCGCCCGGGCTTCCCGGAACAGGTGGTCGATCTCACGGTGATCCGCCGCCAGCTTCGCCGCGAGGGGATCCGGGGTTTCCTTCCGGCCGTCATGCATGGCTTCTATGATGTGCTCGGCCTGGCCCGATTCGAAGATCTTCTGCAGTTCCAGGAAGGTGCTTCCCAAGGTGGAACCCTGCGCCCTCCGCTTGCGCCAGTAGATCCAGCCCCGGCTTTCCATCCAGAGCCCCAGGCGGTCGAGGAGGCCGAGGGCCACGAAGACGAGGGCGAGTGCGAGGAGGGGGTCGGGTGGCGACATGGTCACGGGGCCTCCTTCCGAATGGTGGAATCATGGTGTCATGTCCAAGGCCCCGTCAACGAATGCCACCCGGCTGTTGAAGCAGGCGGGTGTGCCCTACACCGAGCACCCCTACCACTACGAGGACCACGGCGGCACGGCCGTGAGCGCCCGGGAGCTGGGCGTGGCCGAGCACGCCGTCATCAAGACCCTGGTGATGGAAGACGAGAAGGGCGCGCCGCTCATCATCCTCATGCACGGGGATCGCGAGGTGAGCACCAGGGAACTCGCCCGGCAGATCGGCGCGAAGTCCGTGCAGCCCTGCCAGCCCGAGGTGGCCAACCGTCACAGCGGCTACCTGGTGGGGGGCACCAGCCCCCTCGGCACGAAGAAAGCCATGCCCGTGCATGCAGAGGCCAGCCTCTTCGAGCTGGAGCGCATCTACCTCAACGGCGGCAGCCGTGGCTTCCTCGTGGGGCTGGATCCAAAGGACCTGGACAAGGTGCTGAAGATCCGGCGTGTGAACGTGGCGATTCCCTGATTCTGACTGACTGAAGGAGGAGGCTCCCATGACCCTCAAGCGCCCGCTAGGCGGCACCGGCATCGCCATCTCACCGCTGGTCTTCGGTGGCAATGTGTTCGGCTGGACCGCCGACAAGCAGACCTCATTCGATATCCTCGACCGCTTCACCGGGGCCGGCTTCGAGACGGTGGACACGGCCGACGTGTACTCGTACTGGAAGCCCGGCAACGTGGGCGGCGAGTCGGAATCCATCCTCGGCGAGTGGATGCATGCCCGCGGCTGCCGCGACCGGATCATCCTGATCACCAAGGTCGGCATGCCGATGGCGCCGGACCGGAAGGGCCTGTCGGCGGCCTGGATCGAGCGCGCGGTGGAGGATTCGCTGCGGCGCCTGCAGACCGGCTACATCGATGTCTATCTGTCCCACAAGTACGACCCCGACGCACCGCACGAGGAGACCCTCGCCGCCTACCAGAAGCTGATCGCGGCGGGCAAGGTGCGGGCCATCGGGGCCTCGAACTTCGATGCGACCCAGCTGCGCACGGCCCTGGACACGGCCGGAGCCAGGGGCCTGCCGCGCTACGAAGTGCTGCAGCCGGAGTACAACCTGTACGACCGAAAAAGCTACGATGGCGCGTTGCGCGAGCTCTCCATGGCCGAGGGCCTCGGCGTCATCACCTACTTCAGCCTGGCCAAGGGCTTCCTCAGCGGCAAGTACCGCAGCGAGGCCGACCTGGGCCAGAGCCCGCGGGGCGGCGGGGTCAAGGGCTACCTCAACGAACGCGGCTTCCGCATCCTCCGGGCGCTCGATGACGTGGCCGCCCGGCACGGGGCGAAACCCGCCGAGGTCGCCCTGGCCTGGCTGATGGCCCGCCCGGGCGTCACCGCGCCCATCGCCAGCGCCACCAGCCTGGGCCAGCTGGACAGCCTCATCCAGGCCGCCTCCCTGGCCCTGGCTGCGGAGGACATGGCTGCGCTGGAGGACGCGAGCCGGGACTGAGGGCCACCCCTTCTCTTCAGGCCTTCGAATCCCGCTCGTACGCCCGTTTGAGCCTTGCCGCCTCCGTACTGGCGGTCCACATAGCCAGGGGCGGCGGCGAGGTAGCTTTCCGGCGTGTCGTCGAAGGCATGGCCCGGCTTGGCCTCGGCCCGCTGGACCACCAGGGAAGCCTGGGTGGCGCCCAGGCCCTGAGCCCTGAGCCAGGCTTCGCGGGCCTTCCTTTCCGTGGGCCCCGCGGCCTGGGCAAGGGCGACCCACTCCTCAAGGGTACGTCCCGTCTTCCCGCGAAGGTTGGCGAGGATGCCCTGGACGTAGGCCACGCTCGGATGGAGGTCGTAGGGCGGGATGGCGCTGGGGGGCCTGGACATGGAGAATTCCCCGGAAAGTGTACCTGTGATCCCCATCATCCTTCGCAGACGCCATGGCGGTCCCGTGCTACCTTCCCTCCCAACCAGCCCAACCCTATCCACCTCACCCCGTTCTCGGAGTCTTCCATGAGCGACGTGGAAATCAGCATCACCCAGCAGAAGACCATCGAGGCGCTGCAGAAGGGGGAGGCCCCCATCCCCATGCGGGGCTGGCTGGCCAAGCAGGCGGCCATCAACTACGAGGTGGAGCGGGCCCTGGCCGAGGATGATCCCGCGGCCTTCTGGGGCGACAAGGCCAAGGCCCTGGACTGGGCGGAGCCCTGGACCAAGGTGTTCGAGTTCAAGGCCCCCAACCATGCCTGGTTCCTGGGCGGCAAGCTCAACGCCACCGTGAACTGCATCGACCGCCACGTGCACAGCGACCGGCGCAACAAGGCCGCCCTGTTGTGGGTGGGCGAGGACGGCGACGAACGCTCCTACACCTACAACCGCCTCTATCGCGAGATGAACCGCTTCGCGAACACGCTCAAGCGCCTGGGCGTGAAGAAGGGCGACCGCGTCATCCTCTACATGCCCCTCACGCCGGAAGGCATCATCTCCATGCTGGCCTGCGCCCGCATCGGCGCCATCCACAGCGTGGTCTACGCGGGCATGGGCCAGGCGGCCCTCCGCACCCGCATCGAGGATGCCGGGGCCAAGGTGGTGGTCTGTTCCGACTTTACCTACCGGCGCGGGAAGGCCATTCCCCTGAAACCCATTGTGGACGAGGCCGTGCGCGACCTGGCTTCCGTCGACCATGTCATCGTCCACCGGCGGGGTTCCCGCCCTGGCGACGCGCCCGTGACCTTCGCCAGCGAGCGCGAAAAGGATTTCTACGACATCCAGCAGGGCCGGGAGATCCACTGCGAACCTGAGATGGTGGATGCCGAGCACCCCCTGTTCATCCTCTACACCAGCGGCACCACCGGCAAACCCAAGGGCGTCGTCCACGCCACGGGCGGCTACCTGGTGGGCGTGAACTACCTGAGCAAGGCCTTCTACCAGATCCAGGAGCGGGACATCTACTGGAGCACCTCCGACATCGGCTGGATCGTGGGCCACAGCTTCATCGTCTATGGTCCCCTCAGCATCGGTGCCACGGTGCTCTGCCGCGAGGGGGCGCCGGACTACCCGAGCCCCGAGGTCACCTGGGAGATCTGCGAGCGCTTCGGCGTCAATGTGATGTTCACGGCTCCCACTGCCGTGCGCATGTGGATGAGCCATGGCGCGGAGGCTCCCGGGAAGTTCGACCTCAGCAAGCTGCGCCTCTTGGCTTGCGCCGGCGAGCCGCTGAACCCCGAGGCCCACCGCTGGGCCCAGCAGCACCTGGTCGGCCAGGGTAATGGCCAGGTGGTGGACAACTGGTGGCAGACGGAAATCGCGGGGCCCGTGATCGGCACCCTGCCCACTTTCGAGGTCCGGCCCGGCAAGGCCGGCAAGGCCCTGCCCGGGGCCCAGCTGGCCGTGGTGAACCACGATGGATCGCCCGTTCCCGATGGGCAGGGCGGGCTGCTGGTCATCAAGTTCCCGCTCCCCTACATGCTGCGGACCGTGTGGAACGACCACAAGCGCTACGAGGACTACTGGAACGAGATCCCGGGCTACTACACGGTGGGCGACGTGGCCGTGAAGGATGCCGACGGCTACTTCGCCGTGCTGGGCCGCTCCGATGACGTGCTGAACGTGGCGGGCCACCGCATCGGCACTTCCGATGTGGAAGGCTCGCTCATCCGCCACCCGGCCGTGGCCGAAAGCGCCGTGGTGGGTCTGCCCGACCCCATCAAGGGCGAGCGCATCATGGCCTTCGTCGTGGTGCGGGCGGGCGTCGCCACGGGTCCCGGCCTCATCGCCAGCCTCAAGGACCATGTCCGCGAGGACTTGGGCGGCATCGCCGTGCCCAGCGACATCCAGCTCCGCGCCAGCCTGCCCAAGACCCGCTCCGGCAAGATCGTCCGCCGCGCCCTCAAGGCCGAGGCGCTCGGGCAGGATCCGGGAGACTTGAGCACGCTGGCCGATTGATGCTGTCCGGGGGTTCTGCGCTGCGCGCACACCCCCGGGCCCCCGCGCTCGGCTCGGCGGAGCCGCGCCTCGCTTCCACTCTCCCTAGGGGCTAGAAGACCCGCACCAGGTTGAACCCCAGGGCCCACCGGCCCGGGGGCCGCGGTCCGCCGGCGTAGTCGCCGCCCAGCACCTGGTGGGCGGTGGTGCCCTGGAGGTTGGTGGCGAGGAGGGTGAACCGGTGGCCCTTGGTCTGGAAGCGGTAGCCCAGGGCGACGCCCTGCTCGAAGGCGGCGGAGTCCAGGCGGGCGGGGCGGGGGTAGTACTCCGCGAGGATGGACTGGCCTTCCAGGATGCGCCACCGGAGGCCCGCCCCGGCGGTGAAGAGGGCGCGGTCGCGGGTGGTGGTGCGGGAAAGCCAGGTGGGCACGAGGCTGAGGGTGACGGGGCCCGCCAGGAATTCCGCGGGCAGTTGCAGGGTCGCGCCAGTGATGCCCACGGTCCCGAAGGTGTAGGTGGCGCGCTGGATCGTTTCGTCGAAACGTTCCCCCCGGACCGCCATGCGGACGTGCGGATGGTTCAGGAGTTGCTCCTGGAGGGCCAGGATCACGGTCTTGCCGTCCGAAGTGCGGTACACCTGGGCGTTGAGACCCGGCACCGCGGCGATGCCGAGGTCGAAGCCCAGGCCCGCGAAGTTGCCGCCGTCCAGGCCGTAGAAGTCTTTCGAGTTTCCCCGGGCCGGTTCGGCGAAGCGGTGGGTGAAGCGGATGGCGGGCTGCCAGCCCTGGAGGTGGTCCGCCGTGGGCAGGTTGAGGCCCAGGGGCAGTTCCGAGTCCTGGCCCAGCAGGGGGGCGGCCAAGAGCAGGGGCAGGAGGATGGACGGGACGATCGGCCGGAGGGGCATGGATGTGCCCGGCCGGATCAGGTGAGCCGCGCGGTGGCGGCGACGGGCTTGGAGGGATCGATCACGAGCACCCCGCCTGGCGTGGATTCGCTGACCTGGTAGTGCTGCAGGACGGCTCCCACCGGGGCCGGTCCCATGGTCACGGTGCCGTTGAGGTCGTACTGGCTGCCGTGGCAGGGGCAGCCGAAGCCCGTCTGCGTCGTGTTGAGCCGCCCCCCCTGATGCAGGCAGCTGGCATTGAAGGCATAGATGCCGGCGCTGTCCCGGACCAGGTAGTAGCCCTGGGCGGCCCCGAGGATCAGCGGGCAGGCGCCGGAGGCGGTGGTCGTGTAGTCCCGCACGGTCCCGGAGGGCTGACCCAGCATGCTGGTCTTGGTTTCGGACGTGGTGACCGGGCTGGGCGGGGGTGGGGGCGGAGGGGGTGCCGGATTGGAGTACCCCCCGCCGCCACCGCCTCCACAGGAGACGGCGGCGGCCGCCGCGGCCACGGCGAGGGCGCAGGCGCAGAACTCCCGGCGGTCGAGGCCGCTGGACGTACCAGTGGGTGTGCCGGTGGGTGTGGCTGGTTCGGGTTGAGACATGGGACCTCCCTGGCGCGGAGCCGCAGCGATGGCGGAGTGGCTTGGGGATGAAGATGCGGTGCCGCCCATGGGAGCCCCAGATCCGGATGGCAGAAACCGGCCCCTCCGGTCTGGCGTTCCCCCGGGTGGCGAGGGCATCCTCTTGGCAGATCCCTTCCGCCCCTCCCTGGAGCTCGCCGTGCCTCCCTTCAACCACCTCCACCCCGCCATCGTGCACTTCCCCATCGCCCTGTTGGGGACGGCCCCGCTCCTCTTCCTGCTGGGCGCCCTCTGGCCGGCCCAGCGCCGGGGGATCCATGCCGCCGCGCTGCTTCTGCTGGTCCTGGGCCTCCTGGGAGGATTGCTGGCCCTGGCCACCGGGGACGCCGCCGAGAACCTGGCGCACCGGACGCCGGAGCTGAGGGTCGCCTTGAATGCCCATGAGCTGTCGGCCCAGTGGACCATGGCCGTCTTCGGGATCCTGGCGGCTGCGTGGCTCCTCCACCTGGGGATGATCCGCTTCCTCCACCGGGACCTCTCGCCACGCCTGGCCCGGATCCTCTTCATCCTCTGGCTGCTGGCCAGCGCCCTGGGTGTCGCCGCGCTGCTCCGCACGGGCCACCTGGGCGGTCACATGGTCCACGACCTGCACACCCACGGGGGCGAACCCTGAGCGATAGGTGACTCCGGTTAGGCTGGTGGGATGAAGCCCCGCCAGTACACCGTCCTCCTGCTGCTCGGGTTCGCCTCGGGGTTGCCGCTCTTCCTCACGGGTTCGACGCTGAAGGCCTGGATGACGGACGAGGGGCTGAGCCTGGCCACCATCGGGCTCTTCAGCTTTGTGACGCTGCCCTACAGCCTGAAGGTGTTCTGGGCGCCCTTCCTGGACCGCTTCGCGCTGCCCGGCCTGGGCCGCCGCCGGGGCTGGATGCTGCTCATGCAGCTGGGCATGGCGGCGGCGCTGTTTCTGCTGGCATTCAGCCAGCCCCATCTGGATCTCATGCGCGTGGTGATCCTGGCCCTGGCCGTGGCCGTCACCAGCGCCACCTTCGACATCGCCGTGGACGCCTGGCGGGCCGAGGCCCTGGACCAGAAGCACCTGGGCCTGGGCAACAGCATCCACATCGCCGCCTACCGCGTGGCCATGCTGGTGAGCGGCGGCCTGGCCATGATCCTGGCCCAGATCTTCAGCTGGCGCGTCACGTACCTGGGCATGGCCGGACTCACGCTGCTGGGCACGCTCGGGACCTGGCTGGCCATGAACACGGATGGCGTGGCCCGGGCGCCACGCAGGCTGCAGGAGGCCATCTCGGGCCCCCTGAAGGACCTGCTCCAGCGCAAGGGCATCGGCTACCTCCTGGCCTTCGCCGTCTTCTACAAGCTGGGGGACTGGCTGGCGGAAGCCATGACCATGCCCTTCCTCATGCGGGGCATGGGCTTCACGAAGATGCAGATCGGCACGGTGCAGAAGACCACCGCCATGGTGGCCATCATCCTGGGCGGCCTGCTCGGCGGGTGGATGCTCATGCGCATGAGCCTGCGCAAGGCGCTGTGGATCTGCGGCTTCGTGCAGGCGGGCAGCATCCTGGGGTTCTGGGCCATCTCCATGCTGGGCCGGCACCTGCCCCTGCTGGTGGCCGCGAACACGCTGGAGAACCTGGCCTACGGCATGGGTGGCAGCGCGCTCGTGGCGCTGCTCATGGGCAGCTGCAACCGCTCGTACACCGGCACCCAGTACGCCCTCTTCAGCGCCCTCACGGCCCTGCCCCGGACGGTCTTCGGGGGCCTCACGGGCTTCATGGCGGAATCCTACGGCTGGAAGCTCTACTTCCCCGTCTGCGCCGCGGCGGCCATCCCGGGCCTGCTGCTGCTGCTGCTGTGGGACCGCTGGGGGCTGGCGGAGACGGACGGCGCCTGAGCTACTTCACCAGCGGCCGGCTCGCGTTGCGCCAGGCGCGCATGCCGCCCTTGAGGACATAGACCCATTCGAAGCCCCGGGCCAGGAGCAGGCCCAGGGCGCGGTGGGAAAGGGCGTCCGTCTCGTCCACCAGGACCAGGGCGCGCTTGGCCTTGGGGTCCGGGGCCTCGAAGCGCCGCGTGAGTTCCGTGAAGGGGACGTGGAGGCAGCCCCGGATGTGCCCGCGGCGGAAGGCCTCGTCCTCCCGCAGATCCACCAGCAGCACGCCGGGGCCCTGCAGGAGCTCCTCGACCTGGAGGGGGTCCAGCACGGGCCGCCCCTGCCCGCGGCGCCAGGAGCGGAGTCGCGGCAGGGCCACCCCGAAGATCAGGAGGAGGCAGAGCGCAGCCAGGACCAGGCCGGGCAGGAAGGGATAGGCCTCCATCCAGCCTCTCAACATCGACAGGGCCTGTGGGCTCGCAGACATGGCTTCCCCCGGTACGGGGATGATGCGCCCGGCTCAGATTCTCGGCAAGCCCAGGGCCTCGGCCAGGACTTGGAGGGCCTCGGGAATCGGCGCCTCCGCATCGATCCGGGCACCCGTCACGGGGTGGTCCACCGACAGCTTCCAGGCATGGAGGGCCGGATGGGGCAGCAGCAGCGCCCCGCCGTCCACATCTTTCCAGCGGCCGGGGCCGCCATAGAGCGGATCGCCCATGAGCGGGGCGCGCAGGTGGGCCAGGTGCACGCGGATCTGATGGGTGCGGCCCGTGAGCAGTTCGCATTCCACCAGGGCCACGCTCGTGGTGCGGGCCAGCACGCGGATGCGGGTCTGCGCGGGCCGCCCGCCCGCGGCCACCACCATGCGCAGGCGATCCTGCTTGTGGCGGGCGATGGGCTCGTCGATGAGCAGGCTGCCGAGCTGGGGCAGGCGCGGGGAGTGGCGCACCAGGGCCAGGTAGCGCTTCTCCACGGTGCGGGCCTTGAACTGGTCCTGGATGGCACGCTGGGCCTCGGCCGTCTTCGCGAGGCAGAGGCAGCCCGTGGTGTAGCGGTCGAGGCGGTGCACGAGGCCCGGCCAGCCCGAGGCCAGCTCCTCGGCGTCCTCGGACGCCTCGTCGTCGGCCGCGAGGACCACCGGGGCCTTGAGGCGGTGCAGCAGGGCGTTCACGACGGTGCCACCGGCATGGCCGGGCCCCGGATGCACCACCATGCCCGCGGGTTTGTCGACGATCCAGAGGTGGGCATCCTCGAACAGCGTGGGCAGGTCGATGGCCTCGGCTTCCAGGTGGGCGGCAGGAACGACGATCACCGGAATCTCGGTCTCCACCAGGTCGCCGGGGCGCAGCTTCACGCCGCCCTTGGACACTGGCTGTCCGTTCACCTTCACCTCGCCCGTGCGGACATGGATATCCCAGCGGGCACGGGGCACTTCAGGGAACCGGTCGGCCAGGAAGCGGTCCAGGCGGGGGGCGCCACTTTCGGCGATGAGCTGCATCACTGCGCCTCCTTGCGGCGGTTCCAGAACATCCACAGGCCGAGGCCCAGCATCATGAAGGCGACCCCGGTGAGGCGGCCCGTGCTGAGCCAGGCCCAGCCCAGCCAGCCGGTGCCGCGATCCACGTCGCCCCGCCAGGTCTCGGTGATGACGCGGCCCAGGCCCTCCACGAGGAAATAGAGGGCGAAGACCTGGCCCTGGAACGAGCGCTTGCCGCGGGCCAGCAGAAGGATGGCCATCACGGCGAGGTTGGCGGCGGTGTTGTAGAGCTGGACCGGATGGAGGGGGATGTCCAGGGGCGTGCCGCTGAAGGCCCGGGCGATGGGATCCGTGAAGGTGGCGGCCCAGGGCAGGTGGGTCTCGGTGCCATAGCAGCAGCCGGCGGAGAAACAGCCCAGGCGGCCGATGGCCTGCCCCAGGGCCACGCCGGGCACCAGGGCGTCGCCGGTGACTCGGAGGGGCAGGCCCTGGCCCTTGCGGAGCTTCCAGAAAAACGTGGCGGTGGCGGCGATGATGCCGCCGTGGATGGCGCCGCCGGCCCGCAGGGTGGCGAAGGAGAACACCTCGCGCAGGGGGGCGCCGCTGAACAGGTCCACCATGATCATGAGCAGTTTGGAGCCCAGGATGGCCGCGATGAGCATGGCGATGGCCAGGTCCGTGATGGCGGCGGGATTCAGATCGTCCAGCTTCGCCTGCCGCCTGGCCAGGGCCGTGCCCGCGAAGAACGCGATGGCCAGCAGCAGCCCGTAGGTGCCGAGGGGGAAAGATCCGATCTCGAAAAGAACTGGATGCATGTGGGATTCCGCACGGATGACTGGAAACTGAAGACTGAAGACTGAAGACTGAAGACTGGCGAGGAGACCCCATGACGCGGACCACGACGACCCTGACGGCCCAGGAACTGGCGGCGCGGCTGGAGGGCACGCTCGACCATTGTCCCCCGGAACGCGCGATTTCCGAAGTCAAGCCCCTGGATGAGGCGGGGCCTGCTTCTGTGTCCTTCCTGGCGAACCCCAAATACGCCGCCAAGGCCAAGGAGAGCCCCGCGGGCCTGATCCTCGTCGACGCCGCTGCCGACCTGGGCGATCGCCCTGTGCTGCGCGTGAAGCATCCCTACTGGGCCTTCGCCCAGGCCATCGGGTGGCTGCACCCGGAACCGGCGTCCGAATGGGGCGAGGTTCCGGTGCATCCCACGGCCGTGATCGGGGCCGGCTGCCGCATCTCGCCGAGTGCGACGGTGGGCGCCCGTACGGCGCTGGGGAAGGGCTGCGTCATTCATCCAGGTGTCCACATCGGCGACGATTGCGTGCTGGGTGACGGCTGCGAGCTGTTCTCCGGCGCCGTGCTCTACCGCCGCACGCGGCTGGGGAACCGGGTGGCCATCCACGCCAACTCCGTGGTGGGCAGCGACGGCTACGGCTACGTGCTGGTGGAGGGCCGCCACGCCAAGATTCCCCAGGTGGGCTGGGTGGAAGTGGGCGACGACGTGGAGATCGGCGCCTGCGTGTGCATCGACCGCGGCGTGTTGGGCCCCACGCGCATCGGCCTGGGCACCAAGATCGACAACCAGGTGCAGGTGGGCCACAACGTGCAGGTGGGGAACCACTGCCTGCTGGTGAGCCAGACCGGCATCAGCGGCTCCACGAAGCTGGGCGACTACGTGACGCTGGCCGGCAAGGTGGGCGTGGTGGGCCACATCGAGATCGGCAGCCGCAGTGTCGTGGGCGGCAACAGCGTGGTGGCCAAGAGTCTGCCCGAAGGCAGCTTCGTCACCGGCTTCCCGGCCCGTCCCCACCGCGAATGGACCGAGGCCCAGGCCGCGCTGAACCGCCTGCCGCGGCTCATGCGGCAGTTGCGGAAGGGCTGAGAGCCACCTCCGAGGGGCCTCAGAACTCCGTGAGCATGGCCTGGTCCCGCTGGAGGGCGTTGCGGATATCCGCCTTGAGTCTGGCCAGGACCCCGGGTTCGAGCTCGAGGATCTCCATGGCCTGCCGGGAAGCCTCTTCCAAGTGGGAGGGGTCGCCGAGGCCGGACCCCTGCTCCAGGGCCAGGTGGTTGGCCAGGGCCACCACGGCGGTCAGCTGGCGGTGGCCCACCCCGGCGCGGAGGGGTTCGTGGTGCCAGCGCACGGCGGCCTGGAGCCCGGGCGCCAGATTCCATTGGCTGGCCAGGGCCTCCCCGACCATGGCGTGGTCGAAGCCGAAGATTTCATGCTCCAGGCCGAGGCAGGCGCCGTTCTGCTCGTGGACCGCGCGCAGCAGCGGCCCATAGCGCTCGGGGAACTTCACGCCGAGGACCGATTTCCCGAGGTCATGCAGCAGGCCGCCGACGAAGGCCTCCTCCACCTGGGGAAGGCCCAGCCGCTCAGCAAAGGCGCGGCTGGCCATGGCCGCCACCAGGGCGTGCTCCCACACCAGCCGCTCCCCGGTGTCCACGGTGCCGCGGTGGTAGAGGTTCCTGGCCGAGCTCGCCATGACCACACTCTTGAGGGCGGATACGCCCAGGGTCGTGATCGCCTGCGTCAGCGTGGTCACCTCGCGCATCATGCCGAAGGCGGTGGAGTTCGAGATCCTGAGGACCTGGCCGGCGAGGGCCGGGTCCAGGGCGATGACCCGGTGGAAGTCCCCGGCGGTGGCCTCCGGATCCTGGGCGAGGCGCAGGACCTGGGCGGCCACCTGCGGAAGGGGCGGAAGGTCGCCCAGGTTCGCGATGAGCTCGTGGGGGGTGATGGGCATGGTCGGCTCCTCGCCGCTCAGTTCTGCTCCGAACATCGGCCCAGGACGGGAACTGCCGTAGTTCCGCCCGGTCAGTCCTCCACGATGGCCACGGCCAGGGCCAAGTCCCCATCATGGCTCACGCTGCCATGGAGGTGCCGGATGCCGCGGGCGGCGAGCAGATCCGCCAGGGCGCCCACGGCCCACAGGCGCCCGTTCACGTACCGCAGCTCCTTCCAGGACCAGCCGTCCAGACCCGTGCCCAGGGCCTTGCCGAAGGCTTCCCGCAGGGCCCAGCGCCCGGCCAGCCGCTCCGGCAGCCGCTCCCGGTTGCCCGCCAGCAGGTAGGCCGCCTCCTCCGGGTGGAGGATCCGCCCCGCGCACTTCTCGGCCCCGAAGCGCTCGACCAGGTGCCGCCAGCGGCTGGGCGGGCAGAGGTCGGTGCCGAGGCCGAGGATCATGCGGACCTCTGGCTGCCGGCTGTCAGCTGTCGGCTGTCCGCCAAGAATGGGCGACCGGGCCGCGTCGCATGCCTGAGGACTGAGGACTGGGGACCGAGGACTGTCATCCCAGCTCCCGCGCGAACCAGTGGTCGCAGCCGCCATGCCCCGTGCGGCCCAGGGGGGCGCAGAGGGGCTTGAAGCCGACCTTTTGGTAAAGGCGGATCGCCTGGTCCATGCCGGTGAGGGTCTCCAGGTAGCAGGTGCGGTAGCCCAGCTCCTTTGCCACCGCGAGGCAGTGGCGGAGCAGGGTCTCGCCCATGCCCTGGCCCCGGACCTCAGGCAGGAAGTACATCTTCCGCAGCTCGCAGACGCCGGGATCGCCGCCCTCCAGGGCCGCGACACCCCCCCCGCCGACAAGGCGCCCGGCCTCATCCATCACCACGAAATAGGCCGCTCCTGGCGTCGAATAGGCCGCGTTCATGTGGTCCACCTCGGGATCGTGGATGGCGAAGCCCGGGCCATCCGCCCCGAATTCCGGCATCACCGTGCGGATGATGGCCGCCATCGCGGCGTCGTCCTGGGGCTGGATGGAGCGGAAGGTCAGCATGGAATCCAGGTTACCCAAACCGGACCTTCCGAATCCGATCTGGTCCAATCTTGGAGTGGAGGTGCCCATGTCCCAGACCCTCTTCCGCGACCGTCTCCGCGCCGGCGAACGCCTGCTGGGCACCCTGATCCAGATCCCCCGGCCCGAAGTGGCCGTCCGCTTGGCGGGCCAGGGCTTCGACTGGCTCTTCCTGGACGGTGAGCACGGCGGTTTCGGCCCCGCGGAAACGTCGCGGACCCTGGCTGCCCTGAAGGGAGCCGTGCCCTGCCTGCTGCGGGTGCCCTCCCAGGATCCCGCGGTCCTCGATGACGCGGCCGCCTGCGGCGCGGCGGGGCTCATCGTGCCCCACGTGGACACCGCGGCCCAGGTGGAGGCCGCCGTGCGCGCAGTCCGGGGCCGGGGCCTGGTGGTGGTGCAGGCGGAATCCACCGAGGCCGCCATGAACATCGAAGCCATCACCCGCGTGCCTGGCGTGGACGCCGTGTTCGTGGGCCCCTACGACCTGAGTGCCAGCCTGGGGATCTCCGAGCAGTTCAGCCATCCAGCCTTCCTGGACGCCGTGGCCGCCATCGCCCGGACCTGCCGCGAGGCTTCGATGCCCCTCGGCATCTTCCGCATGACCGCCGCGGAGATGCGGACCCACGAGGATGACGGCTTCACCCTGCTGGCCACCGGGCTGGACGGCACCCTGCTGGAGGCCGGGGCGCGGGCGTTGCTGGCGGAACTGCGGAGCTGAAAAAAAGTCTGGAGACCGGAGTTTGGAGGCTGGAGGTACTGCTTCCGGCGGCGGCCCAGCGGGCCGCGCCTGCTTTTGCCTTTGGGCCGTTCGGGTTGGAGAGACCGTTGGATTCACCGAGCCCGCGTCCTACCTCCTACCTCCAGCCTGGTTCTTCACTCCGGCCAATGGTGCTTGGGATACCGCCGCGACAGGCTCGGCCGCAGCTCCTTGTAGACCCGCTGCCAGAAGCCGGCGAGGTCGGTGGTGACCTGGAGGGCCCGCATGTTGGGGGCCAGCAAGTGCAGCACTAGGGGCACGGCCCCGCCGGCCACGGCGGGGGTCTTCTTCAGTCCCCAGAAATCCTGGAGCCGCGAAGCGATCCAGGGCGAGTCGTCCTCGTAGTGGACCTTGGTGGGCCGACCCTTGGGCAGCTGGATGGCTTCCGGCGCCCAGGCATCCAGCAGACGGAGGGTCTCGGCGGGGAAGGCCTGGCGCAGGGCTCCAGGCCAATCCACATCCTGCACCTCGCGCAGGGTCGTGCGGCCCGTGCAGGCGCCCGCGAGCAGCGGACCCAGCAGATCTTCCGGCAGGTCCAGGTCCGGCCGGTGCTTTCGCAGGAACGAGAGGCGGGCCAGGTATCGCGCGGGGACTTCTTCCAGTGGCCGTTCCCTCAGGGCCTGCGCCAGCAGGCCCGCCACGCGCGGATCCGCAGGATCCGCGGGCCCACGGCTGACATCGAGGCTCAACCCCTCGTAGCGGATCTCGAAGCGCCGCTCCACGCGCCCGGCCGAGGCATTGAACAGCACTTCGTTCACGTCCTCCAGGCGTTCCGGGAAGGCGTCCAGCAGCCAATCCGCCTCGCAGCGTGACGCCAGCCGGATGAGCGTCTGGCCGCCGGTGCCCTGCTTCACGGCCTCGGCCTCCAGGGCCAGGATCAGGCCCGGCCGCCGCACGCGGCTGGCGGGATCCAGCCTGGCGCCACCCCCGCCCGCGAAGGCGCAGGTACCGTTGGCCGAGAGTTGCCCCACGCGGTCCGGGTAGGCCTGGAGCAGCGCTTTGAGCAGGCGGGTCTCGGCATCCGCAGGTTCCGCGGGCGAGGGCAGGAGGCGCGACAGGGACTGCATGGCCCGCTTGGCCCGGTGCATGGCGGCGCCATCCAGGCCGGCGGCCCGGCAGGCCCCCGCGCCGAAGCCCGCGGCCTCGGCCTCCTCGAACTGGTCCAGGCGCAGCAGCAGGTCCGAGTCCTCGCCATGGCCCGTCTTCACGGGCGCCCGGTCGAGGCCCTGGCGGGCGGTGAGGTTGCCGGTCTCCAGCAGGGCGGCGGCGCGCAGGGCCAACTGGGGAATTCCGAGATCACTGCCGGCAATGGCGAGCCGGGCCAGGCGAGGGTGCAGGGGCAGGTCCGCCATGCGCCGGCCCACGGGCGTGAGGGCGCCGTCCGCCAGGGCCCCCAGGCGCGTGAGCAGGGTCTCCGCGGCGGTCATGGCCGCTAACGGCGGGGCCTCGAACCATTTCAGGGCCGAGGGCTCGGCGATGCCCATGCCGTGCAGCGAGAGCAGTGGTTCGGCCAGGTCCGAGCGCTGCAGTTCCGGCGTGTCGAAGGCGGGGCGGGCGCCGAAGTCGGCCTCGGTGTAGAGGCGCAGGCAGCGGCCCGGTCCCGTGCGGCCCGCGCGGCCCGTGCGCTGCGCACAGCGGGCCTGGCTGATGCGGGTCGTGCGCAGGCCCGACAGGCCCGACCAGGGCGAGTGCGAGGCCTCGCGGCCCAGGCCCGAATCCACCACGGCGCCGATGCCATCCAGCGTCACGGAGCTTTCCGCCACGTTGGTGCTGAGGATGACCTTGGGGGTGTCGGTGGCTTCCAGCGCATGGGCCTGGGCGTCCGGCGACAGCTCGCCGTGCAGGGGCCGCAGGCTCAGGCCGCGCCTCGCCGCGGCGGCCTCGCAGCCTTTCAGGCAGGCGCGAATCTCCGCGGCGCCCGGCAGAAAGACCAGCGTGTGGTTCTTCAGGCCCTCGCCATAGAGGCGGTCCAGCGCGTCGGAGACCTGCTGCTCGATGGGCCGGTCATCGGGGCGTGGCAGAAATGTCGTGTCCACGGGGAAGGCGCGGCCCTCGCTCCGGATCACCGGGGCGTCGAGGTAGGCGGCTGCGGGGCCGGGGTCCAGCGTGGCCGACATGACCAGCAGCCTCAGATCGGGCCGGGACGCACGCTGGAGCCGGCGCAGCAGCGTGATGCCGAGGTCAGTGTGCAGATGCCGCTCATGGAACTCGTCCAGCACCACGGCGGCGATGCCCTTCAGCTGCGGATCGCCGTGCAGCCGCCGCAGCAGCAGGCCTTCCGTGACGAAGCGCAGGCGCGTGGCCTTCGAGACCTTCTGCTCGAAGCGCACGGCATAGCCCGCCCGCTGGCCCAGGGGCTCGCCCAGTTCATCCGCCACGCGGGTGGCGGCCAGTCGCGCCGCCAGGCGCCGGGGCTCCAGGATCCAGCACTCGCCGTCCCCGAGCAGGCCCGCCTCCAGCAGGGCCGGGGGCACCCGCGTGGTCTTACCCGCGCCGGGATCCGCCTGGAGGACGAGGTTGGGGTTCCCCCGCAGGCTGGCCACGATCTGCGGGAGCAGGGGATCGATGGGGAGGGTCGAACGCATCCATTCAGCCTATCGGATCTGCCAGATCGCCTCTGGCGATCTGGCATGCGGGGCCGCAGGGCGGCGCCGCCCCACCTTCGCGTAGAATGGAGCCTTCGACGGGAGTGGGCATGGCGGGCATGGAGACGGCGGGCGTGGGCGGCAAGGCGGGCGTGGTGATGGACAGCCTGCGGGACGCCTACGGGGACACCCTGGTGGAACTGGGCCACGAGGGCGCCAACATCATCGTCTTCGACGCGGATCTGGCGGGGTCCACCCGCACCAGCAAGTTCGCCAAGGCATTCCCGGACCGCTTCTTCAACATGGGCGCCGCGGAGCAGGGCATGGTGGCCGCCGCCGCCGGGGCGAGCACTACGGGCGTGGTGCCCTTCGTGAGCACCTTCGCCATGTTCGCCACGGGCCGCGCCTATGAGTTCGTGCGCCAGGCCGTGGGCGTGGGCCACCAGAATGTGAAGATCGTGGCCACCCACGCGGGCCTCACCGTGGGCGAAGACGGCGGCACCCACCAGTGCCTGGAGGACCTGGCCCTCATGCGCATGATCCCGGGCATGACGGTGATCTCGCCTGCCGACGCCATCGAGACGAAGCAGGTGATCCGTGCGGCCCATGCCTATAAAGGCCCTGTCTATGTCCGCCTCACCCGCGACAAGTTCCCCCGCATCCACGGCGAGGACTACCGCTTCCAGATCGGCAAGGCCGTTGTGATGCGCCCCGGCAAGGACGTGCTGCTGGTGGGCTGCGGGCTGGGCACGTCCATCTGCCTGGCGGCGGCGGAGCTGCTGGCCACCGAGGGCATCGAGGCCACCGTGCTGCACAGCCCCACCATCAAGCCCTTCGACCGCGAGACGCTGCTGAGGCTGGCGAAGACGCACAAGGCCGTCGTCACCTGCGAGGAGCACCAGGCCCACGGCGGGCTGGGCGGTGTGGTGGCCGAGCTCCTCTCCGAAGCCCACCCCATGCCCCTGCGTCGCGTCGGCGTGCACGATCAGTTCGGCCAGAGCGGCAAGCCCGAGTTGCTGCTGGAGGCCTACGGCATCACCCCTGCAGCCGTGGCTGCCGCCGCGAAAGGCGCCCTCTGATGGCCACCGAGACCTTCCGCGCCAGCCGCTGGACCAAGGGCAACCACCTGTTCATCACGGTCATCGAGGTGACGGATACCGCCGTGATCCGCCGCAAGCGCTCCTGGCTCACCGTGAACGAGATCAGCATCCACCTGTCGAAGGTGGCCAGCGTCCGCATCGAGACCGGCCTGCTGTGGTCCGATCTCACCGTCGAAAGCACCGGGGGCAGCGACCCCCTTACCAGCCACGGCCACACCAAGGCCGACGCCCGCCGCATCAAGGAACTCATCGAGGCCGCCCAGAGCCGGGCCTACCCGAAGGCCTGAAACGCGGGGAGAGGATGAGCGGAAAGATTGAAAAGCGAGGACAGGATTAACAGGATTTGAAGGATTAACAGGATTAAAACGTCAAAAGTAGGTCTTGTTTTATTTGGCTTTAATCCGGTTAATCCTGCTTTTCATCCTGTTAATCCTGTCTCCGCTTTCATGCGAACTTCGGCGCCCGCTTCCCCAGGAAGGCGGCCAGTCCCTCGGTTGCATCGGGATGCCGCATGGCGGCCTTCATCTGGGCGCCCTCGGCGGCCAGGCGGGCCCGGAGGCTGTCGGTGTCCAGACCCTGGTTGCGGAGCAGGGAGGCCTTGATGCGGGCGAAGGTTTCGCCGGGTCCAGCAGCCAGGCGCTGGGCCAGGGCCTCCGCGGCGGCCTCCAGCTGATCCGCGGGCACGATGCGGTTCACGAGGCCCAGGGCCTGGGCCCGGGCGGCGTCGAGGGTGTCGCCGGTCAGCATGAGCTCCGCGGCGATGGCGGGATTCACCAGGCGCGAGAGCATGACGCTGCCGCCCCAGTCTGGATGCAGGCCGATCTTCACGAAGGCCATGCTGAAGGCGGCCTCGGGCGTCGCGATCCGGAGGTCCGCGCAAAGCGCCAGGCTCATGCCCGCCCCGGCCGCGGGCCCCTGCGCCAAGGCCACCACGGGCTTGGGCAGGGTGGCGAGGCCGTGGGCCACGGCGGCGCCCAGGTCCAGCAGGGCTTCCAACTCTGTCCAGCGGCCCTCGGAGAGCGCCTTCGCGATCCAGCCGATGTCGCCCCCCGCGCAGAAGGCCCGGCCCGCGCCGCGCAGGAACAGCGCCTTCACGCCCGGCTCTGCCGCCCTCGCCAGGGCCTCCTCGAAGCCCTCCTGCATCTCCGGCACCAGCGCGTTGAGCTTGTCCGGGCGGTCCAGCGTCAGCGTGGCGATGCGATCACGGATCTCGAAACGGATGGGAGCAGACACAGGGACTCCAACAGAAGGAAAAGCGGGGACAGGATGAACAGGATTCAGAAGGATTAACAGGATTAAAACAAAAACGGATCTTGTTTGTCTTTGGCTTTAATCCTGTTAATCCAGCTTTTCATCCTGTTAATCCTGTCCCTGCTTTGCGATTTGGACGAACGCCGCGAAGAGGTCGCGGGCGGCGTCTCCGGCGGGGCCTTTGAGGCCCACGAGGTTTTCGGGATGCCACTGGACGCCGAGGACCCACCGGTTGGGGTCGGTGGCTTCGAGGGCTTCGATGAGGGGGCCGGTGACGGGGTGGGCCGTGTCCAGATGCCAGCCGACAGCCACGAGCGGTGGAGCCACGCGCCTCACGGCCTGGTGGTGGCGGCTGTTCACGAGGAAGACGTCCTCGCCCAGCAGGGCCCGCAGGCGCGAGGCCGGGGCCAGCTGCACGCGGTGGTGCATGTCGGGAACCTCCGGTGTCCCATGCTGGTGGCGCGAAGGCTCGCAGCCGTAGTGGTCGGGCACGTCCTGGACCATGCTGCCGCCCAGGGCCACGTTGAGGATCTGCTCGCCGCGGCAGATGCCGAGGATGGGCAGGTTCCGGTCCCAGGCCGCGCGGATGAGCGGGATCTCGAAGCCATCGCGGTCGGCGTCCACCTCGGCCTTGGGATGCACGGCCTCGGCCTCGTCCCAATGGCGGGGATGGATGTCGTCGCCCCCCGTGAGCAGGAAGCCCGCGACGCCCGCCAGGTCCGGCAGGGGGTCGCCGGGGGCCACCAGCTGGATGGGTCCCGTCCAGCCTGCGGCCTTCAGGGCGGGAAGGTAATGCTTCTCGGCACCAGACTTGTTTTTACAGCTCACCAGGAGGCTTGAGTTGCCGCTTGACATGGTCCTTCCCCGAGGAAATCCTCTCACCCTACCACCCCCTCAGATGGTCTGAGTCGACGGTGAGGCGGAGAGCTCCGCCGATACAAAGGAGGACATCATGTCCGGTTCATTGAACAAAGTGCTGCTCATCGGCAACCTCGGGCGCGACCCCGAGCTGAAGTCCACGCCCTCGGGCCAGAGTGTCGCCCGCTTCTCCGTGGCCACCACGGAGACGTGGAAGAACCAGGCCGGCGAGAAGCAGAGCAAGACCGAGTGGCACAACATCGTGGTGTGGGGCAAGCAGGCTGAGATCGCCGAGAAGTACCTGCGCAAGGGCAAGCAGGTGATGGTGGAAGGCCGCATCCAGTACCGCGAGTACACCGACCAGGCTGGCGTGAAGAAGACCGCCTGCGACATCCGCTGCGACAACTTCGTCATGCTGGGCCGCATGGAAGATGGCGGCAGCCGCGATTCCGGCGGCTACGGCGGCAAGGCGACCGGCGGCGGCTCCCAGGACTTCGAGGATCACGGCGCCCCCAGCCCGGCGGGCGGCGGCGGCAGCTTTCCCGACGACGACATCCCGTTCTGAGGGGATTCGGAAGGCTGCAAAACGGCGCCCATGCGGGCGCCGTTTTGCAGCTAGGGGAAAGATTTCCCGGCGGCGAAGCCGCCGTATCTCCAAACGGCGGCTGCAGGGCGGTGCATGGATCCAGGTGGAACTGAGGAAATGGATCTACGGAAACATCCGTTGACAACCTACGGAATACGCCGTAGATTGTCTGACATCCCGGAGCCACCATGCCTGACCTTCCCCGTCCTTCGGACTTCGAACTTGCCATCCTGCGGGTACTTTGGCGGCTGGGCGAGGGCACCGTCCGACAGGTCCACGAGGGCCTGAAGGGTGAGCGCCAACTGGGGTATACCACCGTGCTGAAGACGATGCAGATCATGGCGGAGAAAGGACTCCTGAAGCGGAATGAGAGCGCCAAGAGCCATGTCTATCGGCCGGCAGAGGCGCCGCAGGACACGCGTCGGGGCATGGTCAAGGATCTGGTGGACAAGGCCTTCGAGGGATCTGCCCTCCAATTGCTGGCTCATGCACTTCATGCCAAAAAGCCCAGCACCGCTGAATTGGACGAGATCCAGGCCCTCATCGACCAGGCCCGTGCGGAACGGAAGCGGACATGAGCTGGATCGATTCAGCGTGCGTCCTCCGGCTGGGCTGGACCTTGGTCCACTTCCTTTGGCAGGGCGTGGCATGGGCAACCCTTCTGGCGCTGATGCTTTGGCTGGCCAAGGGATGCTCGCCGCGCCTTCGATATGGCCTGGCCTGCCTGGCCCTGGCGGGCATGATCGCGACGCCAATGCTGACCTGGCACCAGTTGGGACGGTCTCCCGTTTCTCACCGCATCCTGGGGGTTTCGCGAGGCGATTGGGCTCTGGAATCTGGCGGCGGCAGACCTACCCTCCCGGCGGCGAACGATTCCTCGACCCGAACCTGGGAGGGATTCTTTCCGGTGGTCGTGGGAGTGTGGCTCCTGGGCGTGGCCGCCATGAGCCTTCGCCTGGCCGGTGGCTGGGCCTGGCTTCAGTGGCTTCGCCGCCGTCCTGACACGGTGCCTGCACCAGACGACCTCCAGCTACGGCTGCTGCGCTTGTGCCAGCGCATGACCCTGGTGAGCAACATCCGGATCCTCCTCTGCGAGAAGGTGCCGGGTCCCACGGTGATGGGCTGGCTGAGACCTGTCATCCTCCTGCCGCCCGCAGCTCTGCTGGGCATGCCGCCCGATCAGATGGAGCTGGTGCTTGCTCACGAGCTGGCCCACATCCTGCGCCACGATTTCGCCATCAACCTTTTACAGTCCTGTGTCGAAGTGCTGCTCTTCTACCACCCGGCCGTGTGGTGGGTCTCCGCGAAGATCCGTCAGGAACGGGAGCTGTGCTGCGACGACCTGGCGGTGCGGACGACGGGGGACGCCCTGGACTACGCCGCCGCGCTCACCCGGCTGGAGGCTCTTTGCCGCCCGCCAATTTCCCCACGACATACGGCCCGGGGGTTGGCCCTGGGCGCCACCGGAGGTTCGTTCATGTACCGCATCCGTCGACTCGTCTCACCCATGGCACCCACCCCGCTTGCCCCCCGGGCGGGCTTGATCCTCGTCCTCCTGCTGGGCGGGATCCTAGCCCTTAAAGCTGGGAGTGCCTCGGACCAGAACGCCACTGTCCCACCTGTGGCTACCGAGCTTTCCCCCCATTTCGTCAGCGGACAGAGGCCGCCCGAAGGCATGATGTGGCTCCGCCGCTATGATCGGGACTCCGCGGATGGCATCCGCCACGCGAGAACGATTTACGTCCATGTGAATACGGTCCCGTACGGCAGCCTGATACAGGCCCTGAGGCAGCTCGAGCAGGCCCCGGCAGATCCGGCAAAGGGCTACGTCGAACTCGACCTGAAGGCCGATCCAGAGGCCGAGGATCCGCACGGCCTCTGGTCCTACCTGTTCTTGGGCGCGGACCCCGTTCGGGTCGAGCGTGTGGTTCAGGCCAGGGCCACCTTCCACTCTCTCAGGCCTGAGGATAAGAAGCCTGGAATCATCATCATCCAGAGGATGGCCAGATTCACTGCCCAGCTTGGCGTGCTCCCCGAGGGGCTGAACGTGCAGGTGTGGGCCGGAGATGTCCCGGCATCGGCGGTTCTGCATGCTCTCCAGCAGCTCTTGGCCATGCCGCCGGAGGCAGGGATCCCGCAGGAGGTCCGAGTGCAGGTGGCTCCGGGCGAGCCTGGGACACGGATAACCCTGGACCTCAAGGACAAGAACCCCTCCGTGCTCTGGGATGATCTCAACATGGCCATCAAGACTAAACAGTCCTGATCTGCGGCGAAACCGCCCTGGCTCAAAACGGCGGCCGCAGGCCGCCGTTTTGAGCCAGGCGCTCGGAAAATCAAGATTTCTCCCGTACAATGGTCGGTTCGGGAGTTTCCATGCTTGCAGTGCAGAACGTCACCATGCGCTACGGCGCGAAGATCCTCTTCGAGGACGTCACCACGACCTTCAACCCGGGCCGCCGCTACGGCCTGACGGGGCCGAACGGGTCGGGGAAGTCCACGTTCATGAAGATCCTCTCGGGTGAGCTGGAGCAGCAGATGGGGAACGTGATCCGTCCCCGCAAGATGGGCATCCTCCGCCAGGACCAGTTCGCCTTCGACGCGTTCCGCGTCATCGACACCGTGATCATGGGCAATGCGGGTCTCTGGAAGGCCCTGCAGGAGCGGGATGCCATCTACGAGAAGGCGGAAATGACGGACGAGGACGGCATGCGCGTGGCCGAACTCGAGGGTGTGGTGGCCGACGAGGATGGCTACACCGCCGAGAGCGATGCGGCCGTGCTGCTGGATGGCCTGGGCATCCCGGAAGCCCTGCATGGACGCAAGATGAGCGAGCTGCAGGGTGGCCAGAAGGTGCGCGTGCTGCTGTCCCAGGCCCTCTTCGGCAACCCCCAGGCCCTGCTGCTGGACGAGCCCACGAACCACCTGGATCTGGACTCCATCCATTGGCTGGAGGAGTTCCTCAGCCGCTACAAGGGCACCGTGGTGGTGATCTCCCACGACCGGCACTTCCTGAACAACGTCTGCACCCACATCGCCGACATCGACTACCAGACGATCATCCAGTACACCGGCGGCTACGACGACATGGTCATGGCCAAGATCCAGGTGCGGTCGCGCATCGAATCGGACAACGCCCAGCGCGAAAAGAAGATCGCCCAGCTGAACGAGTTCATCCAGCGCTTCGCCGCTGGCACCCGCAGCAGCCAGGTGAACAGCCGCCGCAAGGAGGTGGAGCGCCTGCAGCCCAGCGACCTGGCTCGCAGCAACATCCAGCGCCCCTTCATCAAGTTCAGCCAGGCGAAGCCCGGTGGCCGCTACGCCCTGGAATTCGAGGGCGTCCGAAAGGGCTACGACTCCGATAAAGCAGGGAAGGGGGGCCGCCTTGAGGTCATCAAGGGTTTCTCGGCCATGGTGCAGCGCGGCGAGAAGGTGGCCCTCATGGGCCGCAACGGCATCGGCAAGACCACGCTGCTGAACGCCCTGCTCGCCAACGCGCCGCAGGTCACTGAGCTGGGCCTGAAGCTGGATGGCGGCGAGGTGAAGTGGGGCCACGAAGCCAACGTGGGCTACTTCTCCCAGGATTTCGCCGAGAGCATCCCCAAGGGCTACGAGTTGGTGACCTGGCTGCACCAGTTCGACCCGGACGCCACCAAGGAGCAGATCCGTGGCGTCATGGGCCAGATGCTCTTCCGGGGCGAGGAAGGCAACAAGATGACGGACGTGCTCAGCGGCGGCGAGTCCTGTCGCCTGCTCTTCTGCAAGCTCATGCTGCAGAAGCCCAACATCCTGGTGTTGGACGAACCCACCAACCACCTGGATCTGGAAGCCGTCATCGCCCTGAATGACGCCCTCCAGCGCTACGAGGGCACCATCCTGTTCGTCACCCACGATGAGGACATCATCGACGAGGTGGCCACCCGCATCTGGCACCTCACCGATGACGGCATCGAAGACTTCCAGGGGACCTACGCGGAGTATGGCGCGCCGCTGGGGCGGTAGCCCGGCTCCGAAATCGCTTTGCGATTTCGGAGATAGAGGGAACTAGATGGGAATGGGCAGTAGCAACAACCGCAGCACTTCCTCGGCGACCTTCAGACCCACGATCGCGGGCATGTACGAGATGGTGCCCACGGGACGGCGCTGGCGGCCGGGGCCGCGGTGAGGCTCGATGTCGATGGGGTTGGCGGGGCGCTTGTTGTCGGCGGGTTCCAGCGAATAGACGCAGCGGATGCCATGGGTGATGCCGACCTTCCGCAACTCCTTGCGGACGCGGGCGGCCAGGGGGCAGAGGCGCGTGTGGCTCAGGTCGCCGACGCAGAGCTGGCTGCTGTCCGTGCGGCCGCCCGCGCCCATGGCCGAGATGATCGGCAGGCCCTGCTCGTGCGCGGTGCGCATGAGAGCCACCTTGCAGGTCATGGAGTCGATGGCGTCGATCATCACGTCGGGCCGTGGCGTCAGCAGGTCCGGCAGCGTGTCTGTGTGGATGAAGGTCACGCGGGGCTCCACGTCGCAGTCGGGGTTGATGTCCCGGATTCTCGCCGCTGCCACCTCGGCCTTGGGCTGGCCGATGGTGGAGCGCAGAGCGAAGAGCTGGCGGTTGAGGTTGCTGGGGCCGACGACATCGTGGTCCACCAGGCGCAGGTGGCCCACGCCGGCGCGGGCCAGGGCCTCCACGGCGAAGGAGCCCACGCCGCCCAGGCCGAAAACGGTGACGCGGGAGGCGCGCAGCCGCTCCAGTGCCGCCTCTCCGAGCAGCAACTCACTGCGGGAAAACCACCTCATGCCATCAGCTCCCTGAAACACCGCCCGCCATTGTCCCAGGTCAGGAGCTCCAGATCCGCCACGGAGGTGCCACGGAGACCTGCGGCGGCCTCGAACACGCGCTCCAGATCCCCCGCGCCATCGGTCTCCAGGAGCAGGTGGCCGGGGGCCACGGCCCGCAGGGATTCCCGCACACCCGGGCGGTCCGGTTTCATGAGGTCGCCGGAGAAGGAGAGGAAGACGCCCAGGGCCTGGAGTTCCCGGGCCATTTCCGGGCTTCCCGAATAGGCGTGGACCAGGGCGCCCGCGGGCGGCACGCCCTCTTCACGGAGGAGATCCAGCAGGCTTCCCCAGGCCTTGACCACGTGCATCGCGATGGGCCGATGCAGGGTGCGGGCCAGGCGCAGCTGGGCGCGGAAGGCCGACTCCTGGCCCATCCGGTCGGCGGCTCGCCGGGCGAAGTCCAGCCCGCACTCTCCCACGCCCGCAGGGGTGGAACGGAGCAGGGTTTCTAGCCGCGAGGCCCAGCCCGGCGCGGCCTCCTCCACGAACCAGGGGTGCAGGCCCAGCATGGGGATGACCTGGCCATGGGAGGCCGCATGGGCCAGGACGGCCTTCCAGTCCGCTTCGCAAGTCCCGCAGACCACCCGGCGATAATCCCTGCGAAGCAGAGGATCCTCCTGGGCGCCGACTCTCGGCAGGTGGCTATGGGCATTGAAGAGGGGGGGCATGGAACTCGCTCTCCGGATGGCGTAAGGCCGCTTCGGGTCTTTCCATGATAGGCATGAGAATCGAATGCAGAATGGAATGATATGCCTGTATTCATGCTGCTGGATTGAATATCAATTGTCAAAAACATGGCACATGTACCTCTCTTGTCTTGATCACGCTAGGAAATGCTGCGCCCCCTCGCGAGGGCACAACATAGCCACAACTGCTAATCTGGAAGCCGCGTAAGTGCCGTGGGTCCCGTAGCTCAGCTGGATAGAGCAGCTCCCTCCTAAGGAGCAGGTCGTGCGTTCAAATCGCATCGGGGCCACCAATTGGGTTGGTTCCTCTCCCTTCTTTTCACGTCCGAACAGAAGCTCCTTCGGAGCTTCTGTTCGCATGCGGAAAAGGATGGGAGGGACCTGAAGCGATCAATGGATCCGCGCGTAGGCCAGGCCGCCCCCGGGAGCGAGGAAGACGGCTTCATGATCAAGGAGGCCCACCAGCCGGTGGCCCTCGGCGAGGGAGGTGGGAATCCACTCCAGGGCGCCGTTGAGCAGGTCGAAGCGGGCGAGTACCAGGCCCGTGGATTCCGGCGCGCCGCAGGACTTGACCTGGCTCGGCGCGAAGACGCTGAAGATCACCTCCCGGCCCGCCCACGAGAGCATGGGGCCCCGGCCCACCCGCCCGAGCAGGGCGCGGCCAGGGATGGCGTCGTGGCAGGTGAAGAAGGTCTGGCCCGGCTCCTTCGGCCCCTTGACGGGATCGAGGATCGTGAAGGCCAGGCTGGCGCCCTCAGCCAGATACACCGTCCCATCCACGCCCAGGGCCATGCGGTTGAGGGGGACCAGCAGGGGCTGCCCCGTGGCGTCCTTCAGTTGCGCGCGGTCGCCGTAGGACCAGAGCACCGCGCCGGTCCGGAGGTCGCGCTTCTCCAGGCAGGGCTTCAGGGTGCGGTAGAGGATGAGGATGCCCTCTCGGCCCACGGCCATGTCCTCGACCGGAGCGGGGAGCGACAGCGCGTGCTCGAACTGTCCATCCTTGTTGAGGATGACCAGGCGCCCGTCGCAGACCATCCAGGTCCGGCTGTACGAGTCGATCACCCAGCGCTCGGGGACCGCGTCGCCGGCGGTCTCGGGAGCCGGCGGGGGCGCTGGCTTGGGCGCGGCGGGCTTGGGCCGCTGATGGCGCGGAATGCCGTACAGAAGGGCACCCGCGGCGTCGTAGTCGGTGGCGATGGGACCGGACGTGGCTGGGGCGGGCTTCGAGGCCGGGGTGGCTTTCCGGACTTCGGGAAGGGTGACCTGCAGGGTGGACATCAGGCCGCTCCCCTTCATCCACGACCGGAGCGACCGGGTGCCCGGATCGAAGAACACGAGGGATCCGTCCACTTCCTGGAAGGCCCAGCCCCCGGTCGCGCGCGCGGGATCCCAGGCCTGGGCCCGGGCTTGGGCTTGGGCGCGCAGGGAAACTGGACCGCAGAGGGCCAGGGTGGCAAGAAGGGGGATCAGAAGACGGAGTCTCATATATTACCTGCCTATATTTTATTATGCCTATGAGCGACTTTGGTTGAACCCTCCGGGCTGTGACGAAGCGCACGTTTTCTTCCAAGGACACCCAGATCCATTGAGTGGTGGAGGGTGGGTCCGCGATGGTCCGCTTCTTGCGATGATGGAGGTTTCCCGAGGGGCCCTCCGTGACGCGATCCCAGCTGAAGGATGAAGTCTTCATGAACATGGCGCTGGAGCTGAGCCGCCTGGGGACCTGCTGCCGCCTCCAGGTGGGCGCCGTGCTGCTGCGGGGCGACGGTGGCATCGCGGCGGCGGGATTCAACGGTGCGCTTCCCGGCATGCCGCACTGCACGCCGGAGACCTGCAAACCGGGCCAGCGCTGCCTGCACACGAGCCACGCGGAGGAGAACGCCTTGGGCTTCTGCGATGGCCCCGTGGCCACAGCTTACGTCACCCACGAACCCTGCCTCACCTGCTGCCGGGCCCTGGTGCGCCGGGGCGTGCGGCGCGTGGTGTTCCGCCATCCCTACACGAGCATCGCGGAACAGGAACGCGCGGAACGCCAGCACATCCTGGATCATTTCGGGGTGCGGTGGGAGCAGCACGGCCAGGCTTGAACTCCCTAGGTCCGGGCGCATACTGCTGAGCGCCCCTTCCTTCTGGAGACAAGCCGGTGACTGGAGACCTCATCCGCCTGCGGGTGAATGGCCGCGACGTCGTGGCGTCCGCGGGCACCATGCTGCTGGAGGCCTGCCGGCAGAACGGCATCGAGATCCCCACCCTCTGCTCGGATCCGCGGCTGAAGCCGGCCTCCAGCTGCCGGTTGTGCGAGGTCGAGGTGGAGGGCCGCGAGCGCCCCCCCTGCGCCTGCGCCACGCCCGTGGAGGAGGGCATGGAGGTGGCGACCCACACGCCGGCCCTGGAGGACTTCCGCCGCGCCATGCTGGAGCGCCTGGCCGAACACATCCCCGCGGAGGACCCGGCGCGGCTGGCGGAGAAGCCCTTCCGGAAGCTGCTGGACGCTTACGGCGTGGAGCCCTCGGGGACGAGGCGGCCGGAGGCGAAACAGCCGGAGCATCCGTACCTGGATGTGGACCTGTCCTGGTGCGTGGCCTGCGGCCGCTGCGTACACATCTGCGACGAGGTGCAGGGGCAGGACATCTGGACGTTCACGGGCCGCGCCGGGGATCTGGCCCTGGCGCCGGCGCTGCCCCCCGGCCTGCGGGAGAGCGCCTGCGTGAGCTGCGGCGCCTGCGCCGACACCTGCCCCACGGGCGCCATCGAGGACGTCTCCCGCCTGGCGGCAGGGCTTCCGGAGCGTTGGGTGCGCACCACCTGCCCCTACTGCGGCACTGGCTGCGAGATGGACGTGGGCGTGAAGGGCGGGCGCATCACCGAAGCGCGGCCCGTGTTCGCTTCGCCCGTGAGCCGCGGCCACCTCTGCGTGAAGGGGCGGTACGGGTGGGGTTTCAACGATGCGCCGGACCGGATCACGGAGCCCTTGATCCGGCGGGCTGGGGCGTGGGAACCCGCGACCTGGGATGAGGCGCTGGCGGCCGCGGCGTCCGCCCTCCAGCAGGCCCGCAGGGCTGGAGGCCCCAGTGCCGTGGGCGTGCTGGCTTCCAGCCGTTCCACCAACGAGGAGAACTACCTGGCGCAGAAGTTCGCGCGCCTGGCCCTGGGCACCAACAACGTGGACTGCTGCGCCCGGGTCTGCCACGCGCCCAGCGCCGCGGGCCTGGGCCAGACCTTCGGCACCGGGGCGGCCACCAACAGCTATGCCGATATCGAACGGGCCGGACTGCTGATGGTCGTGGGCGCGAATCCCACCGAGAACCACCCCATCGTCGGCGCCCGCATCCGCCAGCGGGCCCGGGCCGGTGTGCCGCTCATCGTGATCGATCCCCGGCGCACGGAGCTGGCGGAGTTGGCCACCATCCACCTCACACCCCGGCCCGGCACGAACCTGCCCCTCCTGCAGGCCATGGCGAGCCTGATCCTCGGTGAGGGGCTCACGGACCTGGCCTTCCTCGGGGCCCGCACGGAAGGTCTGGAGGCCTACGCGGCCTCCCTGCGCGAGTGGACTCCTGAGCGGGCGGGCGCCCTCTGCGGGATCGATCCGGAAGCCATCCGGCGGGCGGCCCGGCTCTACGCCACCACGGACCCCGCCATGATCTTCCATGGCCTCGGCGTCACCGAGCACCGCCAGGGCACGGACGGCGTGGCGGCCCTGGCCCACCTCGCGCTGCTCACGGGGAACGTGGGCATTCCCGGCGCCGGGGTGAATCCCCTGCGGGGCCAGAACAATGTCCAGGGCAGCGCCCAGATGGGTTGCGAACCGTCGCGGCTCACGGGCTACCAGAAGCTCGCGCAGTCCCGGGAGATCCACGCGCAGGTGTGGGGCGCCGATCTGCCGGAGGAGCCTGGCCTCAACGCCCTGGAGATGATCGACGCCGCCGGAGATGGGCGGATGAAGGCGCTGCTGGTGATCGGCTACGACCCTCTGCTCAGCCATCCGGATGCGCGGGAAACCGCCGAGAATCTGAACGGCCTGGATGCCCTCATCGTGGTGGATCTCTTCCTCACGGAGACGGCCAAGGCCTTCGGCACGGTCTTCCTGCCCGCCGCCAGCCCCTTCGAGAAGGAGGGCTCCTACATGAACGGTGAGCGGCGCGTCCAGCGTGTCCGCCAGGTGGTACCGCCCAAAGGCGGAAGCCGGACGGACATGGCGATTCTCGCCGGCTTGGCAGAGCGACTGGGCGCCGGCCGGCACTTCCGGCACCCGGACGCTGCCGCCGTGTGGGACGAGGCACGCCAAGTCTGGCCGGCCATCGCCGGCATCAGCCACCAGCGGCTGGACCGGGAGGGGGGCCTCCAGTGGCCCTGCCCGGCGGAGGACCACCCGGGTACCCCGGTGCTCCACGCGGGTGGTTTCCCGGGGGGCCGGGCGGCCTTCCGCCCGCTCGCCTGGACGCCCAGCCTGGAGGTATGCGGCGGCGAGTTCCCCTTCCTGCTGAACACGGGGCGCAGCCTCTTCCACTTCAACGCCTCGACCATGACCGGCCGGACCCGCAACCGCGAGCTGCGGGCGGACGACGAGCTGGAACTTCACCCCGACGACGCGGCGGAGCTGGGCCTCTCCGCCGGGGATCCGGTCCATGTGCAGAGCCGCCACGGAGCCTTCACACTCCGCGCCCGCCCCACGAATCGGGTCCGGCGAGGCGAACCCTTCGCCACCTTCCACGCCCTGGCCGCCTACGTGAATCTGGCCACGGGTCCGGGCCGGGACGCGGTCACGGGGACGCCCGAATACAAGGTCACGGCGGTCAGGCTGCAGAAGGTTTCATCGACCTAAGAGTGCCTAACAAAACCCCGACAGGGCCGCGAGAAAGCCAGGTGGGATGCACCGCAGATATCGGTTTGTCTCGCGTATCGCCAGAGGCGATACCGAGAGGGAAGGGCCCGCAGGGCGATGCGGGACATCGTTCAAGGGCCGTGACGCCGCGGGGCGCCCACCTGGCTTTCTCCCTCCGGGCGAGGGTCGGCGGGCGTCGCGATGCCGCGTCACGCTCGTCGCGCGTAGTACCCGCTACGCGTCTCCTCGCGTTCCTCGCCTCGCTCGCCCGGCGACCCTCGCGCGGCCCCGTGGGGGTTTTGTTAGGCACTCTATATCCCGCCGTGCCCCCAGGAGGGCGCAGGGCTGTGGTCCAGAGCCACCTCGGTGCCATCGTCCAGCACGAGCATGGGGGGATTCCCGGGGCGCATGTCGACGATGGTGCGGCCCAGGAGGCGTTCCCGCTGGCCGTGGTGCCAGGGGATGCCCACGGGATAAGTGCGGCGGTAGGCGTCCAGGGGGCTTTCGAGCCGCTGGCAGAGCCGGTGGAGGGCGGATTCGAAGGCGGCCTCGAAGCCCTTGGGTGGCTCCGGATCGAGACCGGCCGCCGTGAGGAAGGCCTCGGCGGGCGGGAGGCCGCCGGATCCTCCGGCCACCCAGCGCCGCAGGCCGGGCCCGAAGGGGGCGGGCCCATCCAGCGCCACGGCCCGGTCCCGGTGGATGCCGAGCCAGAGGGAGACCCGTCCGCAGGAGCCGGCGCCTTCGAAATCGAGCGGCAGCTGGGCGTCGTCATGGAAGACCACGGCGCGAAGGGGCAGCCACTCGAAGGTCTCGGCCACTTTGGCACCCACGGGACCAAGGCTGTCCCGGCGCAGATCGGAGACGGCCTCCGCGAAGGTCTGCCGGAGGCTGGCCAGGCTCAGGACGCCTTCCGGGAGGCCCTGGACGTCCAGGACGAGGGGCGGTTCATGCCAGTCCGCCGCAAGGGCCGGCAGCACCTGCTGGAAGAGGATCAGGGCCGGGTCCCAGTCCCAGTGGTGGGCGGGCTCGTAGCCCAGCTCGCGGCAGAGGTCGAACCAGGCGCGGTCCGGCGCGGAAGCCCCGGGTAGGTAGATGGATCGGCCATCCAGGAAGATCTCGCAACCTGGCTGGGCCGCCGGGCTCTGCCGCCGGCTCAGGCCCAGCTCATGGCGGCCCAGGGTGGCCAGGGTGGTCTCGTGGTACGGATGATCCTCCTGCCGCAGCACCTTCAGCGGCGCACCGAGGATCCAGGCATCCAGAGACACAACCCCTCCCAGGAAGGCAAGCCTGGGTCGGCTCCCGGGTTCCGTCAATCCCTGAATGGGAGTAACTGGTTGAAAATCAATCGACCCTGCGGAGTTCGGTACTGGGGTAGTAGTGCGCCAGGACCTGCTGGAAGGTGGCCCCTTCGAGCGCCATGCCGTAGGCGCCGGTCTGGCACATGCCCACGCCGTGCCCCCAGCCGCGCCCGTAGAAGACCCAGCGGCGCTGGGCGCCCTGGCCCAGGGTGATCCAGCGGAACACGTTGTCCTTGAGGCCCAGCAGGCCGCGGATGTGCATGCCGCGGACCCGGTGCGGCGCGCCCTGGCTGTCTACCAGGGTCAGGTCCAGCACCCGGCCCTCCTCGTTGTGCTGGGCCTTCAGCTCGCGGATGCCGCCCACCTTGATGCGCTTGCGCACCAAGGCCAGCAGGTCGGTTTCGCTGTATTCCACCCGCCAGTGGGCCATGGGGTTGTAGCGGTCCCAGGCGGCGCCGTCGGGATCGAGCCGGCGCACGAGCACCGCGGCGGAGCCGTCCTCCCCGGGGATCCACTTCAGGCGGTCACCCACCTGGAGGTCGGCCTTCGGCGTCAGGCGCAGGCTGCCGTCGGGCGCTTCCTCCGCGAGAATCAGCTTCGGGGAGAGGGTGAGGGGCTCGGGGCCGCCCCGCTTCCGGCGCACCTGCCGGTCCATCAGCAGAGTGCCTTCGCCGGGGGCCAGCGGATCCAGGTCCTGCCACATCCGGCCCAGGGCCAGGAGGGCCTGGCGCAGGGTGGGAGGTTCCTTGGCGGTCCAGAGGGCCGCGGGGACGATGCCCCTCCGGGTGAGGAAGGTGGCCAGCAGGCGATCGCCCGGAGGCAGATCGGGGGGCAGGAAGTAGGCGGCATCCTGCAGCCGCTCCTGGCCTTCCACGACCTTGTGGAGGCCCAGGGCCCGGGCCAGGGCGAGCACCGGATGCCCAACCCGCGGCAGGGGCGTGGGGTCGACGCCGAGGCGCTGCTGGAGGGCCAGGACCGGGCCGCTCAACTCCTCCACCGTGGCTGGGCGGGCCAGATGATCGCCGTTGAGCCATCCCACCGGCACAATCCCCGCCGCCAGCCTCAGCAATTCCCAGCCGAGCCAGGGTTGCTGGGTCTCGGCGGTGAGGGACACGCCTGCGGCGAAGGGCAGGGTGAGCGGCTTGGCGGGATAGCAGGGAGCCGCCTTCAGATAGGGGGCGTCGCCGCCGAAGACCTGCGATACGTCCACCGTGTGGCCGCCGCAGTTCGCCATGAAGAGGGCCTGGATGGGTTTGCCGCCGTAGGTGGCGAACAGGCCTTCCGTCTCCTGGATGGCGCGGTCCGTGAGGGACTGCTCGCCATCGCGCCCGCCATAGACCTGATCGGCCACGGTGTCGCCCATGTCGAAGCCGTCCGCCGAGCGCTTGCCGCGATTGGCCACGGCATAGGTGCGTGCTGCCACGGCCTGGGCCTTCAGGGCCTCGAGGGCGGGGAATTCCCAGGCCCCCATCTCCTTCGGCACCACGCCGCGGAGGTAAGTCTCCAGGTCCAGGGTATTCACCACCGTGAGGCGGCCCTGGGCATTGGGGAAGATCTCGACCTTGCCGCGGTACCGCCCCTTGCCCTGGAGGGTGGTCAGGTCGCCCGAGGGCTTCAGCCACACACCGGCGAGGGGCAGGGCCCGCCGCTCGTAGCGCTCACTGACCGCGTAGAGGGCGCGGCCCTTGCGGGGCCGGCTGTCACGGGGTTCGGTGGCCACCCACAACTCATCAAAGCCCAGGTCCTGGAGCTTCTGGAGCAGAGGTTCGGCTTTCGGCGCCTCGGGGAAGTGCCCCACCAGCACGCGCCAGGTGTCCGCGTCCGGCACCTTCACGCGGTCCGATGGCTCTCCCAGTTTCCTCAGGCGCTTCATCAGGGCGTCTGCTTCGTCCGCGGCCAGAGCCCGTCCCACCTGGATGCGGTATTCGCTGGTAGGGTCCGAGGCGCCGCGGCTGTCCCACCAGATGCGCAGCTTCTCGTCCGGAGCGAGGTTCATGACCGGCCTTCCGGCGCGATCGCAGACCTGGCCGCCGCCTTCCAGCGACACGATCCACTCCATGGCCTGGGTGTCGAGGCCGATCTTCAGCGGAGGCTGGGCGGCGGGGGCGGAAGCGAGCGACAGGACCAGGGCGGGAACAAGGAGGGGTTTCATCCGCCGTATTGTCCCACGAACCGCACCAGGGCCTCCCAGCGCCGGGCCCGCAGTGCCTCGACATCAAGCATCGCCCCGTCCGGCCCGCTCCGGTGGAGGAGCAGGGCGATGCAGCTCCGGTCCGCGGGCCGATAGAACAGGGCCGGGCCCGTGTAGCCCAGGTGGAACCACCAGCCGGAAGGCCCGCCCGGGCTCGCGGCCAGGGCCGGCGCCACTGGGGGGAGGGCCTGGCTGGGATCCTCGAGAACGTGGGTGCCGAGGCCCAGGGGTAGCTTTGACAGCAACTGTCCAAAACGCCCACTCCCCGCAAAGAGCACCTGGAGCCCCAGGCCCCATCGGGTGCCATGCTCGCCTTCGGCCGTCTCCACCGCCATGCGGTCCGGCCAGCCGGCGGCCGCCCAGCGGGCCAGGGCCAGCTTCAGCTGGGGGGCGGTGGTGCCGAAACCGGCATGGCCCGGCATCCCGGCCCGCGCGTTGGCATCGTGGGGCAGGTGGGCCTCCCGGGGAGGCAGGGTCTCGTCCGCGGCCAGGGCCCAGGCGGCGGCGTCGGGACCATCCGGAACGGGCTCGGGGGCCGCCGGCCAGGGTGCAGGACTGAGGCCCGAGGCAGCGCCCAGCTTCGCAAAGGGCACGCCGGTCTCGGTCTCCAGCAATTCGGCCAGCAGGCGGTAGTTCAGGTCCGAATAGGTGGCCAAGCCGGGTGTGGCTGGGCGCAGCAAGGGGTGATCCGGGACCGGGCGCCGGAGTTGCACGGCCAAGGGTTCGCCGATGAAGGGCCGCCAGGGAGGCAGGCCCGAGCTGTGGGACAGCAGCTGCCGGGCGGTCAGTGGTGTCCCGCGGTCATGGAAGCCCAATGCCCAGCGCCGGTCCGCATCCAGGTCCAGGAAGGCCAGCGCCAGCGGCGCCGTCACCAGGGGCTTGGTCAGGGAGGCGAGGTCGTAGAACCTGCTCACGCGTTCCGGATCTCCGCCAGGCTCTTCGCCACGGCCTTCTGCACCTGGTCGGCCACGCGCATGGCCTCCTGGCCCTCCTCCCAGGTGACGCCCTCGGTCCCCTGGCCCAGGCAGGCGGCGTGGAAGGCCTCGATCTCCAGCCTCAGCGGCTCGCCCTCCTCGATGCTCGCGGTCTCGGGTTGCACCTCAGGGCCGTCGGGACCCATGACCAGGCGCAGCAATTCCAGCTTCTGCGCCGCGAAGTCGAGGCTGGCGTACTCCTTGTCACCGAAGGCGCGGAGGGTGCGCTCCTTCTTGCGGGCCACGCGGCTGGCGGTGACGGTGGCATAGGCGCCGCCCTCGAACTTCAGACGGGCGTTCACGAGATCCGCGTAGGGCGTCAGCACCGGCACACCCACGGCCACGACATCCACCACGGGCCGGCCCACCAGGGCGCGCAGCAGGTCGAGGTCGTGGATCATCACGTCCATGATCACGTCCACCTCCAGGCTGCGGGCGGGGAAGGGCGAGACGCGCACCGCCTCGAGGAAGCGGGGCTTGAAGCCGCGGTCGCGCAGGGCCGTGACCGCGGGGTTGAAGCGCTCCAGATGGCCCACCTGCGCGACGAGATCCGGCTTCGTGGCCCGGGCGGCCGCCAGGGCCTTCAGCAGAGCCACCGCCTCATCAAGCGAGGCGGCCAGGGGTTTCTCCATGAGCACGTGCTTGCCGGCCTTCAGCGCCTGGGTTCCCAGGGCGTGGTGAAAGCCCGTGGGGGCGGCGATCTGGACGGCATCCACTTCCGCGAGCACCTGGTCCAGCGAGGCCGCCCAGGGGGCGCCGAACTTGGCGGCGATCTCGGGGCCCCGGACGGAATCCGGATCCACCACGGCGGCCAGGATGGCGTCCGGCGCGGAGGCTGCAATCCGGGCGTGATGCTGCCCGAGGTGTCCTACACCGACGACGGCGACGCGCAGCTTGGACATGACAGCCTCCTGACCAATCGAGCCTAGCAGGGCTGCTACCCTGGGGGTCTTCTTCGCGAGGATGACCATGAACCTGAAGCTCGAGGCCGTGAACCTTGTCCGCTGGCTGCACTTCGTGACGCTCGCTGTGGGCGGCGGCGCGGTCGTGGTGGCCCTGCTCCTGTCGGGATTCGAGGAGGGACGCGAGGATATCCGCGGCCTCGCCGCCACCATCTGGGCCAAGGTGGTGGCCTGGTCCTTCCGCCTGGCCCTGATCGCCGGCATCGGCCTGCTGCTCCTGATGATCCAGGGTGGCTCGAACCCGCTGAAGCAGGGCCACTACTTCCATATCAAGCTGCTGCTGGTCGTGGTGCTGGTGGGGCTGTCCGAGATGACGCCCAAGGCCCTGGCCGCCGGGAAGCGGGGATCGGCCCTGCTGGTCCTGGTGCTCTTCCTGGCCTCGAGCTTCACGGTCTACAACAAGGGGCTCTTCGGCGGCTCTGGGGCACCGGCCACGGTGATCCCCGCCACGGCGGGCACCGCCTTTACGGCACGCTGACCGTGCGGAGCTTGCTGCTGGCCCTGGCGGGAATCAGCCTTCTCGCCGGGTGGCCTCAGACCGTCCCTGAACGCACGCAGCTGAAGCGGACCTCTACGGTCGCGGAGGTGAAGGCCTTCATGGATGCCCTGCGCAAACAGGCCCCCGGCCTGGAACCCTACCAGCCGAAGGGTGTGCCCCGCGCCACGGAAACCGGCAAGCCCCTGCTGGCTTGGCGCCTGAAGGGGACAGGGCCGGATCCCTTGAGGGTCTATGTGAACGCGAACATCCATGCCGGGGAAGTTGAAGGCAAGGAGGCCATCCAGCAGATTCTCCGGGAGCTGCTCCAAGGCAAGCATCCGGCGCTGCGGCGGAACCTCGATCTGGTGGTGATGCCCGCCTACAACGCCGACGGCACGGATGCCCTGGACCCCGCCATCCGGCCCTGGCAGCCCAACCCCACGGAGAGCGGCGTGGGCCGGCGCGAGAATGCCCTGGGCCTGGACCTCAACCGCGACCTCATGAAGGCCGCCGCGCCCAACACGCGCTGGCTCCTGGCCATGCTGGAAGACTTCGATCCCGCGGCCGTGCTGGATCTGCACACCACCAACGGCAGCACCCACGGTTTCCACCTCACCCATGGCCCCGCCTGTACTCTGGGCGCGGACGAAGGCCTGCTGGCCTTCAACCGGAACATGCTCGTGGCGGTGCGAGAGCAGCTGAAGGCCGAGGGCATGCCCACCTATGACTACGGCAACTTCGTCCCCTACAAGCCCACGACGGAGAAGCCGCCGACCGCCTGGGAGACCTACGACGCCCACCCCCGGCTGCTGACGAACTACCCGGCCCTGCGCAACCGCCTGGCGGTGCTCTCCGAGAGCTACGTCTACCGCAGCTGGCCCGACCGCATCGCCGATACCCGCCGCTTCGTGCTGGCCTGCTTGGGCTGGATGGCGGGGCACCGTGGCGAGATCCGGGGCCAGATCCAGGAGTCCCAGGCCCGATGGATCGAGGCTTGGAAGAAGGGACCTGTGTCCCTTCCACTCTCAGCGAAGCTGAAACAGGTCGAACGCGCAGCGTTCGACTGGGTGGACCCCATCCGGGATGGTCAAGGCCACCTGGTCGGTGAGAAGTCGCGCACCCACCTGGTCCTGCCCAGCTTCGTGGGCTTCGAGGGCCAGGACTTCGTGACGGTCCCGGCGGGCTACCTGGTGGACCCGGCCTATGCCCCCACGGTGCTCCCACTGCTCCAGGCCCATGGCCTGAAGGTGCTGAAGGGGAGTGCGAGGCCGCGGAATCTGGCCACGCTGCACTTCCAAGAATCGGGCCGGAAGGTGTCCGCTTCCGCCTATCAGGGCGTGTTCACCCTCGAACTCCAAGGTGCCTGGAAGACCGAACCCGCGCCGAAGAAGCTGCAGCTAGCCTGGGCGCCGGAAGACCTGGACCGCGCCCTCTACATCCCCCTGGAACAGCCCCTGGGCCGCCTGGCCTTCTACCTCCTGGACCCGCGCAGCACCGACAGCCTGGCCTACTGGGGCGCCTTCCACAGCGCCCTCATCCGCGGCGACGGCATGTGGGGGGAACCGCCCCGGTTTCCCATCCTGGCGGTGGGACAGGGGGATGACACCCCGATCTTCGCCAGTCCGATTCCTGCGCCGAAGGCGCAGGAATGACTCGGGGGCGCCGTATGGCGCCCCCGAGCAACTGAAGACTGAGGACTGAACCCTGAAGACGGACCTCAGTCCTCAGGCTCCTCGTAATCGCCGTTGTGCCACACGTTCTGCACGTCGTCGTTGTCCTCCAGCAGGTCCACGAGCTTGAGGAAGCTGGCGAGCTTGGAGCCCTCGAGGGCGGTGCTGGTGCTGGGGGCCATGATGATCTTGGCTTCGATGACGGGGAGCTTGGCGGCGTCCACGGCATCCTTCACGGCCTGGTAGGCCTCGGGGCTGGTCTTGATGACCCAGGCCTCGCCCTCGTTGACCACATCGTCGGCGCCGGCTTCCAGGGCCACTTCCATGACCTTGTCCTCGGAAACTTCAGGCTCGACCACGATCTGGCCCTGCTTGCTGAACAGGTAGGCCACGGAGCCCTGGGCGCCCAGTTCCCCGCCGAACTTGGTGAAGTAGCTGCGGATCTCGGGGGTGGTGCGGTTCTTGTTGTCGGTCATGGCCTCGACCATGATGGCCACGCCGCCTGGACCATAGGCCTCGTAGACCACTTCCTCGTAGGTCACGCCTTCGAGCTCGCCGGTGCCCTTCTTGATGGCGCGCTCCCAGTTGTCCTTGGGCATGTTGCTGCCCTTGGCCTGGTCCACAGCCAGGCGCAGGCGGGGATTGGCGTTCACGTCGCCGCCGCCCAGACGGGCCGCTACGGTGATCTCCTTGAGGATCTTCGTGAAGACCTTGCCGCGCTTGGCGTCAGCGGCGCCCTTCTTGTGCTTGATGGTGGACCATTTGCTGTGGCCGGACATAGAGGTTGCTCCTTCAATCGTTCGGTTCGGCTTGGCAACCGCTCCGCGGTTGCCGAAAGTTTAAAGAATCTTTTCAATGCGGCGGAATCGGCGCGTAGCGGCGATTCCGCCGGGGCGTCACCCACGCAGCGCGCGACGCGACACCCGCGCGAAGGTCGGGGCCTCCTGGCGGATCATGGGACGTTCCAGGAGGAACTGGTACCACTGCTCGCCGTAGACCTTCATCTTCAGGGCCTTGCCGTTCTGCAGCAGGTTGCGGTTGGTGATGAGGCGCTCGTCGCCCTTGCAGATGCCAAGGCCCTGGTTGAGGATTTCGATGGCCTTGTCGCGCTCGCCCATCTCCACCAGCACGTAGGCGTAGACGGCGTAGAGCAGGCTCTCTTTCTTGCCGGCCTTGAGGGCTAGGGTGAAGGTCTCCTTGGCCTTCTTCTTCTCGCCGCGCTTCCACTGGAGGATGCCCAGCATGGCCTTGGCGATGTAGTGCTGCATGGAGGCGGAGGCCAGCAGGGGTTCGGCCTCCTCGTTCTTCTTGCGGAGGTACTGCACCACGCCGATCTGGCCGTCGATGCTGCCCTTCACGAGGAACTGCTTGGGCGCGAAGCGATAGCCCTCCTTCATCGCCTCGATGGCCTTGTCGAACTGCTGCTTCTTCAGCAGCTCACCTGCGCGGGTGAAGATCTTCTCGAGTTCCTGCTGGACCTTGCGGCCCTGCCAGATGAAAAGCCCGCCACCGGCCAGGATGCCGATGGGAACGCTGATCCACGGGCTGATGTGCAGCACGAAGGACAGCAGGATCACGGCAAGGGCGGCACCCAGGCCGAGCAGGAGATTGATCACGGAGGCTCCGATGGGGCCCGGAACCGGGCCAAAGGGCCATTTTATCGGCCTTCGGGCCCTTTTTCCATGACGAGCTTCAGGCGTCTACGCGATGACGCCGCTGCGGGAGGGGCTCGGCCGGCGGCGGCGAAGCACGCGCTTGGCGGGAACTGCCGCAGCCTCCTTGCGGGGACGGCCGGGGCCGCGCTTCCCGGCGGGGTCCTTGGGCTTGGCCACCTTGCGCACCTTGACCTTCTTTTCCTTCTTTACGCGCTCCCGGCGGACGAGGGCGGCCGCGGCGCGGCCGGTCACCACGACCCGGGTGCCATCCTTGAGCTTCTTGACCTTGCTGCCGGGCTTGCGTCCCCGCTTGAGGCTCATGGACAGGGGTTCCGTCTCCAGCAGTTCGCGCTCGAGCTGGGCCTGGAGCTCCATCATCTCGCCACGATCCTTTTCGTGATCATGGCCACAGAGATGCAGGAAACCATGGATCACCAGTGTCTCCACTTCACGCCTTCGGCTCACGCCGAACTTCTTGGCCATTTTCTCGGCGGTGGGAAGGCTGATCACGATATCGCCAAGGTGTGGAAAGGCCCCTTTCTCCACACTTGAGGGGAAACTCAGCACATCCGTCGTCATGTTTTTCCCGCGGTGCTCGCGGTTGAGTTTTCTCATGCCACGATCATCGACATAAGTCAGCGATACACCCTGAGCCTGTGGCGCGAGGCGATCCCGAAGGCTATGAAGCAGCTTCCCAAGGGACTGCTCACCGGGCCCACGCATTTTGCTCCGGCTTGACCAATCGATCTGGAAGGGCAGCTTGGTCTCAGTCATGGCCGGCTCCTGTGGAAGATCAGTCAAAGGGGATTCATCATGAGTGATATTGACCCATTGGTCAATGTCAACATTCTAGGTGCATGAATTACATCGATGTTGACAGTTGAGATGATAGTGCAGGCCGATGGTCAACCCAGCTCAAAATCGAACAAAGATGTTGAATATAAAGAAGAAATGAATGGAGTGAAGAGCTTTCAATGTTCGAAGGCCATCCCTGGCATCCTGGAGGCATGGAGCCCCGTCTGCCCGCCGCCCTGTCCGCTCCCCTGCGCCGCTACCTGGCGCTGCTGGACCGCTGGAATCGCACCCACGCCTTGACCTCGCTTCCCCAAGCTGAGCGTTGGGAAGAGTTGATTCTGGATGCCGCCGCGATCCTGCCTTTCCTGGCCCCCCTCGCCCCAGGCTGCCGAGTGGCCGACCTGGGGACGGGAATGGGTTGCCCGGCGGTGGTACTGGCCCTGGCCCGCCCGGATCTGGAAGTAGTTGCCGTGGACGCCTCCGCGAAGAAGCTGGCTTTCGTTCGTCAGGCGGCCCTGGAACTCCCAGTGCCCAACCTGAAGCCCGTGCAGGGCCGCCTGGAGGACCTGCCGCCTCTGGAGGCGGACCTCGGGACGGCCAAGGCCCTGGGCTCCCTGGAACAGCTGGTGGGCTGGTGGACCCGGCATGGGAGGGCGGGCGCCCCCTTTCTGGCCCTGAAGGGGCCGGACTGGTCCGGGGAACCGCTTCCACATGGATGGGAGGCCGCGCCCCACCCCTATACCCTGCCCAGCCGGGGGCGGCGGGTGGTGGTGGTCCTCAGGCGCCAGAACGGCTGAGGCCCCCGAGGGGGCCCCAACTGGAAAAATTCCTCCCGGCTCAGTGAGTCAGAGTGTCGCCGATGCGGATCTCCTCGGTGGTCCGGAGCAGGCGGCAGGTGGCGGTCTGGGTGTCCGTGCGGATCACCAGGGCCTGCCCGACGTAATGGGTGGTGGTTTCCGTGGCGCTCTTCCGGTCGCCGTCCGGACCCACGGGGAAAGTCCTGGTGCGGACCGCCAGCAGCACGTCACCGACCTTCATGCCGTCATTGGTGCCCTTGTCCACGATCACCATGTCGCCGATGGCAGTGTGCTGGTGAGCATCGCGGGCGTAGACCACCGCAGCCGAGTTCGGGGCCACCTTCACGGGGTCGGTGGTGTCGGTCCTGAGCTGGAGGGGCAAGTTGGCGGGCTCGGTGAACCGCACCAGATGGTCACCCACCTCCACGCCGTCCAGGCAGCGCTCGATGATGGCGACCGATCCCTTGGACTGGGGCGTCACCACCCGGATGACACCCACCTGCTGCACCACGTCACCCAGCTTGTGCTTGGTGATGGGGTGATGGACTTTGCGGGCCATGGTCTTGAGGATGAGGAACCGGTCTCCGACCTTGACGCCCTGCTCGCTGCCGCCGTTCATGTAGACGGTCTCGCCCTCCACGAGGAGCCGGCGGTCCTCGCGGCGGTTGGCGGTCAGGGTGAAGGCGCCCTGGTTCTTGTAGTGGGCCTCGGCGCCGTCGGCAGCGAAGAAGGGCAGCTGGATGAAGTCCTGGAAGCTGAAGCCAAGCTCAGGCCGCCGGAGGGCGCTGGGGTCCACCCGCCGCCGGTCCGGCTGGAGGTCGGAGACCGCGCCCGGAACGGAGTCGGCCGTGGCCACGGCCCGCGTCAGATCGATGATCAGGGGGTCCCCAGGGTAGATCCAGTGCGGATCCTTGATCCACTGGTTCAGCTCCCAGATCTGGGGCCAGGCGTAGGGGTTGCCGAGGTACTTGCCGGACAGGTCCCAGAGCGTGTCGCCCTTCTCGACGATATGGGTGCGGGAGCCTTCGGGGACCTTGAGTTCCCTGGGATAATCCCATTTCGAGCTGTGGGTTTCGACCTTGATCGTGCCAGCGGGCTCCTGGGCTACAAGGCTGGGAACGGCGAGAGCCAGGGCCACGAGGAGGCCGGGCGCCATCGCGAAAGTGCGCCGCCGGCCGATAGACAGACGATTAGGCTGGTGCATCAGGGACCCCCAGGGGATTAGGTGGTGCTGATTATAGGTCTTCGACGCGGATCATATCTGAAAATAATGCCAAGCGGTTGCGAACTTCATCCTGGGATATCTGCTCGAGTCGTTCCGTGGAGAACTGTTCCACGGTGAAACTGGCCATGACCGATCCGACGAGGGTGGCATGCTTGAGGGCGGTGACATCCGTCCGCTCGATCCAGGCCAGGTAGCCCAGGAAGCCCCCGGCGAAGGTGTCCCCGGCGCCGGTGGGGTCGAAGACGTTTTCGAGGGGGTACGCCGGCGCGGCGAAGATCCCCTCGGGCGTGAAGAGGGCCACGCCATACTCCCCGCGCTTGACCACGAGGGTGCTGGGACCAAGGGCCCGCACCTTCTTGTAGGCCTTGATGAGGCTGTATTCCTGGGTAAGTTCCCGCACTTCAGCATCGTTCACCAAGAGGATGTCGACCTCCCGGAGAACCGCATCCAGGGCCGGGCGGGCCCCGCGGATCCAGTAGTTCATGGTGTCCAGGGCGATCCAGCGGGGCCGCTTGGTCATCTGGCGCACCACGTCGAGCTGCAGCACCGGATCGATGTTCCCAAGGAACAAATAATCGCATTCGCGGTAGCTGGCCGGCAGGTCGGGCTGGAAGTCGGCGAAGACGTTCAGATCCGTGGCCAGGGTCTTGGCCTCATTCAGGTCATAGCCGTAGGCGCCCTTCCAATGGAAGCTCAGACCCTTGACCTTCGACAAGCCTGCCAGATCGATGGGGCGGCCCTCGAAGACGCGCATCTGGTCCGGGCCGAAATCCTCACCCACCACGGCGACGATCCGCACGGGATGGAAGCGGCTGGCGCTCAGGGAGAAGTAGGTCGCTGAACCACCCAGGGCGCGCTCGCGGCAGCCGAAAGGCGTCTCCAGGTCATCAAAGGCCACACTACCGACCACTAGCAAACTCATTGGGGAAACTCCATGGTTCTCAGACCTGGTATCTCGATCAGGACTGGGAGGTGGTGGGGGCGAAATAGAGCAGCCAGGCCTGGCTGCCGCCCATGGGGACGGGTGCCTGGGCGTAGCGTGCCACCATGGGCGCCTCGCCGGAGGCGAGCACGGCCATCAGGCCCTCATGAAGCTTCGGATCCGGGCCCAAGATGACCTGGAGGCTGCGCCAGCCCAGCAGGAGGCCGTCCCCCAGGCGATCCTTCAGGCGGTCCATCGCGTCCTGCAACGTATGCCCCCGCAGGTCCAACATGCCATCCACCTCGATGGCCATGCCGGCCGCTAGCTGGAACCGGACGGGAGCGGTGGAGGGTGCGAGCGCGCCTGGGGACCCTGGGGATGGCTCCGCCTGGGCGGGTTCAGCCCCGGCAACCTGGGGCGGTGGGGGGGCAGCTGCCACCGGGAGGGTGGCTGGGGGTGCCGGGGCCGCGGGGACGGTTGGAACCTGGGCCTTCGGGAGGGTGGGGGGCTGGGCCGGAACGGCCTGGGTTTTGGGGTCGCGGGACAGAGGCTTCAGACCTTTCAGATCCTTGAGGGCCTCTTCAAACGTGTCGGGCGGGGCGGCGGGAGGGGCCGGCGGGACAGGCGCACCGGAAGGGCTTGGCGCAGGCGTGGCAGCCGCAGCTGCCTTGGCCGAACGGGGGGCCGCTGATTTCAGGCCCATGGCCGAAAGGAAGACCGCGTCCTCATCATCCATACTCGTGGGTACCAAGGGTTTAGGCGCAGGTTTAGGCGGTGGCTTGGGGGCAGGAGAGGCCTGCTCCTCCGGTCCCAGCTGCTGCTTCAACTTCGCCAGATCCTGCTTCCACGCCATGAACCATCCTCGTCCTGTCCAGAGTAGGCCATCGTGGCCCTCGCCCAAAGCCTGCTGTTGCAATCCCGCATCACATCGAGGCAAAACGCCGCGATCGTCGCCTGGCCTCAATCGGAGTATGCTGCGCTGGATCCAAGGGATGACGCCGTTTGCCCTAATCTGGCACGCCCTTCGCTCCGTAGCATCCCTGCCACACCCATTGGAGGCCCCATGCGCCGAACCACGATGCTCCTGCTGCCCCTGCTTCTCGCTTCGGGCGCCGCGCTGCAGGCCCAGAGCCCGCACATCGGCTTCAGCCTGAACCTGCTGTTCCCCACCGGGGAGTTCGCCAGCAAGACCTACCCGGCCTACTACAGCCCCACCGCTCTCCGTGTGATCCCTCCCCAGAAGGAGACCTACGACGTGGGCCTCGGGGGCAGCTTCACGGTCAGCTTTCCGGTGGACCGTACCCTGGCCATCCGCCTGAACCTCAGCGGGTCGGCCGAGGACGGGACCAACCGGGCACCCGGCGAGACCACCATCAACCTGCGGCATTCCCAGTTCAACCTGGGCGGTGACCTGCAGATCTTCCCGGAGGGCACGGCCTTCCGGCACCGCGGGCTCTACTTCGCGATGGGGCTCTCCGCCGACTTCGAGCAGTTCGACCGCAGCTTCGGGGATCCCCGGTACGACTACACCAACACCACCCGCAAGAGCCGGATGGGCGGCTCGATCGGCATCGGGCACAGCTTCGGCTATGACGCCGGGGCGCGGTTCACCATGGAAGCCACCTTCCACAAGACCCTCACGGCCCACGACGTGGAGGCTGGCGACCCCCCTCCCACGGACTTCGTGAAGGTGGGGTTCGGGTTCGTGTTCTAGGGTCTCTCTTACCTATGGAAAAGCGGCCCGCATGGGCCGCTTTTCCATAGGGCTGGGGAAGCTATTTCTTGGCGGCCTTCTTCTTCTTGGCCTTGGGCTTGGCCGGGGCTGCCTCTTCTTCCTTCCCCAGTAGGCCGTTCACCAGCCGGGTGACGTCCTTGTTGGCCGGGTCGAGCCTCTGGAGGCGGCGGGCATAGGCCAAGCGCTCCTGCTGGGGACGGGCATCGTCGGCCTTGACTTGTTCCACCTTCGCCGCCACGAAGCGGGCAGCGCCGCCGGCCTCCGCGATCTCCGCCTTCTCCCGGTCGAGGAAGGCCTTCCAGTCCGCAGTGGCCTTGGTCGTGCTGGCTTTGGTCTGGCGCAGGCGTTCGAGAATGCCGTCGATGTCCTTCAGGGCACGTTCGCTGTGGGCGATGGCGGCCTTCTGCTCATCCATGAAGATCTTGAGCTGCTGGCGGACCTTCAGCTGGTCCTGGTTCAGCCCCGGGGCCTCATCCAGTTCCCTGAGCCGTGGGGCCTGCTTGTCCATGGCGTCCCGGAATTCCCGGAGTTTGATCTCGTGGTCGGCGCGGGTCTTGGCCAGCAGGGGCTCGGCGGTGGCCAGATTCTCCTCCGCAGCGGCCTGGGCCTTCTGCAGGTGGACGACCGCCTCCTCCCAGCTGCCTTCGGCCACACAGGCGCGGGCCGCCATGCTGCGGAGGGCCGCCAGGGCGTGCATGTCGTTGTAATCGGAGGGATTGACCGTGAGCCCCTCCCGGCCCAGGAGGGCTTCCACCCCGCGGCGGACGGTGGCGGCGTCGCCCCGGTCCAGCTGGAGCTCCCAGGGGCCCCGGACCTCCTTGAAGCGGTCGGTGAGGCTCTGGGCGCCCAGGCTGGCGGCCAAGGCGCAGGCAAGCAGGATTCCAAGGCGGCTCATGGTCGCTCCTTCCGGTACGTATGCGGCATGGTCACTTCTTCTTGCCAGCCTTCTTCGTGGGCTTGGCTTCCTTGGCGAAGGGCTCCTTGCCCTCCTTCAGGTTCGCCAGGGCCTTCGCGGCACCCGCATTCCCGGGATCCAGCACCAGCAGGCGGTTCAGGAAGGCTGCCTGGGTCTGGGTGCCGTTCAGCTTGGTGACGTTCTCGTGGTTGCGGAGGACCGCGTCCACCCAGTTCTTCTTCCCGGCGATCTTCACCTTCTTCATCACCTGCTCGGTGTTGAATTTGGTGATCTCGTCACTCTGGCTGGCCAGGACCTCCTTGGCCTTGGCGACGGAGGTCTCGGCGGCCTTCACCATGCCGTCGGCCTCTTTCCGGTTGTCGGCGAGCACTTTGGCCACCTTGGGGGCGTTGGCGAGGTTCTGCTTGTGGACCGGCAGCGCAGCGTTGATCTGGGCGAGTTCCTCTTCGTCCTTGGCGATCTTGGCGCCCCGGGCGTTGAACTCATCGGCTTCCTTCTTGGTCAGCTTCTTCTTGCCGGACTTGAGCTCCTCGTACTCGGTCTTGAAGGCGCTGATGGCGGGCTCGAGTTCCTTCTTCCGGGGCTCGCCCTTGGCGAGGAAGTCCTGGGAATCCTTGGCGGCCTTCTCCCACTGGGCGGCGATGGGGGCCTGAGCCTTGTCCAGATCCGCCTTGATCGCGAGAGCCGTCTTGAGCCGCTTCTGCTGGATCTCGACGGCCTTCTCCCACTGGCCGGCCTCGGAGGCGGTGTTGGCCCAGAGGCGGTAGAAGGACAGGAGGCCCTGGGCATTGTCCATGCTTTGGCCGATGGTCTGGAGGTTGGATCCGTTGAAGGCGGGGCGCTCGGCGGGGATCATGCCCTCCACCTTCGCCATGGCCTCCTGGGCCTGGAAGGTCTTGAGCATCTGGTTGATCGCCGGCAATTCCGCGTTGAACCGCTGGGTCAGATCGGTGGGCGCGGGGGCCTGGGCTACCAGCGCCACCGCGGGAAAGAGAAGGAAGGGCATCGGGCGCATGGGCACTCCACAAAAGTCCAGGATCCAGGGTAGCGAAAAGGCCCCGGCGCTGCCCGCTCCAAGGGCAAATTGTGATGGGGTCAGGCGCCGCCGCGTTTTTCCTCGAGGTCGAGCCAGGCCTCCTCCAGAATCTCCAGCGCCGCCTTTACCCCATCCCGGTCCCGCAGGGCCTCGTGTCCGGGGCTGTCCGCGCGGAGGAAGGCGGAGGGGTCCGCCAGCAGCCCATCCAGCTCGGCCAGCCTGCTGTGGAGAACATCCATCTCCAGTTCCACCTCGGCGAGGCGCCGCTGCTCCTTCTGGGATAGGCCGGGCTTCCGGGCCCGGGGGGCTTCCGCCCGGGCGGTGGCGCGGGGACCCTCGGCCTTCGGCGCCTCCTGGGCGGCCGCCCGGGCCTCCCGCAGGCTGCGCACGGTGGAGGGGGCTCCCTCGTAAAGCTCCCAGCGTGGGGTGCCGGAGGGGTTCCAGGCCAGGGTGTGGGTGGCCACCTGATCCAGGAAGAAGCGGTCGTGGCTCACCAGTAGCAGGGTGCCGCCGAAGCCCAGGAGGGCCTCTTCCAGGTTCTGGAGGGTGGGGATGTCCAGGTCGTTGGTGGGCTCGTCCAGCACCAGAAGATCCGCCGGGCTCAGCATGGCCTTGGCCAGCAGGAGCCTGTTCCGCTCGCCGCCGCTGAGGGTGGCGGCCGGGCGCGCCTGCTGGTCCACGGGGAAACCGAAGCGGGTGAGGTAGACGTGGGCCAGTAGGGTGCCGTTCCCGGTGTCCACCACGGAGGCACGCTCCGCGAGGTTGTCGAGGATGCTGCGGGCTCCGTCGAGCTCCCCGCGCCCCTGCGAGATGGTGGTGGTGGCGAGCTTGGGATGGCGGACAGCCTCGCCGGCGGTGGGTTCCAGCTCTCCCAGCAGCACCTTGAGCAGGGTGGACTTCCCGCAGCCGTTGGGCCCCAGCAGGGCGATGCGCATGCCGCGCTGGAGGCTGAGGTCGAGGCCGCCCAGCAGCTCGTCGCCACCGGGGTAGGCGAAGCTCAGGCCCTCGGCGCGGATCAGGGCATCGCTGCGGTTGCCGCCGGCGGCGAAGGTCAGGCCTTGCCGGATCTCCAGGCGGGTGCGGTCTTCCACGTCGTCCTTCAGGTCCAGCACCTCCTGGATGCGGAGCTTGGACTTGCGCGTGCGGGCCTTGGCGCCGCGGCGCAGCCAGGCCATCTCGCGGCGCAGGCGGTTCTGCATGTGCTCCGTGAGCCGCGATTCGCGGAACTCCCGGTCGGACTTCTCCAGCAGATAGTCGCTGTAGCCGCCGTCGTAGCTGCGGAGGGCGCCGTCCTCCAGTTCGAGCATCCGGGTCGCCACCGCGTCCAGCAGGTGGCGGTCATGGGTGATGAGCAGGAGGGCGCCGCCATAGGCCTGGAGCCAGGCCTCGAGCTTCTCCACCTGGTCCGGATCCAGGTGGTTGGTGGGTTCGTCCAGCACCAGCACGTCGGGCTCCTTGAGCCAGGCCTGGGCCAGGGCCACGCGCTTGCGCCAGCCGCCGGAGAGGGTCTCCACTTCGGCCTCCAGGTCGTTCAGGCCCCAGGTGGTGGCCGCCGCCTTGAGGCGCGGCTCGAGATCCCAGCCCCAGCGCTCGATCTGGTGCTCCACACTTTGCAGTTCGTCAAGGAGCCGGGCCTCAGCCTGTCCGGTGGCCCCGTGGAGGTCTTCGTGGATCGCCTGATGGCGGGTCAGCAGGATGGCGTGGTCCGCCAGCGCGGCCTCCAGGGCCTGCCGGATGCTGGCGCCTGGCGCGAAGTGGGGCTCCTGGCTCAGGCGGGCGATGCGGAGGCCCTGGGTGATGACCACCTCCCCGGAATCGGGGGTTTCGTCCCCGGTCAGCAGCCGGAATAGGGTGCTCTTGCCCGCGCCGTTGCGGCCGATGAGGCCAACCTTCTCACCCTGGAAGAGACCGAGGCTCAGTCCGTCCAGAATGGCTGTCGCGCCATATCGTTTCGTGACATTGATCAAACTAAGGGCGATAGCGGGCAAGAAGGGCTCCTACGACCTTCCAGAATCCCATGGATAGGGTGATGCTTGCCCGCAAAGAATCCGTGAGGTCGCCATGTCCCTTCAGGAAGAACTTCAGATGTCGAAACTCCCTGCTCCGGGAGTCCAGTTGATGCTCCAGCTGATGCTGACGCGGGAAGCCGTCGTCCGCGTCCAGGAGCGGCTCTTCGAGGCCCACGGACTGACCATCCAGCAGTACAACGTTTTGCGCATCGCCCGCGGCGGACCGGTCAAGGGCCATCCCATCTACGAGATCGAGCGGAGGATGATCTACCGCTTCGCCAACGTGACGCGGCTGGTGGATCGTCTCGAAGCGCAGGGGCTGCTCAAGCGGGTGGCGGATCCCAAGGATCGCCGCGTGAGCCGCGTGGTCATCACCCCCAAGGGGCGGCGCCTCATGGAGCGGCTCGACGAGCCCGTGCGGGTCATGGCCACGCAACTCACCAGCTGCTGCGACGAACAGGAGTGCCTGAACATCTCGCTCTGGCTGGAGCGCCTGCGGGAACACTGCACCCAGCAGGAGGGGCTTCAGGAGGAACTGGTGGGGGCCATCAACTGATCCAGCAGCTGGTAGGCGGCAACCTCTGACACCCCGTCCAGGCACAGCCAGCGCCCCTGCCCCAGGTCCATCCACAGGCGCCGGGCGGCCGGATCCCACCACCCCTCCCGGAAGGTGCGCGGGCCCGCCAGCCGCCGGTTCCCCTTCAGCTGGGCCTGCCCGGGGTGGGGAACGGCCGCCACGGTCCAGGTCTGGTTCAAGGTGAGGATGCCGCGGTCCAGGTGCCACCGCCCGCCTGGAAGGCGCAGGCGGCTTCCGTCCGAAACCGTCACCTGATCGCCTGCGATGCGGGTGCCGGCACCCCAGGGCGCAGCGCCCTCGCGCTCGGGGACCCAGCGGACGCCCGAGAAGGCCAGGGCGGCGCTCTCCCAGCCCACGCTGCCGAGGTCGGCGAGATCCGTGTCGCCGAGCTTGATGCGGAGGGCCGAAGCCGGCGCCTGGTCGAAGGTGGGATCCACCGGCACCCAGCGGGCGCCCAGCTTCACTTCCACCCAGAAGTGCAGGCCCAGAGTGTCACCCAGGCCCACCCAGCCGGTGGCGCCGCGGGCCGGAACGCCCAGGCGCCGCAGCAGGGCCACGGCCAGGACGCCGTGCTCGGTGCAGTCACCCCGGGGCGTGCGGCAGACCTCGAGGGCCGAGGCGAAGCCCACGGTGAAATCCTTGTCGGTGATCCAGTCGAAGACGAAGGAGGTCACGCGCTTCGCCACCTCCCAGCGCGGCAGCCCCGGGGGTAGGGCCAGGCGCCGGAGGAGGCCGTCGAAGGCGGGATCGCGGAAGGGCACCAGGGGGCTGGGGGCCAGGTAGCGGGCCTCATCTTTCGCTGGAGATCCCACCACCGGTGGCTGGGCGGCCTCGGCGGCGCTGGGTCCCGCTGCCCGCGAAAGGCGCCACCGGGCGCCGGGGAGCCGGGTCTGCTGGGCATCCTCCGGCAGCGTGGGCACGGGGCCCTCGGCCCGGAGCGTCAGGTTCCGCAGCCAGGGCTGGAAGGGGTGCGGCGGCAGCGGCTGGAGGGTGCGCTCGAAGAAGCCCTCGGTGTCGCCGGTGCGGGCCTTGGGCGGTGGGAGCTCGGCGCGCTGCATCAGGATGGCGAGGCCACCGAGTTCGGTCCTCTGGCGCAGTTCGCCGGCGCTCGGGGAGATCCAGGCTTCCACGGGTGTCGACGAGTCGCCCTGGGTCTCCTGCCCGGTGAAGCGCACCGCGTCGGGGAAGCCCGGTAGCGGATCCGGCCCGGTGGGCTCAAGGGTGAGGGTGCTCCACTGCTGGACGGGGAAGGAGAAGGTGATGGCCTTCACGGGACGGCGCAGCCGCGCGGCCTCGATGAGACGGGCGTCGAGGTCCTCGGGCCAGAGCACGGCCCCGGCGGGCACCTGCGTGCGCAGCGCCGCTCCGTTCAGGGGCTGGATGCTCAGTGAGCCCGGGTCCGCGGGCGACCATTCCGCTCTGCCTTCGAAGGGCTCCTTGGAGAGCTGCAGCCGCCAGGTGAAGGCCATCGACCCATCCGCGGCGCGCCGGGCGGTTTGATCCACCTCCTGGCGGATTTCCTGGCCCTGGCGCGTAAGGGACATCCACTCGCGGTTCCGCACCTCGCGGACTCCCCCCAGGTTCCTCGCTTCCTGGGAGGCGCCGCCCACTTCCTGCCCGCCCACCCACTGCCGGTAGGTCCGGACCGGGGCCTCCTGGGCGACCAGGATGATCCCGCTGAGGGCCGCCATGAAAAGGGGGGATGCATGCATCCCCCCAGTCTACCGGTGAGCCCCCGGCGGATCAGTCGGCCATCCCCATGGCCGGCCGGAGGTGGTGCGTCCGCTCCCGGCGATCGGCCTGGGCGGAGGCGCACAGTCCGGCGGCCCGGGCCTGCTGTTCCGGCGTGAGCATGGCCCGCATTTCCTGGTGAACGGCTCGGCCCGCCAGCAGCAGGTCGAAGCGGGCCGCCGAGGCCTTGTCGTGCAGCGCCCGGAGCTGGGTTTCAGGGGTGGCGGGATCCTGGAGTGCGGTCCGGAGGGCGGCCTGGGCCTGCCGCACGGCCTCCCGGCGGGCCATCAGGTCGGGCCGATGCTTCTCGCGGATGGCCTGGATGCTGGCCCGCTGGGCCTCGGTGAGGTTCAGGGCCCTGGCCATCCGGGCCTTCCGGGGGCCCGATGCGGGCTGGGCGAGCATGGGTAGGGCGGCGAGGGCCAGGATCGCGAGGGGCCGGAACAGGGGTTTCATGGGCATCTCCTTGGCGGGGCATCAAGAGCCTCGCCAGGTGAGACACGGCTCCGACCGGGAGGTTGAATCCGGGCAGACTGGGGGGGTGATCCGGACCTACGCCGCCATCGTGCTCAAGGCCGTGCCCTTTGCCGAGGGCGGGGCAGTGGTGTCGTTCCTTTCCGAGCATGGGGAGCGCTTGTCGGGCCTGGCCAAGGGCGTGAAGAAACCCACGGCCAAGTGGGTGGCGGCCTTCGAACCTCTGAGCATGGTGCGGGTGAGCTTCTTCGGGAAGGAGCAGACTGATTTGAAGCGGGTCACCCGGTGTGAGCTGGCCTTCAGTCCCCTCACCCTGGGGCATCTAGAGTGCAGCCTGGTGATGGCCTGCCTGGCGGACCTCTTCGACCGGGTGGCCCAGGGGGGCGTGGAGGACGACCGCCTCTACCGCCTGCTCAGCGCCTGCGGGCGGGCCCTCAAGGCCGACCCTGACAACGCCCTGGGCATCCTGGCCTACGCTGAGCACTGGCTGCTCCACTGCCTGGGTCTGCTGCCCCATCCGCGGGTCTGCGGGCGCTGCGGGAACGAGACCGCGCCCCTGGCGCTGCTCAGCCCGGAGCAGGGCTGGTGCTGTACGGCCTGCACACCAGTGGACCCCGTGGAGGCCCTGCCCCCCGGGGCCCGGGAACACCTGCGCCGGCTGAGGACCCTGGGCGCGGAGACGGCGCCCCGCCTGGACCCGGCCGACGAGGCCCAGGCCGCCATCACGGCCCTCCTGAGAGCCCGCCTGCTCCAGGAACTGGGAGGCAGCCTGCGGAGCTACGACGTGTTGTGGCGGACGGTCTAAACTTTTCCAACCAGGCCCGGGCGCCGATGGGATGCCATGGCTTGAGGTTGGGCATGGGGCTGGACGGTTTCTTCGTGAGGCAGAGTGAGATCCGCCGCTGGGTGGCGGATCTCGCTGTGCTCCTCTTCCTGGGAGTCACGGCCTACCTCCTGTTCAGGGTCTCGGCCTCGCTGCGGCCGGGCGAAGCTGCGATCCTGATGATGGTGGCCGCCGGATTGGTGCTCCTGGGGCGGCGGTGGTACGCCTGGCAACGGAGCCTGGCCCCGGAGAGCCTCCTGGCCGACTGGGCCGGCCGGATTCTCCGGGGCGACCGCACGCTGCTCGCGCCGCCAGCAGGTCTGGGGAGGGAGTCCCACCAGGTGGTGGTGGCCTTGAACACCCTGCTCGAGGAAAACCGCCGGAACGGAGAGCGGGTGGAGTCCCTCCACCAGGCGGTCACGCGGGAATGGACTGAGCTGGATGGGCTGCTGGCGCAGCTCCAGCAGCAGTCGATCGAGGATCGGACGGCCCGGACCAGGGCGGGAGAGCGGCTGGCGACCTACGGTCAGGAACTCCGGGAGGCCATGGAGGGCTCTCTGAAGTTCGATCAGATCGAGTTGGACCAGCGGCTCCGGGCGGATCAGCACCGCCTCCAGGGGAAGGCGTTCCGGACTGCGCTGGAGCAGGCTCAGGCCCGCCTGAGCCAGGTCGAGGCTCTGCTGAAGGAACTCCAGGACACCTTCCCCCGGTTGCAGAAGGAGGAAGGCGCGCTGAGCCGCCTGGCGGGCGCCGGAGTCCGCCAGGGCGCACGGCTGGACCTGGCGGTCAAAGGCCTGGTGGCCCATACCCCCAGGCTTCTCGAGGAGATGAAAGCCCGGGCGGAGCAGCTCCGGCGGTTCCGGACCTTCGCCGATGGGGTGAGGGATCAGGCGGAGGCGCTGACCCGGCGCATTGAGGCCTTCCGGGTCGAATCGCAGCGCCGCATTGTCGCGTTCGGGTCGTTCGGTGGTGCGCAGGGGGCCATCCACGCCATCGACCAGGCGGCCCAGCAGACCGGACTGCTGGCAGTGAACGCCGCGATCCTCGCGCAGCAGGGCGGCGGCGGGGCGGGCATGCAGGCCATCGGAGGGCGCCTCCGCGGCCTGGCTGACCAGACCTCGCAGGGGGCCGCGGATCTGGAGCGCGCCCTCAACGAGCATCAGCGGGGCATGGAGCGGGAGGGTGCCGGGCTATGGGATCTCCAGGAGGTGACCCGGCACCTGAGAACGGGCATCCAGGAACTCCTCCATGTGGCAGACCAGCTGGATCGGCAGGGACTGGATCTGGAGCGCGCCCTGGAGACCCAGGCCGGGCTGGTGGAGCAGGTGGGGCAGGTCTCGGAACGCGTAGAACAGTCGCTCTACGAAGTCGGTGAATGCTCGTCGGCCATCCAGACCGCTCTGGGCCGGCAGTGGAGCGTGGAAGCCAAGGCCATGGTCGAGGTGGGCCAGTTGTCTCGGACCGGGAGTCATATGGCTGAGGTGGGCCGCGAGCTCTCCCGGATCAGCCGGAAGAATGTCGACGAGATCTGGGCGATCCTCGGGGGCCACCAGAAGCTGCGCCAGAACGAGGCCTACCGCCAGCTCGCCTCGGGCGAACTGGCGCGCCTGCTGGAGCCGGGCGGAACCGCGGATCCCGCCTGGAATCGCGCCACCTGGGCCCGGGCCCAGCGGCACGCGCGCCTGCTGGAGGGGGGAGGCCGGCTGCAGCCCCTTGGCCGCCTCGATCCGGCGGGTGGGGTGCGTCTGCTCCTGCTCGGCCTGGATGCGCTCGATCGTCCCGAGCCTTCCGCGGTGGGGGACTGGTCCTGTGACCAGGATGGGCGGGTCTGGCGGCTGGAATTGATCGAGGAGTTGAGGACCGAGGACCATCGACTCTCCCTGCAGGAGGTCCTCAGGGAGAGCTCCCTGGGGACCTGTCTGCCCGGCACGGATGTACGGGTCTCCGCAGACGGCGTGGACCTCCGGCTGCCCTTCCCCTACCCCGGATTTACAACCTTCCTCGCGGGCCTTGGACTGGAGATGCCCGTGGATTCCGCGGCATGGAGCGCCTCGTACCGGGAGGCGGGAACGAGGGTGGTACCGGTGCAGCGGCTCCTCTGGTGCGGGCCCGACATGGATCCCGCCCAGCGGGCCGGGCTCATGCACCTGGTGCATGCCTGGCTGCGGGACGACCCGCAGCATGAAAACTTCATGCCCTGGCTTCCCTACCGGGGACACCGCCCCCCTTGTCCCTGGCTGGCGGAGTCCGAGGTGGATGGCGCCCTCGACGGGCGGCCGAAGATCCGATGTGTGGGTCTGGGCGCTGAGCCCATGAGCCTCTACTTACTGCGGGATCGCCTGATGCAGGCCGGGGCGGAGGAAGGAGACGGGGGCGCCATCCTCTGCGCAGCCCGCCTGGACCATGCCCATCCCGAGGCCCTGCTCCTGAGGCTCTTCCAGTCAGGGTCCGGTCTGGCGGATTCCCCCCATCCCGAGCTGGAGCCCTTCCGCTCCCGCTTCCATCGGGATGTGCTGGGCGGTGTCGACAGCAATCCCTATCAGGCTGCCTGGGAGCTGTTGGAGGAACTCCAGCGGAAGGGCTGGGCGCTTCCGTTGCCTTCGGTGTGATGGCGTGATGGAATCGCGACCTTAATCGAGATAAGTGCCTTGACAGCCGTTGCGCACCGCCGATACCTGATGCAAGCGATCTTTGGACCTCCTCCAGACGGTGTGTGATCCAGGGCCCGGGATTGCCGCCAACCGATGTCCGCCGCTTGCGGCGGGCCTGGGATCTGTGGGAGGCCACAGGCGCCACCCACAGGAGATCCCATGACCATCCTCGCGCTCCGGCGCGGCCGGGGGCCTGCGTTCCCGGATCTTCCGCCCACCCTCCAGCCCCAGGCCGTCCTGGCTTCGGCGCCACCTTCCGACACCCTCCGTGCGGTCTCGCTGTCCGGATTGGCCTACCTCCTCCTCGCCGGCGGGGCGGTGTCCATCGCTTCCTTCGCGCCCCAGGCGGTCCCGCCGTCCATACTCCAGCCCACGCCTCCCTGGCGGCCGGTGGAACTCGAAGGGCCGCCACGGTCGCGTCCCATCGAACGCGCGGCGCCCGTCGCCGCCGGTTCAGGCGGAGGGAGCCTGGTCGCCACGAATGCCGCCGCGCCCACTCGCGCGGATCCCGAGGCCCCGGCCTCGGGCCTGCCGACGGTGGATCGCAGCCATGATCTTCCCGGGGCGGGGCCTGCGCTTCCCAGCGCCGCGGGTCCTGCGTCCGGTCCTGCGGGTTCATCCACCGGCCCCGTGATCCACGACTTCTCCATGACCGGGCTCACGCCACGCCACCGCGTGGATCCCCTATACCCGGACTTCGCCCGCCGGGCGCGGATCCAGGGCACGGTGGTGCTGATGATGATCGTGAATGAGCGGGGCGTGCCCATGCAGGTGCGTGCCCTGGACGGCCACCCGGCCCTCCAGGAAGCCGCCCTGCAGGCGGCCCGCCAGTGGCGCTTCGAACCGGCCCGCCTGGACGGGCTGCCCGTGGCCGCGAGCTTCAGGCTCACGTTGAATTTTCGGCTTCGAGTGCCTAACTAAACCCCCACGGGGCCGCGCGAGGGTCGCCGGGCGAGCGAGGCGAGGAACGCGAGGAGATGCGTAGCGGGTACTACGCGCGACGAGCGTGACGCGGCATCGCGACGCCCGCCGACCCTCGCCCGGAGGGAGAAAGCCAGGTGGGCGCCCCGCGGCGTCAGGCCCCTTGAACGATGTCCCGCATCGCTCTGCGGGCCCTTCCTTGCGGTGCATCCCACCTGGCTTTCTCGCGGCCCCGTCGGGGTTTAGTTAGGCACTCTTAGGTGATACCGTGAAGGGGTGGATCAGGGCGTCGCTGTCCGCAAGGGCAGAGGAAAGTCCGGGCTCCACAGGGTGCTGGGCCTGGTAATACCAGGGCGGGGCGACCCGACGGAAAGTGCAACAGAGAATAGACCGCCGATGGCCGCGCAAGTGGATCAGGCAAGGGTGAAACGGTGGGGTAAGAGCCCACCGCCGGACTGGCAACAGGACGGGCACGGCAAACCCCCCAGGGAGCAAGACCAAATAGGCCGGCGCACCGCGCAAGCGGCGAGGGTTGACCCGACCGAGCCGGCGGGTAGGTCGCTCGAGGTGGATGGCGACATCCATCCCAGAGGAATGACGTCCCACGACAGAACCCGGCTTACCGATCCACCACGGCCCCCGCAAGGGGGCCGCGCTTTCTGTCTGGCAAATCCGCTAGTCTGGATTCCTCTCTGGATAGGCCTCTGACCCGCACCCTCCACCGCCGCCGATGCACGCCTGGACTTGGCGTCGGAGCCGTGTGCCCCGGCTGACGCAAGCGCGCAGTATCGTCGCCTTCGCCATTGTCCCGAGCCGGGCCGCCGCCAGACCACCACTGGGGCGGCCGGCAGACCTGTTCTTCCGGAGATCTCCATGTTCCATGACCTGCCCAGCCTAGCCAGGCGTCTCGAGCGCGCCCAGGCCCTTCAGAACGAACGTTTCAACCAGGCCGCCGGCGGCCACAGCCTGCCCGTGGGTGGTGGCTTCGCCCACTTCCGCGGCGCAGGCCATCCCCTCAACCAGGCGCTGGGGTTGATCGAGCCGATCGACGAGCGGGAACTTGAAGCCGTCGAAGCCTTCCTCGGCTCACCGGCGGTGCTGGAGCTGAGCCCCGGCGCCGATCCCTCCCTGTGGCTGCTGCTGGCCCGACGGGGATACCGCCTCCACCAGTTCCAGCAGCTGTGGGTGAGGAGCCTGGCCGCACCTGAGGCGGAATCCCCGCCCTCCTCCATCCGGATCGCCAGGCCCGGGGAAACCCTCCTCTACAACCAGATCGTCTGCGCGGGCTTCCTGGAGCATGATGACTGGTCCGACCTGGAACCACCCTTCGAGGTGTCGCTGGAGGTTCCGGATGCCTGGGGATTCCTCGCCTTCGAGGGTGATGAACCCGCGGGTGGCGGCATGCTGGGGATCGTGGATGGCGTGGCTCTCCTGTCGGGCGATGGCGTGATCCCCCGCTTCCGGGGGCGGGGCCTGCAGCAGGCGCTCATCCGTGCGCGCCTGGCCTTCGCAAGGGAACGGGGCTGTGACCTGGCTTGCGCCTCCACGGCTCCGGGAACTGCCAGCCAGCGCTCCTATGAGGCCTGCGGTTTCCACGTGGCCTATCCCAAGCTGGAGATGGCGCGGGACTGACGCGATAGTGGGGGATGCGTCGCCCCGCGCCCCCCACTGCCGCGCTCCTCGTGACGGCCCTGGCCTTCCACGTGGACATGCTCCTCTACTACCTGCTGGTGCCGCTCCTGCCCAGGTACGCGCGGGACCTGCACTTGAACCAGATGGAGGTGGGGATCCTCTTCGGCAGCTATGCCGTGGCCCTGCTGCTGGCCACGTTTCCCGTGGCCGTGCTCACGGATCGGTACGGGCGGCGCGGGCCGATGCTGTGGGGACTTGCGGGCCTGGGGATCACCACGCTCGTCTTCGCGGTATCGAATCAGTACTGGCTGCTGGTGCTGGCCCGGTTCTTCCAGGGCATTGCGGGAGCGGCCACCTGGCTGCCGGGCATGGCCCTGCTGGCGGACCATTTCCCCAAGGAATCGCGCGGCCGGGCCATGGGAACCGCCTTCGCGGCGGCCAACCTGGGGGTGCTGATCGGCCCTCCACTCTCGGGCTTTCTCGACCAGCACGCCGGGCCCTCCTCGCCTTTCCTGCTGGGTGCGGTCCTGGTGGCCCTGGATGCGGCCGGCCGGGCGTTCCTGCTGCCTGAGGTGGAGCCGGAGCGTGGGCCGCGGCTGCCCTTCCGACAGTTGCTGTCCAATCCCATCATCCGGATCTTCGCCGGGGCCATGGCCCTCGGATCCTGCTTCTGGGCTCTGCTCGAATCCACCCTTCCGCTGGATATGGACCGCCGCCTTGGCCAATCACCATCCCAGATCGGCCTCTTCTTCGCCGCCGCGGCCCTGGCCCACACCTTCACCTCGCCACTGATGGGGCGCCTCTCGGATCGCATCGGCCGGGTGCGGGTGCTGCGGATGGGGCTGGCGCTGACGGTGGTGCTCCTGCCGCTGCCGGCGCTGCTGCCCCGGCCCTGGATGGTGGTGCTGGCCATGATGGCCCTGGGCAGCACGGCGAGCTTCATCATGAGCCCCTGCAGTCCGGCGGTGGCCGACCAGGTGGAGCACCTGGGCAGCCAGAGCTTCGCCTCGGCCTTCTCCATCCTGAACCTGGCCTATTCGGTGGGCCTGATGGTGGGTCCGCTGGTGGGCGGCGCCCTCGTCCAGGGGCTGGGCCTGCCCGTGGCCATGGGGCTTTCGGGGCTGGGCTTCGGCGCCTACCTGTTTGCCACGCGCCGGGTCAGTGTCTGATGGCCCGGTAGATCCACCGTTCCGCCGCCCCGTCCCAGGGTCGCCCGTCCAGTCCGCCGTAGGCCGTGACGGCGCCGAATCCCGCAGAGGCAAGGGCGGCCCGGACCTCGGCATCCGTGGGGATCCAGATGTCATGGCGGAAGGCGTCACCCTGGCAGCGCCGTTCGGTGCGGATGCGCCGTCCATCGGGGCTCCAGGTGGCGCGTTCCTCGTAGCCCTCCTCGGGGAAGACCAGCCATTGGCCTTCGACTTCGGCCACGGCCTCCTTCAGGAAATTCCGGCCCGCCAGGTCCAGGAGCAGGATGCCGCCAGGCCGGAGCACGCGCGCGAACTCCGCCAGCTGCATGAGGTTCTCCGCCTTCGTGGCGAAGTAGCCCCAGCTCGTGTAGGCGCAAAACACGCCATCGGCGCAGGCTCCCCGGAAGGGCAGGGCGCGAAGATCGAGGCGGGCCAGGGGGGCGGGATGTTCTTCGGCGTGGCGCCGCAGGTTCAGGCGACTCAGATCGCCGCCGATGACATCCAGGCCCCGGGCCTTCAGATGAGGATGCAGGCGCCCCCAGCCACAGGGCAGATCCAGGACGGCGCTGCCTGGTGGCAAATCCAGCAGGGCCGCGAGCGCCGGTCCTTCCGAAGCGGCGTCCGCAGCCTTGTCGGCATAGATCTGGAAGTAGGCGGGGCGGTCGAAGTCCCAGGCGAACCATTCCATGGGAATGGATCAAGCCTCGTCGGTGTCTGCCTTGACGAGCTTCACGATGGGCGTGGACTGGGGCGTATTGACGATGCCCTTCCACACATAGCGGGTGCCACGCTTCTGGCCGCTCTTGGAGATCAGCTTGGCCTCCTCCAGCTCAGTGAAGAGGCGGCGGAGGGTGGCCGGGGCCCAATCGCAGTCCTTGAGGTCCAGGGCGACCTGGGCTTCGAAGCTGCTGAGAGAACCTTTGTCCTGGAGGGCGTGCATCAGGTCCTTCTTCAGGTCCTCCAGCTCCGGCTTCGAGCGGCGGGCCTTGGTCTTGAACGCTGGCGGCGCGGCCACGGGCGCCGGGGCGGCGGGCTTGGGCGCGGGCGGCGGAGGAGCCTGCGCGGCGGCAGTCGCCTGGGCCTGCACGAGCATTCCGTCGAGGTATATATCGCCGCGCTCGGCGCGGAAGAGCACCACCACGGAGCCGGGGTTCAGGCCTTCCTGCTGGAGCGCCGTGATGACCCGCTCACCGATCCGGGACTTCTGGTCCGGTGACAGGCTGGGAGATTGAATAATGACGATGGCCATGACGACTCCAATATATATACGGTGAATACATAATACGCTTTCGCTTTTCATCTGTAAAATACGATCAGCCGAGTGGACCGGATAGACTTCCCACCGAGGACGCCATGCGCAAACCCAAGATCGAACGCCCGGAAGAACAGCAGCGCTTCGAAACTTTTCTGCGATCGCGCCAGCTGAAGCTGACGGGGGAGCGCCTGGAGCTGGTGGAGGAGGTCTTCGGCCAGGTCCACCACTTCGATGCGGATCAGCTGCACATGGCCCTCAAGCAGAAGGGCAAAGCCATCAGCCGGGCCACGGTGTACCGCACGCTCGACCTGCTGGTGCAGTGCGGCCTGGTGCGGAAGAGCAGCTTCGGCGACCAGCACGCCCACTACGAAGCGGTGCGGAGCAACGAGCACCACGACCACCTGATCTGCCTCAACTGCGATGCCATCATCGAGTTCTTCCGCCCGGACCTGGAGGCCCTCCAGGAGACCATCTGCCAGGGGTACGGCTTCCGGCCCATGCACCACAGCCACCAGATCTTCGGGCTGTGCAAGGCCTGCCAGTCCCAGGATACGGACGGTGCCACGCTCGCCCATCGGATGAGCCAGCTCAATGTGTGATGCTCTCCGGGGGTCCCGCGCTGCGCGCACACCCCCGGACCCCCGCGCCGAAACCCGGCAAAGCCGGGCTTCGGCTTGCCCTTCGGCCTTCGTCCCAATAGCCCACGGCTGCGCGAAGCGCTAGGCTAGGCCATGTCGAAACTCAGCCTCCTGGACCTCCAACGCCTTCCGAAGACGGATCTGCATGTCCACCTCGACGGCAGCCTCCGCATCTCCACCATCCTTGATTTGGCGGAACAGCAGAAGGTGAAGCTGCCCGCGGACACGCCCAAGGGCCTGCGGCCCTTCGTGGAGGTCGGCGAGGACTGCAAGTCGCTCGTGGAGTACCTCCGGGCCTTCGACGTCACCCTGTCCGTGATGCAGACCTACGAGAGCCTGGTCCGCACGGCCTTCGAGCTGGCGGAGGACGCGGCGAAGGAGAACGTCCGCTACATGGAGGTGCGCTACAGCCCCATCCTCCACCAGCAGAAGGGGCTCACGCTCCATGCCATCGTCCAGGCCGTGCTGGAGGGCCTGGCGAAGGCGGAGCGGCAGTACAACATCAAGACCGGCGTCATCCTCTGTGGCATGCGCCATATCTCGCCGGACATCTCCCTGCGGCTGGCGGATCTCACCGTGGCCTTCAAGAACAAAGGTGTGGTGGGCTTCGACCTGGCGGGCGCCGAGGAGAACTTCCCCGCCAAGCGCCACAAGGACGCCTTCGGCCGCGTGCTCCAGAACAACATCAACTGCACGCTGCACGCGGGCGAGGCCTACGGCCCCGAGAGCATCCACCAGGCCATCCACCTCTGCGGGGCGCACCGCATCGGCCACGGCGTGCGTCTCATCGAGGACGGGGACCTGCTGAACTACGTGAACGACCACCGCATCCCCCTGGAATGCTGCCCCTCCAGCAACGTGCAGACCAAGGCCGTGAAGAAGATGGCCGACCATCCCATCCGCCTCTTCTACGACCTGGGCCTCCGCGTCACCGTGAATACCGACAACCGCATGGTCACGAACACCACGGTGAGCCAGGAGTTCAAGGTCATCCACGATGAGCTGAACTTCAACCTCGAGGAGATCAAGGAGCTCATCATCATGGGCTTCAAGAGCGCCTTCCTGCCCTACGCCCTGAAACGGGCCCTCCTGGCAGAGGTCGTCCATGAGCTGAAGGCCTTCAAGCCTGGCAGTCTCGAGAGTAAACGAGAGCAGCTCTGATCCTGGTATCCTGACTGTTGAGGTCAAGATTCATGCTGGATCGCTTCGCCGACTTTCTCGATGGCCACACCAAGATTCTTCTCACCACGCACGAGAATCCAGACGGGGATGGCGTGGGTGCCGCCGTGGCCCTGGCCGCGCATCTGAAAGGGCAGGGCAAGGAGGCGCGCATCGTCGTGGTGCCCGTCCTGCCTGAGAACCTGCGTTTCCTGGATCCCGGAGGCTGGATCGAAGCCTATGAACCCGCCGGCGCCCACCGCGAGCTGGCCGCCTGGCCGGACGCCTGGCTGCTCATCGACGCGTCGGAGCCCCACCGCATGGGGGCGCTCTTCGCGGCTTTCGAGGGCACGAAGGCCGAGCGGGCCTGCCTGGACCACCATATGAAGGACGAGCCGAAGGGCTTCGACGACGAGTTCACGGATTCAACCGCCAGTGCCAGCGCCGAGCTAGTCTACGACCTGGTGCGGCCCCGCCTCGGGGGCGACCTTCCGCCCGTGATGGCCCAGGCCCTCTACGCGGGCATGGTGAGCGACACGGGCAACTTCAGGCATTCCAACAGCACTCCCAAGATCCACCACGCTGCGGCGGATCTCATCGCCCAGGGCATCCACCCTGCCCGTACCTACAACGCCCTCTACCAGACCGCCACGCCCGCCAAGCTCAAACTCTTCGGCCGGGCCATGGGCGGGCTCCAGATGCGGGATGGCGGCCGCTTCGCCTATGTGGCTGTCACCCAGGCCGACCTCGCCGCCTGTGGCGCCACCCACGAGGACCTGGACGAGCTGGTGGAGGAGCCCCGCAAGCTGAGGGGGGTCGAGGTGGCGGCCCTGTTTTCCGAAGCCGCGGATGGCCGCGCCAAAGTGAGCCTCCGCTCCCGGGAGCAGGTGGACGTGAACGCGGTCTGCCGCCTGTTCGGCGGGGGTGGCCACCGGCTGGCCTCGGGCGCCAAGGCCGCCCTGCCGCTGGAGGCCTTCATCGCCCAGGTGGAGGCGGCGGTGGTGGCCCAGATGGAACGCGATATTCTGTAGTCCATGGAATGAAGGGGGCCCCGGTTGCCCTGAAAAGGCTCAGGTCCCAGACTTCATTTTCCTCCCGGGCGGCATCCAACGGATGGACCGCACCCTTTTCCGGAACCTCATGTCCCCCAAAGAACCCAGCAGCGCCCCGAAACTCGAACTGTTCTGCAAGCTCCAGGCGGAGAAGGTCCCCTTCATCGCCAAGGCCAACGTGCCGTCGATCTTCGGGAAGTTCATGGTCTACGGCTTCCTGGAGCACGCCACGGGCAAGGAGCACCTGGCCATCGTGGCCGGCGAGATCGACGCCAGGCGCCGCATCCCGGTGCGCATCCACTCCGAGTGCTGGACCGGTGATGTGCTGGGCAGCCTCCGGTGCGACTGCCGCCAGCAGCTGGAGGAAGGACTGCGCCACATCGCCGAGCATGGCGGCATGGTGCTCTACCTGCGCCAGGAGGGCCGTGGCATCGGCCTCCTGAACAAGCTCAAGGCCTACGCCCTCCAGGAGCAGGGGCTCGACACCGTGGAGGCCAACCACTCGCTGGGCTTCCCGGATGACCTGCGCACCTACGACTGCGCCGTGGAGATGCTCAAGTTCTTCGGCATCACCAAGGTCAAGCTGCTCACCAACAATCCCCGTAAGATCGGGGCCCTGGTATCTGCCGGCATCGAGGTCGAGCGGGAGCGCCACCAGCTGGCCTCCAACCCCCACAACCTGCGCTACCTGAAGACCAAGGCCCGCAAGAGCGGCCACATGCTGGATTTCGAGGAAGAGGCGCTTTAGAAGCTGTCAGCTATCGGCTGTCAGCTTTCAGCTAAAGATGGGGCCCGGCCGCATTTTTCACTGACAGCTGACAGCTGAGAGCTGATAGCTATAGAGCCATGCCCGTCCCCGCCCCCGTCTCCGGCCAGACCATCTACGACATCTCCCACGTCATCCAGCTGTCGGTGGCGCCGGTCTTCCTGCTCACCTCCATCGGGACCATCCTGGGCGTCCTGTCCTCGCGGCTGGCCCGCATCGTGGACCGGGCCCGGGCGTTGAACGAGCTGAAAGAGAACGCCCCGGAACGGCGAATCCAGGCCATCCATGACGAGATGCGCACCCTGGCGCGGCGGCGGCAGCTGATCAACTTCGCCATCACCTTCGGCACCACTGCGGCCCTGCTGGTCTGCGTCAGCATCGCCACGGTGTTCCTGGGGGCCATTCTGAAAGCCGGGGTGGCCGGGGCGGTGGCCTCGCTCTTCATTCTGGCCATGGCCGCCTTCGTCGCCGCGCTGGTGTTCTTCCTGCGGGAGATCCTGCTGGCGGTGCGGAGCCTCCACCTGGCCTGATCCGAGGCCCCTAACCTTGGCGAGAAGTGCCACAATCCCCCTCGGGAGGATGCCCATGGCTCAGGAACTGGAAGGCAAAGTGGCGCTCGTGACGGCGGCCAGCCGCGGGCTGGGCCGGGCCTCGGCCGAGGCCCTGGCGCGGGCGGGCTGCGATCTGGCCATCTGCAGCCGGGACCAGGCCTCCCTGGAACGGGCGGCGGAGGAGATCCGCCGGGCCACGGGCCGCGCCGTGCTGCCGGTGGTCGCTGACCTGGGCCGCGCCGAGGATGTCCAGCGGGTGGTGGAAGCTGCCATGACCGCCCATGGCCGCGTGGATGTGCTGGTCTCCAACACCGGCGGCCCGCAGCCGGGGCCGTTCATGGGTTTCGATGACGCCGCCTGGCAGGGGGCCTTCGACACCCTGCTGATGCCCGCGGTGCGCCTGGCGCGGTCCGTGGTGCCCGGCATGACGGAGCGGAACTGGGGCCGGATCCTCTTCATCACCTCCAGCGCGGTCAAGCAGCCCATCCCCGCGCTGGTCCTGTCCAATTCCTTGCGGGCCGCGGTGACGGCCATGGCCAAGACCCTCGCGGGGCAGGTGGCGAAGGATGGCATCACCGTGAACTGCGTGGCGCCGGGGCGCATCTACACAGATCGCGTTCGGTTCCTGGACAGCGAGGCCTCCAAGATCAGTGGCCGGTCCATGGAAGACATCCAGGCGGAGCAGGGCGCGCGCATCCCCGTCGGCCGCTATGGCGAGCCGCGGGAGTTCGGCGAAGCCGTGGCCTTCCTCGCCAGCCCCGGCGCCTCCTACATCACCGGCACCACCCTGGCGGTGGATGGCGGAGCGATTTCGTCACTGCTGTAGAGGCCCGGGCCCGGCTCGCTCCCGTCGACAAGGATCCACCCCGGAGACACGGCGGACACGGAGAAAGGCACAGAGAAAAAATCTTTTGCCACCGATTTCGCTGATTTCGCTGATGAAAAGCTGATTCCGGTCCCAACGCAGCATGGGCACCCTGGGGGGCGCCACCGCGCGCCCTTCGGGGGGCGCGGCGATGGCGCCCCCCATGACTTCCGGCGAAGCCGGAAGCGGCCTGAGGCCGGCCCATGCGAGGAGCCTCTAGGGCGCCTCATCACAATCACTGAAATCACTGAAATCGGTGGCAATAAAGGCTTTTACCGGAGTTTGCCGCTGTCCACACCCAGCCTCTGTGGCCCTTCTCCGTGGTGGATCTCTACTTTTGAATGCGACTCGGAGCTAGAGACTTTTGATCGCCGAGATCTCCTGGGGGCTCAGGTAACGCCAGGCGCCGGGCTTCAGCATGGGATCCGCGAGGGGGCCGAACTGCACACGGCGGAGTTTGCTGACGGGGTGGCCCACGGCGGCGAACATGCGCCGGATCTGCTGGTTCTTGCCTTCCGTCAGCGTCACTTTCAGCCAGGGATTGTCGCCCTTCTCGGCGATCTCGATGTGGCAGGGCTTCAGGCGGCGCCCGCTGAGCAGGAACCCGGCTTCGAACTCCTTGAGCAGCTCGGGTTTCGGCGTGCGGTGGACCTTCACCAGGTAGACCTTGGGAATCTCGTGCTCGGGGCCCATGAGCACCTGGGCCAGGGCGCCGTCATTGGTCATGAGCAGCAGGCCCTCGGAATTGAAGTCGAGGCGGCCCACCGGGTAGAGGCGGCCCGGCACGCCCTTGAGCAGGGCCATGACCGTGGGCCGGCCCTGGTCGTCCTTCACGGTGGTGACGTAGCCCTTGGGCTTGTTCATGAGGAGATAGACCGGCGCCTCCCGCTCGATGGGCTGGAGGTCCACCGTGATCTCGTCCCGGCGCGGGTCCGCGCGGGTGCCCAGCTCGGTGACGGTCTTCCCGTTCACCTGCACGCGGCCATCGAGGATGATCTCCTCGCAGGCCCGGCGGCTGGCGATGCCCGCGGCCGCAAGGATCTTCTGGAGGCGGTCCTGCCCCGCCTGGGCGCTGCGGGGCGGAACGCCGGCGGGGCGGAGCGCGGCCGCCTTGCGCGGGGCCGGCTTGGCCGCGGGCCGGGGCTTCGCGGCGGCGGGGCGGAACCGGGCAGGAGCGCCGGAGGCCGACCGGGCGCCGGGGCCCGCCGCCGGACGGGCTGGCGCGGACGTCCTGGCATGGCTGGCTGTTGGGCGGGCTGGCGCGGATGTCCGGGCGGGGCCGGCTGTGGGGCGGCCTGTGGCGGGTTTGCGGGTGGTGGGCGCGGTGCGCGGCCCCTTGGGGGCGGGCTTTCTCATGGCGGCTCCTTCGGCGTCTCCCGACGCGGAAAGGCAAGTCTATCAGGTGGCAGGAGCCCGCGTCGCCCGGACGAAGTAGTGGATGCCCGAGGCCAGCACCAGCCCGCCCACCACCCAGAACATCTCCGGCAGGAACGGGTCCATCCAGGACCGGTACCCCAGGGCGTTGAACATCAGGCTGAGGGAGACGACCACGAGCTGGGCGGCCGTGCTCAGCTTGCCCAGGAAGCTCGGATGGAACTTGCTGTCGCTGAGGCGGTCCACCGAGGCGAAGGCGTAGAAGGAGATCAACAGGTCCCGCGAGATGGAGAGGATCGCCACCCAGACGGGGATGGGGGCGGTCATGCCCGAGGTGCGCCAGGCCAGGAGGACGAAGGCCGTGGTCATCAGCAGCTTGTCTGCCGCGGGATCCAGTACGGCGCCCAGGTCCGAGCGCTGGTTGAGGGCCCGGGCGATGAGGCCATCGAGCAGGTCCGTGAACCCCGCCGCCGCGAACAGGATGAAGGCCTGCCAGTGATGCCCGTACCAGACCGCGATGGCGAAAAAGGGGATCGCCAGGATCCGCAACAAGGTCAGTGCGTTGGGCAGGGTCAGGGGGCTGGTGGCATTCATTTGGTCCAGTTTAGACGGAGATCACATCCTTTGACTTGGACCTTGTAGCACCCTGGGGTTGGGCTAGACTGGATCACGGAGTTGAGACTATGACTCAAAATCTATCAATCCCTCTGAGCGACCTCCAGCCGGGGGACCAGGGGGAGGTGGTCCAGGTGAAAGCCCAGGGCCCCATCCGGCAGCGCCTGCTAGAGATGGGTTTCATCCGGGGGGTACGACTGCGGGTGGAGAAGCTGGCCCCCCTGGGCGATCCCATGGAACTCGTGATCAAGGGCTACCACCTGTCGCTGCGACGGGATGAGAGCGCCTGCATCCTCGTCCATCGGGTGGCCTGATGTCCCTCACCATCGCCCTGGCAGGCAATCCCAATTGCGGGAAGACAACCCTGTTCAATGCCCTCACAGGGGCCCGCCACCACGTGGGCAACTGGCCCGGGGTGACGGTGGAGCGGCGCAGCGGGTCCTTCGAGCAGGACGGCCTGACCCTGGAGGTGGTGGACCTCCCCGGCACCTACTCGCTGGCGGCCCGCAGCGCGGATGAACGTGTGGCCGCGCAGTTCCTGGCCTCCCCCGAGGTGGATCTGGTCCTGAACGTGCTCGACGCCTCGAACCTGGAGCGCAACCTCTACCTCAGCACTCAGCTGCTGGAGCTGGGCAAGCCCGTCGCCTTCGTCCTGAACATGGTGGACGATGCGGAGAACCGCGGCGTCCGCATCGACCTGCCGGCCCTGGAGATGCTGCTGGGCGGGCCGGTCATCCCCACGGTGGGCAACCGGGAGCAGGGCATTCCCGAACTCAAGGCCCTGCTGGCGACCCTGGGCCGGGGTGAATCCACCCGCTGCCGCCGCATCACCGTGGACTACGGCCACGATATCGAAGGCGAGCTGGCCAAGCTGGAAACGGAGATCTGCCGGGACGAACAGCTCGAAGCGTCCATGCCACCCCGCTGGCTGGCCCTGCAGCTGCTGGAGAACAACGCCGATGCCAAGCGCGTGGTGGGTGAAAGCCACGCGGCCGAGGCGATCTCCCAGCAGCTGGCCAAGAGCTTCGCCTTCCTGGAACCGCACCTGGGCGCCGATGGGGCGACCCTGATCGCCGAGCGCCGCTACGGTTTCGCCCACGGATTGGTGAAGGAGGTGGCCACGGCGCAGGATGACCGCCGGACGCCCACGGCCCGCCTCGACGCGCTGCTCACCCACCGGTGGCTGGGCATCCCGATCTTCGTAGGCATCCTGGCCCTGGTGTACTCGCTGTCCTTCATCCTCGGGAAGATCCCCCAGGACTGGATCGCGGAGGGCTTCAAGGCCCTGTCCGACTTCGCGGGAGCCCGTCTGCCCGCGGGCGAGCTGACCAGCCTGCTGGTGGATGGCGTGATTCCGGGCGTGAGCGCGGTGATCGTGTTCGTGCCCGTGATCATGATCCTCATGGGCTGCATCGCCTTCCTGGAGGACACGGGCTACATGGCCCGGGCGGCCTTCATCATGGACCGCCTCATGCATGTCATGGGCCTCCACGGGAAGAGCTTCATCCCCCTCATCATGGGCAGCGGCTGCAACGTGCCGGCCATCCAGGCCGCCCGCACCATTGAAAGCCCCCAGGACCGCCTCATCACGATCCTGGTGACGCCCCTGGTGAGCTGCTCGGCGCGCCTTCAGGTCTACATCGTCATCGCCGGGACCTTCTTCACGCCGTTCAAGGCGGCTCTGGTCATCATCGCCATGCACTTCCTGGGCCTGGGTCTCGCCGTACTCATGGGCCGCATGCTGCGCAGCGTCCTCTTCAGCGGGCCCAGCTCCCCCTTCGTGATGGAGCTCCCGCCCTACCGGCTGCCGGTCCTGAAGGCCACGCTCATCCACATGTGGGAGAAGGGGTCGATCTTCCTCACCCGCGCCGGCACCACCATCTTCGCGGGCGCCACGCTGATCTGGTTCCTGTCCCGCTACCCCGGCATTGCCAACCGCGAATGGACGGCCCAGTACCAGGACCAGCGCCAGGCCGTGCAGGCCCTGAAGCTTCCCGCGGCGGAGGCGGAGGATCGCCTGAAGGCCCTCCAGCTCGCCCATGAGAGCCGCATCGTGAACACGAGCCTGGCGGCGCGCCTCGGGCAGAAGGTCGAGCCCGTGCTCCGGCCCATACTGGATCCGGACCACAAGCGCGCCGAGGCCTGGAAGGATGTCATCGCCCTCACGGCGGGGTTCGTCGCCAAGGAGATCGTGGTCTCCACCATGGCCGTCATCCACCAGGCCAGCGAAGAACCCAAGGAGGGCGAACGCCTCAGCCCGCTCCAGGTGGCGCTGCGCGACAACTCAGGACTGAGTCCCCTCACGGCCCTGGCCTTCATGGTCTTCACCCTGATCTACACGCCCTGCCTGGGCACCATCGCCATGATCCGCCGCGAGGCCGGCAGCTGGGGCTGGGCGGGCTTCACCATCGTCTACGGCCTGGTCCTGGGCTGGGGCCTGGCCTGGGTCACCGTGGCGGCCGGCCGCGCCCTCGGCTTCGCGTGAGGTGGCCATGAGCCTCCAGATCCTCCTCGCCGCCTCCGCCGTCAGCTGGTCGGCCTTCTACTTCCTGCGGTGCGCCTACCAGGACCTGAAGGCGGGAAGCGCCTGCTCCCACTGCAGTTCCGGAGGATGCCCGGCGGCCAAGCGGCGCTGAAGGGCCGTAGCCTTCCGGTGGAAGGTTTTTTTGCCACCGATTTCAGTGATTTCAGTGATTTGAAAAAGATGGGCCGGGGCCCAGCGCAGCATGGGCTTCATGGAGGGTGCCAGGGTCACGCCCTCTTGGGGTGCGCGACCCTGGCACCCTCCATGACTTCCGGCCGGCCCATGCGGGAACCATCCGAGATGCCATCAGCGAAATCGGCGAAATCGGTGGCGAATATCTTTCTCCTTTCCTTCGTTCCCTCGGTGCCTCTGGTGGCTCTTTGACCGATGGAAACGAATGGGGTTCAGAGTCCCCGTGCCCACTCGGGCCGGAGGGGGACCTGGCCTCCGAGCGCGGCGTCGATGGCGGCCAGGATGGCCTCCCGGTCGCGGGGGAGCCGGCCGCCGATGGGCAGGTAATTCGAGGCGTGGTTGGAGCGGAAGATGGCGCCGCTGGGGTGGGCCTCCTCCACGAACCAGCGCAGTTCGGTCAGCAGCCCCCGGACATCCGGCAGTTCGAAGCGCCCCTGATCCTCCAGCCTGGCGATGGGCGTGCCGGGAACCACGGTCAGGGTCAGCGTGGAGAGGAAGCGCGGATCCATGGCCGTGGCCAGGCGCCCGGAAGCGCGGGCATGCGCCTCGCTGCGCTCGCGGCCGCCGGCGCCCAGCAGGAAGATCAGGGACTGCTCCATGCCGGCCTCGCGGGCCTTCCGCGCGGCTTCCACATGCTCCGCGGCCGTGGCCCCCTTGGCGATCCGGTGCAGGGTCGCGTCATCGCCCGATTCGGGGCCGATGTAGAGGAGCGAGAGTCCCAGCTCCCGGAGCCGCTTCAATTCTCCAGCTGACTTCGCCAGGAGGTTGCGGGCCGTGGCGTAGGTGCTGACGCGCCGGAGGCGGGGGAACGCGGCCGCCAGGGCGGCGAGGATGGGCTCCCACATCTCCAGATCCATGCCCAGGGGATCCCCGTCGGCCACGAAGACGTGCCGCACCTCCCCTGCGAACCGCCTGCCGGCCTCGGCGATGTCGGCCAGGATGTCATCCAGGGGCCTCACCCGGTACTGCTTGTCACGGTACATGGCGCACTAGGTGCAGGCATTCCACGAGCAGCCCAGGGTCGCCTGGAGGATGAACGACTCGGCCTCGCTGGGCGGGCGGAAGAGGGGTTCGTCATAGCGCATGAGGGCATTCTCCCGCATCAGGCCGGGGCGGTCCCAAAGATGAGCCCACCCCCCTGGTAAAATGATCCCGTCCCCGCGAGGTCTCCATGCGAGCAGGTCGCGGAAGGGTCCGGTTGATCACGCCGTCGGCGCTGTTGTGGCGCCGGGCTTCCTGTTTCGTCCTTGCGGCCCTGATCGCCCCGGTGGCATGGGGGACCCAGGCCGTGGAACGGAAGGTCTGCGTGGCCCGGGTCCAGGGGACCATCGGCCCCGCGACGGCCGGCTACCTCGCGCGGGCCATCGGCGAGGCCGCGGGCCAGAAGGCCGAGTGTCTGGTCATCGAGCTCGACACGCCGGGCGGGCTGCTCGACTCCACGAAGGAGATCATCCAGAGCTTCCTCCGGTCGCCCGTCCCCACCGTCGTGTTCGTGGCGCCGCAGGGGGCATGGGCCGGCAGCGCCGGCTGCTTCATCACCATGGCTGCTGACGTGGCGGTGATGGCGCCCTCCACCAGCATCGGAGCTGCGCATCCGGTCGGGATCGGCGCCGGCAGCGAGAAGCAGGACGAGGTGATGAAACAGAAACTGGAGAACTTCGCCTCCAGCTACCTCGAGGCCATCGCCGGCAAGCGGCACCGCAACATCGAGTGGGCCCGGGCTTCGGTGCGCGAGAGTGCCTCCATCTCCGCGGACAAGGCCCTGCAGCTGAACGTGGTGGATCTCATCGCCGATGACCTGCCCGATCTCCTGAAGCGGCTCGATGGCAGGGAGGCCGGTGGCCGGCGGCTGGAAACCGCCGGGGCCTCCATCCTCGTGCTCCCGATGTCGGTGCGGGAGAAGGCCTTCCAGGCCATCGCCCATCCCCAGGTGATGCTGATCCTGATGCTGGTCGTGGTGTACGGGATCATCGGCGAGCTGACCAGCCCGGGCGCGATCCTGCCGGGTGTGGCGGGGGTGATCGCGCTGTTGCTGCTGCTGTACCTCTCCTCCGTCCTGCCCATGAACGTCACCGGGTTGGCCCTGGTCGCCGTGGCGATCCTGCTGTTCACGATCGATGCCTTCGCGCCGACGCACGGTGTGCTCACCGCAGGTGGCGTCCTCGCGTTCTTCCTCGGGCTGCTCATGCTCTTCGACCGGAGCGAGCCCTACCTGCGGTTGTCCGTGATGTGGATGCTGCCCGCCACCGTCGTGACAGCCCTCTTCTTCATCTTCGTGGCCGGGGCGGGCATCCGCGCCCAGCGGCTGCCCGCAAAAGCCGGGGCCGAGACGATGCTGGGCCGGACCGCCACGGCCCTGGAGCCGATCGACGACCGCGGCGGCAAGGTGTTCATCGAGGGCGAGTACTGGAATGCCGTGAGCGCGGAAGCCATCACTGCGGGTCGGGCCGTGGAGATCGTCGCCCTGCACGGGTTGACCCTGACGGTGAAACCAGCGGGCGTTTCGAAGGAGGACTAGCCATGAACGAGTTCGTACTGTACCTGGGCCCCTGGATTGTCGTGCTCCTGGTGCTCGGATTGATCGTCCTGCCCCAGGCGGCCCGCATCCTCCGCGAGTACGAGCGGGGGGTGATCTTCCGCTGGGGCAAGCTCAAGGGTGCCAAGGGACCGGGCCTGATCTTCCTGATCCCCTTCATCGACCGCATGGTGCGGATGGACCTGCGCGTGGTGACCATCGACGTGCCCAAGCAGGAGGTCATGACGCGCGACAACGTCCCCGCGACCGTGGATGCCGTGGTCTATTTCCGCGTCGTGGATCCGGAGTCGGCGGTGGTCAAGGTCGAGAACTTCCTCAAGGCTTCCTCCCTGATCGCCCAGACCACCTTGCGCAAGGTGCTCGGCCAGTCGGAACTGGATGAGCTCCTCGCCCACCGCGAAAAGATCAATGTCCAGCTGCAGGAGATCATCGACCGGCAGACCGCGCCCTGGGGCGTGAAGGTGAGCACCGTGGAGGTGCGTGATGTGGTGCTGCCCGATGGGATGAAGCGGGCCATGGCCAAGCAGGCCGAGGCCGAGCGGGAACGCCGCGCCAAGGTCGTCAACGCCGAGGGCGAATTCCAGGCGGCGGAGAAGATGGTGCAGGCCGCGGCCATGATGGCGGAACAGCCCATCTCGCTCCAGCTGCGGTTCCTGCAGACCATGGTGGAGATTTCCAGCGAGCACAACACCACCAGCTTCATCCCCCTGCCGAGCGAACTATTCCGGCCCTTCATCCAGAAGGGGTAGGGCCCCGGCCCTTCATCAGCAGCCCCGGTACCGCGCCTCGGAGACCAGGAAGAGCCCCAAATCCACCGGATCGGTCGTCATCAACGGCAGGCCAGCGACGAAACCCGGGCGGCCCACGCGGTCATCCAGGGGGGCCTGCGGGCAGAGCTTCTGGAACCGCGCCGTCAGCAGGCCGAGGTTGGCCAGGGTGGCCGGGCCCATCTCCGCGCCCAGGCACTGGTAGCTCATGCGGTGCTCGTACAGCATCAGGTCCGGCTCGCCATCCCCTCGCTGTATCAGGAGGAAGGGCTCCTTGGCCTGGACGGTGCGCTCCGTCGTCTGGGTCACCTTCTTCGTCAGCAGCATGCCGCCGCTGAGCACCGCCCGGCCCAGGTCCAGCTTCCGCGTCGTCGTCTTCTCCACTTCGGTGGATGTGTGGATGCGGGCACCCCGTTGGAGCAGGCGCACGGCCGAGAGCGCGCAGGCGTGGGTGGCGCCCTGGGCGTCCTTGGTCAGGAATCCGTCCGCCGTCCAGGTGAGGTCCCGGACGATTACCCGGCGAGCATCGGTGATCACCTGGGCCGGGTCCGAGGCCCAGGCGAGGAAGCCCTCCGCCGCGAGGGCTGTGACCAGGGCGTCGGGATCCGCCGCGACCCGCAGGAGGACGCGGGGGAAAGTGCCCGCGAGGAGACGCGCTGCATCCGACGGGGCCAGGCCCGCGACCTGGGCGGCGCGGGCGATGGCGGTCGGGTGGTCCGGGAGGCGGCCGAGGGTGATGAACATGGGTAAGCGGTGAGGGGTCGTGAGACCGTTCATTATGGGCCCGGGAGGGGCGCCCTATCTTCTCTTCCATGGCGAGTCCGGGCTGGCGCTATGCTGGCCATTCTGTCCAAGGAACACCCATGCATCCAGGTCCCTTCGCGTGCGCTTGTCTTCCTTCGCCTGGCTGCAAGCGATAGCCCATGCAGACCCTGCCCCGGATCCTCGTCATCGTTCTCGTGGCCGCCTTGGCGCCGTGGCTTCCCGCGCAGGTTCCGGTGCGGGATGCCGCGGAGCTGCAGAAACAGCTCGACCGTCTTCAGACCGTGGGCAGCGTCCTCTACATCGCCGCCCACCCGGATGACGAGAACACCGCCGTGCTTGCCACCCTCTCCAAGGGACGCAACCTGCGGACGGCCTACCTCGCCATCACCCGGGGAGGAGGCGGCCAGAACCTCATCAGCTCCGAACTGGGCGACAGCCTCGCGGCCATCCGGACCCAGGAGCTGCTGGCGGCGCGGCGCATCGATGGGGCCGAACAGTTCTTCACGTCGGCGGTGGATTTCGGCTTTTCCAAGACGGCGGAGGAGTCTCTGCGCCTGTGGAACCACGACCGGGTCCTCGCCGATGTGGTGCAGACCATCCGCGCCTTCCAGCCGGACATCATCCTCACTCGGTTCCCTCCGGATGAGCGGGCGGGGCACGGCCACCACATCGCCTCCGCCCTGCTCGCCATCGAGGCTTTCAAGGCCGCCGCGGATCCAGCCCGTTTCCCGGGGCAGCTCAAGGCCGGCCTCCACCCCTGGCAGGCCACGCGGCTGCTGTGGAACCACTTCCGCTTCAGCGACGACGCCCCCAAGCCTCCCGCCGGGAGCCTCACGCTGGATGTGGGCGCCTTCGATCCCCTGCTCGGCCGGTCCTATGGGGAGCTGGCCGCCGAGAGCCGCAGCCAGCATCGCAGCCAGGGGTTCGGCGTGCTGGCCCAGCGGGGCCAGCGGGAGGAGAGTTTCGAACTCCTGGCAGGCCACCCCGCGAAGGCAGACCTCTTCGAGGGGATCGATCTCACCTGGTCCCGCTTCCCTGGCACCCGCGATCTCGCCGCGCTTCTGCATGAGGCTCGCCAGAATTTCCGTCCTGATCACCCCGTCGGCGTCCTGCCGCTGCTTCAGCGGGCCCTGGCGGCCCTCCGCGGCCTGCCCCCCGGCCTCCGGGTCGAGCCGCTCATCCAGGCCAAGTCGGCGGAGCTGGAAGAAGTGATCCGGGCCGCCGCCGGCCTCTGGGTGGAGGCCATCGCCGACCGGCAGCGCGTGGCGCCGGGGGACCGCCTCACCGTGCAGGTCGCCTTGCTGGCGCGTGGGGGCAGTCCCCTCATGCTGGACTCCCTCACCCTCGAGTCGGACCGGCCGGAAGGGGTCCGCATTCTGGAACTCCGCAAGCACGGAATGCCACTGCCCGACAATGTCCCGAGGAAGGAGGCCTTCACCATCACCATGCCGGCGGATTCCCCGCTGAGTCAGCCCCACTGGCTGGGCGGCCCCGGCGCCGAAGCCTGGGCGGGCCTCCCGGAATCTCCAGCGCCGTTCCGCCTCCGGGCCCGTCTGGCGCTTGCCGACGGCGCCTTCGACGTCGGCGTGCCGGTGCAGTTCCGCTTCCGGGACCCGGTCCTTGGCGAGCGGTACCAGCCCCTGGCGGTGGTCCCCGCCGCGCTCGTGAACTTCGCCGAGCCGGTCCAGGTCTTCGAGGGGCCCATGGCCAAGGAGGTGCGCCTCAAGGTGGCGGCGGGTGGCTCGGCCGCCTCGGGACGGGTGCGCCTGCAGGTGCCTCCCGGCTGGAAGTTGGAGCCCCCCGAGCAGCCCTTCGCCTTCACCCGCGCCGGGGAGGAGCGGGAGCTGACATTCCGCCTGGCGCCTCCCAGCACCGCGGCCTCCGGCGACCTCCAGGCCGAGGTGGACACGGGCGCAGGCTTCACGCCCGCCCGCGGCCTCGTGAAGGTGGACCACCCGCACATCCCCCTGCAGACCCTCCTGCCCGCCGCGAAGGTGCGTCTGGAGCGTTTCGACCTGAAGCACGACGGCCGCCGCATCGGCTACGTCATGGGGGCCGGCGATGACATCCCCCAGGCCCTGCGCCGCATCGGCTACGAGGTGGAATTGCTCACCGACGAGGCGCTGGCCCGGGAGGACCTCGCCCGGTTCGATGCCATCGTGCTGGGCATCCGCGCCTTCAACACCCGCCCGGCCCTCCGCACCCTCAAGGAACGGCTTCATGCCTACGTCGCTGCGGGCGGCACCGAGCTGGTGCTCTACACCGTGAACACCGGCTTCCCGGGCATCAATGCCGCCATGGTCACGGAGGCCATCGGCCCCTATCCCTTCAAGGTGGGAAGGAAGCGCGTCACCGTCGAGACCGTGCCGGTCCGCCTCCTCCAGCCAGGACACGCCGTGTTCCACTGGCCCAACGAGATTTCCGCGCAGGATTTCGACGGCTGGGTGCAGGAGCGGAGCCTCTATCACGCCGAAGGCTGGGACGCCCGCTACACGGCCTTGCTGGGCATGGCCGACCCGGGCGAACACGAGGACGGCGGCGCCCTGATCGTGGCCAGGCACGGGAAGGGGCACTATGTGTACACGGGCCTTGCCTTCTTCCGCCAGCTGCCGGACGGCGTGCCCGGCGCCACCCGCCTCTTCGCCAACCTGCTGGCCCTGGGGCATGCCCATGACTGACGGAGCCCCGCCCATCCTCGGGACCTGGAGGCGCCTCTACCTGCTCGTCCTGGGCGAGCTGCTGCTCTGCATCCTGGGTTTCCGCCTCTTCTCCTGGATCTTCTCGTGAGCCGGCTTGACTGGTTCGTCCTCGGCGGCGCCCTGCTGTTCGTGGTCTGCTGGGGCCTCTACAAGGGGCGCGGCGCCACCACCGGCGAGGGCTACATCGGCGGCGGCCGCGATCATCGCTGGTGGCTGATCGGCCTGTCCATCATCGCCACCCAGACCAGCGCCATCACGTTCCTCTCCACGCCGGGCCTCGCCTATGTGGACGGCATGCGCTTCGTGCAGTTCTACTTCGGCTTGCCCCTCGCCGCCATCGTCCTCTCCATCACGGCCCTCCCCCTCTACCACCGCCTGAAGGTGTCCACGGCCTACGAGATCCTGGAGGACCGCTTCGACCTGAAGACCCGGCTCCTGGCGGCCGGTCTCTTCCTGATCCAGCGCAGCCTCGCCGTGGGCATCACCATCTTCGCGCCCGCCCTCGTCCTCTCGGTGCTGCTGGGCTGGAGCATCCATGCCAACATCCTCCTGGTCGGGGTGCTGGTCATGACCTATACGGTGGTGGGCGGCACGCGGGCCGTGGCCTGGGCCCACAGCTCGCAGATGGTGATCATCGCCTTCGGGATGATCCTGGCGGGCGTGATGACCGCCCACCGCCTGCCGGCCCACGTGAGCCTCAGCGATGCTCTGCACGTGGCGGGCGGGCTGGGGCGGCTGAACGCCATCGACACGCGGTTCGATCTCAACAACCGCTACAACCTGTGGTCCGGGCTCATCGGCGGCTTCTTCCTCATGCTGTCCTACTTCGGCACGGACCAGTCCCAGGTGCAGCGCTACCTGGCGGGCAGTTCCCTCGCCCAGGGCCGCCTCGGCCTCCTGCTGAACGGCATGGTCAAGGTGCCCCTGCAGTTCCTCATCCTGCTGCTGGGCGTGCTGGTCTTCGCCTTCTACCAGTTCAACGCGCCGCCGCTCTTCTTCAATCCGGGCCCCGTGAAACAGGTCATGGCGGGTCCGGATGCGCCCGCCTACCGTGCCACCGAGGCTGAGTACGCGCGGGCGCGGGCGGTCCAGCGCCAGCGGGCCGAGGCCTTCGTGGCCGCCCGGCACGGTGGAGATGCCAGTGCGATCGCGGCAACCAAGCAGCAGCTCCAGCAGGCGCAAGCCGAGAGCGAAGCGGTGCGGGTGAAAGGCCTGGCGATCATCGAGAAGGCCAATCCCGGCAGCCATCCCAGCGACATCAACTACATCTTCCTCGCCTACGTGCTGAGCAGCCTGCCCGCGGGACTGGTGGGCCTCGTGCTCGCCGCCGTGTTCTCGGGCTCCATGTCCTCCATGTCCGGCGAGATCAGCGCTCTCGGCGCGACCACGGTGGTGGACCTGTGGCGGCGTCTCATCGGCGGGAGCCGGGGGGCGCGTGAAGTGTGGGTGGGGCGAATCGCCACCTTCGCCTGGGGCTGCTTCGCCATGGCCTTCGCGGAGTACGCCGCCCGCCTGGGCTCCCTCATCGAGGCGGTGAACATCCTCGGTTCCCTGTTCTACGGCACCATCCTCGGCATCTTCATCACCGCCTTCTACCTCAAGCGCGTCCGCGGCGGCACGGCCTTCTACGCCGCCCTCGCCGCGGAGGCCGGGGTGCTGCTCTGCTTCAAGTTCACGAACATCTCGTTTCTCTGGTACAACCTCATCGGCTGTCTCGCGGTGGTGGGGCTGGCCTGGGGGTTCAGCTGGTTCGGGGGGCCGGACGCCGTCGCGGATCCGGCTTGATTTCCGGCCTGGCGGCTCACCTCTTCAGCGAAAGGGCGCCACGGAATCTCATGGAATCATGCGGAACCACCACGCGGTGGGTGGATCTCGAAGGTATCCTGCTGGTGTTCCGTTAAGGAGGAGCCATGGGATTGGGCGCAAAGATCGCGTTGGGATGCGGCGGACTGGTGGTGCTGCTGCTCGTGGTGTTGGGCCTGGGAGCGGTCGGGTCCTACAACGGGCTGAACAGCCTCAGCCAGGCAGTGGACGCCCAGTGGGGGCAGGTGGAGAACGTCTACCAGCGGCGGTCCGATCTGGTCCCGAACCTGGTGGAAACCGTGAAGGGCGCCGCGGCGTTCGAGAAGGACACGTTCCAGGCGGTCACCGAGGCCCGGGCCAAGGTGGGCCAGGTTGCCACCGGAGGCAAGGCGCCGGATTCCCCGGAGGCCATGGCCAATTTCCAGAAGGCCCAGGAAGGTCTGGGTTCGGCGCTGTCCCGGCTGCTTGTGGTGGTGGAGAAATACCCCGACCTCAAGGCCACCCAGAATTTCCGCGACCTGCAGGCCCAGCTGGAAGGCACCGAGAACCGCATCACTGTGGAGCGCATGCGCTTCAACCAGGCGGCCCAGGCCTTCAACACCCGGCGCAACAGTTTCCCCACGGTCATGGTGGCGGGGTTCTTCGGCGACCGCTTCCGGGAACGGGCCTACTTCAAGGCCCAAGCCGGGGCTGACGTGGCGCCTAAAGTCGCCTTCTAGCCACCCGCTCCCATGCGGCGCATTCTTGTCCTGATCGGGTTGCTCGCGGGTCTCTGGGGCGGGCTGCGCCTGGGGGCCCAGGCGATCCTGCCGCCCCCGCCCGTGCGTTGGGTGACGGACGGTTCCAACCTGCTTTCCCCGGCCCTGCGGGAAGGCCTGGACCAGCGCCTCAAGGCCTACCAGGAGGGCACCGGGCATCAGGTGCTGGTGTGGATCGGCGGCACCACCGGCGGGGATCCCCTGGAGGACTGGACCGTGCGGGCCTTCGCCGCCTGGAAGGTGGGCCGCAAGGGACTGGACGATGGGCTGGTGCTCTTCATCTTCACCGGAGACCAGAAGGTCCGCATCGAAGTGGGCTATGGCCTGGAGGGCCAGGTTCCTGACATCCTGGCCTCCCAGATCATCCGGGAGACGATCCTGCCGCGCCTCAAGAGCGGAGACGCCGATGGGGCCCTCAACGCGGGAGTGGATCGCATCCTGAAAGTGGTCGGCGGGGACGCTTCCGCCCGGGCGCCCCAGGACCAGGGCCTGCGGGGCGGCCAGCCCATCGGACTGGGTGGCTGGATCCTCATCGGCGTGCTGGGTCTGGCGTTCCTGGTGCTGGCCGCCACCCATCCAGGCATGGCCATCTGGCTCCTGTTCAACATCCTTTCCGGGGGGCGCGGCGGCGGAGGTGGTGGTGGCGATGGCGGCTGGTCCGGAGGTGGCGGCCGTTCCGGCGGCGGCGGAGCCTCGGGATCATGGTGAGAGACGGAGGGTCCCCATGGTGGGAATGAGCCGCAGGAGTCTGAGGAAGTGCGTGGATCAGGCGCGGGTGGTGGAAGCCATCCGGGCGGCGGAAAAAGTCACCTCGGGAGAGATCCGGGTGTCGGTGGCCCCCTTCTTCTGGGGGGATGTGGAGAAAACGGCGGGCAAGGCCTTCCGTCGCCTCGGCATGGAGCACACGGCCGATCGCAATGGGGTGCTCATCTTCCTGGTGCCCAGCCGGAGGCGCTTCGCCATCCTGGGTGACACCGGCATCCACGAGAAGGTCGGCCAAGCTTTCTGGGACGAGGCATCGGCCTGCCTTTCCTCCCATTTCCGCCGGGGGGCGTTCACGGAAGGTCTGGTGGAGGTGATCCACCTGCTGGGCGACCGCCTGGCCACCCACTTCCCCTCCGCCGGAGAAGCGGACCGCAACGAGCTTTCGGACGGCGTCGATTTCCAGTGAAGATTCCTGGAACGAGTGTGGTTGCCGCCCTGGATACGAATCGGAATCGCAAAGCCACAGAGTGCTTGGACTGGCTCTGCGAGAGAACACCACACTGGCTTCCCGACCGGCTTACCAGCCATTGGGCTCATAACCCAAAGGTCGCAGTTCCGCTCCTCCCGCTCTCCGCCTTTCGCGCCGGCCCATGCGGTCACGATTTGAACCGGGCCCGCTGCGCGGTCCCCGGTCTCGCTCCCGGCCCTCCCCCGGAGGGCCTCCGCGATCCTCCGCCTGACGCTGGCTCCTCTGGACCCTGCTCCCACTCGCGCGAGGCGCTCGCGGAGGCGGAGCCTCCTCGCAGGTTCAAATCCTGCGCTCTCCGCCTTCTGCGCCGACCCATGCGGTCACGATTTGAACTGGTCCCGCTGCGCGGTCCCCGGTCTCGCTCCCGGCCCTCCCCCGGAGGGCCTCCGCGATCCCACTCGCAGGTCCATATCCTGCGGGACAATGTCGGACGTACGTGAAAACCGGAGCACTCGGCTCCGGTCATCACTTCATTGGTAGCGGGGGCAGGATTTGAACCTGCGACCTTTGGGTTATGAGCCCAACGAGCTACCGGACTGCTCCACCCCGCGGTAGAACTTGAGTGTAGCAGGGATCTGGGGAGTGGCAAGGACGCAGGCCGGGCGAGTGTTGGTAGACTCGACGGACGCTCTGGGAGGATCCGATGGGACGCCGCATGGTGGCTGCGCTGGTGGTGTTCGCGGCCATGGGACTGGGCGCGGCGCCGCGGACCTGGACGCCGGAGAAGTGGTTCGACAAGCCGAAATCGCCGCGGATCGCCAACTACCGGATCGAGGCGGTGCTCGACTACGAGCACAAGACGCTGGAGGCGACGGAGACGCTGTCGTGGCGGAACACGGGGACGGCGCCCACGCAGGAGCTGCCGCTGCACCTGTACCTCAATGCCTTCAAGGGCCCCCAGAGCCGCTTCGTGCAGGAAAGTGGCGGGCGGCTGCCGATCGACCACCAGGACCGGCCCTCGGAGGCCTCCTCCTGGGGCTACTGCCGCCTGCTCAGCGCCCGCATGGAGGGCCGGGACCTCCAGGGCCACGCCGGCGAGGATGAGACGGTCCATTGGCTGAAGCTGCCGCGGGCGGTGGCGCCAGGCGAGACCATCCAGGTGGAGATCGCCTGGGAGAACCGCTATCCCAAAGTCTTCGCGCGCAGCGGATGGGCGGACGATTTCCTCATGTCGGGCCAGTGGTTCCCCAAGGTGGGGGTCTACCAGGGCGATCGCTGGACCTGCCACGCCTACCACGCGAACACGGAATTCTTCGCGGATTTCGGCGTCTACGATGTGGCCCTGTCTTTGCCGAATGCGCTGGGCCTGGCCCACACGGGCACGCAGACCAACTTCGTGACGGAGATCGAACAGGATCCCAGGCGCCCGTTGAACGTGATCTGGCGCCTGCATGCGGAGGACGTCCACGACTTCGCCTGGGCGGTGATGCTGCGGGAGAGCTGGCGCAAACCCACCAGGATCGAATACCGCGGGGTGCAGGTCTTCTACTACATCAATGACCGCAACCGCGGGAACTTCCAGCGCCAGCGCCGCGCGGTGGAGAACGCCCTGCGCTGGAGCGAGGAGTGGTACTTCAAGTACCCGTACCCCACGCTCACGGTCATCGATACACCGAAAGAGGCCCCGGGGGCCGACGGCATGGAATATCCGACCCTGATCACCGCCAGCTCGGTGGCCTTCGATCCGCTGCAGCAGCGCCTCGAACCGGAAGTGGTGGCCATCCATGAATACGGCCACCAGTTCTTCTACGGCATGCTGGCCAGCAACGAGTTCGAGGAGCCATGGCTGGACGAGGGCTTCAACAGCTGGTTCACCCACAAGGCCATGGAGCGCAGCTACCACAGCCTGCTGGGCGGCCGGCGGTTCCAGGTGCCCACGGATTTCGTGGAATGGGCGGGCTACTGGACCCTGCCTTCCGCCGATCCCCTCACGCGCTTCGGGTTCAGGACCGTGAACATGCAGAGCTACTTCGTCACGGCCTACGGCAAGCCGACCCTGGTTCTGAATCAGCTGGAGGCCATGCTGGGCCGGCCCGTGATGGAGCAGGTGATGCGGGCCTACGCCCAGGAGATGGCCTTCCACCACCCGACCCGGAATGACTTCAAGCGGATCGCCGAGCGCGTGTCCGGCCGCGACCTTTCAGCCTTCTGGCGGGATTTCGTGGAAGGCACCGAGGTGCTCGACTACACCATCCGGTCTGTGAAGAGCCGCGAGGTCACCCAGGGTGGCTGGCTCTTTTCGGACAAGGCGCCGGTCTTCGCGGCCCCGCAACCCGCGGCGCCTGGCCGGGTGGGCTCCATCACCCTCGAACGGAAGGGTGGCCTGAAGGTGCCGATCACGCTCTGGGTGCGGCTGGAGAACAAGGATGAGCAGCGGCTCGTGTGGGATGGGCAGGACCGCTGGATCACCTACGAATTCGATTCCCCCGTCGCCGCGGCGATGCTGGATCCCGACGGCAACTACCCCATGCTCAAGGACCGGCTCCACGCCAGCTACACCCCGAAGCCCGTCAAGCGGGGCTTCTACTACTGGTCCCAGATGGTCTGGGGCGCCGTGGCGGGCTGGCTGCAGGGGTGTGGGATCGGCTGAGGATCAGGGCTTCTGCGGCGCCGCATCCCCCATGCGGACGGCCTTGATGTTCCCCTGGCCGTCCAGCTCGATGAGGATGGGGAACCAGGCCATGCCCAGATCCTCGAAGGCGGCCCGGCTGGGGACGTAGCGGGCGGTCCGGCCCGCGGCCTGGAGGCGGGCGGACAGGGCCTGGGCCTCGGCCAGCAGGCCCAGGGGAAGGCTCGCGCTGCGGTCGTCCCGCCCCGCGTCGAGACTGGGGATGATCCATGCCACATCCGCCGGGAGGTCCGGCAGGGGGTCCTCGCTGGCGGGCAGGACCCACAGCCTGCGGGCGCCCAGCTCATCCAGCCGGAGGTCCTGGTATTCCTGCCCTGGCAGCGTCCAGAGGCGCAGGACCGGCGAGGGCCCGCCCAGCAGGCCGAAGAGCCGCTGGAACTGGGAGACCACCGGTTCGGCCGCCTCGTTCGCCCGGGCCTTGAGCGCCGCGAACCGCGCCTCGTCCTGTTCCGCCAGGGCCCAGCACAGGGCGTGGCGCAGGGCATAGCCGCGGGTGAGGCCCGGACCCTTCGCGAGCAGGCGATCCTCCCAGGCCCGTCGCACGGCGGGCGTGAAGTGGCCCTTGCGGACCTGGGCGTTCCCCCAGCGCCACAGGGCCAGGGCGCTGCCCGGCTGGCGCAGGGGCAGGGCGGCGAGGCGTGAGGACAGGTGGCCTCGGGACGCCCGCATCAGGGCCCGCAGGGCTTCCGCCTCCTGGTGGGCGGTCCCCGGCGGAAAGGGATCGGCCGGCAGCTCCCGCTGCGGGTCGAAGGTGGCCGCGGTCTGGAGCCACCGGTGGGCCGTGGCACCAGGGCCTTTCGGCGCCTCGGGCAGGGGCCGGCCCCAGTCGTAGGCCTCCAGCAGCCGGTCCTGCAGCTCGGCGGCCGTGGGCGGCGCGGGACGGACCTCGGCGGGAGGTGGGGGCGGCGGGGTGGTCAGTGGCGGCATGGAGCTTCCTTAGTGGCAGAATGATCCTCCGCATCATACGGGAGCCGCCTTGAATCCAGTCCCTTCCAACCTCACGCCCCGGGAGCGCCTCGTGGTGGCCCTGGACCTGCCGACGGCCCAGGAGGCCCTGGCCATGGCCGGGCGCCTGTCGGGCCGGGTGGGCATGCTGAAAGTGGGGCTGGAGCTCTTCTGCGCCGAGGGGCCGGCGTTCGTCCGGGAACTCCAGAGGCAGGCGCCTGTCTTCCTTGATTTGAAGCTCCATGACATTCCAACCACGGTCCACCGGGCCCTGGAGGCGCTGCTCAAGCTGGATCCCCGCCTCATCAACGTCCACGCACAGGGCGGGCCGGCCATGCTGGAGGCGGCGGTGGAGGCCGTGCGCGCCCATCGCGCCGCGGGGGGCCGGACCGAGCTGCTGGCCGTGACCGTGCTCACCAGCCTGGACCGGGAGGCTCTGGCGGCCCTGGGGCACGCGGGACGGGCCGAAGACCTGGCCCTGGCCTACGCGAAGCTGGCTCACCATGCGGGCTGCGACGGTGTGGTCTGCTCGGCCTGGGAGGCCGCGGCCATCCGGGAAGCCTGCGGCGAAGATTTCCACCGCCTCACGCCCGGCATCCGGCCCACCGGCGCCGCCACCCAGGACCAGGCCCGCGTCATGACGCCGGCCCAGGCCCTGAAGCACGGCTCCACCTGGCTGGTGGTGGGGCGGCCCATCACCCACGCGGCGGATCCCGCCGCCGCGGCGGAAGCCATCGTGGCCGAAATGGAAGCCTGATGACTGCCGGTTCCCCCCTTGTCTTCCGCCCTTCCTTCGCCCAGCGGGCCATGGCCGTCCTGCTCTTCGCCGGGTCCTGGCTGGTGGGGGTCCGCGCCCTGGCGCAGATCCTGGAACGGCTGCCCGTCCTGCGGGCCTCGCTGAAGGTGGCCGAAGCCGCCAGCGAACCCACCTGGTCCTTCTGGGTCGCCCTGGTGGCGGCCATCGGCGCCGTGGTGGTGGGCAGCCTGCTCCTTCTGGCCACCCTCCTGGGCCTGCTCCTGGTGGAAGGCTCCCAGGTGCTGGTGGACGAGCTGGGCCTCGCCGTGGAGCACAATGCCCTGCCCACGCCCCTGGCCCGCAAGCTGGGCGCCGGGCGCCTGCCCTGGAAGCGGATCACCCGCCTCGAACACTCTGGCCCCTTCTTCGTGCTGCGGGGCGGCGGCGAGCCGGAGCACCACGGCCCCGAAGAACCGACCCTCCGTTTCCTCATGGTGGACGAGCTGGAGCGCCTGGTGTTCACCATCCTGGAGCGCAGTCCGAACCTGAAGCACGATTGATGCTCTCCGGGGGTTCCACGCTGCGCGCACACCCCCGGACCCCCGCGCCGATCAAGGCGAAGCCTTGATCGGCTTATCTAACATCCGCTACATTTTCGGCCGGCTGAGGTAGGCTTCCGCGCCCTTCATCTCCGCGGTGGGGCCGTGGGCGGGCTTCTTCGTCCGCGCCTTGCTCTGCTTCAGCCCCCAGAGGCTGGCGAGCTCCGTGGCTTCGGGGTTGCCCGGGGCCAAGGCCAGCACTTCGGCGAGGTCGGCGCGGGCCTGATCGATCCGGCCGAGTTTCTCCCGCAACAGGGCCCGCTTCATGAAGCCCCAGGGGTTGGCCGGCTCCCTGACGATGATCTCGGCGTACTCCGCCTCGGCTTCAAGGAAGTGCCCTTGTTCCTCGGCGGCCTCGCCGCAGAGCAGGTTGGTGACGGCGCAGAAGCCCAGCCACGCTTTCTGCTCGGCGAACTCGGCGGGCGTGAAGCTGGATTGGGCCTTGGCCCGCTGGGCCTCGCGATCCAGGTGGCGCAGGGCCTTTTCCGTATGGCCGTCCACCCGGGCGAAGATCTCGGCATCGCCGCTGGCCCGGTAGAAGTCCTTCTGGATGCGGCCCTCGGCGCGGTACTGGTCGAACATGCGGGTGCCCGGATAGAGGGCGAGGGGGCTGATCTGGCAGTCCTGGGGCCGCGTATCGCGGATGAAGGTGGCGGTCTCCTCCACGTCCGCCCATGTCTCGCCGGGGATGCCGGTGATGAGGTAGATGCCCAGGTTCATGCCCACCTTGCGGACCAGGCCCAGGGCGCGGCGGGCGTGACGCAGGTTGGTGCCCTTGTCCAGCAGGGCCAGCACCCGCTCGCTGCCATGCTCCACGCCGAACTGCATGAACTCGCAGCCGGCCCGCTTCATGGCCACCAGCCGGTCTTCGTCCACCAGGTTCACCCGGCTCTGGCAGTTCCACAGGGGGTGGAGGCCGCTGCCCTGGATGCCCTTCATCAGCGTCAGCACGCGGTCGCGGTTGGCGGTGAAGGTGTCGTCCCGGAAGCTGAAGTAGGTGAGGCCGTGCCGCTCGCGGAGCAGGCGCATCTCGCGCAGAACCGAAGGCGCGCTGCGGAAGCGGATGGAGGTGCCCCAGAACTCGGGTGTGTTGCAGAAGTTGCAGGTGGCCGGGCAGCCCCGGCTGGTGCTGAGGTAGGCCAGCTGGCCCACGTCGTTGAGAAAGTCCGCCTCCAGGTGCTCGGCGGGGATGCCCACGGCGTCCAGGTCCTCCAGGGGCGGCTGGGGCAGGGTGCGGCCGTCGCGGAGGATGAGGCCCGGCGTCCGCCGCCACAGGTCCGAGCCGGGGGCCGACTGCAGGCGCTCGGCGATGCCCAGCAGCACGGCCTCGCCTTCGCCCTGCACGATGGCGTCCAGGGCCGGGCAGTCCTCGAAGACCTCCTCGGCCAGGTGCGTGGGATGGGGGCCACCCGCCAGCAGGATGGCGCCGGGGCAGGCCTCCCGGGCCCAGGCCAGCAGCTCGTAGGAGCGCTTCCGGTTGAAGGTGAACATGGAGACGCCCACCACCTGCGGTTTCTGGGCCTTGAAGTAGGCCAGGACCTCCTTCCGCCCCTTGCCGCTCAGGTTCGCCACGCGGCAGGGCAGGGCCTGAGACTTGAGCATGGCCTGGAGGTAGCCCAGCCCGATGGGCAGGAAGGTCATCCACTCGTCCCCGAAGCCGCTGCGGGGGGCGCTGTAGGTGAGCAGGGTGCGGGGAGGGGTCATGGGCTCCGAAGGCGTGACTTTCCAGTGTACGGAAAGGGATTCCAGAAGGAAGCGGGCATTCGGCGGGTGGTTCTCCGGCGCATGTCAAGCCTCGTCCGGAACCCTCAGAGCTCATAACAAAACCCGACGATGCCGCGATGAAGCCAGGCGGGATGCACCGTAAGGAAGGGCCCGCAGGGCAACGTGGTTCGTTGTTCAAGGGGCCTGACGCCGCGGGGCGCCCGCCTGGCTTCATCCCTCTGGACGAGGGGTGGCGGGCGTCGCGATGCCGCGTCGCGCTCGTCGCGCGTAGTACCCGGTACGCTTCGACTCGCGTTCCTCGCCTCGCTCGCCCGGCACCCCTCGCGCGGCGCCGTGGGGTTTTGTTATGAGCTCTTAACCGCTAGAATCAAAGGCTTCCGGAGCCTCCATGTCCGTTGCCCACGAACCGGCCGTCACTGAATCCCTGGCTCTGGAGCTGGGCCTGTCCAAGGACGAGTGGCAGGTCCTCCTGCGCCTCCTGGATGGACGGATGCCCACCTACCCGGAGCTGGGCGTGTTCAGCGCCATGTGGAGCGAGCACTGCTCGTACAAGTCCAGCCGCATCCACCTGAAGAACCTGCCCACGGAAGGTCCTCGCGTCATCCAGGGCCCCGGGGAAAACGCGGGCGTGGTGGACATCGGCGACGGCTGGGCCGTGGCCTTCAAGATGGAGAGCCACAACCACCCCAGCTTCATCGAGCCCTACCAGGGCGCGGCCACCGGCGTGGGCGGCATCCTGCGCGATGTGTTCACCATGGGCGCCCGGCCCCTGGCCAACCTCAACAGCCTGCGTTTCGGAGAGATTGATGCCCCGCGCATGAAGGGCCTCGTCAAGGGCGTGGCCGCGGGCATCGCGGGCTACGGCAACTGCATGGGCATTCCCATGCTGGGCGGCGACTGCGCCTTCGACGCCAGCTACAACGGCAACATCCTCGTGAATGCCTTCACCCTGGGCGTGCTGCGTAGCGACAAGATCTTCAAGGGCTTCGCCTCCGGCATCGGCAACAAGATGATGTACATCGGCTCGAAGACCGGCCGCGACGGCATCCACGGCGCCAGCATGGCCTCAGCGGAATTCGGCGAGGGCAGCGAGGAGAAGCGCCCCACGGTGCAGGTGGGCGATCCCTTCACGGAGAAGCTGCTGCTCGAGGCCTGCCTGGAGATCTTCCAGACCGACTGGGTCATCGGCATCCAGGACATGGGCGCCGCGGGCCTGACCTCCAGCAGCTTCGAGATGGCCAGCCGCGCCGGCACGGGCCTGGAGATCCGCCTGGATCAGGTGCCCATGCGCGAAGAGGGCATGACGCCCTTCGAGCTCATGCTGAGCGAGAGCCAGGAGCGCATGCTGCTGGTGGCGCGCCCCGGCTGCGAGGACAAGATCATCGCCGTGCTGCACAAGTGGGGCCTGGATGCCTGCGTGGTGGGCGAGGTGACCGACAGCGGCCGCTTCATCGGCAGCTGGCACGGCGAACCCGTCATCAACCTGCCCATCCAGCCTCTGGTGGATGCCGCGCCGAAGTACGACCGGCCCCGGCAGCGCCCGGGCTACCTGGATGCGGTGGCCGCCGCGCCGCTGCCCGCGGACCTGAAACCCGCCGAGGTGGAGCGCGCCCTGCGCCAGCTCGTCCAGCAGCCCACGGTGGCCAGCAAGCGGTGGATCTTCGAGCAGTACGACGGCACCGTCCGCAGCAACACGCTGCTGGGCATGGGCCGTGGCGACGCCGGGATCATCCGCGTGAAGGACGAGGCGGGCCAGGACACGGGCAAGGCCGTGGCCATGTCCAGTGACTGCAACAGCCGCTTCTGCTACCTGGATCCCTTCTGGGGCGCGGCCCACGCGGTGGCCGAGGCCTGCCGCAACCTGGCCTGCGTGGGCGCCGAGCCCATCGGCCTCACGGACTGCCTGAACTACGGCAACCCCGAGAAGCCCGAGAACATGTGGACCTTCGAACAGGGCTGCCTGGGCATCCGCCAGGCCTGCCTGGCGCTCGAGGTGCCCATCGTCAGCGGCAACGTGAGCCTCTACAACGACACCGAAGGCCAGAGCATCTTCCCCACGCCCATGATCGCGGCCGTGGGCCTCATCGAGGATTGCGCGGGCCCGGTGGCCATCGATGCGCCGGACGCCACGGCGCTGTCCAAGGTGGGGAACCGCCTCTGCGGCTCCGCCTTCCGCGCCGCCCACGACGGCATCTTCCTGCTGGGCGAGACGCGGGACGAGCTGGGCGGCAGCGAGTATCTGAAGCTGCGCACGGGCAAGGTCCAGGGCGCTTGCCCGGAGCTGCGGCTGGACGAGGAGCTGCGGCTCCAGGCCTGCGTGCGCGAAGGCATCCGCCTGGGCCTCATCCGCAGCGCACACGACACCAGCGAGGGCGGCCTGCTCGTCACGGCGCTGGAGAGCGCCTTCGATGGGGACATGGGCTGCCAGCTCATGCTGACGAGGGGCGCCCTGCGCCTGGACAGCCTGCTCTTCGGCGAAACGGCGGGTCGAATCGTGGTGAGCGTGAGTCCCGAGGCCGAAGGCAGCCTCGCCACCCTCTGCGCCACCCACCGCGTGCCCTGCGCCAAGATCGGCGCCACGGGTGGCTCGCGCATCACCCTGGCCGTGGATGGCCAGCCCCTGCTGGATGCGGACGCCGCCGACCTGAAGGACCTGCACGCCGGGGCCCTGGAGCGCGCGCTGGGTTGACAGGTGGGATCCACCGGGGAACCCTGAGGCATTCCCCGAGGGTTCCATGCGCCTGCCGGTCCTGCTGCTCCTGGCCTCATCGCTCATCGCCACCGGCGCCCCGCCGAAAACCGTGAAGGCACGGCCCTCGGCCGCCGGGGCCGAGGCCGCCCGCCTGGAAGCGGAAGCCAAGCGCGCCAAGGCTACGGCGGAGCGCCTGAAGAGCGGCGCTGCCAAGGCGGACGCGCAGTCCAAGGCGGCTGCGGCCAAGGCCAAGGAGGCGGAGGCCCGCGCGGCGGACCTTCAGATCCGGGCTTCGGAGGCCCGGGCCAAAGCCGCGGAGGCCGAGGCGAAGGCGGCGGCCGAAAAGGCCTCCGAGGCCCGCGTGAAGGCCCGCGAGGCCCAGCAGCGGGTGGCCAGCCTCAAGGGGGCCAAGGCGAAGCCGGCCAAGCCCGCCAAGCCGGAAGCCACGCCCGCAGCCAAGGCCGAACCCGCTCCCAAGGCCGAGCCGAAGCCTGAACCGGAATCTGTCCCCAAATAGCGGGCTTCGGGGGAATCAGATCCCCATGGCGGCCGGAGCCTTCAGCTTGGCCAGAATGCCGTGCATCAGGTTCTGATCCACCTTCAGGCCAGCCTTGAAGGCGGCGTGGTCCGTGTGGTTGATCTCCCGCTGGATGTCTTGGAGGCTGCGATCCAGGAGCCGCAGGAGGAGATCGGTTTCCTTGGCGTCCAGGTAGAGTTCCATGGGTCCCTCCCACCCGCGCAACCGGCGCACCAGGCTGGCTACGTTCACAGCCAATATCAGGTCCCTGGGGCCTTCACGCCAGTCTCGACGCCCTACCGCCCGCCCAGGAGCCTCGCCGGCAGCAGGAACAACCCCTTCACGAGCCCGGACACGCCCTCCACGGCGAACGCGCCGCGGGGATCGGCGACCGGCAGGAGGTAAGATCCTTCCACACACTTCCAGGGAACCACCATGCCGCATCGAGATGATCCCATGACGTTCGACCGCCGCGCCTTCCTGGGCGCGGGGCTCGCCACGGGGGCGGCGGCGCTGGTGGGGGGCGAGTTGAAGACGGCTCCCGCGGCCAGGGGACTGGTGCTGGAGGAGGCGACGGTGGATGGGCTCCAGGCCGGGATGGCGGCGGGCCGCTGGACGGCGGCCGAGCTGGTGAAGCGCTACCAGGCGCGCATCCGGGCCTTGGACCAGGCGGGGCCGAAGCTGAACGCCGTGATCGAGCTGAACCCCGAGGCCCTAGCCGCCGCGAAGGCCCTCGATGCCGAGCGGAAGGCCGGGCGGGTCCGCGGACCCCTCCACGGCATCCCGGTGCTCATCAAAGACAACATCGATACTTCGGACCGCATGAAGACCACCGCGGGCTCCCTGGCCCTGGCCGAGGCCCCGGCGCCGAAGGAGGACGCCTTCGTGGTGAAGCGGCTGCGCGAGGCCGGGGCGGTGATCCTGGGCAAGACGAACCTCAGCGAGTGGGCCAACTTCCGCTCCACCCGCAGCAGCAGCGGCTGGAGTGGCCGCGGCGGACAGACCCGCAACCCCTACGCCCTGGACCGCAGCCCCAGCGGCTCCAGCTCCGGTTCGGGAGCCGCCACGGCCGCCAGCCTGTGCGCCGTGGCCGTGGGTACCGAGACCGACGGTTCCATCGTGAGCCCCAGCAACGCCAACGGCCTGGTGGGGCTGAAACCCACGGTGGGCCTGGTGAGCCGCAGCGGCATCATCCCCATCTCCGGCACCCAGGACACCGCCGGGCCCATGGCGCGGACCGTGCGCGACGCGGCCCTCCTGTTGAATGTGCTCGTGGGTGCCGATCCGAAGGACGCCGCCACCGGGGATCCCGCTGCCCGCCGGGAAAAGGACTACACCCGGTTCCTCGCCGCCGAAGGCCTCAAGGGGGCGCGGCTGGCGGTGGCCAAGAACCTCCTGGGGGTCCATGCCCACGTGGATGCTGTCATCCAGCCTGCCCTGGATCTGCTCAAGGCCCACGGCGCCGAGTTGGTGGAGGTGGAGCTGAAGTCCACCGCCTACGATGACGCCGAGTTCGAGGTGCTGCTCTACGAGTTCAAGGCGGGCCTCAACGCCTACCTGGACGGGCGGGGCGGCGCCGTGAAGGATCTGGCGGGGCTCCTGGCCTTCGACGAGCGCGAGAAGGCCCGGGAGATGCCCTTCTTCGGCCAGGAGATCGTCGCGCAGGCCCAGGCCAAGGGACCGCTGACCGAGGCCGCCTACCGGAAGGCCATCGAGAGCTGTGCCCAGGCCCGGAAGGACATCCTGGGCCTGCTGGAGAAGCACGCGGCCCAGGCCCTGGTGGCGCCCACAGGCGGGCCCGCCTGGCTCATCGACCACCTCAACGGCGACAGATCGAGCCTCAGCTTCTCCAGCCCCGCCGCTGTGGCGGGCTGTCCGCACATCACCGTGCCGGCGGGGTTCGCCTCGGGCCTGCCCGTGGGGCTCTCCTTCGTGGGCGCTCCCTGGCAGGAGGGCACCCTCCTCAAGCTGGCCTACGCCTACGAACAGGCCTCCAAGGCCCGCCGTCCGCCCCGTTTCGCCCCTTCCTGCACCGTATTCCGTTGACAGCGCCGGGGCATGAGGACCACGCTTGGGGTCCCTTTCCAAGGAGTTTTCATGAACCGCGCCCTGCTCGCCCTCCTGCTGGCTGCCTCCATGGTGGCTGTGGCCCAGGAACCCAAGACCACGCCGGCCGCTCCCAAGACCGCTGCCGAACTGAAGGCGGAGAAGAAGGCCGAAAAGAAGGCTGATAAGAAAGCCAAAAAGGCGGAAGCCGAAAAGAAGGCCGCAGAGGCCAAAGCTGCTGTCGCGAAGCCCGCTCCCGCTCCCGCCACCAAGCCGGCCCCAGCTCCCGCCCCGGCCGCCAAGCCCGCTCCCGCGCCGGCCCCTGCCGCCGCGAAGCCCGCCCCCATGGCCGCCCCCGCCGCTGCGGCCGCAGCCGCGAAGTCCGCCACCCCGAAGACCGCGGCGACCTCCACCGCCATCATCGCCAACAAGAATTCCAAGATCTATCATCGCGCCGACTGCAAGCTTGCCTCGACGATGAAGGAAGCGAACAAGACCTCCTTCGCCTCCGCCGCCGAGGCCGACAAGGCCGGCTACAAGGCCTGCAAGGTGTGCAAGCCCTAGGGGGCAGTCCTCGGTCCTCAGGTTTCAGGGAGGTTTCGATGAGAGTGGTTCTGTCTTTGATGCTGGGTGCTTCGCTGGCGCTTGTGGCGCAGGTTCCCAGCAAGGATGATCTGAAGGGCGCCGCGAATGCGGCGGTGGACAAGGGCCAGGCCAAGGTGGACACCAAGGCGGATGAGGCCAAGGCCAAGGCTGATAAAAAGGCTGCGGACGCCAAGGCCAAGGCGGATGCCAAGGCCGGGGCGGTTCCCGTGGCCGGCGAACACGTGAAGGCCGCCACCGCCAAGGGCGAGGGCGCCGCCAAGACCGGCGCCGACAAGGCCAAGGCCAAGTCGAAGAAGGGCACCACGAAGGGCGCCGAGAAAGCCAAGACCGTGACTGAAAAGGTTGCCAAGTAGGCTTTGGTCCAAGCTCAGAAAAAGGGCGCCGACCGGCGCCCTTTTTCTGAGAAGGGGAAAGGCTTACTTCTTGGGGAACTGCCGATCGTAGGCTTCCTGCGCGTACTCGCTGGGGGGGACACCGAAGCGGCGCTTGAAGGCGCGGGTGAAGGCGCTGGCGTCGTAGAAGCCCAGGATCTTCGCCACGTCGCTGGGCCGCTCGCCGTTGGCCAGCAGCGTCACGGCGCGCTGGAGGCGGCGCTCGATGAGGTACTGGTGGGGCGTGGTGCTGGTGGCCTCGCGGAAGAGGCGGATGAAGTGGTCCGGCGTGCAGCGGGCCATGGTGGCCAGCTCGGGCACGCTGTTCTTGGCGCCGATCTGGACTTCCATGTGATCCAGCACCAGCTGCAGCGTCGAGCGGTTCAGGCGGTAGGGGAAGCGCCCCCGGTCCTCCTTCTCCGTCAGGCGCGCCAGCTCGGCGCCCAGCAGGATGAGGAAGAGCTCGCGGGTCATGAGCTGCACGCCATCGGGGTTCGCCAGTTCCTGCGTGAAGATGCTGAACAGCTGCTTGAGGCTGAGGCTGCGCAGCACCGCGAAGCTGGATTCCTGCCACTTCCGCGGCGGATTCTGGAGCGCGGACAGCAGCGGCTCGGGGAAGGGGCCTTCCATGAACAGCGCCGTGAAGCCGAAGGGCGCGTTCGCGTGGTGGCGCTTCAAGGTGTGCCCGAAGCCCGGCAGCAGCAGGGCCAGGTCGCCGGAGCGGATGACGCCCTCCTCGCGATCCTCGCTGGTGCAGACGCGCACCGCATGCGTGGGCTGGAGCAGCGTCCATGCATCCCGCGCAGGCAGGAGCTTCGTGGGCACGGGATCGCGCTTGAGGACGGCCAGACGGAGGGGCCCGCTGGTGTAGGTCTGGAGGTTCTTGGCTTCTGATTCGCTCATGGCTCAGGAATAAACAGGCATGCCCATCGGGGCTATCCGGAAGGATGACAGGAAAACTTCCGCCAAGCATGAAATTTTCACAAGCCAGGACATTTTTTTTTACAGGCGTCTCAGGGGGCTCGCTTCAGACCCTCGCGAAAGCCGCTTCCAGGCCCCGGAACATGCCCAGACCGCCCGTGGGACCCAGCTTCGGATCCACGGCCCGCTCGGGGTGGGGCATCATGCCCAGCACGTTGCCCCGGAGGTTCACGATGCCGGCGATGCCGTTCATGGCGCCGTTGGGCACGTGGTCCGCGCCGATCTCGCCCTGGGCCGAGCAGTAGCGCAAGGCGACCCCGCCCCGGGCCTCCAGGTCCGTCAGGTCCGCGGGGTCCAGCGTGAAGTTGCCCTCGGCGTGGGCGATGGGCACCCGGAACACCTCGCCGGCCTTCATGGCGCGGGTGAAGGGCAGGTCGGTGCGCTCCACCCGCAGGTGGACGTCCGCGTGGATGAAGCGCAGGGATTCGTTCCGCAGCAGGGCGCCGGGCAGCAGCTGGGCCTCGCAGAGGATCTGGAAGCCGTTGCACACGCCCAGCACCAGGCCGCCGTTGTCGGCGTGGCGCTTCACGTCGGCCATGATCGGGGCCAAGGCCGCGATGGCGCCGCAGCGCAGGTAATCGCCGTAGCTGAAGCCGCCGGGGACGAAGACCAGATCGGTGTGCTCGGGCAGCTGAGTCTCCTGGTGCCAGACGGGGATCGTCTCCCAGCCCATCACCGTGCCGCAGGCGTGGAGGGCGTCGTGATCGCAGTTGGAGCCCGGGAAGACCGGGACGGCCACGCGCATCACAGCACCTCGATGGAGGCCTTCTCCATCACGGGATTGACCAGCAGCTTGTCGCACATGGCCTGGGCCTTGGCCCTCACGTCGGCGGTATCAGTGCCCGGGATGTCCAGCTCGATGAGCCGGCCGATGCGGACGTGCTCCACCTCGAAGCCGAAGCCGTGCAGGCCCTGCTCCACCGCCTTGCCCTGGGGATCCAGGATCCCCGGCTTCAACTGCACCGACACGCGCACCTTCATGGAGCCCTCCGCCCCCCAGTGTACCTGAGCCACCGCGGACCGGGCTGGGAAGGGCGTCCGGGGAATCGCCGGGATCAGGCCTTTGCCCGCTTCCCCGGGCGTTTGGCAGTCTTTGATTTCCGCTCCACCCCGTCCCACCGGTGGCCCTCCAGGTCCAGGTTGCCCTGGTCGTCCACCGCGATGCCTTCGTCGCGCAGGCGGGTGATCTGCTCGAAGGCGCCCCACCAGCGGCCCCGGCTGGGCACGTAGCCCTGGGTGTTCACCACGCGATGCCAGGGCAGGTCCGTACCCTCGGGCAGGCCCGACAGCACCATGCCCACCTGGCGCGGGCGCTGGGGGAAGCCCGCCAGCAGGGCCACCTGGCCGTAGGAGGCCAGACTTCCCTCTGGGATCCGCGCCACCACCGCCAGCACCGCCGCGCGGAAATCCCGAGGTGGCGCCGCGGGCTCGATGCGTCCGGGGGACTTCGCAACCATTCGAAGGCTCCAAGGAAGGAAACGACTCACGCAGAGGGTCGCAGAGGAAACGGAGGTTCGTGAAGGAAAGAGAATTTGCCACCGATTACAGTGATTTCGCTGATGGCGCCCCCCATGGAGCCCATGCTGCCTCGAGACAGGGCCCATCCTTTTCATCACTCTTATATCACTGCAATCACTGAAATCGGTGGCAATTACAGTCGGTTCATCACGCCATTTCGCGAAGAGACAGAAAAGACCTCATGGCTTTTCTCAGCGTGCCTCTGCTTCCCTTCGCAAGCTCCGCGAATGGCTTTTCTTGAATGGCCTCAGGCCTGCACGCCCGGCCGCTGGTCCGCGGGCATGCGGGAGCGGAAGCCGCCTTCGTAGCTGTGCCAGTGGTCGAGGGCCTCCTCGGGGTAGGCCCAGCACCAGTAGCCGTCACCGGAATCGAAATCCACGAGCCACAGGCCCTTCACGTCGGCTTCCAGATCCTGCATGCTCTGCTGCCAGATCTGGACGAGGGTCTGGAGGCGATCGCGCAGGTCCTCGGCCCGGGCCTCGTCCTTCCCTTCCTCCGCGTGGCTGAGTTCCTCGGCGAGACTCGCGGCCAGTGTGTAGACAGGTTCCGTCACCGCCTTCACTTGCGGCATCAGGGCCCGGGCTTCGTCGAGGGTGAAAATGCGGCCCATGGCGCCTCCATTGCTCCATGATAAGCCGATGCGGTTCGTGCCCCAGATTCCATCCAGTTTTGCTCCCGGGCCCTGGTTCCCCTTCGCCCCCGTGATGCTGCGGTGGGACGGCGGCCTGCATCCGGACTGGTCCCAGGCCGCCCGCCGGGGGCTGGCGGTGCACGCCATCCACTTGCCGGGCCAGGCCTCGGTGGAGGAGGCCCTGGCGGCGCTTCAGGCAGCCCTGGGCCCGGATTTCCTCATCCTGCCCGCGGCGCGCCCGGACAGCCGGGAGGCGGGCTTCCGCCTCCTGGGCCACCTGGAAACCCTGCTGGAGGCCACCAGTGGGCGGGGCGTGAAGATCGCCCTGCGGATCGAAGGCGGGGCCGAGGCCGCGGTGGTGGAGCTGCTGCGGCAGGCCCGGGCCGAGGCCGTGGGCTACTGCTGGCACCCGGGTACGGCCGATGCCGAGTTGCTGGCGGACCGCCTCTGGTGCGGAGTCTGCGAGCCGGGCTCGGACCTGAGCGCCCTCCAGAACCTGGGCTACCGCTGGGACATGGCCCTGCCCGCTGAGGATCCCGCCACCTTCCGCGTCCAGGCGGCGGCGCTGGAAGCCGCTCATCCGCCGGTGCTCTTCCCCGCGGAGATGCCCGCCACGGCCCTGGGCCGCCCGGTGGTGCCCGATGACAGCGTGGTGTTCGGCAGCCACCTGATCGCCGACGAGCCGCGGGACCGTTCATGACGCAGACGCTGCTTGTCATTGCCGGCGAGGATTCCGGCGACCTGCACGGCGCGGAGCTCCTGCGGGAGCTGAAATCCCGCCGTCCCGGCCTGCGCATCATCGGCGTGGGCGGCCCGCGCATGACGCCCTTCCTGGACCGCAAGCTGGCGGACGTCAAGGATCTCGCGGTGGTGGGCTTCGTGGAGGTCCTCAAGCACCTGCCGCGCCTGAACCGCCTCTTCAAGCAGATCCTCGCCGCCGCGCGGGAGGAATCCATCGCGGGCGCCCTGTTCATCGACTACCCGGGCTTCAACCTGCGGATGGCAAAAGCCCTGCGGAAGCAGCTGCCGGGCGTGAGCCTGCATCAGTACGTGTGTCCCCAGGTGTGGGCCTGGAAGAAGGGCCGCATCCCCGAGCTGGGCACGCTGCTCAATACGCTGTACTGTCTCTTCGACTTCGAGCCGGAGCTGTTCCGCGGCTATCCCGTGGACGCCCGCTTCGTGGGCCATCCCCTGGTGGAGGTGGTGAAGCCCGAGTGCGACCGCGCCGCCTTCTTCGCGGAGACGGGCCTCGATTCCGCGCGGCCCCTGGTGGCCCTGCTGCCGGGCAGCCGCAAGGGCGAGATCGAGCGCCTGCTGCCGCCCATGGCGGAGCTGGCCCGGCGCTGGCGCACGGCCCGGCCTGAGGTGCAGTGGGTGCTGCCCGTGGCCCCCACGCTGGAGATGGCCTTCGTCCGCGCCCACCTGGGGGACGCCCCCGTGACGCTGGTGCAGGACCGCTCCTACGCCGCCCGCGCCTACGCGGACGCGGCCCTGGTGGCCTCCGGCACCGCCACGCTGGAGACGGCCCTGCTGGGCACCCCCTTCGCCATCGTCTACAAGCTGAACGCCCTCACCTACCAGATGGCCCGGCGCATCGTGAAGGTCCCCCACTTCGGCCTCGCCAACGTCGTCGCCCGCCGCGAAGTGGCCCCCGAGCTGCTGCAGGGCGAGGTGAACCCCGAGCGGCTGGGCGTGGAGCTGACGCGCCTGCTGGACCCCGAGGTAGCTCGGCGCGTGCGCGCCGAGCTAAGTGAAGTGCGCGGGCACTTGGGGGACCCGGGGGCCGCGGGGCGCGTGGCCGAGGACCTGCTGGGGAAGCTCAAGGCCTGAGGGCCACAGTCGGGACTGCATGAGGGTGGCGTGACCGCCGCCGGGTGAAATCCCCCCCAACCACATCAGAGGGCTGAGACGTTCCCGTTCGCCCCAAGTTTCGACTCCGTTCGGCGGGGAAAGGACTCGGTGATCTACAATGGGAGTATCGTTCCTTCATCCATATCAGACGACGGGCTCAGGATGGGTTTGGTCGTCTAATCCAATGTTAGCCACCTGGAGATTCAGCTATGACCGAACAATTGTTTACTACAGGAGAATTGGCTGCTGCTGAATCTTTAGAGTATCTTGCTCTGTTTTCGGAGTTAGAAAAACGTTGTAAGGTCGTTGGATTTGGAATCGAAAAACAAGAAAACCCTTTCGATTCTACACAAATTATTTTTGTAAATATGCCATGTGGTAAAGAAAAACGACAAATTCATATGTCAGGCATAGAAAGGTTGAAAAAATTTTTAGACATCCCTTTTGAAAAATATACTTTTTTATCCGAGTATGAAGCCATCTGCAATTATGCGGATGATGTCATTGAAGCTAGTATTCGGAGCCTTGATCGAATGCCAAATCAATTTTTCTGGCGTAGGATCCTCGGTAATTCACCAAATGATTCAGAAAATACTGAGCAAGAATTATCTCTTGAACTAATTTCACCTGATGATCCAAACGTAAAAATCCGCCTAGCAAAATCTTCTAATGAGTTTCAAACACTTTATCGCGGGGCAAGAATTCGCCCCGACTTGACCATACAAATATTTGGCACACGATCTACGCGTCATGATGACGCCCTGCTCCGACTCGTCAAATTAGCGAATGCGTTCTTTTTTCAGTTGGAAACAAATTATGGCGTGTCACTTTCACTCGAAAAAGAGCGGAGTCTGCATCTGAGGCGGCGAGTCAGATCGAATAAAAATAGTGTTCCAAATTTAATATTTCCAAAGTATGAGTACGATGAAGCCGCGATATCACTCTATTGGTACGGCTGTAGTGCAATTGGAATGCCTTTACTGCAATTTCTTTCATTCTATCAAGTTCTTGAATATTATTTTCCCGCATATTCACAAGCGGAATCAAAACGCCGAATTATGACGATTTTAAAAAATCCATTATTTCGAGCAGATAGAGATTCAGATATTGGAAATTTACTTGCAGCAATTAGTAATAAAGCTGGCGGCCTTGGCGATGAAAGGTCTCAATTGCGAGCAACAATTCAAGAATGCACTGACTCGGATGACCTCCGTAATTTTATAAGCTCAGTCGATGGAATGTCTGAATTTATTCAGAAGAAAAAAGGTACTCACTCTCACCCAATTCCTTTATCTAACACCACAACTGACCTTAGAAACGATATTTCCGAGCGAATCTATCAAATTCGGTGCAAAATTGTTCACACCAAAGCCGATTCTGGTGGAACTGCAGCTGAGCTATTACTTCCATTTTCCAAAGAGGCCGGAGAGCTCTCCTTCGATGTGGCCCTCATTCAACATATCGCTCGTCAAGCGTTGATTACTGCAAGCACTCCACTCACTGTTTAACCATCAAATGGCTAACCCTCCACTCAATTCGAACCCCGCCTGTATGGGCTTCCGGTTCCTCGTGGCCTTCGATTTCTCCCCTCTGTTCAGCGCCTCTGGCTAGGCAAATCCGTATTCCGTCCCCCTCTGAGGTTGGACAGGCAATAAGGAGCCGAAAGGATGGAATCCAGCCGCCAGGGTGTGCAGCGAAGGGAGGCCGTAGGCCGACCGAAGCGGAGCACCCTGGCGGGGCGGCTC
>Ga0255338_1000547_pt1 | contig 111818 bp, 98 predicted proteins | sample MeOH1_35cm_T4_19_FD_203715 | JGI IMG/M metagenome (GOLD analysis project Ga0255338, IMG submission 203715) | Sandy soil microbial communities from University of British Columbia, Vancouver, Canada - MeOH1_35cm_T4_195 | ecosystem: Engineered > Artificial ecosystem > Sand microcosm > Unclassified... | reverse complement strand
TGAGCCGGGCCCCGCACCTGCTCGAGAAGTCCCGCGCCGGGTTCAAGTACGGCGATGTGACCCTGCGCGACCACCTGGCCTTCGACGGGCTGCACGACATCTTCACCGACCAGGCCATGGGTGCCCTCACCGAGGCCGCCAACACCGGCGCGGCGGCCGTCTCCCGCGCCGAGCAGGACGCGTTCGCCGCCGCCAGCCACCAGCGGGCGGCCCGCGCGCAGAAGGACGGGCTGTTCGACGACGAGATCGTGCCGGTGTCGATCCCGCAGCGCAAGGGCGACCCGGTCGTGGTCACCGCCGACGAGGGCATCCGCCCGGACACCACCGCCGAGTCCCTGGCGAAGCTGCGGCCGGCGTTCGCCCCCGACGGCACCGTCACCGCCGGCTCGGCCTCGCAGATCTCCGACGGCGCGGCCGCGGTGGTGGTGATGTCCAAGGCCAAGGCCGAGCAGCTCGGCCTGTCCTGGCTCGCCGAGATCGGCCGGCACGGGGTGGTCGCCGGTCCGGACTCGACGCTGCAGTCCCAGCCGGCGCGGGCGATCGCGCGTGCCTGTGAGCGGGAGGGCATCGACCCGAAGGATCTGGACCTGGTGGAGATCAACGAGGCGTTCGCCGCGGTGGGGATCGCCTCGACCCGCGAGCTGGGCCTGGACCCGGAGCGGGTCAACGTCAACGGCGGGGCGATCGCGCTGGGGCACCCGCTGGGGATGTCCGGGGCCCGGATCGTGCTGCACCTGGCCCTCGAGCTGGCCCGCCGCGGCGGCGGGGTCGGGGCTGCGGCCCTGTGCGGCGGCGGCGGCCAGGGCGACGCCCTCATCGTCCGCGTCCCCAAGGCGTAACCCGCCGCTCCTTACTCCTGTCACGGCCTCGACGCAGTGCGTCGGGGCCGTGACGTCTCTCACAGCAACGACGGGTCGTCGTAGGCGATCGGCACAATGGTGTGCATGGCGAACTTCTTCGATCTCAGCACCCCGGCCAAGCGGTTCCGCTTCGTCGCAATCCTCGAGGCCTTCACCTGGGCCGGCCTGCTCGTCGGTATGGCGTTCAAGTACCTGCCGGAGAACGGCAACGAGATCGGCGTGAGAATCTTCGGGCCGCTGCACGGCGGCGTGTTCGTCGCCTTCGTCCTCGTCGCTCTCCTCACCGCACGGGCGCTGAAGTGGAACCTGGTCACCACCGGCCTGGCCCTGATCTCCTCCATCCCGCCGTTCGGCACGATCGTCTTCGAGTGGTGGGCTGCGCGCACCGGCCGTCTCGCGGAGTTGTCCACGCAGGCGCGTCCGGCCGACGCGCCCGCACTCGCCTGACCTGCTGTCACCTGTCGCGCGGAACGTGACAGACTGGACACCGTGACTCGACCAGGTTCCCGTCCGTCAGCACGTTCCGCCGCGACCGCCGCGGCAATGTCCGGCGCGGTGGATCTCGCGCCCCTCAAGGAGCGGGCCGCCGCCCCCCCACCTCCGCCGCAGTCCGACTCCGGCGCCGCCGTCGCGACCGGCCTCGCGCCCGTCGTCGACGTCACCGAGGCCACGTTCGAGGCCGAGGTGCTGCAGCGCTCGATGCAGGTCCCGGTCATCGTGGACCTGTGGGCCACCTGGTGTGGCCCGTGCAAGCAGCTCTCACCGGTTCTCGAGAAGCTGGCGCACGAGGGCGGCGGCAACTGGGTTCTCGCGAAGGTCGACGTGGACGCCAACCCGCGGATCGCTCAGGCGTTCGGCGTGCAGTCCGTGCCGACCGTCGTCGCCATCGCCGCGGGACAACCCCTCGCCGACTTCCAGGGCGTCCAGCCCGAACCGCAGCTCCGGCAATGGCTTGCCGCCATCCAGGACGCGGTCGCCGGCAAGCTGTCCGGCCCGCCCGGAGGGGAGGTCGCGGAGGAACCGGCGGAGGACCCGCGATTCGTCGCGGCCGAGCAGGCCCTCGATGCGGGGGACCTGGCGGGTGCCGAAGCGGCGTACGAGCTGATCCTCAATTCCGAGCCCGCCAATGCCGACGCTCTGGCCGCGTTGCGGCAGGTCCGGTTCCTCGCCCGGGCGCAGACTGTGCCGGCCGACGCGATCGCCCGGGCGGATGCCGCCCCGGCCGATCTCGATGCACAGCTCGCTGCGGCCGACGCGGAACTGTTCGCGCAGCAGCCCGAGGCTGCGTTCGCGCGGCTGATCGGGTTCGTGGCCCGCAGCGCGGGTGACGAGAGGAACGCGGCCCGTGCGCGGCTGCTCGAATTGTTCGAGCTGTTCGACCCGGCAGAGCCGTTCGTTGTCGCGGCGCGGCGCAAGCTGGCGTCGGCGCTGTACTGAATTCTCCCCCGTGCGGTGGGCGCTCCGGCTTTCCGGATCGCCCACCGCACACTGTTCGGTGGCGGCGGCTCGGTGGCGGCGGCTCGGCGGTGGCGGCTCGGCGGTGGCGGCTCAGTGGTAGCGCCCGGAACAGGCGGCCTCCCCGCCGAGAACCCCCGTCCGGAACGCGTCGACCCGGGAGAACCCGCTCGGCACGGTGTTGCCGTTGACATCGCTGGCGGCGAGACCGTCGGCCAGCAGACCGGAGACGGCCTCGTCCAGGTCCCCCGGTGACAGCCACACCATGTCCTCGGCCGGTTGCGAGCCGGTGCTGTCGGGGCTCAGTTCGGCGCTGATCACACCGGCGAGACAGGCCGCCTGCAGCGCCGTCCGAGGCTCGACGAGCGCCTGACCGGCGGCGTTCTGCACGGCCAGCGCATAGCGCGATGCGAGCAGGACGTACGCGGCGTAGTCGCCCCGCACGTCGGTCGTGATGCCCCCGGCGCCGGTCTGCAGCGGAGTGCCGCGGTCCGCAAGTTCCTCGACGTCGACGCCGATGGTGTTGGTGGCGGGACAGTACGACACCGGGGACGTGGGCTTCGCATCCGGGCAGCCGAGGTCGGCCCCGGTCAGGTCCAGTTCCGGTTGCCGCGGCAGATCGAACACCCGGCGGAACGACGCCATCAGCGCCTCCACCGACTCCTCGGTCACGGGGAGTTCGCCGTCGTCGGAGCTGTCGAAGAACTGCGGTAGATCGGCGCGCCGGGACTCGATCTCGGCGGCGTCGATGCGGGTGCACGATCCCGCACCGTCGGTGAAGCCGATCTGGAACGCGGTGACACGTTCGAATGCCGACCCGTGGATCGCACCCGGGTCGTTGGGATCGCTGTCGCGGAAGGACACCATCGACGCCAGCACCGAGTTCAGCCCGTCCGAGGTGTTGAGCCGGAAGTGCTCCGAGTTGCCGGCGGCGACGTGCCGCATGAAGGCGCCCGCGAAGCAGTCCGCCTGCTGTTCGAACACGATGCCCGGATCGTCCTCGGCAACCGTTCCGGCCTTGAACTGCACGGCGTGACCGTACTCGTGGGCGAGCACCGTCACGGCCGCCATGGGACCGAACGTCTCGATGAGCTGCGGCATCAGGTAGGTGCGGTCCCAGCCGATGACGTCGTCGCGGTTGCAGTATGCGGCGTTGACGAATTCGAACGTGGATTCCCCGCAGAATCTCGGGCCGCGCTCGTCGGGATCCCACGAGACGATCGTGCCGACGGCCTCGAACGCGCCTCGCGCGATGCGGGGGAACTCCTCGGTCCAGTAGGCCTCGATGTCGGCGACGGCGTTGCCGGCGAGCACGTCGACGTCCCCGCCGTCCGAGTTCTCGATCGTCACCGGCGCATCCGTGGCGCCGGGCCGCGGACCACTGGGGCCCGAGGAGACCGGCAGACCGGCCACGGAGAACGGGTTGTCGTAGATGGAGACGGCGGTGCCCTCGATACGAGCGGCACATCCGGCGAGCACCATCACGGCCAGCGCCGGTACCGCGAGGCGGAACGGCAGCCGCGTCCGAGTCACCTGGTCTTCTCCTGTCGTCCGAGGACGGCGGTCACCGCTGCAGCGTCAGCCAGATCGCACCGTAAGCAGGCAGCGTCACCTCCGCCGACGCCGGGCGCCCGTGCCAGGAGCGTGCCGTGGCCGTCACGGCACCGAGGTTGCCGATGCCGTTGCCCTGGTAAGCCGTCGAATCCGTGTTGAGGATCTCCGACCACTGTCCTGTTTCGGGTAGTCCGACACGATAGTCCGAATGGGTCGATCCGGAGAAGTTGAACAAGCACGCCACGACCGAACCGTCGCTCCCGTGCCGGAGGAAACTCAGCACGTTGTTCGCCGAGTCGTTGGCGTCGATCCACGAGTACCCGCTCGGTGAGGTGTCCAGCGTCCAGAGGGCGGGGTGTTCCCGGTAGATCCGGTTGAGGTCGGTGACGAGCTGGTGGACGCCCTGGTGCAGCGGCCCGTTGTGCGGATCGTCGAGCTGCCACCAGTCCAGGCCCCGTTCCTCGGACCACTCCGCGGTCTGGCCGAACTCCTGTCCCATGAACAGCAGTTGCTTGCCGGGGTGCGCCCACATGTACGCGAGCAGTCCGCGCAGGCCGGCGGCCTGTTCCCGGTCGCCGCCCGGCATCCGGGTCCAGAGCGTGCCCTTGCCGTGCACGACCTCGTCGTGGCTGATGGGCAGGACGAAGTTCTCACTCCAGGCGTACACCAGGGAGAAGGTGATCTCGTGGTGGTGGTACGTGCGATGCACCGGGTCCCGGCCGATGTATCCGAGAGTGTCGTGCATCCAGCCCATGTTCCATTTCATGGAGAACCCGAGACCGCCCGCATGGGTCGGCCGGGTGACGCCGGGCCAGGCCGTGGACTCCTCGGCGACCGTGACGACGCCGGGGTGGAGCTTGTGCACGGTCGCGTTCATCTCCTGCAGGAAGGCCACCGCTTCGAGATTCTCCCGGCCGCCGTACACGTTGGGGGTCCAGCCGCCCTCGGGCCGCGAGTAGTCGAGGTAGAGCATCGAGGCGACCGCGTCGACGCGCAGGCCGTCGATGTGGAACTCGTCGATCCAGTACAGCGCGTTGGCGACGAGGAAGTTGCGCACCTCCCGGCGACCGAAGTCGAACACGTACGTGCCCCAGTCCAGCTGTTCGCCGCGGTGCGGATCCGGATGTTCGTAGAGGGCGCTGCCGTCGAACCGGGCCAGCGCCCACTCGTCCTTCGGGAAGTGGGCGGGCACCCAGTCCACGATCACGCCGATGCCGGCGGCGTGCAGCCGGTCGACGAACGCACGGAACTCGTCGGGCGTGCCGAATCGCGCAGTGGGTGCGTAGTACGACGTGACCTGGTAGCCCCACGAGCCGCCGAAGGGGTGCTCGGCGACCGGCAGCAGCTCGACATGGGTGAAACCGGCCGCCGCGACGTACTCGGCGAGCTGGTCGGCCAGCTCGCGGTATCCGAGACCGGGCCGCCACGAGCCGAGGTGCACCTCGTAGACGCTCATCGGCTCCTGCCACGGGCGGGATTCGGCCCGGGCGGCGAGCCAGGCGTCGTCGCCCCACTCGTAGCTGCTCCGGTGCACCACCGAGGCCGTCGCCGGGGGTACCTCGGTGGCGAACGCCATCGGGTCGGCCTTGTCCTGGACCGAGCCGTCGCGGCCGTGGATCCGGAACTTGTACAGCGCACCCGGCTCCACGTCGGGCAGGAACAGTTCCCACACGCCGCTGGAACCGAGGACCCGCATCGGCGCGAGCCGGCCGCCCCAGCCGTCGAAGTCGCCGACGACCGTGACGCCCCGCGCGCCGGGCGCCCACACCGCGAACGACGTGCCCCGGACCGGGCCGTCGGGGGTCTCGTACGAACGCTGATGCGCCCCGAGGATCTCCCACAGCCGCTCGTGCCGGCCCTCGGCGAACAAGTGCAGGTCCAACTCCCCGAGCGTGGGCAGGAAGCGGTACGGGTCCGCGACGACAACGGTGTGCTCGAACGGGTAGGTCACCACGAGGCGGTAGTCCGACAGGTCGTGCACCGGGACGAGCGCGCTGAAGACATCGTGACCGAGGGGCTCGAGGGGATGATCGATGCCGCCGATGCGCACCGCCACCTTCTCCGCCTGCGGGCGCAGGGCCCGGATGATCGTGCCTTCGGGATGTGGATGGGCGCCGAGCACCGAGTGCGGATCGTGGTGCTCGCCGGCCGTCAGCCGGGCCAGATCGTGCGGGCTGGGGGAGTGGCGACGAATCGGGGGCACGGTCACGAGTTCCTCCTGTAGGCGAGGGTGGTTCGCGTCGGCACCCCGATCGGCGGCAACGCCAGAATGTGCGCGACGGCGCGCCAGGGTTCGAGCCGGACGAAGTTGGCCTGACCCCACGAGTACTGCGCGCCGGACACCTCGTCGAACACCGTGAGCTGGTCGTGCCATTCGTGACCGAGCGCCGGCATGTCCAGCCAGATGGTGCCCTGCTCGGCCCCGAAGGGATTGAGGTTGATCACGGCGAGAACCGAATCCCCGGTCCGGGGATCGAATTTCGAATACGCGATCAGGGCGTCGTTGTCGATGTGGTGGAAGTGGATGTTGCGCAGCTGCTGCAGAGCCGGGTGGGCCCGCCGGATGCGGTTGAGCGTGGCGATCCACGGCTCGAGCGATTCACCGCGACGGCGGGCCTCGTCGAACCGTCGCGGACGTAGCTGGTACTTCTCCGAGTCGAGATACTCCTCGCTGCCCGGTCGCAGCGGGATGTGCTCGTAGAGTTCGTAACCGGAGTACACCCCCCACGACGGTGCGAGCGTGGCGGCCAGTGCCGCGCGCAGCGCGAACATCCCGGGGCCGCCGTGCTGCAGGGTCTCGTGGAGGATGTCGGGGGTGTTGACGAACAGGTTCGGACGCGCCTCGTCCGCCTTCGCCGCGATCTCCTGGCCGAACTCGGTCAGCTCCCACTTGGCGACGCGCCACGTGAAGTACGTGTAGGACTGCGTGAACCCGCGTCGGGCGAGCCCGTACATGCGGGCGGGCCGGGTGAACGCCTCGGACAGGAACAGCACGTCGGGGTCGGTGCGCTTGACCTCGGCGATCAGCCACTCCCAGAAGTTCGGTGGCTTGGTGTGCGGGTTGTCGACGCGGAAGATCTTGACGCCGAAGCTGATCCAGTGCCGCACCACGCGCAGTACCTCGGCGTAGATGCCGTCCGGATCGTTGTCGAAGTTGACCGGATAGATGTCCTGGTACTTCTTGGGCGGGTTCTCCGCATAGGCGATCGTGCCGTCCGGCAGGACCGTGAACCACTCGGGGTGCTCCTTCGCCCACGGGTGGTCCGGGGCGCACTGCAACGCCAGGTCGAGAGCGACCTCGAGATCCAGTTCGCGCGCACGGGCGACGAAGGCGCGGAAGTCGTCCTCCGTGCCGAGCTGGGGGTGGATCGCGTCGTGGCCGCCCTCGTCGGAACCGATGGCCCAGGGCGAGCCCACGTCGTCCGGGCCGGCGGTGAGGGTGTTGTTCGGTCCCTTCCGGTTGATCTTGCCGATGGGATGGATGGGCGGCAGATACACCACGTCGAATCCCATCGCGGCGACCCGCGGCAGCTCCGCCGCGGCGGTGGCGAAGGTGCCGTGCCGGGGTGTGCCGTCCTCGTTCCAGCCGCCCGTCGAGCGGGGAAAGAACTCGTACCAGGAACCGAACAGTGCCCGTTCCCGGTCGACCACGGCGGTGTATGCCTTCCCGCGGGTGACCAGCTCGCGCAGGGGATTGGCCCGCAGGATCTCGGTGATGTCGGCGGCGAAGGCGGGCGCGATCCGGTCGGCGAGCGGCCGCTCCGAACGCAGCGCCGCGGCGACGGCGAGCAGGGCCGGCCGGTTGGGGCGCGGCGCGGTCTTGGCGGCCTTCTCGAACAGCCGGGCGCCGATCTCGATGTCGTTCGCGAGGTCTTCCGGGCCCTGCCCGGCGGCGACCTTCGCGTCCACCGCGTGCCGCCACGTGGTGACCGGGTCGCTCCAGGCCTCGACGCGGTAGGTCCACAGTCCCGGACTGGTAGGGGTGAATACGGCGTGGAAGGTGTCGGGTGCTTCGCCGGGAACCATCGGAATCCGGATCAGCTTTCCCTCGCTTTCCGGGTCCGAGCCCGGCCCGCGCACGGCCAGGGTGGCGGCGACGGCGTCGTGACCCTCGCGCCACACGACCGCCGACACGGGAAGCACCTCCCCGACGACGGCCTTGACCGGATGTCGCCCTCCCGAGATGTCGGGACGGACATCGTCGATGCCGAGCCGTCCTGTTGCGCTGGCTCCGATTCGACCTGTCACGCTCGCTCCGTTCCGTCTGTCACGCTGGCTCCGTTCCCTTGCACGGACTGCTGACGAGCCCGTCGGACGCGGCCCGTCTCCAACCGTAATGGAGGGGCGCACCGCCGTCCCCTCGTGCGACGCGTAACGTCGCCGGAGCTCCCAGACAGCTGTTACCCGGCGCCGACGCGACTAAACGGGAGGGGCATCGGCGCCCTCGTCCGAGTCCTGCCGCCGACACGAACCGCCCCTTCGAGGCGCGGCACGGAAACGTCCCCGGCCTGTTCGCCGGACACCCGGCCCGGCCGCCGGACGTCTGCCGCATTTGCCGGTCTTCGCGGACGGCGGATTGTCGGTAGTCTTCCCGGGGTGAGAGCCTTGCGTCGGTTCACCGTACGAGCCCACCTTCCCCAGCGGCTGGCCGGGCTGGGCCCGCTCGCCGTCAACCTGCGCTGGTCGTGGCACACACCCACGCAGGACCTGTTCGCCTCGATCGATCCCGGCCTGTGGCGTCGCGTCGAGCAGGACCCGGTGCGGATGCTCGGCGAAGTGCCGCCGGCCCGTCTCGACGCGCTCGCCGCGGACGAGGAGTTCCTCGCACGGCTCGACGCCGAGTCGGCCGATCTCGACGACTATCTCGCGAGACCGCGCTGGTACCAGCACGAACAGAACGAGGGCACCCGGCTGCCGTCCGGCATCGCCTACTTCTCCATGGAGTTCGGTGTTTCCGAGGTCCTGCCGAACTACTCCGGCGGACTCGGCATCCTGGCCGGTGACCACCTCAAGGCGGCCTCGGACCTCGGACTGCCGCTCATCGGTGTCGGCCTGCTCTACCGTTCCGGCTACTTCCGGCAGTCCCTGACCGCCGACGGATGGCAGAGCGAGCACTACCCGAACTACGACCCGCAGGGGCTGCCGTTGCGGCTGCTGACCGAGGCGGACGGCACCCCCGCGCTGATCCAGGCCGCGATGCCCGGCCATCGCACCCTCACCGCCCGAGTGTGGATCGCCCAGGTCGGTCGCGTTCCGTTGCTGCTGCTCGACTCGGACATCGCCGAGAACGACGAGGAACTGCGCGGGGTCACCGACCGTCTCTACGGCGGCGACCAGGACCATCGCATCAAGCAGGAGATCCTGGCCGGGGTCGGCGGAGTACGCGCCGTCCGGGCCTACACCCGCATCGCGGGACTGCCCGATCCCGAGGTGTTCCACATGAACGAGGGACACGCCGGGTTCCTGGGTGCCGAACGCATTCGCGAACTGGTCACGGGCGCCGGTCTGGACTTCGACGAGGCGCTCGCCGCCGTACGCGCCGGCACCGTCTTCACCACCCACACCCCGGTGCCCGCGGGCATCGACCGGTTCCCGGCGGAACTCGTCCGGCACTACTTCTCCGGGCCGAACGGCGAGAACGAGTCGGCGCTGCTGCCCGGCCTGGGAGTGGACCGCATTCTCGCCCTCGGCCGGGAATCGGACTCGCGGGTGTTCAACATGGCTCATCTCGGTCTGCGGCTCGGCCAGCGCTGCAACGGCGTGTCGAAGCTGCACGGCCGGGTCAGCCGCGAGATGTTCGTCGACCTGTGGCCCGGCTTCGACGCAGGCGAAGTCCCGATCGGGTCGGTGACCAACGGCGTGCACGCGCACACGTGGGCCGCCCGGGAGTGGCTCGAGTTCGCCAACCGCCTCGCCGGTCCCGACCGGGTGGAGGAAGCCAAGGGCTGGGAACTGCTGCAGACGGTCGAACCGCGCGAGCTGTGGGTCACCCGTAACACGTTGCGTGCGCAACTGGTGGAGGAGATCCGCCGGCGGCTGCGCCGGTCCTGGCTCCAGCGCGGCGCCACCGAGGCCGAACTCGGCTGGGTGGACGGGGTGTTCGACCCGCACGTTCTCACCGTCGGGTTCGCGCGCCGGGTGCCGACCTACAAGCGGCTCACCCTGATGCTGCGCGACCCGGAACGACTGCGGGCCCTGCTGCTCGACGAGGACCGTCCCGTGCAACTCGTCGTCGCCGGCAAGAGTCACCCCGCCGACGACGGCGGGAAGGCACTGATCCAGCAGGTGGTGCGGTTCGCCGATGCGGCCGACGTGCGTCACCGCATCGTCTTCCTGCCGGACTACGACATGTCCATGGCCCGGTATCTCTACTGGGGCTGCGACGTGTGGCTGAACAATCCGCTGCGTCCGCTCGAGGCATGCGGGACGTCCGGGATGAAGTCGGCTCTCAACGGCGGGCTCAACCTCTCCATCCGCGACGGCTGGTGGGACGAGATGTACGACGGTGAGAACGGCTGGGCCATCCCCACCGCGGACGGGGTGATGGACGAACATCGCCGGGACGATCTCGAGGCCAGCGCCCTGTACGAGTTGCTCGAGCGGTCGGTCCTGCCGCGGTTCTACGACCGGGACGGCAGCGGTGTACCCAGGCGATGGATCGAAATGGTGCGGCACACGCTCCAGAACCTCGGTCCGAAGGTGCTCGCCTCCCGCATGGTCCGGGACTACACCGTGCAGTACTACGCGCCGGCCGCTGCCGCCGCACGCGAGGCGGTCGCCGACGGCTTCGCCGGGGCGCGGCAGCTCGCCCACTACCGGCGCCGCGCCGAGGCCGCATGGCCGGCCGTGCGGGTGGCCCAGGTCGACAGCGCCGGACTGCCGGACATCCCGGAGATCGGGTCCAAGCTGGCCCTGACCGCCCACGTGTACCTCGGTGGTCTCCGTGCCGGCGACGTGGTCGTGCAGGCGGTCGTCGGCCGGGTCGGACCCGACGACACCCTGTCCGACGTGGTGACGGTGCCGATGCGGCACACGGGCACGGATCCGCTGGGCGAGGTCTTCGAGGTCGAGGTCGCGCTGCCGATGGCCGGGTCGGTCGGCTACACGGTGCGGGTGCTTCCGCACCACGAGCTGCTCGCGTCGGACGTCGAACTCGGCAAGGTCGTGCTCGCCTAGCTGGTCCTCAGCTCGGGGTTCGGGGGCCGCTCGCGTCGAGCAGGACGCGTGCGGCGTCGCGGGCCTGCCGGGCGACGGCGGGGGAACCGGAGATCGCCGCCGTCGCCATGGCCCCGTTGGCCAGGATCGCCAGCTGGTCGCCCAGTGCCGGGGGGCTACCCGCGTCCGCGACGAGTCCGCGCAGGTAGCGCCGGAACGCGTCCTTGTGCGCGCGGGCGATCTCGGCGACGTCGCCGGAGATGCCGCCGAGTTCGCCGAACGTGTTGATGAACGTGCAGCCGCGGAAGTCGCTGCAGGCGAACCATTCCTCGAGAAAGTCGAACACCGCGAGTACCCGCTCGCGCGGATCGGCGCGGGCGTCGACATACCGGCGCAGATCCGTCAGCACGGTGTGATCACGCCGGGTCAGTACGGCCGCCACGAGCCGGTCCTTGGCGGGGTAGAGCTGATAGAGCCGCTTGAGCGACACCCCGGAGCGGGACCGGATCGTGTCCATGCCGACGGCCTGGATGCCGTGCTCGTTGAACAGTTCCTCGGCGGCATCGAGCAGCCGGGTCTGCGCGGTGTCCGCGTCCATCGAGCCCCTCCTCTTGCGTAGAGAACCATCGTTCTCTACGCTACACCCCGTACTGGAGAACGATCGTTCTCCGACCGATCCGAGGAGGACTCATGTCCGCTTCCGCCGTCCGTCACCGCACCGAAACCATCGACGGGCTCGACGTCTCCTACCGCGAGGCCGGGGACCCGGGCGCCCCCGCACTCGTTCTGCTGCACGGCTTCCCGTCCAGCTCGCACATGTTCCGGCATCTGCTCGGCGAGCTCGCCGACGAGTATCACCTCGTCGCCCCCGACCACATCGGCTTCGGGCGATCGGCGATGCCCCCTGTCCACGAGTTCGACTACAGCTTCGACCGTCTCGCGCAGGTCACCGCCGCGCTGCTCGACCGGATCGGGCTGACCCGCTTCGCCCTCTACCTCCACGACTACGGCGCCCCGATCGGCCTGCGGATCGCGGCCGGGAACCCCGAGCGCGTCACCGCGCTGATCACCCAGAGCGGCAACGCCTACCGCGAAGGGTTCACCCCGTTCTGGGAGCCCCTCTTCGCCCATGCGCAGGACCGCACCGCCCACGAACCCGCCGTCCGTGCCCTCCTCGAGCCGGAGGCGACCCGGTGGCAGTACGTCCACGGCGTGCCCGAGGACCGCCTCGACCGGGTCGCCCCGGAAGCCTGGCTGCTCGACCAGATGGGCCTCGATCGACCCGGCAACAAGGAGATCCAGCTCCAGTTGTTCTGGGACTACCAGTTCAACCTCGACGCGTACCCGGCGTTCCAGGAGTACTTCCGCGCCTGGCGGCCGCCGACCCTGGTGACGTGGGGTCGGGGCGACGAAATCTTCGGTCCCGCGGGTGCGGAAGCATTCGCCCGCGACCTCCCCGATGCGGAGATCCACCTGCTCGACGCAGGCCACTTCGCCCTCGAGACGCACGGGCCGGAGATCGCGAACCTCGTCCGCGGATTCCTGGGACGCACTCTGCCCGGACGCACCCCCGAGGCGGAAGGAGCCTGGTCGGATGCCCGCGCTGCTCGATGATGCACCGGACGGGTCCGGCCGTGCTCTGGCGGCCGCCCTCGCGCCGGGGGCGGTCGCGCTCGGCGCGGCCGGCGCGCTCGCCGCCCTCGAGAATTTCGCACACTGGGCGGTGTTCGGGCTGCCGTACGTCGCGTCCGCAGCCCTCATCGCTCTCGCACCCGGCACCCCGGCCGCCCGGCCCGGAGCGATCGTGCGCGCCTACCCCGCGGCCGCGGCCGCGGCGCTCGTCGTCGCGGCCGTTGCCGGTCCGTCGCAGGCCGGAGCCGCCGTCTCGGCGGGCCTCGCGGTCGTCGCCATGGCGCTGCTGCGGGCGCCGCACGTGCCCGCCGCCGTGTGTGCCGGCGCGATCGGGCTCACTGACCCGGGGATCGGCTACGTGGGAACCACGCTGGTCCCGGCGCTCCTCGTCGTCCTCGGCGTCGCGACCGTGGCCGGGCGGGTACTGCCCGGATTCGTCTATCCGGCGCGGGTCGCCCCTGCCGCCTGACCGGGACGGTCGCCGTCGCTGTGCGCACATGCTCGCTTCGAGGTATGGGACCGCGCCGCCGTGGGTATACACCGGATGCGTCCGACCGAGGACGCATCGAAATTCGAGGAGGAGGATGCACTCGCGACACGCCTCTCAGGCGTTCACATCGACCGGGATGTTCTACCGTGGGGTCCGCGCCGAGCCGGGCCAGGTGACGATGCTCCGGCAGGCCCTGGACCGGTGGCTGGACCGCCTCCACCTCGAGGCCGAACTCGGACAGGACGTGCTGCTCGCCAGCTACGAAGCGCTGGCCAACGTCGTCGAGCACGCGTACGCCGACGGACCCGGAGATCACCGCGGTGCGGTCGACCTGGAGGCCGTGTACCGACCCGACGAGCACTCCGTCGAGGTGGTCGTCACCGATCACGGCCGATGGCGGACCCCGGCGTCCGGCGACAGTTGCCGCGGCCATGGGCTCGCGCTGATCCGGACTCTGACGTCGCACACCGATGTCGTCTCCGTCCCCGACGGCACCTCGGTCTCGATGAGGTGGGACGTGGCGGATCACCCCGCGCTCGTCGCGGCACCGTGACCGAGAGTGCGCGGCACCGTGACCGAGAGTGCGCGGCACCGTGACCCGACAGTGACGGATCACCGGCTTCCGGAAGCGCCCCCCTGCGGCGCTGTCCGGAAGCCGGTGATCCGGTCGGAGACCACCGACGCCGGGAGAACGTCGGTGGTCAGCTTCTGGGGCCGCGCCGGCTCGACGCCCATCCCGGGCGCCGCCGGGTCGCGGCGGGTGTGCGGTCGACGCGTGTGTGGTCGTCCGCGAACATCGCGTCGATACGAGCCTTGATCTCGGCCGTGCTCATCGCCGAACCCGGGATGGTGCTCCGGTGGGCGAGGTGATCGGGGTGGTTCATCGGTTCCTTGCTCGGGTGGGCTCGGCAGAGCCGGTCGGATCGGGTGGTCAGGGGCGGATCATCAGGGCCGCGCCCGCGACCGTCGCGACCGTGAGGAGCGCCGCCAGGGCGCCGAGGGCGAGAGAATGGCTGATTGCGACGACGAGCCCGCACGAGAGGGTGCCCGCGCCGGCGACGATCGCCGGCACCGAGAGCAGCGGCGAGCCATCGGCGGGGGTGGCGGAAGGGGCGACGTGAACCATGGGTGTTCCTTCTTCGCGGATCGTGTCCAGGAGGTACACCGACGTGGAACGACGAGCAGCCGACGTGTCGCGGTGTTCTCCCGAGAACTTGTCCACACGATTCGTGGAGAGCGAGAGGGGGAGCACCGGGGGTCGGGGCGGCTCCGATTAGAGCGTCGCCGGGATCTGGGGCGGACGCTCTGTGTATCAGGATATGTCATGCGACCCGAACGGCGCCAGCCGATCACTGTGATGTATGTCACTATTTGTGGGTACTGATGAAGGGACCGCAGCGTGTTCGACCAGGACGAATTCATGGCGGTACTGTCTCGATTCGCGCGCCGGCTGCCCACCTCCTACGACGTCGGGGCAGCGCTCGACGAACTCGTCGACGGAGTGACCGGCGTTCTGGGCCTCCTCGGTTGCGGGGTGAGCCTGCAGTGCGAGGGCCGGCTGCAGTTCGTCACCGCGGCCGCGGAGGTGGTCGGGAAGATGGAACGCTGCCAGGAGGACACCGGCGTGGGACCGTGCCGGTACGCGTTCGATCGTGGCGAACCCATCGCGGTCGCCGACGTGCGGCAACGCCAGGACCTGTGGCCGGAGTTCGCAGAGAAGGCGCGCGAGTACGGGATCGCGGCGGTGGCTGGGATCCCGATGCAGCTCGCGGACGAGAAGATCGGCGCCCTCGACATGTACGCGGGCGAACCACGCGACTGGGCGGGTCGTGAGATCGCGGCGGCGCAGGTGTGTGCCGACATGGCCACCGGTTACATCGTCAACGCCAACAAGCTTCGGCAGCACGAGCAGTTGAACGCGCAACTGCAGACCGCTCTCGATTCGCGCATCGTCATCGAACAGGCGAAGGGCGTCATCGCGCAGGCCCGGAAAATCACCCCGGACGAGGCGTTCCGGCTGATCCGCGGCCACGCCCGCAGGAATCAGGCGCCCGTGCGGTCGGTCGCCAAGGCCATCGTCGACGTAGGTCTGCGGGTCTGAATGCTGCGCCGCGGCGGCGGCGCCGGTTCTCACACCGGGTGGACGTTCTCCGCCTGAGGTCCCTTCACGCCCAGCCCGACCTCGAACTCCACGCGCTGGCCCTCCGTCAGCGAGCGGAAGCCCGTGCCGACGATCTCCGAGTAGTGGACGAAGATGTCGGGACCACCTCCGTCCTGGGCGATGAACCCGAACCCCTTCTCCTCGTCGAACCACTTGACGATGCCCTGTGGCATATCCGAAAGCCCCCTGTCCCTGCGGCCTTCGAATCCGGCCGCTGCGCCTGCTTCGATGCTGCCGCGAAACAGCCGGAAATTCCGGGAATCCCGGGAACGAATCGGGGAACCGACGCGTCGCGGCTCGGTCAGCCGCGCAGCCGGGTGAGCGCCTTGCGCACCACCTCGGGGTCGGCGGTCTCCCAGAACGGTGGCAGCGACGCGCGCAGGTATCCGCCGTACCGGGCGGTCGCCAGGCGGGGATCGAGCACCGCCACGACCCCCCGGTCATCCGTGCTGCGCAGCAGCCGCCCGACGCCCTGCGCGAGCAGCAACGCCGCATGGGTGGCCGCCACCGACAGGAAGCCGTTGCCCCCGCGCGCCTCCACGGCCCGTTGCCGCGCCACCAGCAGCGGGTCGTCCGGCCGAGGGAACGGAATCCGGTCCAGGATCACGAGCGAGAGCGACGGCCCCGGGACGTCTACGCCCTGCCACAGCGACAGAGTCCCGAACAGGGACGTCGGTTCGTCGGCCGCGAACTTGTCCACCAAGGCGCCGGTTGCGTCCTCGCCCTGGCACAGGACGGGTGTGTCCAGACGCTCCCGCATCGCCTCCGCGGCCGCCTTCGCGGCGCGCATCGACGAGAAGAGTCCGAGCGTGCGCCCGCCGGCCGCGGCGACCAGCTCCGCGATCTCGTCCAGGTACGCGGGGGAGAGCCCGTCGCGGCCCGGCGGCGGCAGGTGCCTGGCGACGTACAGGATGCCGGACTTGGCGTGGTCGAACGGTGATCCCACATCCAGGGAGTTCCACCGCAGGTCCCCGTCGTCGGACGGCGGTTCGGTCCCCGACGCTGCGCCCGTGTCGCTGCGGGCCGGAGACTCCGGGGGCAGCCCCCAGTTGACGGCGAGCGCGTCGAACGAACCGCCGACCGTCAACGTCGCCGAGGTCAGCACGACCGTCGCCTCGGCGAACAGCCGGGAGCGCAGCAGTCCGCCGACGGACAGCGGCGCCATCCGCACCGTGTGCCGAGTGTTGCCGCGGAACTCGTCGGCGGCATGCCAGACGACGTCCCGACGCGCGGCGGGATCGGTCTCCTCGAAGGCGGTCAGCACCCGCACCGCGCAGTCGTGCACCTCGTCGACGTCCGCGAGCGCCTGGTTGCGGGCGGCGGCGGCCTCGGCGTCGAGCCCCGGCTTGGGCGGACCCAGTGCGGTGCGCACGGCCCACGCCGCGTCCCGGATCGCGGCCAGCGCCGCGCCCGCACCGTCGGGCAACTCGTCCCACCGTCCCGGCGGCAGCTCCTCGAGCAGCGCCTCCCAGTTCTCCGCGGCCCCCTCGAGACGGTCCACGTCCGCGTCCTCGATCAATTTCACGCAGCGCCGCGCAGCTGCCGAGACGGTGCCGCCGGACAATTCGGCCGTCGCGACGCCGGTGACGCGGTCCACGAGTTCGTGCGCCTCGTCGACCACCACCACGTCGTGCTCGGGGAGGATCGACAGCCCGCTGATCGCGTCGATCGCCAGCAGGGCGTGGTTGGTGACGACCACGTCGACCTGCCCAGCCTCGGCCCGGGCGATCTCCGCGAAGCAGTCCTCACCGACCGGGCACCGCGACTTGCCCAGGCACTCGCGGGCGCTCACACTCACCTGACGCCACGCCTGGTCCGACACGCCCGGCACGAGGTCGTCGCGGTCGCCGGTGTCGGTCGTCGACGACCACTCCGTGACCCGCCGCACCTCCCGGCCGATCCGCGACAGCGCGAACGCATCGAACAACTGGTCGTCGGCCGGGGGCTCCTCCGCCAGACCGGTGTGAATCTTGTTCAGGCACAGGTAGTTACCGCGGCCCTTGAGAATCGCGAACCGGGGACGCCGGCCCAGCGCCGTCGCCAGCGCGTCGGCCAATCGCGGCAGGTCCCGGTCCACCAGCTGACGCTGCAGCGCGATCGTCGCGGTGGAGACCACCACGGTCCGGCCCGTCTGCACCGCATACCGCACCGCCGGCACGAGATAGGCCAGCGACTTACCGGTGCCGGTGCCGGCCTGGACGGCCAGGTGCTCACCGGTGTCCAGCGAATGCGCCACGGCCGACGCCATCGTCAGCTGGTTGCGCCGTTCCTTGCCGCCCAGCGCGTGCACCGCGGTGCGCAGCAGGTCGGGCACATTCGGGAGTTCGGGCACCGCGCCAGGGTACTGGGCACCACCGTCAGCTTCGCGGGCCGACCTGTCCGACCAGGTCCACACCCGCCGCCTGGAGCGACGAGAGGGCCGACTCGACGGTCGTCGCGCTCACCCCCGCGGTGTACGGCAGCAGCACCCGAGTCTCGAACCCCGCGGCCGCCGCATCGAGCGCGGTCGCCCGCACGCAGTGATCGGTCGCGATGCCCACGATGTCGACTTCGGTGACGCCGTGCCGGCGCAACCACTCGTCGAGCGACTCGCCCGTGTCGTGACTGCCCTCGAAGCCCGAGTACGCGGCCTCGAACCTCCCCTTGGAGAAGACCGCCTCCACGCGGGCGGTGTCGAGCGCCGGATGGAACTCCGCACCCGGCGTTCCCGCGCGGCAGTGCGGTGGCCACGAGTCGACGAAGTCCGGCTCGTCGGAGAAGTGCGCACCCGGATCGACGTGGTGATCCCGGGTGGCGACCACGTGCGCGTAGTCCCGCGCGTGCGCCGTCAGATACCGGCTGATATCGGCGGCGACCGCGGCACCGCCGGCCACGGCCAGCGACCCGCCCTCGCAGAAGTCGTTCTGTACGTCGACGACGATCAACGCCCGCGACATCGTCCTCACCTCACGAATCGGGTCGGCACCGCCGCGTCACCCGCCGACAGGGTCAGACCCTCCCAGGGAAGACTGATCAGCCCGTGGGCGAGCAACGCCCGGCTCTCCTCCAGCGTAGCCACGTCGTCGACGCGCTCGCCGTCACAGATCAGAGGAATCATCAGCTCGTGCACCACCTCGCCGTCGCCCTCCGGGACCGGGGCGTCCGCCGGGTAGATCACCTCTTCCACCAACGTGCCGGTCGGGCGCGCGAACCGCACCGCCCGCTTGGCGCCGCCCCGGGACTCCTTGTGGGCACTGCGCTTCTCCACCGGAATGCCGTCGACCTCGACCAGCTTGTAGACCATCCCGGCCGTCGGCGCGCCCGACCCGGTCACCAGCGACGTACCCACGCCGTACACGTCGACCGGCTCGGCGCGCAGACCCGCGATCGCGTACTCGTCCAGGTCACCCGACAACACGATCTTCGTGTTCGTCGCGCCCAGCTCGTCGAGCTGATCGCGCACCTGCCGGGCCAGCACGCCGAGATCACCCGAATCGATCCGGACGGCCCCGAGGCCGGTGCCGGCCACCTCGACGGCCGTGCGCACCCCGTTGGTGATGTCGTACGTGTCCACCAGCAGCGTGGTTCCCACCCCGAGCGTCTCGACCTGACTGCGGAACGCCGCCGCCTCGTCGCGACCCGCACCCGTCGTGTGCACCAACGTGAACGCGTGCGCCGCAGTACCCGTGCCCGGCACCCCGTACCGGCGTACCGCCTCGAGATTCGACGTCGCATCGAAGCCCGCCAGATACGCGGCCCGCGCACACGCGACCGCCGCCTCCTCGTGGGTGCGGCGCGACCCCATCTCGATCAGTGTGCGGCCGTCCGCGGCGCTGACCATCCGGGCCGCCGCCGAGGCCACCGCGCTGTCGTGGTTGAGGATCGACAGGATCAACGTCTCGAGCAGCACGCACTCGGCGAACGTGCCGCGCACCGCGAGCACCGGCGAACCGGGAAAGTAGAAGTCGCCCTCGCGGTAGCCCTCGATGTCGCCGGAGAACCGGTAGTCCCGCAGCCACTCCACGGTCGACGCGTCGAGGAATCGTCCCGCGACCGCGAGTTCCGCCTCGCCGAAGCGGAACGTCCCGAGCGCATCGATCAGCCGGCCGGTCCCACCGACCACGCCGTACCGGCGCCCGGGCGGCAGACGCCTCGCGAACACCTCGAACGTGCAAGGGCGGGAACCGGTGCCGTCCGCAAGGGCAGCCTCGAGCATCGTCAGCTCGTAGACGTCCGTGAACAGGGCGGTGCTCGCCGTCGCGGTCGGTCGGAGAAGGGAATCGGGCACCCGATCACTGTAGAGGGGCACGGTGGGATGCCGCTGTATCGGCAGGCGCGGACGCCGTACCCTGGAGCCATGGCGATGTGTTCCTCGACAAGCCCGTTCGACACCGCCCCCACGGAGCCGTCCGACGCAGTCATCGTGGCTTCGTTCCCCACGGTCACCCTGGCGGCAGGGCAGGCAATGCCGGCGGAAGCCGAAGCCGTCGAGGAGATCGAAGCCGTCGACCGGCCCTGGGTCACCGTCGTGTGGGACGACCCGGTCAACCTGATGCACTACGTGGCGTACATCTTCCAGAAGCTGTTCGGGTACAGCAAGGCCAAAGCCACCGAACTGATGCTCAAGGTGCACAACGAAGGCAAGGCGGTCGTCTCGAGCGGTTCGCGTGACAAGATGGAACACGACGTGCAACGCCTGCACGCCGCGGGGCTGTGGGCGACGATGCAGCGGGCCGAGTGACCGGCCGCCCGTTCGCCGACAATTCCGACCGCGGAGCCAGGAGGAGCCGACCGACGTGCGGCAGTGGAGCAGGAAGAACTCGCTCGGAGGCGTGAAGCTGCGATCCGAGATGGACGCACACGAGGCGTCGGTGCTGCGTTCGCTCGTCGCATCCGTACTCGGCATGCTCGAAGAACGCGCCGCCGGCGCACCCCAGGACGACCTCGCCGCGCTCACCGGCCTGCGCACCGGCAACTCCGCCCCGCCGGACGTCCCCGCCCTGCGGCGGTTGCTGCCCGACTTCCACCGGCCCGACGCCGACGCCACCGTGCATCCCGACGACGAATCGGCCGACCTCAACGGCGCCCTGCGCAGCCTGCACGAACCCGACATCATCGACGCCAAGCTCGCCGCCGGAGCCGTCATCCTGCGCACCGTCCCCGAATCGGGCGGGAAGGTGGTGCTCACCCCCGAACAGGCCGATGCCTGGCTGTACGGGCTCAACGACCTGCGGCTCGCGCTCGGCACCACCCTCGGCATCGACGACGACACCCCCGAGGCGCTCGACGAAGACGACCCGCGTGCCCCCCACCTCGACGTCTACCACTGGCTGACCTGGATGCAGGACTCCCTCGTCCAGGCGCTGATGCCGTGACGGCCGCGCCCGGACCCACCGACTCGCTCACCGACGTCGCCGGCATCCGCGTGGGGCACTGGCACGCCCTCGACGCCGAGGTCACCCTCGGCTCCGACGACACCTACGGCACGGGACGGGCCACCGGATGCACCGTCGTCGTCCCCGACCGCGCCGTCACGGCCGCCGTCGACGTCCGCGGCGGCGGTCCCGGCACCCGGGAAACCGACCTGCTCGACCCCAGCCACTCCGTGCAGCGCGTCGACGCCGTGCTCCTCACCGGCGGCAGCGCCTACGGTCTCGCCGCCGCCGACGGCGTGATGCGGTGGCTCGAGGAACAGGGACGCGGCATCGCGATGGGGCCGCCGGGCGCCGTCGTGCCCATCGTGCCCGGCGCAGTCGTCTTCGACCTGCCCGTGGGGGCATGGACCGCCCGCCCCACCGCCGACAGCGGATACCGGGCCGCCGCGGCGGCCACCGCGACCGTCGCGCGCGGCACCGTCGGCGCCGGGGTCGGTGCACGCGCCGGCACCCTCAAGGGCGGCATCGGCACCGCGAGCCTGACCCTGACCGACGGCCCCGCCGCCGGCGTCACCGTCGCCGCCCTCGTCGTCGCCAACCCCGTCGGGGCCGTGTTCGATCCCGAGACGGGCCTGCCGTGGGGCCTCGGGCCCACCCGGGCCGCCCGGCTCGGACTCGTCGCCCCGGCCGCCACCGAGATCGCCGCCGCCAACGCCCTCACACCGAAGGGCACCGCCCTCAACACCACCATCGGCGTCGTCGCCACCGATGCCGACCTGACCGCCGCCGCCTGCCGCCGCGTCGCCGTCGCCGGGCACGACGGACTCGCGCGGGCCGTCCGCCCCGCGCACTCGCCGCTCGACGGCGACACCCTCTTCGCCCTGGCCACCGGGACCGCGACGGTGCCCGCGCCGGCGCGCCCGATCCCCGACGCCTTCGCCCCCGAACTACCCGTGCTGGCCGCCGTGTGCGAGGTGGCCGCCGAGGTCGTCCAGCATGCCGTCGTCGACGCGGTGCTGCACGCGACCGCGGTCGCGGGCATCCCCGCCTACCGCGACCTGTTCCCGTCCGCCTTCACGACCGGGGGCGCCACGTCGCGCTGACGGGCTCAGCCCGGCGCACCCTCCGGCACACGCTTCATCTGGTCACCGCAACAGATCTCCGAATGCGCCATCTCCTCGTTGCACGGGCACGACTTCTCGTAGACGAGCTGCGCACCGCACTTCTCGCAGGCGTAGCGATCTCCGACGCTTCTGGGCACGACTGCCTCCCCGGGTGGACGGTGAGTTCCACGGTAGCCACCGCACCGCCGGAATACTGCGCTTTCCCGGGGCTCGCGCCCGGTGCCGAGCGGGGCGCACGCCGGTAGGCTCGAAGGCCAGGAACACCACGCAGGACACACGCGAAGGGCGAGCGCATGACCGTACCCGACGGTTCCCGTCCCGGGCTCCGGCCCGTCTGGCAGCGCGCCGCGCTCCTGATCGCCGGATTCGTCGCCCTGCTCTACGCAATCGAGGCCGTCGACGCCGCCGCGCCCGCCGAACTCGACTCCGCGGGCATCGAACCGAGAAGCGCCGACGGACTGTGGGGAGTGGTGTTCGCCCCCGTGCTCCACGCCGACTGGGCGCACCTGAGCGCCAACACCATTCCGCTGCTCGTGCTCGGATTCCTCGTGCTCGTCTCCGGGATCGGCCGCGGTCTGGCCGCCACCGCGATCATCTGGATCGTCGGGGGACTCGGTACCTGGCTCACCGCCGGTGCCGGCTTCGTGCACATCGGTGCGTCGATCCTCGTCTTCGGCTGGCTCACCTACCTGATCACGCGCGGCATCTTCACCCGGCAGGCGAACCAGATCGTCATCGGCGTGATCGTGCTGTTCGTCTACGGCAGCATCCTGTGGGGCGTGCTGCCCAGCGACCCGCGGGTCTCCTGGCAGGGACACCTCTTCGGCGCCGTGGGCGGCGTTCTGGCCGCGTGGCTGCTCTCCGCCGACGAGCGTCGCCGGCGGCGTTCGCCGGCCGTGCCGACCTCGCCGTACCGGTGAGACGCACCCCCTCCCGGCAACTGACCGATCGGTAGGATCACAGCGTCGGCGCGACTGTGACATCTCTCGATCAATACCCGTGTTGGCTTCGTCGCAACCACAGGGACGTGGCAGCATGAGCCCCATGCGCATGACCGTCCTGGGGTGTTCCGGCAGCGTGGCCGGTCCGGATTCCGCCGCGTCGGGCTACCTGATCACCGCCCCGGGCACCCCGCCCCTGGTGATCGACTTCGGCCCCGGGGTCCTCGGGGCATTGCAGCGGTACGCCGATCCCGGCGAGGTCTCGCTGTTGCTCTCGCACCTGCACGCCGACCACTGCCTCGACATCCCGGGCCTGCTCGTCTGGCGGCGCTACTCCCCGAACCGCCCCACCGGACGCACCCTCGTCTACGGCCCCTCGGACACCAGCGTCCGCATCGGAGCCGCCTCCGCCGAGATCGCCGGCGAGATGGACGACGTCAGCGACACCCTGGACGTGCGTCCCCTCGCCGACGGAGAAGCCTTCCGCTTCGGCGCACTCACCATCCGCCCCGGCCGGGTCGACCACCCGCCCGAGGCCTACGGATTCCGCATCACCAGCGACTCCGGACGCACCGTCGTCTACACCGGCGACACCGGCATGTGCGACGAGGTCGTCGACCTCGCGCGCGGTGCCGACGTCCTGCTGTCCGAAGCCTCCTGGACCCATGCGCCCGACGACCGGCCCGGCGGCATCCACCTCTCCGGCACCGAAGCCGGCCTGGTCGCCGCGCGTGCCGGGGTGGGGGAGTTGCTGCTCACCCACATCCCGCCGTGGACCTCGCGCGAGGACGTCATCGCCGAAGCCAAGGAGCAGTATTCCGGGCCCGTCCACGCGGTGTCCGCCGGGGACGTCTACCGCATCTAATAGGCTCGTCCGGGTGACCACACGAGAAGACGGCAGAGCGGACGACGAACTCCGCCCCATCCGGATCACCCGAGGATTCACCAACCACCCCGCGGGCTCGGTGCTCGTGGAATTCGGCCAGACCCGCGTCATGTGCACGGCCAGCGTCGAAGAAGGCGTACCGCGCTGGCGCAAGGGTTCCGGTCTCGGCTGGCTCACCGCCGAATACGCGATGCTCCCCGCCGCCACACACACCCGCAGCGGCCGCGAATCCGTCAAAGGCAAGCTCGGCGGGCGCACCCAGGAGATCAGCCGCCTCGTCGGCCGCGCCCTGCGCGCCTGCATCGACCTCGCCGCGCTCGGCGAGAACACCATCGCCATCGACTGCGACGTCCTGCAGGCCGACGGCGGCACCCGCACCGCCGCCATCACCGGCGCCTACGTCGCGCTCGCCGACGCCGTCACGTGGCTCAGCGCCGCGGGCCGCCTCACCGATCCGCAGCCCATCTCGTGTGCCATCGCCGCCGTGAGCGTCGGCGTCGTCGACGGCCGCGTCCGTCTCGACCTGCCCTACGAGGAGGACGTGCGTGCCGAGGTCGATATGAACGTCATCGCCACCGACACCGGCACCCTCGTCGAGGTCCAGGGCACCGGGGAAGGTGCGACGTTCGCCCGCTCCACCCTCGACAAGATGCTCGACTCCGCGCTCGCCGGCATCGCCGAACTGTGCGAGATCCAGAAGCAGGCGCTCGAAGCGCCCTACCCGGGCACGCTCCCGCAGCCCGTGACACCCGAGCGCACCCGGAAGAAGTTCGGTGTCTGAGATGGTGCGGGTGCTCGTGGCGAGTCGCAACGCGAAGAAGCTGCGCGAGCTGCAGCGCGTCCTCGACTCCGCCGGGATCGCCGGGATCGACCTCGTCGGCCTCGACGCGGTGCCGCCCTACGACGAGGCGCCCGAGACCGGCGCGACGTTCGAGGAGAACGCGGCCGCCAAGGCGCGCGACGGCGCGGCCGCGACCGGAATGGCTTGCGTCGCAGACGATTCCGGTCTCGAAGTCGATGCCCTCAACGCGATGCCCGGGGTGCTGTCCGCGCGCTGGTCGGGACGGCACGGCGACGACCACGCGAACACCGAACTGCTGCTCGGGCAGCTGCAGGACGTCCCCGACGAGCGACGCGGGGCGGCGTTCGTCTCCGCCTGCGCCCTCGCCGTCCCCGGTGACGACGGCGAGATCGCGGTGCACGTCGTGCGCGGGGAGTGGCGCGGCACCATCGTCCACAGCCCCCGAGGCGCCAACGGGTTCGGCTACGACCCGGTGTTCCGGCCGGAAGGCGAGGACCGCACCGCGGCCGAACTCAGCGCCGAGGAGAAGGACGCGTCGTCGCACCGCGGGCGGGCGCTGGCACAGCTCGTGCCGGACCTCGCCGCGCTCGCGCGCTAGACCGCCGCACCGAGCCGAGGATTCGAGCGCTGAGGATTCGAAGGCTGGGATTCGAGGGCTGGGGATTCGAGCGGATAAACGGAATCCGCCCACGCCGTGGCGTGGGCGGATTCCGGTCGATCGCGTGGATGTGGGCCGGCGTCAGACGCCGAAATCGGCCTTGACCTGTTTCGTGCGCTGGTGCTCGACGAAGAACGACAGGAACGGGATCGTCCCGGCGAGGAGGGTGCCGATCGTGCGGCCCGCGGGCCAGCGCACCTTGATCGCCAGGTCGAGCGTGAGCACGAGATACACCGCGTAGACCCAGCCGTGGACCACGGCGATCCAGCCGGGAACGTTCTCGACCTTCAGGATGTACTTCGCGACCATCTCGCCGGTGAGCACGAGCAGCCACACGCCGGTGATCCACGCGAGCGCGCGATACCGGGTCAGGGCCGAGGCGATCTTCTTCTGGTCGGCTTCCGGGCGGGACTGCGGCGCGGTCGAACCGCTCGTCTGGTCGGGTGCCTGCTCGGGGGTCGTGCTCACTGAGCGCTCCTATCGGACCTGCGCGCCAGCTGCGCGAGGTAATCGTTGTACTCCAGCATCTGCCGGGCCTCCGGGTCGTCCGGATCGACGTCCGCGTTCGGATCGAACTGCGCGCGGGGCCGCTGGGGGAGGAGATCCTCGGGAATCTCGGTGGGTTCCTTCGGTTCCGACGCGCGCGGCGCCCCCGTGGCCTGACTCTCGGCGTCCTCGGTCTCGAGCTTCACGAACCGGCGATAGGCGTACACGCAGAAGAAGGCGAACGCGGGCCACTGCAGTGCGTAGCCGAGGTTCTGGAACGTGCCGCCCACGGCCTCGAACCGGGTCCACTGCCAGAAGCCGAGACCGAGGCAGCCGGCCGCGGCGACCGTCACCAGTACGACGAGGGCAAGGCGACGCGGCGGGCGGTTCTCGGACACGCCCTCAAAAGTACCCGAGCGGCCCCCCGACCTGCCAAGAGCGGTCGGGGGCCGTGGGAGAGGTCACGTAGTGCGCGAGGGGGGACTTGAACCCCCACGTCCGAAGACACGGCGTCCTAAGCGCCGCGCGTCTGCCTGTTCCGCCACTCGCGCGTACCAGCGTCACTTTACGCGATCACATCGGTGCTTCTTCGCTCGACCTATAGGGCTCCGAAGCGCTTTCTCCCTGCCCACGTCGGCGTTTGACTGTGGCAGTTGGGGCACAGGAATCGGATGTTCTCCGGACGGGAGTCGTTCGGATTCCCGTCGATGTGATCGACATGGAGCGTGATCGGAAAATCGCACCATTGATCCCCGAGGCCGCACCTCTCGCACTTGTACGCGCGGCCGGACTCGACGAGGGCGCGGCGGAGCAGAGGCGGTTTCTGTCGGGGAGCGCCGGTCGGTTTGCGGACGAGAACCTCCTTCCATTCGAGACGGTTCAGCGCACGCCCACCCCTGGTGTGCGCCGATCCAGTGAAGTGTGACGTGTCGATGCCCAGCTTCTTGATCCGCCGGCTCAGGTGGTGGTGCGAACCCCCGCTCGGAACGAGACCGAGGTAGCGCATGACCCCCGCCACGCTCGTCGAGCTTCGGACCGCTTCCTCGAGAATTTCCAATGTGTACTTCGTCGACCGCCCCATCATCCCCCCCGTATCGAATGTGTGTTCGATTCGAAGACTGTATCCGGCGGTTCTGACAAAACGCGGAAAACGCTCTCATGCACGCGTTTCGCGGCCCGTCAAGATGGTAACGATTGTGTAACGATAAACGTGAGGGATTCCTCAGGTTGATGGACGTCCTCGTAGCCGCGCAGCCTGCGCCGACTCTCCCTACCGGTGAGTCACTTCTCCGACCTGCTGTGAGTGATCTCACGCGCCCTTCCGTACCCGGTAACCCGCACGGAACAAAACATGAGGAACCCCTCATGATTTTGTGTCACTCTTGGGTAGCCCGAACGAGCAGATCAGAGCCATCAGAACGCCAACGGCGGCGCGGGCGGCCAACGAGAGAACCACGCCCTCGAGGTGTTCAGGAGAGGAACTACACGCGTGACGATCGACGAGACCACACCAGCCGACAACGGACGGAACTCGAAGGCATCACGACGCACCGGCGACCGGGGGATCGGCCCCGCCTCCCGAAAGGGCGCGCTGGTCGACAAGCTCCTCGCCGGGGAGTCGTACGCCCTCGCCTTCGGCGGCCAGGGTGCCCCGTGGCTCAGCTCCCTCGAGGAACTCAGCCGCGACAACGGACTCGAGCCGGTCCTGACCGAACTGGTCAACGAGGCCGACGCGCTGCTCGCGCCCGTCGCACACGACCTCGTCGTGGTGCGCCCGAGCGGCTTCGACCCCATCGCCTGGATGCTCGAGCAGGAAGTCGCCGACGAGGACGAGACGCCCGTCGCCGGTCCCTCCGAGACCACACTGACCTCTGCCGCGGTGTCGCTGCCCGGCGTGTTCCTGACCCAGGTGGCCGCGCTGCGCGCGCTGGCGAACCAGGGCCTCGACGTGACCGCGCAGGCCCCGGCCGCCGTGATCGGCCACTCCCAGGGCGTGCTCGCCGTCGCGGCCACCGAGGCCGCCGGCGCCAAGGACGGGCAGATCCTCGCGATCGCCCAGCTCATCGGTTCCGCTGCCACCCTCGTCGGCCGTCGCCGCGGCATCATCTCCGGCGCCGAGCGCTTCCCGATGCTCGCCGTCGCCAACGTCGACCCCGAGCGCCTGCGCGCCGTCGTCGCCGAGGTCTTCGCCGACCAGGATCCGCAGCGGTCCGCCGTCGTCGCCATCCGCAACGCCCGTCGCCGCGTCGTGCTGTCCGGTCCGCCGGCCGCACTGGCGCGCGTGCAGCAGCGCTGCGAGGAGATCGCCGCCGCGGAGACCCGCGAGCGGGAGGCGAAGAAGCGCGGCGGTGCCGTGTTCGCCCCGACCTTCGAGCCGGTCTCCGCCGAGATCGGTTTCCACCACCCCGCGCTGGCCGACGCTGTCGAGCAGGTCGCCGACTGGGCGTCGCGCTGCGGCCTGGACGCCGACCTCGCCCGTTCGCTGGCGCAGGAAGTGCTCGTCGACCCGGTCGACTGGGTCGCCCTCGTCGACGACGCCGTCGCGGCCGGTGCCTCGTGGATCCTGGATCTGGGTCCCGGTGAGCTGCTGACGCGGATGACCAGCTCGGGCCTGCGGGGCCAGGGTGTGGGCATCATCGCCGCCGCGACCCGCGGCGGTCAGCGCAACCTGCTGACCCCGGGCGCGGAGCCCGAGGTGCCGCAGCCGTGGTCCGCATTCGCGCCGAAGCCGGTCACCCTGCCCGACGGCCGTCAGGCTGTCGAGACGGCGTTCACGCGCCTGACCGGCCGTTCGCCGATCCTGCTGGCCGGCATGACGCCGACCACCGTCGATCCGAAGATCGTCGCCGCCGCGGCCAACGCCGGCCACTGGGCCGAGCTCGCCGGTGGCGGTCAGGTCACCGAGCAGATCTTCGCCGACCACGTCGAGGAGCTGAAGGGGCTGCTCGAGCCGGGCCGCGCCGTGCAGTTCAACTCGATGTTCCTCGACCCGTACCTGTGGAAGCTGCACGTGGGCGGCAAGCGGCTCGTGCCGCGGGCCCGCGCCGCGGGCGCACCGTTCGACGGTGTGGTCGTCACCGCCGGCATCCCCGAACTCGAGGAAGCCGTCTCGATCATCGAGGAGCTGACCGAGGCCGGCATCAGCTACGTCGCGTTCAAGCCGGGCACCGTCGCGCAGATCCGCTCGGTGATCCGCATCGCGAACGAGGTGCCGAACTACCCGGTCATCGTCCACATCGAGGGCGGCCGCGCCGGTGGCCACCACTCGTGGGAGGACCTCGACGACCTGCTGCTCGCCACCTACGCCGAGCTGCGCACCCGGTCCAACCTGGTGCTGTGCGTCGGCGGTGGCATCGGTACCCCCGAGCGGGCTGCCGACTACCTGACCGGCCGCTGGTCCACCGCCCACGGCTTCCCGGCGATGCCGCTCGACGGCATCCTGGTCGGCACCGCGGCGATGGCGACCCTCGAGGCGACCACGTCGCCCGAGGTCAAGCGGATGCTCGTCGAGACCCCCGGCACTCCGGACTGGGTCGGCGCCGGCACCGCCTCCGGCGGCATGGCCTCCGGCCGGAGCCAGCTGGGCGCGGACATCCACGAGATCGACAACGCGGCGTCCCGCACGGGCCGCCTGCTCGACGAGGTCGCGGGCGATGCCGAGGCCGTAGCCGCACGCCGCGACGAGATCATCGCCGCGCTGGACGTCACCGCGAAGCCGTACTTCGGCGACGTCGCGGAGATGACCTACGGACAGTGGCTCACCCGCTACCTCGAGCTCGCCGTCGGCTCGCAGGAGGTGGCCGACGCGGCCGAGAACCCGTGGATCGACGTCACCTGGCGTGAGCGTTTCCGCGAGATGCTGCAGCGCGCCGAGTCCCGGCTGCACCCGGCCGATCGTGGCCCGATCCCGACGCTGTTCGCCGACGATGCGGCCCTCGACCGGCCGTACGCGGCGCTGGCGGCGCTGACCGGGCAGTTCCCGGATGCCGAGTCGGTGGTCCTGCACCCGGCCGACGTTCCGTTCTTCGTCGCGCTGTGCCGCACCCCGGGCAAGCCGGTGAACTTCGTGCCGGTGGTCGACCAGGACGTGCGTCGCTGGTGGCGGTCCGATTCCCTGTGGCAGGCCCACGATCCGCGCTACAGCGCCGATCAGGTCTGCATCATCCCGGGCACCGTCGCCGTCGCGGGCATCACCCGCGCCGACGAGCCCGTCGGTGAGCTGCTCGACCGGTTCGAGAAGGCCACCGTCGACGAGTTGGTCGCGGCCGGTGTCGAGCCGGTGCAGATCGCCGCTCGCCGTCACCAGGACCTTGCGTCCGGTCTGCTCGACGCCGTGCTGTCGGCTCCGGATGTGAACTGGGCCGGCCGGCAGACCGTGAACCCGGTGCACCGCCTCGGCGACCTGGACGAGTGGTCCGTCGAGTCCGACACCGCCGCCGTGCACGCCGCGACGGGCGCCACCCTGAGCGTCCTCGACGCCGAGCACGTGGGCCTGACGGTGCCGCTCGCGGGGGACAAGACCGTCGAGATCCGCCTGACCGTGCCGGCCGCCGTGCACACCGGTGGCGCTCCCGTCGTCACCGCGGAGGACGCGTCGGCGTCCATGTCGGCGCTGCTCGGTGTCGCCGCGGGCCAGGAGCTGCCCGCCGTGAAGAAGGGCGCGGCCCGCATCACCCTCGGCTGGCTGCCGGAGAAGATCGCCGACCATGCCGGTGTCACTGGTTCGGGACTGCCGTCGACCCTGACCCCCAGTGCCCACGGTGTCCCCGACGTCCTCGTCGGCGCGTGCTGGCCGGCGGTGTTCGCCGCGCTCGGCGCCGCGCAGACCGACGACAGCCTGTCGGTGATCGAGGGCATGCTCGACCTGGTCCACCTCGACCACGCCGTGGACGTGAAGGACGGTCTGCCGACCGATCCGTCCATCCTGGGTGTCAAGGCCGAGGTGCAGGACGTGGTCGACACCGACCTCGGCCGGGTGGTCGAGGTGCACGTGGAGATCACCGCCGACAACGGCAACGGTTCCGGCGACGCCACGGTCGCGACGCTGATCGAGCGCTTCGCGATCCGTGGCCGCATCGGCAAGGCGGAGCTGGCCGATCCGGTCCGCGCCGGCGGTGCCGTGAGCGAGGACGCGGTGGAGACCCCGCGTCGTCGTCGCCGCGACGCCGTGATCGTCGCCCCGATCGACATGAGCGCCTTCGCGCGTGTCTCGGGCGACCACAACCCGATCCATACCTCGGACAATGCCGCCCTGCTGGCCGGCCTGGGCACCCCGATCGTGCACGGCATGTGGCTCTCGGCCGCCGCCCAGCAGGTCGTCACCGCCCTCGAGGCCGACGCCAAGCTGCCGGCCCGCCGCCTGACGGCGTGGACCGCGCGGTTCCTCGGCATGGTGCGCCCCGGCGCGCAGATCGACGTGCGAGTCGACCGCATCGCGACCGACCGCGGCGCCGAGATCGTCGAGGTGGGCTGCCGCGTGGACGGCGACCTGGTGATGGTCGCCACCGGCCGCACCGCTGCCCCGCGCACGGTGTACGCGTTCCCCGGCCAGGGCATCCAGCGGCCCGGCATGGGCCTGGACGCGCGTGCCCGCAGCAAGGCCGCCCGGGAGATCTGGGATCGCGCCGACAAGCACACCCGCAAGGCCCTGGGCTTCTCCATCCTGGCCGTGGTGCGCGACAACCCGACCGTGCTCAAGGCCCGCGGTGTCACCCACAAGCACCCGGACGGCGTGCTGCACCTGACCCAGTTCACGCAGGTCGCGATGGCGACCCTGGGTGTCGCCCAGATCGCGGAACTGCGTGAGGCCGGCGCCTTCGTCGAGGGCGCGTTCCTGGCCGGTCACTCGGTGGGCGAGTACAACGCCCTCGCCGCGGTGGCCGGGGTGCTGCCGCTCGAGGCGGTGCTCGAGGTGGTGTTCAGCCGTGGCTCGGCGATGCACGCCCTCGTGCCGCGCGACGAGCACGGCCGCTCGAACTACCGCATGGCCGCGATCCGTCCGTCGCAGTTCGGTGTCGCCGACGCCGATCTCGAGGCGTTCGTCGCCGGGGTCGCGGAGGAGACCGGGGAGTTCCTGCAGATCGTCAACCTGAACCTGCGCGGCTCGCAGTACGCGATCGCCGGCACGGTCGCCGGTCTCGAGGTCCTCGAGTCCGTGATCGAGCGCAAGGTCGCCGAGTTCGGTGGCAAGCGGGCGTTCATCCTGGTTCCGGGTATCGACGTGCCGTTCCACTCGACCGTCCTGCGCGGCGGCGTGGACGACTTCCGGGAGCGTCTGCTGAACCTGCTGCCGGAGCAGATCGATCCCGACATCCTCATCGGCCGCTACATCCCGAACCTGGTGCCCAAGCCGTTCGACCTGGGCCGGGAGTTCGTCCAGGAGATCGCCGACCTGGTGCCGTCCGAGCCGCTGGCTGAGGTCCTCGCGGACTTCGACACCTGGGCGGCCGATCGCTCGAAGCTGTGCCGCGTGGTGCTCGCCGAGCTGCTCGCGTGGCAGTTCGCGTCCCCGGTCCGCTGGATCGAGACGCAGGACCTGCTGTTCGCCGACGAGGCCGACGGTGGCCTGGGCGTGGAGCGGTTCGTCGAGGTCGGCCTCGGTGCCGCCCCGACGGTCGCGAACCTGGCGTCGCAGACGCTGAAGCTGCCGGGCCGCTTCGGGCAGCCGGTCGAGGTGCTCAACATCGAGCGCGAGGCCTCGGTCGTGTACTCGACGGACGTCGATCCGGCGCCGGTGGAGGACGACGAGCCGGCCTCGGCCGAGACGTCCGCTGCCGCCCCGGCCGCGGCTGCCGCTCCGGCCGCCGCACCTGCCGCTCCGGCGGGTGGACCGCGTCCGGACGACATCGCGTTCAAGGCCGCCGACGCCACGAAGGTGCTCATCGCCCTGTGGACGAAGCTGCGCCCGGATCAGGTCGGTCCCGCCGACACGATCGAGGCGCTGTGCGACGGGGTGTCCTCGCGGCGCAACCAGCTGCTCGTCGACCTCGGTTCGGAGCTGTCGCTCGGTGCCATCGACGGTGCGGCCGACGCCGACATGGGCGCGCTCGCCGCCACGGTCGATCGCCTGGCCCGCACCTACCGGCCCTTCGGCCCGGTGCTGTCGGATTCCATCAACGACCACCTGCGCAAGGTGTTCGGCCCGTCGGGCAAGCGTCCCGCGTACGTCGCCGACCGCGTCACGAAGGTGTGGGGTCTGGGCGAGGGCTGGGCGTCGCATGTGACCGCGGAGGTCGCGCTCGGCAGCCGGGACGGTTCGTCCGTCCGCGGCGGTGCGCTCGGCGGCCTGTCCGACGGCGCGCTGTCCGACGGCGGTGCCGTCGACAAGCTGATCGATGCGGCGGTGCAGTCGGTCGCCGGTCGCCGGGGCGTCGCGGTGTCGATGCCGTCCGCCGGTGGCGGTGGCGGCGCCACCGTCGACGCCGCCGCGCTCGGCGAGTTCGCCGAGGGCATCACCGGCTCGAACGGTGTGCTCGCCAAGACCGCGCGTCTGATCCTGTCCGAGCTGGGCCTGGCCGACGCGGTCTCGGACCTCGCGGACAAGGCGGACACCGAGCTGGTCGACCTGGTCTCGGCGGAGCTCGGTTCCGACTGGCCGCGGCTGGTCGCCCCGGCGTTCGACGCCCGCAAGGCCGTGCTGATCGACGACCGGTGGGCGACGGCTCGTGAGGACCTGGCCCGCGTGTGGCTCGGTGCCGAGATCGCCGCGGAGCGCTTCGCCGGTGCGGGCGCCACGGTGGCCGCGCACGCGACGTTCTGGGCGGGTAAGGCCACCGAGGCCGGCCGCGCGGAGCTCGCGCAGACCTTCGAGGCGATCGCGACGGCTGCCCGGCAGACCGGCGACGCCGAGTACGCCGGCGAGGTCGCCGTCGTCACCGGCGCCAGCAAGGGCGGGATCGCGGCCGCGGTCGCGGCGAAGCTGCTCGCCGGCGGCGCGACGGTCGTGGTCACCACCTCGAGCCTGAGCGACAGCCGCCTCGGCTTCTACAAGGAGCTGTACGCAGGCAACGCGCGGTCCGGTGCGGCCCTGTGGGTGGTCCCGGCCAACATGGCGTCCTACTCCGACGTCGACGCGTTGGTGCAGTGGCTCGGCACCGAGACCGTGGAGACCGCGGGCGGCGCCAAGAAGCTGATCAAGGAGGCCCTGACCCCGACGCTGCTGTTCCCGTTCGCCGCGCCGCGCGTGGTCGGGTCGATGGCCGACGCCGGTGCCCGCGCCGAGATGGAGATGCGGGTCCTGCTGTGGTCGGTGGAGCGGCTCATCGCGGGGCTGGCCGACATCGGCTACGACCGCGACGTCGACACCCACCTGCACGTCGTGCTGCCGGGTTCGCCGAACCGCGGCAAGTTCGGCGGCGACGGTGCGTACGGCGAGGCGAAGGCCGCGCTGGACGCGATCGTCAACCGCTGGCACGCCGAGCGCACGTGGGCCGAGCGGGTCACCCTCGCCCACGCCCTCATCGGCTGGGTCCGGGGCACGGGCCTGATGGGCGGCAACGATCCGCTGGTCGAGGCCGCCGAGGCCGCCGGGGTGCGCACCTGGTCGACCGACGAGATGGCCGTCGAGCTGCTGAAGCTCGTCACCGCCGGCTCCAAGGAGTCCGCCGCGGCCGCGCCGCTGGTGGCGGATCTGACCGGGGGCCTGTCCGAGGCCGACATCGACCTGCCGGCTCTGGCCAAGCAGGCCCAGGAGGAGGCCGAGGCCAACGCCGCCGCGGAGCCCGAGCACGCGACCATTGCGGCGCTGCCCGCGCCGCCGCGCCTGGACGCGACGACGCCCGCGCCGGAATGGAAGGCGCTCGACGTCGATCCCGCCGATCTGGTGGTCATCGTCGGCGCCGGCGAGCTCGGCCCGTACGGCTCGGCCCGCACCCGCTTCGAGATGGAGGTCGACGAGGAACTGTCGGCCGCCGGTGTGCTCGAGCTGGCCTGGGTCACGGGCCTGGTGGCATGGGAGAACGATCCCACCCCGGGCTGGTACGACGCGGAGACCGGCGAGCTGGTGCCAGAGGCGGAGATCGCCGACCGGTACCACGATGCGGTGGTCGAGCGCTGCGGCATCCGCCGCTACGGCGACGACGGCGCGATGATCGACAATGCGGCGCCGCTGCTGACCTCGGTGTTCCTGGACAAGGACCTGTCGTTCGTGGTCGGGTCCGAGGCCGAGGCCCGCGCGTTCGTCGACGCCGACCCGGAGAACACCGTCGCGCAGTCGGTTCCGGACAGCGGTGACTGGACCGTCACCCGCAAGGCCGGCACCGAGATCCGGGTGCCCCGCAAGATGAACCTGACCCGCACGGTCGGTGGCCAGATCCCGACCGGGTTCGACGTCACCAAGTGGGGCATCCCCGCCGACATGGCCGAGTCCGTGGACCGGGTGGGCCTGTGGAACATCGTGACCACGGTCGACGCGTTCCTCTCGAGCGGTTTCACCCCGTCGGAGCTGATGCGCTGGGTGCACCCCTCGTATGTGGCGAACACCCAGGGCACCGGCATGGGCGGCATGACCTCGATGCGGTCGCTGTACATCGACACGCTGCTCGGCGAGTCCCGCGCGAACGACATCCTGCAGGAGGCCCTGCCGAACGTCATCGCCGCGCACGTCGTGCAGTCGTACGTCGGTGGCTACGGCGCGATGGTGCATCCGGTGGCGGCGTGCGCGACGGCCGCGGTCTCGGTCGAGGAGGGTGTCGACAAGATCAAGCTGGGCAAGGCGCAGCTCGTCGTCGCCGGCGGTTTCGACGACCTCGGCATCGAGGGGATCGTCGGGTTCGGTGACATGTCGGCCACCGCGAAGTCGGACGACATGACGGCCAAGGGCATCAGCGATCGCCGGTTCTCCCGGGCCAACGATCGCCGGCGCGGCGGGTTCGTCGAGTCCGCCGGTGGCGGCACGGTCCTGCTCGCCCGCGGCGACCTGGCGCTGGAGATGGGCCTGCCCGTCCTCGGTGTGGTCGCCTGGGCCGGTTCCTTCGCGGACGGCGTGCACACTTCGATCCCGGCCCCGGGCATCGGTGCCCTCGGCGCGGGTCGCGGCGGGCTCGAGTCGGGCCTGGCGCGGGAGCTGCGCAAGCTCGGCGTCACCGCCGACGACATCGCGGTGATCTCCAAGCACGACACCTCCACAGCGGCCAACGACCCGAACGAGGCGGAGCTGCACGAGCGCCTGGCGGGGTCGCTGGGCCGCAGCGACGGTGCGCCGATGTTCGTGGTGTCGCAGAAGTCGCTGACCGGTCACGCCAAGGGCGGCGCGGCGGCGTTCCAGCTGATCGGCCTGTGCCAGGTCCTCAGCCAGGGCATCGTCCCGCCGAACCGCAGCCTGGACTGCGTCGACGACAAGATGGCCGGGTTCGAGCACCTGGTGTGGCCGCGCACCCCGCTCCGCTTCGGCGAGCAGTACGCGCTCAAGGCCGGTCTGCTGACCAGCCTCGGGTTCGGCCACGTGTCGGGGCTGATCGCGGTGGTCCACCCGCAGGCGTTCGTCGAGGCGATCCCGGCGGAGCGCCGGCAGGCCTACGTCGAGCAGGCTCAGGCCCGCGCCGTCGCCGGTAAGCGCCGCCTCGCGGAGGCGATGACCGGGGGTGCGGCCCTGTACCAGCGGCCCGCCGACCGCCGCTTCGGCGGGGACTCGGTGCCGGCGGACGCGGCACGCCAGCTCGAAGCGGACGTGCTGCTCTCGCCGCAGGCACGACTGGGCGACGGCGACGTGTACCGTTCGGGTCTGCCCGGCTGCAAGTAGCCGCCGGCCGCACGGTCACAGAGAGCGGGTCACGGGACGGATGGGAGTTGCGGGGATCGGGTTCGACCTGGTCACGGTGTCGGAGTTCGAGGAGCAGCTGGGCCTCGCAGGTACGGCGATGCTCTCGAACTTCACGCCGGGCGAGCGTCGGGACGCGAACACCCGCAGCTCCCGTCCCGGCCGGCACTTCGCCGCCCGGTGGGCTGCGAAGGAGGCGCTGATCAAGGCGTGGTCGGCGTCGCTGTTCGGCAGCCCGCCGGTGCTGCCGGAGACCGTGCACCGGCAGATCGAGGTGGTCTCCGACGCGTGGGGGCGGCCCGGGATCCGGCTGCACGGCGACGTCGCCGCGCACCTGACCGGGGTGCGGATCCACGTCTCGCTCACGCACGACGGAGACATGGCGGGGGCGTTCGTCGTGCTCGAGGAGGACCCGCAGGGGTAGCGGCCCGGGTTTCAGGCGGAGGAAGTGCGGACTTCCTCCGCCTGCCGCGTTTCGGGGTCGTCGGCCCGGCGGGACTCCTCCGCCCGGGAGGCCTCCTCACGGCGCTTGCGTCGCTTGGCGCTCGTCCGCGACTCCTTCTCGGCCACCATCAGGTATGCGCCCATCAGCCGCTTGAGTTCGACGACCGCGTCGGCGTGGCTCTGGTCGTCCTGCACGGAGAAGTTCAGCATCGAGTACACGACGTGCACGAGCACCTCGGCCATCAGAGTGCGGCGCTCGCGGGGGGTGTCGGGCATCAGCGGAGCCAGCATCCGCGCGATCTGCTCGGCGAACTCCTTCTCGTGGATCGCGCCGGTCGCCCGCGTCGACGGGGTGGACTGCATCGCCAGCCACACCTCCCGCCGCGACGGGTCCGACATCCACAGCCCGGCGAGATGGTCGACGAAGGAGTTGAGGAACCGCAGCCAGTCCACGGACGGGACGACGCCGTCGAACTTGGCGAGTTCGTCCTGCACGCCCACCAGGTCCTGCCGGTTCAGTTCACAGACGATGACGTACTTGTTGGCGAAGAACTGGTAGAGGGTGCCGATGGGGACGTCGGCCCGGGCGGCCACCTCTTCGCAGGTGAACGACTCGAAGCCGACCTCGGTGAGCAGTTCGCGGGACGCGGCGAGCAGCGCGTCGAACTTGCGCCGGCTGCGCTCCTGCGTCGGGCGGCGGCGCGGCACGAGCTCCTGGGGGGCCGCCTGGACCTCCAGCGCCGGGTCGATTCGGCGTGGGGTACGGCCGCGCTTCGTTGCAGACTCCACGCGCCCAGGCTAGCCGGAGGTTGTCCGAATTCCGAACTTCTAGCTGTGAGGGCGAGTCCCAGCTAACACCGCGGAGCCGCCGTCGGCTCACTTGACGAGGGTGAACTGCATGACGTCGATGTGTCCCGTCCGGAAGTGCTCGGCGGAACCGTTCAGGTACTTCATGAACCGCTCGTACATCTCCTCCGACGACAGGGCGACCGCCTCGTCGCGGCGGGCCGACAGGGCCGCGGCCCAGTGTTCGAGGGTGCGGACGTAGTGCGGAGCCAGGGCCTGGATGCGGTCGACCCGGAACCCCGACCGCTCCGCGCCGTCGACCACCGTCTCCGGCTGCGGCAACTGCCCGCCGGGGAAGATCTCCCGTTTGATGAAGATGTGGAACAGCGCGTTCTCGCGGGTCACCGGGATTCCCCGCTCGCGCAGGGTGGTGAGCCGGTGCCCCACGATGGTGTGCAGCAGCATCCGGCCGTCGGGCGGCAGCATGTCGTGGCACTTGGTGAAGAACTGGTCGTAGCGTTCGCTCCGGAAGTGCTCGAACGCGCCGATGCTCACGATGCGGTCCACCCGCCCGTCGAACTCCTCCCAGCCCTGCAGACGCACGTCCACGGTGCGGGGGCCGGGCAGTCGCGCGGCGAGATCGCGGACGTGCTCGTACTGGTTTCGGCTGAGGGTGAGCCCGATGGTGTCCACGTCGTAGTGCGTGGCCGCACGCAGCATCGTCGAGCCCCAGCCGCATCCGACGTCGAGCAGTGTCATGCCCGGGTGCAGGTCGCACTTGCCGAGCGACAGGTCGACCTTGGCGGCCTGGGCCTGCTCGAGCGTCATGTCGTCCCGCTCGAAGTACGCGCAGCTGTAGGTCATGGACGGGTCGAGGAACAGGGTGAAGAACTCGTCCGAGAGGTCGTAGTGGGACTGGACCTGCCGGTAGAAGGGCGTGAGTGCGGTCTGCGGACTGGGTGGCATCGCAGTGCCTTCCGTTCGAGGGTCGGCCGGCCCCCCGCCTCCCGTGGACCGTTCCGCCCGTTGGCGACCCGACATCGCGAAATGTACGCCGGATATCGGCGCGCCGGGCATGCTTCGATCGGGACGGGCTGTACCCGTACCGAAAACGAGACACAACGATCGGGAGGTGCCGTGGACGTCGCGGAGATGTGCGAGCGGGTGCGCCGGCTCCTGCCGGCAGCGCGCGCGGACCTCGCGGAACTCGTGGCCTTCCGGTCGGTGGCGGATCCGCGTCTGTTCCCGCCCGAACAGTGTGTCGCGGCCGCGGAATGGGTGCGCGACGCGTTCACCGCCGTGGGCATCGAGGGCACGGGGCTGATCGAGACCTCCGACGGCTCCCTCGCGGTGTTCGGGCACACCCCCGCACCGCCGGGGGCGCCGACCGTGCTGCTCTACAGCCACTACGACGTGCAGCCCCCGGGCGACGAGTCGCTGTGGCACAGCCCGCCGTTCGAGCTCACCGAACGCGACGGCCGGTGGTACGGCCGCGGTGCCGCGGACTGCAAGGGCAACCTGGTGATGCATCTGCTCGCGCTGCGGGCGCTGCGTGAACTCGGGCCGCTGCCGGTCGGGGTCCGGATCGTCGGCGACGGCTCGGAGGAGACCGGCGGCGGTGGTCTCGAGGACCTCGCCCGGGCGCGTCCCGAGCTGTTCGCCGCCGACCTGGTGCTCGTCGCGGACTGCGGCAACGCGGAGGCGGGACGGCCGACCCTCACGACGTCGCTGCGCGGCCTGGCGAACGTCGTCGTGCACGTCGACGCCCTGGCCGGGGAGATCCACTCGGGGCAGTTCGGCGGCGCGGCCCCCGATGCTCTCGCTGCGCTGGTGCGCCTGCTGTCGAGCCTGCGCGACGAGGCCGGCGACACCGTGATCGACGGCCTCGACAGCCACGGCACGTGGGAGGGCGAACCCTATCCGGACACCACGTTCCGCGCGGATGCCGGTGTGCTCGAGGGAGTCTCGTTGCTGTCGTCCGGGACGGTCGCCGACGCCGTGTGGGCGCGGCCCGCGGTGACGATCCTCGGGATCGACGCGCCACCCGTCGTCGGCTCGGCGGCCGCGGTCGTGCCGCGCGCGTCCGCGCGGCTGAACCTGCGGGTCCCACCGGGGACGGACCCGCTCGCCGCGCAGGATGCCCTCGTCGCGCACCTGCATGCGCACGCGCCCTGGAACGTGCGGGTGCGGGTCGACCGGGAGGGTGTGAGCGAACCGTTCCGGGCGGCGACCGGCGGGCCGGGATACGCCGCGCTGCAACGGGCGCTCGGCGCCGTCTACGGACGCGAGGTCGGCACGGTCGGGCAGGGCGGCTCGATCCCGCTGTGCACCGTGCTGCAGCAGGTGCTGCCGGACGCGGAGATCGCGCTGCTCGGCGTGGAGGAGCCCGGCGCCCGCATCCACGCGCCCGACGAGAGCGTCGACCCGTCCGAACTCGAGCACATGGCCGTCGCGGAGGCGCTGGTCCTCGCCTCACTCGGCCGGTGAACCGGAGGTCAGACCGACAGGTCGCGGCGCAGTTTCGCGACGTGCCCCGTGGCGCGGACGTTGTACTGCGCGACCTCGATCCGGCCGTCCTCGTCGACGACGAACGTCGAACGGATCACGCCCGTGACGGTCTTGCCGTACATCTTCTTCTCACCGAACGCACCCCATGCCGTCAGCGTGGTCCTGTCCGGATCCGACAGCAGCGGGAACGTCAGCTGCTCGGCGTCCCGGAACTTCGCGAGCTTGGCCGGCTTGTCGGGGGAGATGCCCACGACGGCGAGCCCGGCGCCGTTCAGGTCGGCGAGGCTGTCGCGGAAATCGCAGGCTTGCTTGGTGCACCCGGGAGTGCTTGCCGCGGGGTAGAAGTACACGATCACCTTGCGTCCGCGGTAGTCCGACAGGGATACCTCGTTGCCGTCCGCGTCGGGGAGGGTGAATTCGGGAGCCGTGTCGCCGGGAGCGAGCCTGCTGCTGTTTTCCGTCACCTCCGAGAGGGTAACGGACCTGTGCGTCCACTACCGTGGTCGCAGCACAGTGCAGCGACCAACTGGAGGATCACGTGGGTAGGGACACCGAGGCCATCGAACGGGACATCGAGAACGCCCGCAACCAGCTTGCGAGCACCCTCGACGAATTGAGTGTGCGCGCCAGCCCGAAGAACGTGATGGCGCACACCAAGCAGACCGTGATGGAGAAGGTGAACCAGCCCAACGTCAAGTACGCGCTCGTCGCGGTGGGCGCCGTCGTCGGTGCGCTGGTGCTGCGCAAGCTGTTGCGCTGAATTCTGTCGCGCTGAATTCTGTCGCGCCGAGTTCTGTCGCGCCGAGTTCCGGCCCCGAAGGGCACCGTCGTCCGGCGTACCGGACCGCGGTGCCCTTCGTCGTCTCCGGGCGGCGTCGGCGCGCGGGCCGATCGGTGACCTTGGACCGTTCCGAGTTCGATCATGGCGTGATTGACTGAGAGTGAGCCACACCGCGCCATCTCGGAGGGGGCTGACGGCCATGCCGAACGCACAGCGGATTGCACGACTTCTTCTCGTCTCGATCCTGACCGCCGTGGCCCTGCTCGGCTCCGGGGCTGCGGCCACTGCTGGGACGCTCGGCGGTGCTTCGCCGACACGGCTGCCCACGTCGGCGCTCGAGCCGGCGAACGGCGCGGTGGTGGGGGTGGGGCACCCGGTGACCATCCGGTTCGGCGCCCCCGTCGCCGACCGCGCCGTCGCCGAGCGTGCCGTCGAGATCACCACGTCGAAGCCGGTGAGCGGCCACTTCGCGTGGCTCGACGACCGCCGGGTGCAGTGGGTTCCCGACGACCTCTGGCCGGGGCACACCACCGTGACCGTCGCCGTCGCCGGAGCGCGCACCCAGTTCCAGGTGGGCGACGAGTTCGTCGCCGTCGCGAACCGCTCGACGCACCAGTTCACGGTCCTCCTCAACGGCGAGGTGGTACGGACGATGCCGGCGTCGATGGGCAAGCCCGGCTACGAGACCCCGGTCGGCACGTTCTCGGTGCTCGAGAAGTTCCGCGACCTCGTCATGGACTCGTCCACCTACGGCGTCCCGATCGACTCCCCGGAGGGCTACCGCATCGACACCGAGTACGCCGTGCGGCTCACGTGGGGCGGCATCTTCGTGCATGCCGCGCCGTGGTCGGTGGACTCGCAGGGGTATGCGAACGTCAGCCACGGGTGCATCAACCTGAGCACCGAGAACGCGCAGTGGTACTTCGACCGGGTGAAGATCGGCGATCCCGTGATCGTGGAGGGCTGACCGGCGGGCTTCGCCCGCCGGCGCACCGGACCCGGGACGGCTACTTGATCACTGCGCCCGCGTCGATCGGCAGCTGCACCCCGGTGACGTAGCGGCCCGCGTCGCTGACCAGGAACAGGATCGCGTTGCTGATGTCGACCGGTTCGACCCATTCGATCGGCAGGGCGTTCATGGTCTTGAACGACTCGCCCGCTTCCTCCCGGGTGATCTCCGACGGCTTCTTGTCCGGGTTGAAGACCGCGTAGGTCTGCTCGTTGTGGATCATGTCGGTGTCCACCGACGTGGGATGCACCGAGTTGACCCGGATCATGTGCGGGGCGAGCTCGTTGGCGAGGGTCTTCGTCAATCCCACCACGCCGTGCTTGGCCGCGACGTAGTGCGCCAGGTTCGCCAGTCCCTTGATGCCGGCGGTGGAACTGGTGAGCACGATCGCGCCGCCGCCGTCGTTGGCCTTCAGGTGCGGCACGGCTGCCCGCACCGTCTTGAACACCCCCGTGAGATTGATGTCGATCATGTCGTCCCACATCTCGTCCGTCAGGTCCTCGACGGGCGCGAAGGTGGCGATGCCGGCGTTCGCGAGGACGATGTCGAGCCGGCCGAGCTGGGCGACGCCCTCGTCGACCGCCGACTTCAGGGCGGCACTGTCGCGGACGTCGGCCTGGGTGGCGACGATCCGCCGGTCCAGCGCCTCGACCTGCCGAACCGTCTCGGCCAGGTCGTCCGGCGTGGCGAGGGGATAGCCCACGGAGTCGACCTGCGCACAGAGGTCGACCGCGATGATGTCGGCGCCCTCCTCGGCCAGCCGGACCGCGTGACTGCGGCCCTGCCCGCGTGCAGCACCGGTGATGAATGCGACCTTGCCCTCGAGCTGACCCATGGTGGTACTCCTCCGGCATTCGGTGTGATGTTCGTCCCACAGTAGGTGGGTTCGACGGGCATCGGACCGAAATCGCAAGGCGGCTCGGCACACTCAGTCGTCGCGGCATGCCGGTGCGAGCCGGACACGCACGCCTCGTCGTCATCTGATGTGCGGCGCGGATACTGCCTCGTTCACGAGGGAGAGGAAGCGCCGTCCTCCTTTCGGGGGAGTGGTGGTGTCGGGCGAACCTGTCGGTGGGGTCGGTTAGCGTGCCGGCATGGGGGTCGAGGTGGTGCGCTACAACTACCGGTTGCGGCCGGGCACCACCGCCGCGGCTGCCCTGATCGCCGAGTGGCATCGCTGCCGGTTCCTGTGGAACGAAGCCGTCCACCAGTTCGCCACGGGCCGCCCACCGAGTTTCGGGACACTCGGCAAACAGTTGACCGAGGCGCGGGCCCGCTCGTCGTGGTTGCGGGACGGCTCCCAGGTCGCCCAGCAGCAGATGCTGCGTACCTACGCGCAGGCGTTGGACGCGTCGTGCACGGTCGAGGGCCGGGGCCGGCCGCGGTTCAAGGCGCGGAGGAAGACCCGGCCGTCGCTCGAGTACACCCGCCGCGGGTTCCGGATCCGCGACGGCCGGTTGGTGCTGCCCAAAGGCGTGAGTGTGCCGGTGGTGTGGTCGCGGGCACTGCCGTCGGAGCCGTCGAGTGTGCGCATCACCCGCGATTCGTTGGGGCACTGGTACGCCTCGTTCGTGGTGACCCGCGAGGTGGAGCCGATCCCGGCCGCCGACCCGGGCAGCGCGGTCGGGATCGACTGGGGCGTGGCCCGCACCGCGACGGCCACCGAGGAGCGTTTCGATCTGCCGCAGCACGGGCACCGGAAACGGTGTGCGGCGCAGGTGGCGAGAGCGCAGCGGACGATGGCGCGGCGCCGCCGGGGCACGGGGCACCCACCCTCGAGGGGCTATCGCCGGGCCCGCACCCGGGCCGCGAAGGTGCAGAAGAAAGCGGCCCGGCGCAGCCGGCACGACGGCCGGATCTGGGCCAGGGCCGTGGTCGAGGCGCATCGTCTGGTCGCGGTGGAGGATTTCCGACCCAAATTCCTGTCGAGGTCGACGATGGCGCGCACGGCCGCCGATGCCGCGATCGCGACGGTGAAACGGGAGTTGCTCGAGCGGGGCAGGCGGGCCGGCCGGAAGGTGGTGTCGGTGCGGCCCGCGTACACGACCATGACGTGTTCGAGGTGTTTCGCGAGAGCCAAGCAACGCCTCGGACTCGGGGAACGTATCTTCCGGTGCTGGGCGTGCGGGTATACCGCGTGCCGGGACCGGAACGCTGCCAGGGTGATTCTGGCTGTGGCGGAGCGTGGCCACACCGGTGTCGACGACGTGAGTCAAGCGGATCACCTCCCTCCCGGTGGTGGTGCGGTTGCGGTCTGAGTCGGGAATCTCCTGCCTTCGGGAAGGAGAGGCGTTAATGCACCACTTTCGCGTCGTCGGTCAGTGGGCGTTCGATGGACCAGTGCACCCGCACGTGGCACCGGGCGATCTTCCACCGGTCGTCCTCCACGACGTAGTCGTCGTCGTAGTCGAGTGCGCTGACCCGCTCGGTGCGGGCCCGCAGGTCAACCTGCCGGAACCGCAGCGTCCACGCCCCGGTGGCGGTGCCCTCGCCGGTGATCTCGATGCTCGGGTGCATGCCGTGGTGCATGTCGAGGATGACGTACCGGTCGTCAAGGCGCTCGAGGGCGAGGCGGGCGTAGACCTCGACGAGACCGTCGGCGTCGTCGAAGCTGCCCAGCGCGGGGCCGTAGTAGATGTCGGCACCCTCGGCGACGAAGCAGGCGCGCATGCCCTCCGGGTCCTTGGCGTCGCACGCACGGAAGTACCGGTGCTTGAGCATCCGGATCTCCTCGAGCGCCTCGAGCCGGGCCAGTCGCTCTTCGACGGTCATGGTCGCGTCCCTTCCGTCCTGCGGATACAGCGGCGACCCGGACCCTAGCCGCGGCGGGAGAATGCCGGCGGCGCTCGTCCCGCTCATCGGGCCGCAGCACCGGAACGATCGTAGAACTCGTTTCAGAAACCTCGTCGCGGCGCCTTCCTTCGGAGTACATATGTGTGCAGAATGCTCGGCATGCCGACGCCCACCGCCCGCCTGTTCACCGCCGCCCTGACGATGCTGCTGGCGCCACTCGTCGCAGGGTCCGTCGCGGCCGCCGCTCCCACGGGGTCCGCATCGGGCCACGACGCGTTCTACCTCCCACCCGATCCGCTGTCCGGCGGCGCGGCCGGCGACGTCCTGCGCGCCGAGCCCGTCGTCGCACCGGCGCTCGACGCTCTCGCCACCCGGGTGATGTACCGCAGCGAGAACGCCACGGGCGGCCCGATCGCGGTCACCGGCACGGTATTCGTGCCGTCGCGGCCCTGGGCCGGCGACGGTCCGCGCCCGACGGTCGTCCTCGGTCCGGGCACGCAGGGCATGGGCGACCAGTGCGCGCCGTCGAAGTTGACGAACCACCTCCAGGAGTACGAATACCTGCACATCGTGCCGCTGCTCGCGCGGGGCTACGCCGTCGCGATGACCGACTACGAGGGCCTCGGCACGCCCGGTGGGCATCCCTACCTGAACCGCGTCTCTCAGGGGCACGCCATGCTCGACATGGCCCGTGCGGCGCTGCAACTGACCGACCGCGGTATCGACGAGGACACCCGCATCGGCTTCTGGGGCTACTCGCAGGGCGGCATGTCGTCGGCGGCGGCCGCGGAGCTGGCCGACACCTACGCCCCCGAACTGCCCGTCGTCGCCGCGGTCGCGGGTTCCCCGCCCGCGTCGCTCGCCGACCTCGCCGTCGCCGGCGACGGATCGCTGCTCTCCGGCGGGATCGGCTGGGTCGTCAACGGCTTCGCGGCCGCCTATCCGCAGGTGCGGGAGGAACTGCTCGAAGTGTTCAATCCCGCCGGACGCGACATTCTCGCGCGCGCCGAGACGTACTGCGTCTACGACGCGCCCCGCATGAACCCGTTCTTCCCCACGGCCTGGTACACGGTCGACGGCCGGCCCATCGCCGACCACCTGGCCGCCGAACCGTGGGCCTCGCTCGTGCGCGAGCAGGAACTCGGCAACATCGCCCCTACGATCCCGACATTCGTCGCGCAGAACGCGACGGACGACTTCGTCCAGGTGAGCGGCGTCGACACGATGGTCGGGAAGTGGTGCGCGGGAGGCACATCCGTCACCTATCGCCGCTACGCCGTTCCGCCGGTGCTGCCGGGGACCGGCGCGGGTCACGGGATCGGCCTGCTGCCGGCCGCCGTCGAAGGCCTGGACTGGATGGACCGGCGGTTCGCGGGAGCGCCCGGCGAGGGCACCTGCGCGGGCTGAGGACGGTCCACCGGCCGCGGTGGCATGATGCGGTCGACGGCCGCGACACCGGGAGGACCACGTGATCGACGAATCGGAGATGACGCACCTGCGGCGGTGTGTGGAACTGGCGCGGGAGGCGCTGGACGCCGGCGACGAACCGTTCGGCTCGGTGCTGGTGTCGGCCGACGGCACGCGCCTCGCCGAGGACCGCAACCGCGTCGCGGACGGGGACCGGACCAGGCACCCCGAGTTCGAACTGGCCCGCTGGGCCGCCGCACACCTGAGCGAGGCCGAGCGTGCCGGCGCGACGGTGTACACCTCCGGGGAGCACTGCCCGATGTGTGCGGCCGCGCACGGCTGGGTCGGGCTCGGCCGCGTCGTGTATGTGGCCTCGTCGGCGCAACTCGCCGGCTGGCTGGAGGAGATGGGCGTGCCGCCGGCGCCCGTCCGGTCACTGCCGATCCGGGAGGTCGCGCCCGCGGTGACCGTCGAGGGCCCGGTGCCGGAACTCGTCGACGAGGTGCGTGCCCTGCACCGGCGATGCCACGGCGTGACTGCTTCGTGACCCACTGCGTCACGGTGAGATGACGGACGACCGCAGTCGATCACGGGTTGTGATCGACTGCGGCGCTTTGCAGTTCCTGTACCCGTTCCTGAGCTGACCATTGAACCGGTCGGGGCTGGTCGACGGTCGAAAGGAACGCCCATGAAGGGCTCGAAGCTCGGACGCGCAGCGATCGCCCTTGCGGCGCCGCTCGCATTGACGACGGGCCTCGCGCCCACGGCATCGGCAGTGGATCCCTACCCGTACGGCAGCTGGAGCGTGAGCGTGCGGGAGCACACGATCACGGTCAAGTTCATCTACTACCGGGCTCCCGAGGCGGACTACCCGCACTACTGCAACGCGGTGATCGACGAGATTCCCCTGGTGAAGAGTGCGGAGATCTACTACGCCGACTACGAAACCGTGCATTTCGACAACGTGCCCGACGGCGACTACACGGTCGATGCGGACTGCCAGGACGACGACCACGTGTACCGGAGCGTCGGATCGATCGACGTCTCGATCCCGGGCCCGGCGCAGACCCGGTTCATCGGAAGCGAGCATTTCTCCTTCGGTTGAGCGAACCGCCATGGGGAAGGACTTGCTCGCATCTTCGGGATTCGCACAGGCCACGGCATGGGCAGATTCCGAAGATGCGGGCAAGTCCGGGCGCCCATGGCACCCTCCTGGCGCCCACGTGACGGTGGACAGGGCACGAGCGACGTCCCTACCATGCCGTTATGGCGGGGGAAGGGCCGCTCATCGGACGCACCGAGGAATTGCGTCTGCTCGAGGGGGCACTCGACGGTACCGACGGTTACCGCGGATGTGTGATCGCCGGCCAGGCCGGGGTGGGCAAGAGCCGACTGGCGCACGAGCTGGTGCTCCGCTCGTCGGCGGCCGGCATTTCCGTGCGGTCGGCGGTGGGGACGGCATCGGCGCGGACGGTGCCGCTGGGAGCTCTCGCCGGATGGTGTGACCACCCCACCTCCAACCCCCTTCAGCTGATCGACCAGCTCGTACAGTCGTCCACTTCCGAAGGCTCCGACGAGGTGTTGTCGATCGACGACGCGCATCTGCTCGACGAACTTTCGGCGTTCGTGATCCACCATGTGGCATTACGGGGGACTGCCCGGCTGATCGTCACGGTACGGTCCGGGGAGTCGGCACCTGATGCCGTCACCGCCCTGTGGAAGGACGGCATGCTGCTGCGGCGCGACCTTCAGCCCTTGTCGCGATCCGAGTCCGACGCACTGCTCGCCAGTGTGCTCGGCAGTCCCGTAGCCGAGAAGTCGGCGTCGCAGATATGGGATCTGACGCGCGGCAACGCCTTGTACCTGCGGCATCTCGTCTCATAGGAGGTAACCAGCGGCCGACTTCGAGACTGTCACGGATTGTGGTTCTGGCAGGAAGAATTCACCGTTTCCGACAGTATTGCGGACCTGCTCGGCGAACAGATCCGCCGCCTCCCGGAGGCGGTGCGCACGGTCCTGGACTTGGTTGCGGTGGCGGAACCGTTGCCCGTCGCGGTGCTGTCGGAGCTGTCCGACCTCGATGCGGTGGAAGAGGCGGAGAACCGCGGGCTGATCCGGATAGACGCCGAAGACCGAGCGAGAACTGCGCGAATGGCTCATCCGCTGTACGGAGAGGTGCGTCGAGCACGAGCCGGAGACACGCGACTGCGGCGCCTGCGAGGGCGTGTCGTCTCGGCGCTCGCGGCTCGCCCGCCGTCCGAACCCGAGGACGTCGTACGGCGGGCGGTCCTGCATGCCGACTCGGACCTGCCGATCGACCCGGACCTGTTCCTGCGCGCCGCTCGAGGCGCGATGGCACTGCTGGATCTCTCCCTCTGCGAGAGGCTGGCCCATGCGAGTTCGCTCGCCGGAGGCGGGGCCGAAGCCGACCTCTGTCGTGCTCACGCCCTTCTGCTGCTGAACCGGGGAACCGAGGCCGAGGATGTGCTCGCCGCCATGCCGCTCGAAAGCCTGACGGACGATCGGCTCGCGCGTGTGCTGACGCTTCGGGCTACGAACATGCTGTGGATCCTGGCGCGGGCGGAGGAGTCGAAACGGATCGTCGACAACGCGCTCGGCGACGCCCCGCCGACCGTGGCGGAGTCGTTGCGCGCCGTTCGAGCCGTGCAGAGCGCTGTCGCGGGTGATCCCCTGGCCGCACTCGAACTCGGCCGGGATGTCGACCCGACACGGGTGCCCGCGTCGGCGGCGATGTGCGCGATCTGGGGAACCGTCATCGCGGCAGGGGATGTGGGCGAGTCGAAGCTGGCCTCGGAAACCGCATCGAAGGGCTACAGACTGGCGGAATCCTGGCAGGAAGCCTCGTACCAGCGCGTAGGCCTCGTCGAGTTCCATGTCGGCGCGATGCTCCTCGCCGGCGAGGTGGCCGAAGCCGAAGCCGTTGCCGCTCGCACCTACCGCGAGTGCATTCGCCTCCCCGGTGTGACGAGCGCGGTGGGAACCGCGATCGCGGGCATGGCCGCGCTCGGGGGCGGGCGGCTGGCGCTCGCCCTCGAACACCTCGAGCGGGCCTTCGCCGAGTTCGAGTCGCTCGACTACCCGGTCCTGATGTATCGGTACGGCATGCTCCTCGCTCAGGCACTGGCAATGGCAGGTCGCAGTACTGCGGCGACGGCGCTGCTGGCCGACGTCGACCGGAACCGGCACCCGGCCTTCGACTTCGTCGACTCGGAGCGGTTGCTCGCCCACGCCTGGAGCCACGCGGCGTCGGGGGAGGTCAGTACAGCGGTGGCCGTCGCGCTCCGGGCCGCGGAGTACGCCGTCGCGCATCGTCAGAAGGCCCGGGAAGTGATGTGCCTACAGGTCGCAGTTCAACTGGGCGACACGACGGGAAGAGGGCGGCTGGCGCAGCTTGCGGAGAGCACGGGAAGCCGTCGCGCGCGTATTGCGGCCGCGTTCGCCTCCGCGGTGTACGACCACGACGGAGAGGTATTAGCTTCGGTTGCAACGCAATTCGAGGAGATGGGGGATACCGCTGCAGCCGCCGATGCTGCTGCGCGCGCCGCCCTCGCGTTCGCTCGCGCGAACCTGCGCGGATCGTCGTTGACGCTGAGCACCCGCGCGCAACGTCTTGCCCGGGAGTGCGGAGGGCTGACTACCCCGGCGCTCCGCGAGACGCTCGACCGCGACCTTCCTCTCACGCCCCGTGAGCGCGAGATCATCTCGATGGTGATGCGGGGTCTGACGAATCGGCAGATCGCCGAGGCGCTGACGATGTCGGTACGAACGGTCGAGGGCCATCTGTATCGGGCCCAGGCCAAGACCGGAACCCACGACCGGCACGAACTCGCGGCTCTGCTGCGCGAACAGTGGCATTGATGCACAACCGATTCGGATATCCGCTTCACCGATCGTGGTGCCGACGCAGGCGAGATGAGCGATCCCGCGTCGGGTAGTGGACAACTCGGTCGGACCCCCTGCCGGCTCGGTGAGAACGTCACGAACCCGCATGAGCAGGTCGGCACCGAAGCCGGCGACGACGTCGGCGAACGCACCGAGCGGGACGCTTCGGGACGACTCCGTTCCAGCCGTCCAGTAGGTACGGCGCCGGCGCAGGAGCTGTCCCCGGCGATCGCGCCGCGGACGATTCGCAGTTCGTCCCCCCGGCCGGTCAGCGGCCACGCACTGAGCACATGCGAATTCCAGTTCACCACAGCAGCGGTGCTCCAGCGTCGAACGACACCTGGAGGGTCTCCGGTTCGGTCTCCGCGACGCGCACGACTCTGTCCGGCGCGCCCACGTCCATGTACTCGGCGATCGGCTCGTTGCCGGCTTTCCCTGCCCGTGTCGGTCGCGCTGTCGCGTACGGCTCCGGGAGCTTCTTCGACATGGCATCCCAGGTCTCGACGTTCTCGTCCATGCATCCAGGGTTGCGCTGCCGCGTGGGGGTGGCACGCGTAGGGAGGTACTCGATTCGCATCGGTGCCGGCGGGACCGGTACGGATGCGTCGTGCCCCATGCGTACCACGGCCCGGCGCGAAGGCCGGATTGGGGTAGTGCGCTACTCGCATCCTCCGGCCTCGGGCGTCCGATGCTGAGTGTGCGGTCCTGGGATCCGGGCCGCCCGGCAGGTCGTCACCGCGTCGAATTCCTGCCCGGACCATCCGAACGACAAGGACAGCCATGTCATCCAACAGCATCCGCAGCCCGCTGTCACCGCCGCAGCCGAGGCGAACGCCCCCACCGTGCACACCGTCACGGGAGCCACCGACCGTCCGGGGAACGTGGCTCCTGGGATCCACGAGGGAACTGCTTCGCGATCCCCTCGAACTCGGCCTGCGTGGGTATGACGAGGGCGGCGACGTCGTACGCTACGTCGTCGGGCTGCCGGGCCGGCGCCGCGAGTTCTTCACGGTCAATCACCCGGACGGGGTCGGGGAACTGCTGAACGCCCCGCACCACCTCGGCTACCGGAAGGACTCGGAGTTCTACCGCGCGATGCGCGACCTGTACGGGAACGGTCTTGTCACGAGTCAGGACGAGACATGGTTGCGTCAGCGTCGGTTCATCCAGCCCCTGTTCACCCCGCGCAGTGTGGATGGTTACGTGACACCGATCGTCGAGGAAGCGGAGCGAGTGGCCATCCGGTGGCACAACTGCCCGAGTCACCTCGTCGACCTCGACGGGGAGATGAGAGCGCTGACGCTCGGTGTCGCCGCTCGCATCCTTTTCGGCGTGCAGGCGCCCCGGATGCTGCCGGTCCTGCGCATGACGTTGCCCGTCCTCGGACGCGCCGTCCTGCAGCGGGGGGTATCCGCAGTTCGGATTCCCTCGACGTGGCCGACACCGGGGAATCGGAGAATCGCGCGTGCAGAATCGCGTCTCGACGGGTTGTGTGACGCGATCATCGAGCATCGCCGCACCGCCGCCGAAGCGGGGACGGACCTGCTCGGGCGCCTGGTGGCGGCCCGAGAAGATGGCGACACGTTGTCCACCGAGGAAATCCGCGATCAGGTCAAGGTGTTCCTGCTGGCAGGGCACGACACCACGGCCACCATGTTGACGTTCGCGCTGCACCTGCTCGGCAAGGACGCCGGCGTGCAGGATCGGGCGCGGGACGAAGCCGAACGAGTGCTGGGCACCGGGACACCGACTGCCTCCGATGTCCACAGGCTGACGTACACGACGATGGTGCTCGAGGAGGCTGCCCGGTTGTATCCACCCTCGCCGTACCTGACACGGCGGGCTGTCGAGGAGAGCGAGGTGTGCGGGTACCGGATCCCTGCCGGAGCGGACGTCAACCTGGCGCCGTGGGTGATTCACCATCGTGCCGATCTGTGGCCGGATCCGTTCCGGTTCGACCCGGATCGCTTCACTCCGGACAGGGTGAAGGAGCGTCACAAGTATGCGTGGTTTCCCTTCGGTCACGGTCCCCGCGGCTGTATCGGTCAGCGTTTCGCCATGCTGGAGGCAGCGGTGACCTTGGCGATCCTGTTGCGTGAGTTCGAGTTCCGTTCCCCTCCTGGGTCGGTGGTGGTGACCACCGATCTGCTGCTGCACCCGGCCGGTGCGGTGCCGTGCCGTGTTCTCAGGCGAGTGCCGGTGCACTCCGCCGCCCATCGGACGCACCAACCGTCGTGATCGGGCGGCGGTCGCGGGTCAGGATCGTCGAGCCCCGAGTTGGTGGTGCATGCCCGACCGATCGCAGATCCCCGTGTTTCCGGAAATTGCGCGGTGCACGGCGTGGGCGGATTCCGAAGATGCGAGTAAGTCCACGTGCCCTTGACACCTTCCGAGGCGCGCCCCAAACTGACAACGTGCGTAGTCAAAACGAGGTCGTGCCGCTCGGTCCCGACAGCCTGACGTGGAAGTACTTCGGTGGCTGGCGCGGAATGGTGTTCGGGCCGTGGGCCGGGTCGATGCAGAACATGCACCCCGGTCTCGGCGCGGCCGTGGAGGAGCACTCGCAGTTCTTCGACGAGCGGTGGGAACGGCTGTACCGCTCGCTGTACCCCATCTACGGGGTCGTCTTCGACGGGCCGCGCGCCCCGGAGACCGCCACGCGGGTGCGCGGCTACCACGACACGATCAAGGGGATCGACAAGCAGGGCCGGCGCTACCACGCCCTCGACCCCGACACGTTCTACTGGGCGCACTCGACGTTCTTCTACAGCCTCGTCGTCTCGATCGAATGGTTCGACGGCCCGCTCCCGCTCGCCGACAAGCACCGGCTGTTCGACGAGCACGTGCAGTGGTACCGGCTCTACGGGATGTCGATGCGGCCCGTCCCCGACAGCTGGGAGGACTTCCTGCGCTACTGGGACCGCATGTGCCGCGAGGTGCTCGAGGACAACAAGGCGACCCGCGACGTGCTCGACCTCTCGCACCTGGGCCGGCCGCCGTTCCTGCGGTGGATGCCCGCGAGCGTATGGGCGGTGCTGCGGCCGCCGGTGACCCACGGGTTCCTCTGGCTGACGATCGGCCTGTACGATCCGGCGGTGCGCGACCTGCTCGGGTATACCTTCTCACGCCGGGAGCAGCGCCTGCACCGCCTCGTCGGCCGATCGATCGGGCTGGGGGAGAAGCTCGTTCCCCGGCGCTACCGCTACCATCCGCGCGCTCGCGCCGGCTGGGACCGGGCCCGGGGCCGCGTCCCGGCGGACGCACCCGTCGTGCACACCCCCGACCGCAACCTGCCGCCGGCGCACCTGTTGGACAGCCCCATGTACTACACGGGGACACACGAGACCGTGGGCAGTGCCCGGCACTGACCCGCAGCGCCCGACATCCCCGCTCGGTCTGGTGCTCGGCGCCCCGATCACCCTCGTCCTGCGGTCGGTGTCCCCGGCGCGCGGCCGCACGATCGGCCGCGTACTGCGCTCCTCGCCCGTGCACCTCGTCGCGAATCCCTTCGTCGCCCTGGCCCTCAACGTCGGCGGTCTGGCGGTTCTGTACTTCTCGCCGCTCTACGTCGCGACCACCCGGAACGAGTTGCTGCACGTGCTCGTCCACGTCCACTTCCTGCTCGCCGGCTGCCTGTTCGCGTGGGTCGTCGCCGGCCCGGATCCCGCCCCGCGCCGTCCCTCCGTGCCGGTGCGGCTCGTGGTGCTCGGTCTCGCGATCACCGCGCACGCCGTCATCTTTCAGGTGATGTACGCGGAACTGTTCGTCCAGGTTCCGGTTCCCGCGGCGCAGCTGCGGGGAGCCGGCGAGCTCATGTACTACGGCGGGGACATCGCTGAACTGCTCCTCGCCGTCGCGCTGCTGTTCACGTGGCGTCCTCGGCCGGTTCGTGACGAGACGGCACGCGCCGTCGATCCTGACGGACGTCAGCCCTTGCCGACCCGGTCGGTCCTCTCCGTGCGCGCGCCCTCGGCGCGAAGATTCAGCACCCGCCACAACTGATTTGGTAAAGTGCAAGTAATGCACCAATGGCACGCGCTCGACACCACCGCAACGCTGGATCGTCTGGGCACCTCGCCGACCGGGCTGAGCTCGGACGAAGCGGAGCGGCGGCTGACCGAGCACGGTCCGAACGAGCTGCCGCGTCCCCCGTCGGACCGCTGGTGGTGGCGGCTGCTACGGCAGTTCCACAACGTCCTGCTCTACGTGATGCTCGGCGCCGCGGTCATCACCGCGTTCCTGCAGCACTGGATCGACACGGCGGTGCTGCTCGCCGCCGTCGTGATCAATGCGCTCCTCGGATTTGTGCAGGAGGGGCGGGCCGAATCGGCGCTCGACTCGATCCGGGCGATGCTCGCACCCCGCGCCCGCGTGCACCGGGACGGACGGATCGTCGATCTCCCCGCGGCCGACCTGGTGCCCGGCGACGTCGTCCGGCTCGTCTCCGGAGACCGGGTGCCCGCCGACCTGCGGTTGATCCGCGTGCGCGAACTCCGAGTCGACGAGGCGGCCCTGACCGGGGAATCCGTCCCGGTGGACAAGACGTCCCGCCCGGTGCACGCGGACAGCGAACTCGGGGACCGCCGGTCGGCCGCCTACGCCGGAACCGTTGCCGTGTTCGGGCAGGGTGACGGCGTGGTCACCGCCACCGGTGTCCACACCGAACTCGGCCGCATCAATGCCCTCCTCGCCGGAATCCCGAAGACCACGACGCCGCTGCTGCGGCAGATCGGCCGGTTCGCCCGGTGGCTGGCCGTGGTCATCCTGGTCGTCGCTGCGGCGACGTTCGTACTCGGAATCGCGTGGCGCGGCGAATCCCCGGCGCAGATGTTCACCCTCGTCGTCGCGCTCGCCGCCTCGGCCATCCCCGAGGGGCTGCCGGCGATCATGACGGTCACCCTCTCGCTCGGGGTGCAGCGGATGGCCCGGCGCAACGCGGTGATCCGGCGACTACCGGCGGTCGAGACGCTCGGTTCGGTCACCGTGATCTGCTCCGACAAGACCGGCACGCTCACCCGCAACGAGATGACCGTGCAGAAGGTGTTGTGCGCGCACCACCGCATCGACGTCGGCGGGATCGGCTACGCCCCGGTCGGGGCGCTGACCGCCGGCGAAGGCACCGTCGCGGATCGGGCATCCGTCCCCCCGCTGGATCTGGCCGTGCGGGCCGGTGTGCTGTGCAACGACGCGCGCCTGCTCGACGTGGACGGGGCATGGCAGATCGAGGGCGACCCCACCGAGGCGGCGCTGCTCGTACTCGGACGCAAGGCGGGGCTGACTCAGCAGGACGCCGAGCACGCCTGGCCGCGTCTGGACGTCGTGCCCTTCGAATCCGAACACCGATTCATGGCCACCCTGCACCGCGCCGACGACGATGTGCACGAGCGGATCTTCCTCAAGGGCGCGCCGGAGAAGGTGCTCGCGGCGTGCACCCATCAGCTCGAGAAGGACGGCTCGCGGACCGTCGTCGACACGGCCTACTGGAGCACCCGCGCGACGGAGACCGCCACGCAGGGACTGCGCGTGCTGGCCCTGGCCTACCGGGACCGCGACGCCGTCGGTGCCACCCTCGACTTCGAGGACGCCGAGCACGACTTCACCCTGCTCGCGCTTGTCGGGATCATCGACCCGCCCCGCGAGGAAGCCGTCGTCGCGGTCCGCGAATGCCACCGGGCGGGCATCACGGTCAAGATGATCACCGGCGATCACGCCGACACGGCCGCTGAGATCGGCACCCAGATGGGACTGGGCATCGGCTCGCGGCCCGTCACCGGCGCCGAGATCGAAGCACTCGACGAACCTGCGCTGCGGCGCGTGGTCGCCGACACCGACGTGTTCGCCCGGGCCAGCCCCGAACACAAGTTGCGCCTGGTGCGGGCACTGCAGGAGAACGGCCACGTGGTGGCGATGACCGGCGACGGCGTCAACGACGCCCCGGCCCTCACCCGCGCCGACGTCGGTGTGGCGATGGGTGCCGGCGGCACCGAGGCCGCCAAGGAAGCCGCCGACATGGTGCTGGCGGACGACAACTTCGCGACGATCGCCGCGGCGGTGCGCGAGGGTCGCGGCGTCTACGACAACCTCAAGAAGTTCGTGCTGTTCATGCTGCCCACCAACGGCGGCGAAGCACTCGTGGTGATCGCCGCGATCCTGTTCCAGCTGACGCTGCCGCTCACCCCGGCCCAGGTGCTGTGGATCAACCTGGCCACGGTCAGCACCCTGGGCCTGGCACTCGCGTTCGAACCGACCGAGGCGTCCGTGATGCGCAGGCCGCCGCGTCCGCCCACCGAGTCGCTGTTGTCGGCGTTCTTCGTGTGGCGCGTGGCGATGGTGTCGGTGCTCATGATGGCCGGCGCGCTGGGGCTGTTCCTGTGGGAGCTGGAAGCGGGTACGACTGTGGAGGTGGCCCGCACGATCGCGGTCAACGCGATCGTCGTGGCCGAGATGTTCTACCTGATCAACAGCCGCCGCATCGAGGGCTCGGTCCTGAACCGGGAGGGGCTGTTCGGCAACCGCTACGTGCTGGGTGCGATCACCGCCTGCATCGGGCTGCAGCTGCTCTACACCTACACGTCGTTCTTCCAGACCGTGTTCGGCTCCGCGGGACTGACGCTCGTGGAGTGGGCGAAGGTGCTCGGCGTCGGGCTGACGGTCTTCTTCGTCGCCGAGGCGGAGAAGTGGGTGGTCCGCCGCATCCGTGCCCGACGTGCCGAGTCGTGAGCACGATGGACACGTCCCCTCTTCGGCACATCCTGGTCGCCACCGACCTGTCCGACGGCGCGGCCGACGCGGTGCGCCGCGCTGCACAACTCGCCCGCGAGCACCACGCGCAGCTCACCGCCGTGCAGGTCGTGCCGTCCCCGGCCGCACCGGAAACAACGCGGCGCGCGCAAACTCTCCTGACGGACCATCTGCGCCGCTGCGGCGGGGACATCGAGGGCGTGGTCCGGGCCGGTGAGGTCGCCTCCACCGTCGGCGCCCTCGCCCGGGAACGCGACACCGACCTGCTGGTCGTCGGCGCGCACGGAGCCCGCCGGCTCGCCGGAGCGTTGCCGGGCAGCACCGCCGAACGTCTCGTCGGCACCAGCACCGCGCCCGTACTGGTGGTCAAGAATCCACCGGCCGGCCCCTACCGGACCGTCCTCCTGGCCGTCGACACCTCTCGTGCCGCCACCTCGGCCGCCCACACCGCCGCAGCCTGGACCCCCGAGGCCGACCACGTTCTCGTACACGTGTCCGTCGTGATGGGCGAACAACTCATGCGACTGCACGGCGCCGACGACGCCGCGCTGGCGCAGCTGCGGCACGTCAGCACCGAACAGATCCGCCTCCACCTCGACGAACTCGCCGCGACCCTGATCCCCGAGCCCGCCGACACCCGCATCGAATCCGGCCATGCGCCCTCGATGATTCCGGAGATCGGAGCCGAGCATCGCGCCGAGCTGATCGTCGTCGGAACCGGGGAGCGTTCCGCCCTCGAATACGCAGTGCTCGGCAGCGTCGCCCAGCACGTGCTGCGACACGCCACCACGGACGTCCTGGTGGTGCCGGACACCGGTGCTCGCGCCAGGTGATCGGGCCCCGTCCGTAGCGTTGGCGCCCAATGTTCCGGCAAGCGTGCACTTCTCGTGCCACCGCCCGGCGTGTCGTCACGAGAAGTGCACGCTCGGGCGCGGGGGGCGCGCCCAGCCTCACACAGACGCGAGCACCTCGTCGAACAGTGCGGCGTAGCGTTCCTGTGCGGCGCGGCGCCGGGTGGGCACGTGCTCGGTGGGGATCCGGTCGGCAGGGGCTTCGTAGCCACGCAGGATCAGCTTGGCGACGGTGTCGCGGTGCACCTCGTCCGGGCCGTCGTAGAGCCGCGCGGCGCGCGCCGCGCGGTACATGAAGTCGAGCGGCAGATCGGAGCTGTAGCCGAGGGAGCCGTGGGTCTGCACGGCGCGGTCGATGATGTCGTGCAGGATCTTCGCGCCGAAGTACTTGATCATGGCGATCTCCTTGCGGGCCGCCTTGGTGCCCTGGGTGTCGATCACCCAGGCGGCCTGCAGCGTCATCAGCCGCAGTGCCTGCATCTCGGCGGCGGAGTCGGCGATCCAGTTGCGCACGGTCTGCTTCTCGCCGAGGACGCTGCCGTGCGCGAAGCGGTAGGTGGCGCGTTCGCACATCATGTCGAAGGCGCGGTTGGCCTGGCCGATCCACCGCATGCAGTGGTGAATGCGGCCGGGGCCGAGCCGCTTCTGGGCGATGAGGAAGCCGTCGCCGGGATTGCCGAGCAGCGCGTCGGCACCGACCCGCACGTCGCGCAGGGTCACCTCGCAGTGCGAGCCGTAGGTGTTCTCGCGCGGCGACGGGTTCTCCATCGAGGCGATGTCGCGCACCACGTCCAGGCCGGGGGTGTCGATGGGGACGATGAACTGTGAGGCGCGGCGGTGTCGCTCGGCGTCGGGATCGGTGACTGCGACGACGATGACGAAGTCGGCGGTCGAGGCGTTGCTGATGAACCACTTGTCGCCGCTCAGCACCCAGTCGTCGCCGTCGCGGACGGCGGTGGTCTGCAGGTTGGTCGGGTCGGCGCCGGCGTTGTTCGGTTCGGTCAGGGCGAAGGCCGAGTACTTCTCACCGGCGAGCAGCGGGTCGAGCCAGCGGCGCTTCTGGTCGTCGGTGCCGACCGCGGCGAGGATCTCCGCATTGCCGGAATCCGGTGCCTGGCAGCCGAACACGATCGGACCGAGGGGTGACGAACCGAGGATCTCGTGCATCAGACCGAGCTTGACCTGGCCGTAGCCCTGTCCGCCGAGTTCGGGGTCGAGGTGCGCGGCCCACAGCTGCTGCGCCTTGACCTTCTGCTGCAGCGGCGCAATCGCGGTGAGCAGTTGCGGCCAGGTCAGCTCGAGGGTTTCGAGCGGACGGATCTCCTCGCGCACGAAGGCGGTCATCCAGTCCAGCTTCTGCTGGAATTCGGGTTCGGTGGAGAAATCCCATGCCATGTGTGTCTACCTCCGGGGTCGGCGGGTCAGTCGAGGAAGCGCAGGGTGCGCTCGAACAGGTGGAGGGCGTACCGGTGCAGCCGGTCGCCGACCGGGCGGGGGGCCTGCCCGGAACAGGCGCGGGCGTAGGTGCCTTCGAGGATGATGCCGAGTTTGAACGCGGCCAGCGCGGTGTACCAGTCGAGGGCGGCGAGATCGCGGTCGGTGTTCTCGGCGTACCGCCGCACCAGTTCCGCACGGGTGGGCAGTCCACCGGCGTCGGCGAGGCGGCTTTCGAGCAGGTCGGGCTCGCCGTCGGTCTCGGGCCAGATCGCGAGCATCCAGCCGAGGTCGAGCAGCGGATCGCCGACGGTGGCCATCTCCCAGTCGACGATCGCATTCACCGTGGGGGCGATCCGATCGAACATGACGTTGGAGACGTGGTAGTCGCCGTGCAGGATGCCGGGTGTCCACTGCCGGGGCCGGTTGTCGTCGAGCCACGACGCGAGGCGGTCGACGCCGGGCAGCAGCACCGTGGGATATCCGGACAGCAGCGTGTAGGACTCGAGTTCGCTGGTCCAGCGGCCCACCTGCCGTTCGAGGAACCCCTCCGGGCGTCCGAATCCCGTCAGACCGATCGCGGCAGGGTCGACCCGGCCGAGTTCGGTGAGCGCGTCGACCATTGCCAGGCCCATGCGACGGCGGGTGTCCCGATCGGCGGCGTGGGCGGGGGACAGGCTCTCCGCTGCGTTGTAGCCGTCCACAGCGTGCATCAGATAGAAGACGGCGCCGAGGACGTCGGTATCCTCGCACCCGGCGATGAAGCTCGGGTGCGGCACCGCGGTCCCGGCCAGGGCACGCAGCAGGGTCATCTCCCGCAGCATCATCCGGTTCGAGTGCGGGCGAAGGTGTTTCGGTCCGCGGCGGAGAACGTAGCGGGTTCCCGCCCGCTCGAACGCGAGCATGATGTTCTGCGTTCCGCCGCCGATCGGGGAGACCTCGGTGAGGTCGCCGGCACCGAGGCCGCTTGCGTCCATCCAGTCGCGCAGCGCGGGGAGATCGATCCCCGTCAGTTCGCTGTCTGTCGTATCGGTCGGCATACCACGACGGTATCGGCCGGGTCCGGTGGGGGCAGTGCGGCTTTCGTCGCTCGTTGTGGGTTTCCACAACCGCCGTGGGAGTAGGGTCCGCGCTGGTCAGCGGCCGGAGAAGTCGAGGATCTGGAAGGCGAGCCGCGCCGAGAGCATGACGTCGAGACTGGCCGGATCGAGCCGGGTCAGTTCCTTGATCTTGCCCATCCGGTAGCGCACCGTGTTCTCGTGCACGTCCAGCGTCTGTGCGGCGCCCTGGACCCGCCCCTCGGCGGTGACGAACGCGCGCCACGTGTCGAGCAGGACGCCGTCGTCGGCCGTCTGCACGGCGTGCAGGTACTCGTGCGCGAAGTGCACCGCCTCCTTGACCCGGCCGGAGCTGACGACCAGCCGGAACAGTCCGAGCTCGGTGACGTCGAGGACCCCGGCGGACCATTCGAACGACCGCGCGATCTCGGCGACCTCCCGCATCTCCCGGGCGGCCTGCGAGAAGTCGGTGACCTCCCGGCACACACCGGAGATGACGGTGGCGCCGGTCGCCAGCTGCGGCTGCAGCGACGCGCGGATCCGCGACACCGCGTCGCGCACCCGCTGCAGTTCCTCCGCGCAGCCACCGTCGGGCAGCGGCACGAGGACGATCACGCTGCCGGGCAGTTTCACCGCCGCCGGCTCGTCGATCCCGAGCACCTCCTGGAAGCGGCGGGTGACCAGACGCTGCGCGGCGGAGGCGGACATCCGCTGGTTCGCCGCGAGGGTGAACCGGACCAGCACGTGCGGATACGTGAGGTCGATACCGAACTGCGGGCCGCGCCGCACCAGGTGTTCCTTGTCGCGGGTGTTGCGCAGCAGATCCGACAGGTAGTCGTCGCGGGCCTGGCCCTGGGTCTCGATCTGCCGGCGTTCGGAGAGGATCTGCAGGGACAGCACCGTCGCGCCGTGTTCGGCGATGTTCGCGTCGACCTGCTCGAGCGAACGGCCGACCTCGACGATGCCCAGGTAGCCGTTGGGTTTGCCCTCGATCATCAGCCGGCACAGCAGATGCCGGCGGCCGAGGCCGACGGACAACGTGGGCGGCACCACGGCCGACGGCCGGTCCGGGCTCAGGCCGGCGAGTTCGGCCTCGACCGAGGGCATGCGCCGGATCTGCTCCGAGATCACCGGGGCGCGGTCCAATCCGAGGGTGACCGGCGCCGCCCAGGCGAGTACCCGGAAGTCCTCGTCGTAGAGGACGACGGGCTTGGTCGACAGGTCGCTGAGCAGCCGCACCACGCGCTGGATGTCGGCGCCCTCGAGCACGGCGTTGGTGAGCTTGCGGTGCACGTCCGCGAGGTAGGCGAGCGTGTTGCGGCTGCGGGTGATCTCCGAGGCCTGTGCCCGCAGCCGCGAGTTGAGCATCGCCTGGGTGAGGAACAACGCGCTGAGCTGGGCGAACATCTCGGCGATCTCGATGTCCTCGGCGGTGTAACGGCGGGGAAGATCCTTGTTGTCGACGAAGAGCAGGCCGATGACCTCTCCGTCGAACACCAACGGCACCCCGAGCATGGCGCGGACCCGCCAGTGCTCCATGGTCCGGCGATGGGGGCGCGGGTCGTTGGGGACGTCCTCGATGAGCACCGACCGGGCGGTCTCGATGATCTCCCGGCTGAAGTGGTCGCCGGCGATCCCGGATTCCTGGCGCTTGACGGCTTCGGTGATGTCACCCTCGTCGGCGCAGTGTCCCGCGGCGCCGCGGAACCGGCCGTCGGGGCGTCTGAGGTAGAGCGAACTGCGGGACACCCCGAGCACGGTGCACAGTTTCACGCACACCGAGCGCAGCAGCTGTTCGAGGTCGGCGTCGCCGATGGCTTCCCCGGTGATCTCGGCGAACGCGGTGATGACGTCGCGTTCGCGGGGCCGGGTCGCGGGGTGGGCCACCAGGGTGGGCGCGTGGGCGGCGGTCGGGACCGTCGCACGGGCGGGGCCGTGCTCAGGCGTCGTCGGCTCGACGTTCCCGCTCGGCAGCGCCATGCGTCTACCTCATCTCCCGGCGCCCGAGGGTGCGGCGCCGCCACGTGTCGATGTTGTTCATTATCACAATCTACGGGAAATCAGGTCGCGATCACAGTCGCCAGTGCGCCGTCGAGCTCGTGGCCCATCCGGTCCCGCTTGGCCCGCAGGTAGCGCACGTTGTGTGCGGTGACGACGGTCGGCAACGCCACCCGGCCGACGATCTCGATCGAATAGCCCTCCAGCCCACCGAGTTTGCCGGGATTGTTGGTGATCAGCCGCATCCGCCGCACGCCCAGGTCGGCGAGAATCCGGGCGCCCACCCCGTAGCTGCGCGAGTCGTCGGGCAGACCGAGCGCCCGGTTCGCATCGACGGTGTCGAGGCCCTGCTCCTGCAGCGAGTACGCGCGGATCTTGTGGGCCAGCCCGATGCCCCGGCCCTCGTGGCCGCGCAGGTACACGAGCACCCCGCACCCTTCCCGGGCGATCTCGGCGAGCGCACGCTCGAGCTGCGCCCCGCAGTCGCATCGCAGCGAACCGAGGATGTCGCCGGTCAGGCACTCGCTGTGCACCCGCACCAGCACCCCGTCGGAGGTGCGTCCGGCGGCGGCGACGTCACCCATGACCAGTGCGAGATGCTCGGTGCCGTCGAGCACCGACCGGAACGCCACGGCCCGGAACTCCCCGAACTCGGTGGGCATCGTCGCCTCGGCGACGAGCTCGACGAACGGCTCCGTCGCAGCCCGGTATCGCACCAGGTCTGCGATCCGCAGCAGGGGCAGGCCGTGCTCCCGGGCGAACGCGACGAGATCGGCGCCGCGGCGCATCGAGCCGTCCTCGGCGACGATCTCCCCGATCACCCCCACGTCCCCGGCCGCGGCGAGACGCAGCAGATCCACGGTCGCCTCGGTGTGCCCGGCGCGGGCGAGCACCCCGCCCTCGCGGGCGCGCAGCGGGAAGACGTGGCCCGGCCGGCGCAGATCCGCAGGTTCGGTCGTGTCGTCGGCGAGTGCCCGCACGGTCGCGGCCCGGTCCTGCGCGCTGACCCCGGTCCCGGTGGAGACGTGGTCGACGGTGACGGTGAACGCCGTGCCGTGCGCGTCGGTGTTGCGTTCGACCATCAGTGGCAGGTCGAGGGTGTCGGCGCGGTGCGCGGTCATCGGCGCGCAGACGATGCCGGTGGTGTGCCGGACGATGAACGCCATCTGCTCGGCGGTCATCGTGGCGGCGGCCGCGACGAGGTCGCCTTCGTTCTCCCGGTCGTCGTCGTCCACGACGACGACCATGCCGCCGGCGGCGAGGGTCTCGACCGCGAGTTCGACGTCCTGAGCGGGGCTGGTCCGTGGCATGGCGACTACTCCTGTTCTGCGCTGTGGGTGCCGAAGGTGCGCCGGTGGTACGTCAGCGGCGGATGGTCGACGCGGGCGGCGGCTTCGACGTGCCCGAGGACGACGACGTGGTCGCCGCCGTCGACGAGGTCGGCGACCCGGCACGCCAACCACCCCGGCGCCGCGTCGACCCGCGGCACCCCGGCCGACAGCGACCAGTCGACCTCGTCGAACTTGTCGGTGCCCTTGCGGGCGAACGTCAGGGCGAGGGCGTCCTGGCCGTGGCCGAGGACGTTCACCCCGAAACGTCCTCCGGACCGCACGACCGTGAGCAGGTCGGACCCGCGGTCGAGGGCCACCAGGACCATCGGAGGATCGAGCGACAGCGAGGCGAAGGCGCTGACGGTGGTGCCGTGCGGGCGGGCACCGTCGAGTGCGGTCACCACCGTCACCGGGGTGCACACACTGGCCATCACGTCCCGGAACTCGGCGGTGAACTCTTGGGCGGCAATTGGATTCATCTCGTCCTCCGACGGGGTCGGCCGGAGCGGTGCCCGACGGGACCGGGCACCGCCCCGAACGGCTCAGGCGTTCGCCGGAACCGGCGCCTTCATCTTGTGGAGCTCGGGGACGACCTTCTCGCCGTAGAGCTTCAGGGCCTTCTCCGCCTGCTCGATCGGCAGGCCGCCGAACGCGAACGCCGCATTGGCGAAGAAGTCGCCGATCATCTCGTGCCGGGCGGCGTACTTCTCGACGATCTGCTCGGGCGTGCCGTACACGTTGGCCTCGACGTACGCGTCGGCCGCGGCTTCCATTCCGGCCTCGCGGATCATGTCGGCGCCGACCTGGTAGGTCTCGTAGCCCTTCGTCTCGCGCCAGTGCTCGCCGGCGAAGTCGTAGTGCTTGATCACCGACAGGAAATACCGCGCGACGTGCTCGTAAGCGAGGCGACGGGCCTCCTCCGCGTCCTCGTGGCAGATCACGAAGTCCTGGATAACCGGCGGCAGCGGCTCGGTGTTCCAGCGCTCGCGGTACAGGTCGCGCCACCGATTGATCGCCTCGGCGTGCTTACCGAACTCGAACTGCATGAACGTCATCATGCGGACGCCGAGATCGGCGATGACCGGAACCGAGTCGGGCGACATCGCGGCGCCGAACAGGCGGTCGCGTCCCCACTCGTAGGCCGGGTTCGGGGCCGGACGGATCTCGACGCGCTGCTGCGGGTAGAACTCGCCGTCGGGCTGGTCCACCACACCGGTGCGCAGCCCCTCGATCGCGAGGTTGGCGGCTTCGATGAACCGTCCACGCGCTTCGTCCATCGGGATGCCGAACGCGTCGTACTCCATCTTGGCCAGTCCGCGGCCCATGCCGAACAGGGCGCGACCCTCGGACATCATGTCGAGCATCGTCATCTTCTCGACGACGCGGACGGGATTGTTCCACGGCAGGATCACCGCGCCGGTGCCCAGCTTGACGGTCGACGTGCGGGCCGCGAGGTACGACATGATCTGCATGTTGTCCGGGCACATCGAGTAGTCGTCGAAGTGGTGTTCGGCGGACCAGACGGCATCGAAGCCGTACTTCTCCGCGGCGACGCCCATCTCGAGTTCGCGGACGAACACTTCCTGGTCGCTGACGTTTTCGTGGTAGTTCTGGAACACGAGCAGCATGCCGACGTCCATGGACGTAACTCCTTGCGTGAGGGGGGATGGAGGGAGACGGGAAGCGGATCAGGGTGCGAGGAACACGGCCCGGGTGTGTTCGGTGTCGAGGTACTCCTTGACCGACTGGATCAGGCCGTCCCGGATCTCGAAGACGAAGTGGTAGAGGTTGTTGTAGACGCGGCCGTTGGCCATCTCCGAGTACGACTCGGTTTCGACGGCGACCCGGTCGCCCTCGGCAGTCCATGCCCGCGGGGTCAGGGCGATCGCCCCGGTCCTGGTGGTCGCGGACAGGCCCGAGAGCATCTCGCGGAACTCCTCCTTGGTCTTGGTCCCGGAGATTCCGTCGATGGTGCCGGCCACCCACCACGTGGCGGTGGGGGCGAGGTAGCCGAGGATCGCCTCGACGTCGCCGGAGGTGAACACCTCCATGAACTCGGCGACGAGCTTCTTGTTGGCCGCTTCGAGGCTTCCGGCGGTCGCGACGTTGTCCATCTGAGCTCCTTCGAGTGAGGACTTGGACGAATCAGGGAGCGGGGGAAGAACTTCCCAACTGCTGCCTCCGACGGTATCCGGAAGACTGTGGTATGGGTCACGCCGGTTTTCCGGTCGTTGTAGGCCGCTACAACGACCGGACGGTCACGCCCGCGAGCTGAACGAGGACATCAGCCCACCGTCGGTGGCCACCACCGAGCCGGTCATGTACGGCGCGTCCGCGACACCCACGACGACCTGCGCAATCTCCTCGGGGCGGCCCGGTCGGCCCATCGGGATCGCCGCGACGACCCGCTCCCGGGCCCGGCCCGTCAACGCCGAGGTCATGTCGGTGTCCACGAAACCGGGGATGACGAGATTGACGCGGATGTCCCGCGGTGCCAGCTCGACGGCGAGCACCTGGGTCAGCCCACTCAGCCCGGCCTTCGCCGCACCGTAGGCGACGTCGCCCGGGAATCCCCGGAAACCCACCACCGCACCGACATTGACGATCGCCGCCCCTGCGGACAGCCGCGGGACGACGGTCCGGGCCACCTCGAACGCGCCGGTGAGGTTGGTGGCCAGCACCTCGTCCCAGTGGGCGCGGGGCAGATCGTCGATCCGGCCGCCGCGGTGCACACCCGCGGCGTTGACCACGACGTCGAGCGCCCCGAACCGGTCGAACACCGCGTCCACCCCGAGCCCGACCGACGCCGCATCGCTGATGTCGGTGTTGATCTCCACTACCCGGTCGGGGTGCGTCCACGGCGCCGTCGCCGGCTTCCGGGCGAACACCGCCACGTTGTCGCCGCGGGCGGCCGCGGCCTCCGCCACGGCCCGCCCGATGCCCCGGGAACCGCCGGTGACCAGCCACGTCCTGACGCCGCTCATCGGTTCAGGAATCCTGTCAACGCGGCGAGGTAGCGGTCGCGCTCCTCGAGGAACGGGGCATGCCCGCTCGACGGGAACTCCACGACCTCGGCGCGGTCGTTGAGCGCCGGCACCGCCTCGGCGCCGGAGAACGGCACGAACGCATCGAGCCGCCCGTGGAGCAGCAGGATCGGCACCTCCAGCGCCGCGATCTCCTTGCGCAGATCGATCGTCGCCAGATCGCGCAGCGAGTCGTCGCCCCGCGGCCCCATCGACATGAACATGTCCCAGATCGACTCGAGCACGGCCTCGCCGGGATCCTGGGCGCACACCGCCGCGGCGACCCCGCGGAACGTCTCGGCCCGGTTCGCGGCGGTGCCGGCGAGCACACCCTCGACGTCGGCGACCGTCCCCCCGTGCGGCCAGTCGTCGGTGGCGGTGTACCGCGGCGACGCCCCACCGGTGAGCACCAAGGCCGACGCCCGCTCCCCGAGCTGCGCGGCGGCCGCGGTCGCCACCGCCCCGCCGAGCGACCAGCCGTTGATCACCGGCCGGTCCAGGTCCAGGTGCTCGACCAGCGCCACCACGTCGGCGGCCAGCGCGGCGATCGACACGTCGTCGAAGTCCTTGTCGGACCGGCCGCAGCACCGCAGGTCGAGCGTCACGACCTCGTTGCCGTTGGCGCGCAGCGCCGGCAGTGTCGTGTCCCAGGCGCGGGCCGTGGCACCCCAGCCGTGGATCAGCACGATCGGCCGACCCTCCCCGCGGTGGTGTTCGAAGTAGATCCGGCGGTCGTTCTCGACGGGCAGATAACCCATGATGTCCTCCTGTGCGAGTGGGGAAGTGGGATCGAGCGGATGGGAAAGCAGAGGGGTGGCCGGGTCGGGCCGCAGGGCCCTCGGCACCACGGCCGGGCGATCCCGGAACCGGGGCATGACGTGTTCGGCGAACAGCTCGAGCGACCGCATCACCTTCTCGTGGGCCAGGCCGCCGAACCGCATCCAGCAGATCAGGTGCTGCAGGCCGGTCTCGTCGTGCAGCGACTCGAGCTGCCGGGTCAGGCCGTCGGGATCACCGACGTACACGACGCCGCCGTCGCGCAGCCCCTCGACGGTCATGCCGCCGGCCTCGTCGGCCGCGGCGACCAGCTCGGCGTAGCGTTCGTAGGTCGCCGGCACGTCCGGGCCCTGCGGCACCGCCGCGAGCGCCGCATCGAAATACCAGGTCAGGGCGTCCCGCGCGTTCTCGACCGCGACGTCCTCGGTGTCGGCGAGGTGGATCTGCCAGTTCATCGGGAAATCCAGGCTCAGCACGTCCCGGCCGAGGTCGCGCAGCCGTCGTTTGGCGTCGACGACGAACGCGTTCAGCTCCGGCATCGTCATCAACGTCGGCGTGACCAGCATGTTGTAGCCCTGGTCGGCCGCCAGATCCAGGGTCTCCGGGCTGATCGAGGCAATGTAGATCGGCGGGGTCGGCCGCTGCACCGGGGTCGGGCGGCAGTCGACGTTGTCGAGGTCGAAGTGCTTGCCGTGGTAGGAGAACGGCTCGCCGGGCTTCTTGCTCCACAGGCCCCGCACGATCTCGAGCGCCTCGACGAACACCTCGCGACTCTCGCCCTGTAGATCGGCGACGCCCATGTTGTGGAACTCGTCCGGCTGGTAGCCGCGCCCCACCCCGAAATCGAGGCGGCCACCGGAGATGACGTCGACCATCGCGTAGTCCTCCGCGATGCGCACCGGCCAGTCGAACGTCAGGTTGCTCACCGCGATGCCGATCCGCATCCGTTCGGTGCGGGCGGCGATCGCCGCCGCCGCCACCTGCGGCGACGGCATCGACCCGTAGTCGCTGCCGTGATGCTCGGCCAGCCACACCTCGTCGAAGCCGAGCTGCTCGGCGTAGGCGATCTGTTCGAGCATCTCGCGGTAGGCCCGGGAGAAGTCCCGGTCCGGGCACTCGAGGACGTAGAAGATGCCGAACTTCACGGTGTGCCTCCTTGCGACGACGCCTCTGGCGGGGCCGCCCGCGCCGCACCGGTGGACCCGACGCTAGAGCGGTGCCCGGTTCAGGCGGGGAATCTGGCTCCGCCGCCGTTGTGGGAGTCCACAAACACCCGGGCGTCGACGGTGCTGCGCAGGCGTTTCTTGTCGACCTTGCCGACACTGGTGCGCGGCAACGACTCGACGACCACCACCTGCTCGGGCACCCACCAGCGGGGTGCGAGGTCGGCGAGCGCGGTACGCACCGCCTCCGGGTCGAGAACCTGCCCTTCCTCGGCGACGACGAACGCCAGGGGCCGCTCCTGCCACTTCTCGTGCGGCACGGCCACGACCGCGGCGTCGTGCGGGACCTGCACCAATGCCTGTTCGAGCGCGACCGAGCTGATCCACTCGCCGCCGCTCTTGATCAGGTCCTTCGCCCGGTCGACGATGGTGAGGTAACCCTCCTCGTCGATGGTGGCGATGTCGCCGGTGCGCAACCAGCCGTCGACGAACGCCTCCGGGTGCTCGTCGCGGAAGTATCGTTCGGCCACCCACGGGCCCCGCATGAGCAGCTCACCCCGATCGACACCGTTGTGGGGAACTACAGCGCCGTCGTCGTCGACGAGCTTCCACCGCAACCCGGGCAGCAACCGCCCCTGCCGGCGGATGTACTCGTAGCGCCTGCCCGGATCGTCGTCGGCGGCGCGGGGAGGCCGGGCGAACGTGCCCATCGGCGACATCTCCGTCATGCCCCAGCCCTGATAGGCCGGCACCCCGAGGTCCTCCTCGATGCTGCGGATCAGTTCCGGGGTCGGGGTCGAGCCGCCGAGCACCAGTGCGCGCAGACTCGTCAGGTCCGTTCCCGTCGCCAGGGCGTGGCGCACCAGCTCGACGGCGACCGTCGGCACCATCCCGACGTAGGTGACGCGTTCGGCCTCGAGGATCCGGGCGATGTCCGGCACCGCGGGGTGCGGTCCCGGCAGCACCTGGTTCGCGCCGGTCATCAACGCCGCGAACGGAATTCCCCATGCATTGGCATGGAACATCGGCACGACGTGGCAGACGGTGTCGCGCTCGCAGATCGCGTGCCCGTCGGCCAGGCACGCGGTGAACGTGTGCAGGTACAGGCCGCGGTGCGAATACCCCACCCCCTTGGGGAAACCGGTGGTGCCGGACGTGTAGCACAGTGCCGCGAGGTCGTTCTCGTCGCGGGGAACCGGCTCGGTCAAGGGTGCGGCGGCGTCGGTGAGTGCGTCCTGGGCGGGCAGGTCGATCCCGTCGCCGTCGGTGGTGACGACGAGCATGCCGGGCCGCCGGGCGCGGGCGGTGTCGAGCAGCGGCAGCAGCGCGGTGTCGACGAAGATCATCCGGTCGTCGGCGTGGTCGACGATGTAGGCGATCTCGTCGGCCTCGAGCCGCAGGTTGACGGTGTGCAACACCGCACCCGCCAGGGGCACCGCCAGGTACAGCTCGAGGTGCCGGCGATGGTTCCAGGCCAGTGTCGCCACCCGGTCGCCGGGCCGCACCCCGAGTTCGATCAGGGCCGCCGCCAACCGGAACACCCGGTCGGTGTAGTCGCGGTACGTGTACCGCGAGATCGCCCCGCCGTCCTGGTACTGCGTGATCGTCTTGGCCGAGAACAATTCCCGCGCGCGATACAGGAAGTCGGTGATCACCAGCGGGCTGCCCGGAGACGGGGTCATGCAGGCACCTCCTGCCGGGCGGCGGCCACCGCCGACCGGACCTCGGGCATCACCTTCGAGGTGAGCAGCTCGATCCGGGCCGAACCGCTGTCGACGGATTCGCCGGGCAGCTGCGCCCAGAAGTGCACGTCCTTGACCTGCGGCCGGGCCACGAGCAGGGTGGTGAGTTCCCGCACCGCGGTCGCCGCGTCCCACAGCTGGAACGCCCCCGCGTCGACGAGTGCCTGCGGCGAGTCGAACAACGGGGTGGACTCCGGCGGCCCGAACGCCCCCATCCGGATGTAGCCGTTGATCTGGTACAGCGCGTGCTCCCCGATCCGGGCCCATTCACGTTCCGGATCGTCGGCGATCACCGCCCACTGCCCGGCGTAGATGCGGCCGGCGTCGCGGGGGCGCCCGTGCCGCTCGAGTGCGTCGAGGTACGTCTCGTGGTGCGCGTTCTGGGTGCTGAGGAACCCGTCGGCGATGCGTGCCGCCCGGTCGATGGCCGGGTCGGCCATCGCGCCGACGAGCACCTGCGGGGTGCGTTCCGGCTGCGGCGTCACCGGCAGTGCCGGGAAGTCGAAGCGGCTGCCCCGGAACTCGACGCAGTCGCCGTCCCACGCCTGCCGGATCAGCGCGATGCCCTCCTCGAGCAGGCTCGGCCGGTGCCGCAGCGAGCGGCCGAACGCTTCGAACTCCGGCTGCCAGTACCCCTGCCCGACTCCCAGATCGAAGCGGCCCGCCGTCAGGAGCGACACGGTGGCCGCGTCCTCGGCGAGCCGGATCGGGTTGTGCAGCGGGGCGACGATCAGATTGGTGCCGATGCGCAGCTGCTCGGTGTGCGATCCGATCGCGGCGGCGAGCACGAACGGCGACGGGGTGTAGCCGTCCTCCATGAAGTGATGCTCGGTCAACCACACCGAGCCGATCCCACAGCGTTCGGCCCAGGCGATCTGTTCGAGGCTCTGCCGGTAGAAGTCGGTGAAGCTGCGCGGCCATCGCGTGGGGTTGCGGAAGTCGTACCACAGGCCGAAAGTGCAGTGCTCGTCGTTCACGGTGCGCGTCCTTCGAGTCGGATCGGGCTATGTCGCAGATCACACCCTGGTGGCATGAGGCCCGACGGTGAAGAGGGGGATGGGAGGGCGATTGTGGGTGAATCCAACCGTGCTGCCGGATCCACCCACGCTCGCGCGGCGGTCCGTCAGAAGTTGCCCTTGGCGGCCCACCCGCCGTCGACCGGGTAGATCTCGCCGGTCAGGAAGCTGCCCTCCCGCATCAGGTAGGCGACCATCGACGCGATCTCCTCCGGCCGGCCCAGACGCCGGACGATGTGGGCGTTGGCGTTCGCGGCGCGCATCTCGTCGGTGATGTCCGCCAGGATCGGGGTGTCGATCGTGCCGGGGCAGATCGCGTTGATGAGGACGTTCTTGTCGCCGTACTCGAACGCTGCCTGCTTGGTGAGGGAGACGACGCCGCCCTTCGCCGCCGAGTACGAGGCGAGGTTCGGCAGGCCGCGCAGCGCCGCCATCGACGCGATGTTGACGATCCGGCCGCCGCCGCGCTCGATCATGTTCGGGATCACCGCCTGCATCCCGAGCCACACACCCTTCAGGTCGGTGCCGATGACGTGATCCCACGCCTCCTCGGTGAGCCCGACGACGCTGTCCTCGCTGATCATGTTGACGACACCGGCCACGTTGGCGAGCAGGTCGACGCGGCCGTGCCGCTCGATCACCTCGCGGACCGTGTCGGCCCAGCTGCTCCGGACGCGCACGTCGAGGGCGTGCGCCTCGGCCTTGCCGCCGGCGGTGAGGACGGCGTCCACGGTCGCCCCGGCGTCCTGGATGTCCGCCGCGATCACCGTCGCGCCTTCGGCGGCCAGCCGCTGGGCGGTGGCTGCGCCGATTCCCTGCGCGGCGCCGGTGACGATCGCGATCTTCCCGTTCAGTGTCATCGTCGACTTCCTTCTGTTCGATGGAGGCCCGACGTCCTCGGTGTGATGCAGGACACGTCGGTGCCGCCGACAGTAGGGATCGGATGTCCCCGGCGACACACCGTTGCGGGGAGGTGTTTGGAGGCATGCACAACGGACGGGGTCCGGGGGCTGCGAGCGCGCACGCCACCGAACCGCACGGCGAGTGAGCACTTCTCGTGCCACTGCCCGGCGTGTCGTCACGAGATGTGCGCAGTCGGCGCTCGCGTCAGTCCGGGTGAGCCTCGTGCCACGCCTGCCACACCTCGGGGCGGAGCCGGCCGCGGTCCGGCACGGGTAGGCCCTGCGTGCGGGCCCATGCTCGCACCTCGGCTGTCGACGGTGTCGTGGGGGCGGGTGCGGCGATGCGGGCGATCGCCGGGCTCTCGGTCTCGGCCCAGACGTACGCGGCCGCGAGGTACCGGTAGGTCCACTGTTCCGCGAGGGCGCGGGTGTCGCAGAACACGATCGGCACGTTCGGCCAGCGCACCTGCAACTCGGCCAGACCGTCGGCGACGGTCGCGGGCCGCACCCGGTCGAGGGCGAAGATCGCCGAGTAGCGGTCCTCGACGACCACCGCGGCGCGCGGCAGCGCGGCCAGCTCGGCCAGTGCGTAGCGCAGCGTGCCGTTGGTCAGGCTGCCTACCAGGTCCGGCACCGACTTGCGCTCGACCGAGGCCACGAGTCGGTCGTCGTGGAAGACGCCGTAGTCGCCGCACGGCAGCGCCCGCTTGGTGAGGACGACCTGCTGGTCGGCGAACCGGTAGGCGTAGCGCTCGTGCGAGTCCACGACGATCGGCAGGTCGGCGACGCCTGCGGCGCGGGCGGTGGGGGTGCGCACATTGGGGCGGGCCTGTTTGCGGGTGCGCGGGGACTGCCAGAACACGACGTCGCGTCCGCGGGCGGTGGTGTACACGATCTGCGACCGGTTCTCCCGGCCGCGGTCGAGCACCAGGTCGATCGCCGCGCCGCGGCGTGCGCACGACCGGACGGCGACGCGTTCGACGACCTCGGGGTCGGCGGGCCATTCGTCGCTCGGCACGGGGTGGCAGTAGAGCGCCTTCGTGCGCGGCCAGGTGCCGGAGGTGCGGAACACCAGTCCGCCGTCGAGGGGCACGCGCAGCAGGTAGCCCAGCTTGGACGCCGGGTCGGGGTTCACCGCGATCACCATCTCCACAGGTGTCAGGTTCTCACTCCGGGCGAGCACGCGGAGATGTTGCCTGCCGCTTCGGCCACGCTCTTTGCTCCGAATTCGAGCTTCCGACTCGGCCGCGACTGCGCAGTTGTCGTCGCCCGCATCGGCGTGGCGCCACGACAACTGCGCAGTCGGCGAGCGATCAGTGGGTGGCGAGCGCGACCCGGCGGCGGTCGTCGGCCCGCACACCCCCGCCGGGGGGAAGATCGATCCGGACGTGATGGAGCGTTCCGGTGAACGCGAACCGGCCGAACTCGGCGGTCTCCTCCGCGACCGGGCTTTCCGGGACCACTGCCGCGTAGAGGGGGACCAGCGCCGTGACGTAGACGGCGAGGAACGAGCACGACTTCGTGCCGTCCTTCGGCCGGAGCACGACCGCCGAGCGCCTCGAGCAGATGAGGGAGCAGTACCCGCCGGTGCTTCCCGCACCGGCGCGTGATGGAGCGGGTGTCGATCCTCGGCGACGTTCCGCGCTGACCCCCGGCACTGCGAGGCCGGTGACCGCGATGCCGGTCACCGGCCTCGTCACATGTTCGGGCGCACGATGCAGCGGAAACCGATGTGGCACGTCGACGTCTCGACCGACTCGCCCTGCCGCGCCGCCGGGCGGTAGCGGAGGCAGTAGTTCGGCGCGCACAGGTGCGACCCACCCTTGATCACGCGCCGCGGGTACGGGCCGGACCCGTCGCCGGCACCCGTGCGGGGATTGCTCGGGATGCAGCAGGCATGCGCGGGGGCGGTGTCCCGTCCGTCGGCGCCGTGGTGCGCGGTGTAGTGGTCCGTCGTCCACTCCCACACGTTGCCGGCCATGTCGACCAGTCCGTACCCGTTGGGACGGTAGGACCCGACGGGCGAGGTCCCCACGAAGCCGTCCTCGCCGGTGTTCTCCCACGGGAAGCGGCCCTGCCAGGTGTTGGCGCGGTAACGGCCACGCGGAGCGAACTCGTCGCCCCACACGAACCGCGCCCGATCCAGGCCGCCGCGCGCGGCGAACTCCCATTCCGCCTCGGTCGGCAGCTCCTTACCGGCCCACTGCGCGTAGGCGAGCGCATCGAAGTACGACACGTGCGCGACCGGGTGACGGTCGCGTCCGGCCACGGTGCTGCCGGGCCCCTCCGGGTGCCGCCACTGCGCGCCCGGCGTCCACGCCCACCAGCGGCGGTAGTCGTCGAGCGGCACCGGCCCGGGCGGCGGCACGAACACCAGCGACCCGGGCACCAGCAGGTCGGGTTCGGCGTCGGGGTAGTCCTTCGGATCGGGTGCCGTCTCGGCGGTGGTGACGTGCCCGGTGTCCTTCACGAACCGCCGGAACTCGGCGACGGTCACCGGGTGCTCGTCCATGAAGAACCCGTCGACCCGGACCTGGTGCACGGGACGCTCCTCGGGATAGAACTCCTCCGACCCCATCCAGAACGTTCCGCCGGGGATCCAGGTCATGTTCTTCGGCGGGGCGGACGTCGCTGGGTGAGTGGCCATGTACTCCAGGTTCGCAGAGTTGCGAGCCGAGTGGGCGGGGTGTCCCGCCGGCAGGTACTTCGTGTGCCGGCGGGACTTGGTATGTCGCCGCTGGTTGTCAGACCGGCGCGGCCGCCGAACGTCCCTGCAGGGCCGACTCGACCAGATTGCTCGTGGGCAGCGTCGCGCCGGACTTCACGGCGGCGATCCACTCGGAGGTCGTGGTGACCGCGGCGAAGTTGGACTGCAACAACACCATCAGCGTGGCGTGCAGGGACTGAGCGGAGACCTGCCCCGCCTGATTGGCGAGATGGATCGCGCCGGTGGCGTCGGAGAGGATCTCGGTGGCGAATCCGAGCGCCTCGGCTTCCGCGGCGGTCGCGAGGTCGCAGTTGTTGGTCATGAAGCCGACGATGGTGACGGTGTCGACCTCGCGGGCACGCAGCCACTCGGCCACGTCGGTGCCTGCGAAGACGCTCGCGTACTGCTTGTCGACCCGCTTGCACGCCGGGTCGATGCGTCGCTCGATCTCCGGATGCAGCGACCACCCGGTCGAGCCCTCGACGAAGACGGGGGCGCCGTCGGGCATGCGGTGCTGGACGACGACGATCGGCACGTCGTGGGCCGCGGCGGCGTCGAGAGCGGCGGCGATGTTGGCGAGCGACTCCTCACGCGGCGGATGCTGGATCTCGAGCGGGCCGTCGAAGTATTCCTGCTGGACGTCGACGACGACGAGGGCGCGGCGGGGTGCGGTCACAGTGTTCTCCCGGGTGTTCGAGGGGGTTTCGCGCCCCGGCGGGGCGCCTCCCGTTCGATTGTTCCCGCGCGCTACCCTGACCGTGAGTGGCACTAATGCACACTTTCGATGAAGTCGGGCCAATTCGGGAGGATCGGATGCGCATCGCCGTCTACGCCTTCGACGGCATCACCATGTTCCACCTCGCCGCACCGCTGATGGTGTTCGGCGAGGTGAGCCGGCTCGATCTCGCTCCGGACTGGCAGACCCGATTGTGGAGCGACCGGGCCGGGTCGGTCCGCACCGCCGAGGGGTACCCGATCGGAGAGGTCGCCGGGCCGGAGGCGGTCGACTGGGCCGACATCGTGATCGTCCCGTCGTGGTCCCATCCCCCGGAGCCGGTCGGGGACACCTTGAAAGAGATTCTGTACCAGGCACATGCGCGGGGCGCCGTGATCGCCGGCTTGTGCCTGGGCGCCTTCGCCGTCGCCGAGGCCGGACTGCTCGACGGTCGCTCGGCGGTCACCCACTGGGAGGCGATGCCGCTGCTCGCCGAACGCTGCCCCGGTACGGAGGTGGACTCGTCGGTGCTCTACATCGACCACGACGACGTCCTGACCTCCGCGGGGACCGCCTCGGCGATCGACGCCTGCCTGCACCTGGTGCGCAAGCACCTCGGCTCGGCGATCGCCGCCCGCGTGGCCCGGCACCTGGTCGTGGCTCCGCACCGGGAAGGCGGACAGGCGCAGTACATCGAGCGTCCCCTCGCCCGGCCCGCCACCGACACCGCGATCGCCGAGGTGCTCGAGTGGGCGCTGACCCGGCTCGACGAACCGCTCGCGGTCGACCGTCTCGCCGACCACGCGAAGATGAGCCGGCGCAGCTTCGTCCGCCACTTCCGGCAGGCCACCGGCACCACACCGGCACGCTGGATCCTCGAACGTCGCCTGCAGGAGGCGCGTGTTCTGCTCGAGACGACCGACTGGAGCATCGACGCCGTCGCGTCCGCGTGTGGCTTCCCAAGTCCCGTCACCTTCCGGCAGAACTTCGGTGCCGCCTTCGCGGTCACCCCGACGGCCTATCGGAGGCAGTTCGCATCGACCCCGCCGGTGCGCACGAAGTCACGGCTGTGACACCGGAAACCGATCCGCCGTCACCGCGGTGAGCCGGCCGCCGTTCGTCACCCGCACGATACGGCGGCTCGGAACGGTGGTGGGGGAGCGGCGACCGGAGAATACTCGAAGGTGTGCGGCTCGGAGTCCTCGACATCGGCTCGAACTCGGCGCAACTGCAGATCGTGCAGGCGCTGCCGGGGGCCCCGCCGCTGCCGATCCACGCGGTCAAGACCTCCACGCTGCTGGGGGAGGCGATCGGCGACGACGGCTGCCTGGAGGAGGCCGGTATCGAACGCGTCTGCCAGGCCGTGAGCCGCACCCTCGCGGCGGCGCACCGATACGAGGTGGAACAGCTGTACCCGTTCGTCACCGCGGCGATTCGTGACGCGGCGAACCGGGATGCGGTCCTCGAACAGATCCACGCCGAATGCGGGATCCGTCCGCAGTACCTGTCCGGGTTGCAGGAGGCCCGGTTGACGTATGTGGCGGTGCACCGCTGGTACGGATGGTCCGCGGGCCGCATCCTCATGCTCGACATCGGCGGCGGATCGATGGAGATCGCGTTCGGGCGCGACGCCGAACCGGAGTTCGTCCTGTCGCTGCCGCTCGGCGCCGGGCTGCTCACCCGCACCTATCTCCATTCCGACCCGCCGCGCCGGCGCCAGGTCAGGGAGTTGCGTCACTTCGTGCGCGACACGCTGAGCGAGTCGGCGGAGCGGCTGCGCTGGGAAGGAGAGTTCGGACGGTTGGTGGGCACGTCCAAGACGTTCAAGCAGCTGGCCCGGCTGACCGGCGCGGCGCCTCAGCGACGAGGCCCGTTCGTGCGCCGCACCCTGCGCCGCAGCGACGTGCACCGCTGGGCGGGACGGCTGACGCAGCTGCCGACGAGCGAGCGGGCGCGGCTGCGCGGCATCTCGCCCGCACGGGCCCGGCAGATCCCGGCCGGTGCGATCGTCGCCGACGAGGCGATGCGCGCGCTCGACGTCGATCTGCTCGACGTGAGTCCGTGGGCGCTGCGCGAGGGCGTGATGCTGCAGCACCTGGCGACGGTGACCGCCCCGGACGCCGCGTTGCCGCTGCAACCGCTGGTGCCCTCCGAGCCGGAGAAGGCGCAGCTGGTGTCGTTGCCGACCGAAGCGTCGAGGCGAACGGGATTCGCGTGACGGGACACTACTCGCGGATCATCGCCCACGTGCGCGGCCCGTCGCCGGGCAGGTCCACGGTGCCGACGACGTCGAACCCGAGCCTGCGGTAGAACGCGACGTTCCGCTCCGACGACGTCTCGAGATACGCCGGTACCCCCGCCTCACGGGCTTCCCCGAGGCCGGGGCCGAGCACCGCGCCGCCCAGACCCGAGCCCTGCCGGTCCGGATCGACGGCGACGGTCGCGAGGAACCACGCCGGCTCGGTGGGCCGCAGCGGCGCCAGCGCCTCCTCCGCGGCCGCCGCCGCGCCGGCCCGATCGCCGGACAGTTCGGCGACGCGGCCGGCGATGCGTGCGAAAGCCTCTGGCATGCCGGTGGATTCGGGGGTGGTCCACACCGCGACGGCCGAGGCGTCGTCGGACACCCACACCCGCCCGCAGCGCAGACCGATCTCGGTCAGGTACAACCGCTGCAACTCCTCGACGCGGCGCAGGTGGTCGCGGGCATCGACGGTGTGGCGGGTGAAGGGATAGTCCGCGAAGGCGCGCGCCAGGGTGCGGGTCGCGCGGTCGACGTCGGCGGGCTCGGCGGGGCGGATCTCGGTCATCGCGCCGAGCGTAGAGGCACGCCTGCGGCGGCCGCGAGTTCTTTTCAGTTCCTCACAGTCGCGTGACGGGGTGCTTTCCGGTCTCCGGCCGCTCGGCATCGCGTCCATGCCGGAGCCGTGGGGACACGCCCTGCCCGGCCCCGACTGATCGCACCCGACTCCGCGGATCGCATCATGTGCACCAGTCATACTTCGGTCATGCTTGCAGTATGACCGTCAAGTTCACGATCAGTCTCCCGGACGAGGATGTCCACGTCCTCGACGAGTACATCCGGGATCATGGGCTCCGCGGCCGGTCGGCGGGCGTCCGAGCCGCTGTCCGCCTGCTCGCGGCAGCCGGACTCGAACGGGACTATGCCACGGCCTTTGCCGAGGTCGACACGGACGACGCGTGGGACGTCACCACGGCCGACACCGAATGATCCGCCGAGCGCAGATCCACTGGGTCGATCTGGACCCGGCGCAGGGTGGCGAAGCGGCCGAGCGTCGGCCGGCAGTGGTGGTAAGCAACGACCGCGCCAACGCGACCGCCGAGAACCTGGGCAGAGGAGTGGTCACCGTCGTTCCTCTGATCGCCAGCACCTCACACGTCTTTCCGTTCCAGGTACTCGTGGAACCCGACGAGTCGGGTCTGACCAGAGCGTCGAAAGCTCAGGCAGAACAGGTACGTTCGGTGTCCGTGCGCCGCCTGGACGCCGAACCTGTCGGAAAACTCGGGGTGAGAACACTCGCAGCGCTCGACGAAGCTCTACGGCTGCATCTCGATCTGCGCTGACGGCCACGATGTCTGGCCGGGCGATCGCGGGGAGTTGCGGTCGCATTGCCGGTCGAGGTCCGTCACCCTGGTTCTCATCGCCTGACCGGGGCGGTGGGGCGGATCTCGAACCGCTCGGGGATCCGCAGCCATGCGGTGCTCACCGTCGACCAGTCCCCGACGCCGGGCCACGGCCCGGACTGGCTGTGCCGGTAGCCGCCCGCCTCGTACCGGTCGTACGGCACTTCCGACAGCCGCGGATGGGCGCACAGCAGGCCGAGGGCCGACAGGTGCACCGCGTCCCACCGCTCGGCGATCGACGGCCAGTCCGGGACGTGCGCGCCGCGGTACTCGAGCGGATGCGCGGCGATCAGCTCGGCCCAGTCGTCGGCGGTGTCGATCCGGACGATCCGCGCGACGTCCGGGTCGAAGTGCACCGTGTAGCGGGCGGGGTCGGTCGCGCTGCGCAGGTTCTCGCCGCTGGCGCCCCACGTGTCGGATGTCCCGTCGTCGAGGGGTGTCGCGGTCCAGAACGCGCCGTCGGGCAGCGCACCGGGCCGCGCGCGGTTGCGCACCCGCGGCACGCTCAGCTCGGTGACGGCGCCCTGATGCACCTGCGGGCTGACCAGCGTGTCGCGGCTCGGCGCGCGCAGGGCTGCGCAGATCGCCTCGCTCATCTCACGGACGGCGGGGGAGGCGACAGCCAGATCCAGGATCTCGGTGGCGCCGTTGCCGTAGAGGTACTCGCGGATGATCAGCAGCGCATTTTCGACGAAATCCTCGAGCGAGTCGGCCTCGACGAACTCGGTGACGGACGGCTGTGGATCCGCGGTGCGGTAGGCGCGCAGATACCACTGGACGAGGATGCGGCCCGGCACGGTGTCGAGCAGGTTCGCCGCCACATCGGAACACATGATCGACATCGTGCCGTACCGGGCACGCTGTCGGCGCAAATCGATCGGACCCCGGACGCCGAGGCGGAGCGCCGTGGGTTTCGGCGCGTGTCACACCGTACGCGTCGGAGGGTCCCCGGCGGTCCTGGCGGAGACGCCGGGCTGCCGGTTCCTGGCAGCGACGCCCACGGTCCGGCGCGAACCGGACGAGGCCCTCGTCGTCGAATGGCCCGCCCGATGCGTCTTCGATACGGACGAACAAACCTGACAGAAGGTGTCAGGGTATCGGTGCGATCATCGTTCCGCCGATCGGCGCTGACCGTACAGACCGGCCAGCCCGGCGAGACGAGACGACGACACAGACGGGAACCTGCATGCAAGAAACTCCGGAAGAGCTCCAAGAACTCCAAGCCCTCCTCGATGTCTCGCTGTCCCGATCCACCCCGCATCTGCGTTCGATCATCAACTCCGAAAGCACTCTGGCCGCAGGGCAACTCACCCAGATCCTCAGCGGCATGTGCACCCTCGCTCTGTCCACTGTTACAGCAGGAGGAGAACCGCGCATCAGTGGCGCGGACGGGCACTTCCTGCACGGAAAGTGGCACTTCGGCACGGCGCGCAGCGCCGCCAAGGCCCGCCATCTCGCCGCCCGGCCCGCCGTCAGCGCCGCGCACATGCGCGGCGAGGACCTGGGAGTGTTCACACACGGCACGGTCGAAATCCTCAACCCCCAGGACGGCAAGCCGGCGGCGGATTGGCTGGACCTGCTCGCATACTTCAAGGACTACTATGGCGACGACCTCTTCGACTGGGACAACGACGTGGTCTACTACCGGCTTCATCCGCATTGGATGACCGTCTACGCCGCCGACATCACGAAGCTCACCGGGGCGTCCCGGTCCTGATTCGGACCGGCCCTCACCTGCCGTCGACAGAGCGGACGGTCTTCCTGCCGGGCCGGCAAGAGGCTACCGTTCGCGCATGCGTGCAGCCGTGGTCGTCGCCTGTCTGATCGCGGCGACCGCATGCGCGCCACCACCGCCACCCGAGGCGCCGGAGCCGCCGCCACCGGCGCGCGTCGCCGTCGACCACCGCGGCCTGACCCTGGACGGAAAACCGTGGTGGCCGGCCGGGCTCAACGCGTATCAGCTCGCCTCCGACTGGGACGTCAACAGCGGCTGCGGCGCGCAGGTGGACCTGGATGCGTACTTCTCGTCCCTGCCCTCGACGTCGCTGACCCGGTTCAACGCCTTCCAGGCGCTCGCCCTGAACCGGGTGACGGGGACGCTGGACTTCTCCGCGATCGACGCCGTATTCGCCGCGGCGGAACGAAACGGGCAGCTCGTGATGCCGGTGCTGTCCCCGCAGGACGGCGCGTGCGGCAACGAGCTGTACAAGGACCGGGCCTGGTACGAGCACGGCTGGACCACGCGTCGGGCTCCGTACGCGGTGAGCTTCGCGGACTGGGTGCGGCTGGCCGTGGACCGATGGCGGGTCTCACCCGCGCTCGCCGCGTGGGACCTGCTGGGCGAGCCCGAGCCGGGCGTGTGCGGCGACGAGGCGTGCAGCCTTCCGCGACGTTCGTGCCCGGCGGACTCGGCGCAGCTGCTGCGGTCGTGGACCGACGCGGTCGGCCGCATCGTGCGGGAGACAGATCCGCGGCACGCGATCACCCTCGGTCTGATCGGCGGGGACCAGTGCGGCAGCGCCGGGGACGGCTACGCGCAACTCGCGCAGTCGCCCTACCTCGACGTGCTGCAGTACCACGACTACGACGACGCGGCGTGGCTGCCGGTGCGCCTCGGCCAGGTGACCAAACCGATCCTGGTGGCCGAACTCGGCATCGAAGCCGGCAGTTGCCTGTCGCTCACCGAACGTGCCCGGCGGGTGGACGAGGTTCTGACCGGCTACCGCGAGGACGGTGCCGCCGGCGCGTTGCTGTGGGCGTTCGTGCCCGACCCGCGCGGCGACCAGTGCACCTACGACATCGGCCCCGGCGACCCGGTGCGTGACGTGCTGGCGCGGCACGGGAGCCGCTGACCTGGCCGTCGAGTCGTTTGTCGAGTCCGGGCGGTCAACCACTCGAGGTTTGAAGAGGCTGCTCCGGAGGCGAATACAGTTGATCAGCGCAATGCACTCGACAGCGAGCGTGCTTCGTTCCTGGCCGGTCGTCGTGGCGAACCCGCATTCCTCCTTCAGTGGTCCGGCTACTTCACGGAGGACGGAACTTGTCGTCTCTGGGGAGCAGGTCCTGCCGGTCTCCGTCCCGACCGTTCGGCCTCCACGAAGAACCGGAGAACCAGCGCCCCCGCGTGTGCGACACCGGGGTCGACCCGGATCCGCGCAGAGCCGGCCTCGATCCGACAGCGGCCCCGGCGTCCGGTGCGGGACGTGCTCCCGGCACGGATCCGCTGAAATGCGCCGTGTCGTCCCACGAGTGCACGGACGTGCGCCCGACCGTCGTCTAGCATCGAGCCACCGTGCGCCGGGTCGCTCGAACGGACGTGTCCGCCAGACGGATACGACCGAGACCCGGGACGGCGAGCCCGCGGCCGCGGTGCTCCGGCGAAGGGGAGGAACTGCGGTATGAGGCGATCCCGGGGGTTCTGGTCGGTGGCGACGTTCCTGGCGGTGTCGATGTCGGCGTGCTCCACCGAGTCGCCGCCGTCCGAACCGGCGGCGCCCGATTCCGCGCCGGCGCACCTCGCGTCGGCGCCGGTGGAGGCCGGCGGGGTCGAGCTCACCGCGGAACTACCGGAGGGGGCGGTCACGGTTGAAGGGGCGGCCGGGGTGGCGCCGGTCGGCACCGAGCTGGTCGTCGATGCGCTCGACCCCGTCGACACCGGCGACGACGCGGCACTGCGCTTGAGTCGGCCGGCCGCGTCGATCACCCTCGGAGACGGGCAGCAGCCCGAGTCGGCGCTGACCGTCCGATTCCGGATTCCGGACGGTGACGACACGTTCGACGGCCTGACCGACGATCAGCAGCCCGTCGTGGTCGCACGGAGTGATCGCAACCCGGACGTCTCCGAGCTGCTGCCCGCGACGTGGGACGAGGCCACCCGGACACTCTCCGCCGAGACGACGCACCTGTCGGAGTTCCGTGGCGGACTCGTCGACTTCTCCGAGATCCGGCAGACCGTCGAGGAGAACGTGGAGGGCTTCTTCGGCACGTCGATCGACGAACCGGCGTGCCACGGTCAGCCGGTGACGATCGGCGAGGTCACCTACGATGCGATCACCCCGGGTGAGAAGGTCGTCTACCCGTGCCTGGCCGAGGAGAACGGCAAGCTCGTGGTGTCGCTTCACTCGAACTCTTCCCTCGGCTGGATCGCCCGGTCGACGCCGTCGCCCACGGAGCGGGCGGAGACCACCGAACTGTCGGTGGGTGCAGCCGGTAACTCGATCGTCTACGGGTCGATCCTTGCGTCCGACGTCGGCGACGGCGCGTTGCTGCACCCGCTGGGCGTCACCGATCTGGTGTACGACACCGCCGACGTGCCACGCACGATCGACCTGCGCGTGCACGCCGCGATGTCGCTGGTCGACGCCGCCGCGCACGGCCTGTCGATGGTGTGGGGTGGGAACACACTGCTCGAGATGACCAACCCAGGTGACATCGTCGCCACCTTGGACTGCATGGGCGACCCGATCACGATGGAGGGCATCGTGTCGGCAAGCGACCGGGAGGCAGGGGACCTGAGCCGCAAGGCGATCGAGTGCACCACCACCGCCGGTGGGTGGGCCGTCAAATCGCCCAGCTTCTCGCCGGCCGGCACCGCGCGGGAGGCGTTGGGCAGCTTCGTCACCGGGATCGGTTCGCTGCCGAAGAGCGCCGGCTTGCTGGGGTCGATGGTGCAGGGGCTCGGCGGCGAATTCACCGGCCGCAACTCGGCGACGGTCGTCCTCCGCGCCCGCGGCGGCGATGCGGTGGACATGTCGGACGTGCCCGAGGAGGTGTACGCCATCGACCGTTTCGAACTCGACAACCAGATGACCGAACCGGTCCGCGCGGGCCGCAAGATCGGACCGTACCTGTATCAACTGTCGACCGGTGCGGACCCGGCCGTCGAGGTGTCGTACGGGTGGTCGGCCCGCACCGGTGACGATCGGTACAGCGGGGAGCACTGCCAGATCACGGTCACTCTCACCGGCCCGGACGGGGAGCGTCACGAGGACCACAAGTCCGCCCGCTGCTCCGACGGGTACGCGTCGTCGTTCGGTGGACTGACGAAGTTCCGGGTCACCACCCCGGGTCAGTACACGCTGCGGCTGCAGGATGCCGTCACCGGTCTGAGCGCGGAGTCGACGTTCAGTGTGGAGCGGTGAGACGGGCCGACGCACTCGACGCGACGGCTCGGGTCAGCTGGACGGTTCGCTCGCCGGGTGGGCCGGCAGGTGCGTCGCGGCCCAGCTGGCGAGCAGCTTGAGCCGGTCCTCGGAGTCGGTTGCGGGTTCGGCGGTGTAGATGGTCAGGTCCAGGACCCAGTCGTCGTCCGCGGCCAGATCGAGGGAGTGGTAGACGAGGTCGAGCGTTCCGACCACGGGATGGTTGAACTGCTTGTTCCCGGCGTGGTGGATGCGGACGTTGTGGGCGGCCCACCGGGTGCGGAATTCCTCACTGAGCGTGGACAGTTCGCCGACGAGCTGGCGTAGGTCCTTGTTGTGGGGATCGCGGCCGGCTTCGGCGCGCAGCAGCGCCACGGTGACGCTGGCGGCGCCGTCCCAGTCCGGGAAGTAGTCGCGGGCGCCCGGGTCGAGGAACTGGAACCGGGCGATGTTGGCGGGTCTGCGGTCGTCGGTGAACAGCGGCGAGTACAGGGCACGGCCGAGCGCGTTGGTGGCGAGGATGTCCATGCGTCCGTTGCGGACGAATGCGGCGGAGGCGGTCATCGAGTCGAGCATCCACTGCACCCGCGGCCGCACCTGGGCCTGTTTGCGGGCGCGGGGTGCGCGGTGGGTGGGCCGGGCGGCGCGGGCGAGGTCGAACAGGTAGGTGCGTTCGGCCTCGTCGAGCTGCAGTGCCCGGGCGACCGCCTCGAGGACGTCTTCGGAGACGCCGCCGATGTGACCCTTCTCCAGGCGGGTGTACCACTCGGTGCTCACCCCGGCCAGCACGGCCACCTCCTCGCGCCGCAGCCCGGGGACCCGGCGGCGCCCGCCGCCGGCGGGCAGCCCGACCTGCTGCGGGGTCAGCCGGGCCCGCCGGGTGGCGAGGAAGCTGCGGATGTCGGCGCGGTTGTCCACGCCGTCCACGGTACGTCCGGTGCGTCGCCGAGGGAGGTTGCGCTTGTACCCCCCATGAACGCGACCTCCCGCGCGGGCGGTGCGCGGGGTTTCATGGAAGTCGGCCCGGAGACATGCCGGACCTCGAGTTCGACCATCAAGGAGCACCGTCATGCGAGGAGCAGTTCTGCACGCCCCCGGCGACGTCCGCGTCGAGGAACGCGACCGTCCGTCCCTCGTCGAACCCACCGACGCGATCATCCGGCTGTCCGCGACCTGCGTGTGCGGCTCGGACCTGTGGCCCTACCGCGGGGTCGAGACCTACGACGGCCCGATCCCCATGGGCCACGAGTACGTCGGCGTCGTCGAGGAGATCGGCGAGGACGTCACCAGCATCGAGGTCGGCGACTTCGTCGTGGGGTCGTTCTTCGCGTCCGACAATACCTGCGAGATCTGCCGCGCCGGCTATCAGAGTTCGTGCGTCCACCGGGTGATCATGGGCATGCTCGGGTCCCAGGCCGAGTTCCTGCGGGTTCCGCTCGCGGACGGGACGCTGGTGGCCACACCGGGCATGCCCGACCCCGACCTGATCCCGTCGCTGCTGGCTGCCTCGGACGTCCTTGGCACCGGATGGTTCGGTGCGGTCGCCGCCGAAGCCGGACCGGGCAAGACCGTCGCGGTCGTCGGCGATGGCGCCGTCGGCCTGCTCGCGGTGCTCGCGGCGAAGCAGCTGGGTGCCGAGCGGATCATCGCGATGAGCCGCCACGAACCGCGCCAGCGGCTGGCCCGCGAGTTCGGTGCCACCGACATCGTCGTCGAGCGCGGCGACGCGGGCGTCGCCCGGGTCAAGGAGCTCACCGGCGGGCTGGGGGCGCACTCGGTGATCGAGGCCGTCGGCACCCAGGAGTCGATGATGCAGGCCATCCGGTCCACTCGGCCCGGCGGGCACGTCGGCTACGTCGGTGTCGCGCACGACGTGCAGCTGCCCGGCGACGAGCTGTTCTTCTCCCACGTGCACCTGCACGGCCGTCCGGCCCCGGTCCGGCAGTACCTGCCCGAACTCGTCGACCTGATCTGGAACCGAAAGATCGATCCGGGCAAGGTGTTCGACCTCGAGTTGCCACTCGGGAAGGCCGCCGAAGGCTACAAGGCCATGGACGAGCGAAGCGCCATCAAGGTCCTGCTCCGCCCCTGACCCCGACCGTCACCGACCGGCGGCCACCACCTCGAGTCTGCCGCACGGCCGACTCACGACTCATCAGGAGCCGTTCGCTCATGCCTGCCTCCCTGACCTCGGACCGCCACGACGACCACCGGGTCGCCGTGGGCAAGGTCGGCAGCGTTTCGGGCCCCGGAACCGGAGGTCGGGCGCTGGGCGTCGTGCTGAGCCTGCTCACCGTCTTCGGCCCGATCTCGATGGACCTGTACCTGCCGGTCCTGCCCGCGCTCACCGCCGACCTCGGGGCGAGCACGTCGGCCGCGCAGCTGACCGTCACCGCGTGCCTGCTCGGGCTCGCGCTCGGGCAGGTCGTCGCGGGTCCGCTCTCGGACCGGTTCGGCCGCCGTCGCCCGCTGCTGCTCGGCGTCGCTGCCTACATCGTGGCGTCCGCCTGGTGCGCGGTGAGCCCGACCATCGAGATGCTCGTCGCGGCGCGCCTGGTGCAGGGATTGACCGGCGCGGTCGGCATCGTCATCGCCCAGGCCGCCGGCCGGGATCTGTATTCCGGCGTCCGGCTGCTGCGCTACTACGGCCGGCTGACGATCCTCGGCGGCCTGGCCGCCATCGTCGGCCCGGTCATCGGTGGACAGCTGGCGACGGTCACCGACTGGCGGGGCACCTTCGTGTTCCTGGCCGTCGTGGGCGTGGCCATCCTCGTCGCGAGTGCCGTTGTGCTGCGTGAGACGCTGCCGTCCGGCAGCCGGCGAACCGGTGGCCTGGCCGACACCGGGCGAGTGTTCCGCCGGTTGCTGGCCGACCGGGTGTTCCTCGGCGCAGTCCTCGTCACGGGGTTCGTCAACGCCGCACTGTTCGCCTATCTCAGCGGCGCCACTTTCGTGCTCCAGGGCATCTACGGCCTGTCACCGCAGGGCTATTCGTACGCTTTCGGTCTGAACTCGTTGGGATTCATGGTCTTCGGCTTCCTCGCCGGACGCACCGCGGAGCGGTGGTCCGTCCGGGGCACCCTGGTCGCCGGTCTGATCATGGTGGTGGCCGGCGCCGGTGGGGTGTTGCTCACCGCCGCTGCGGATCTGCCCCTGGCCACGATGGTCGTCTCACTGCTCATGATGGTCAGTGGGGTGGCGGTCACGACACCGCCGTCGACTTCCCTTGCACTGGAAAACTATCCCGACGTCGCCGGTTCGGCCGCCTCACTGCTCGGGCTGGCCCGCTTCGCATTCGGCGGCCTCACCGCACCCCTCGTCGGCCTCGCCGGTCCGGGGACCGCGGTGCCGCTGGGCGTCGTCACCGTCACCGCGGCCCTGCTCGGGGTCGGCGGCTACGTCCTGCTCCGCCGACCGGCAGCCGACGTGCCGGAACGCGCTGCGTTCACCTGACCCTTCAGTCTGCCCGGCGTCACCGCGATCCTCAGCCCGGGACTACAACCCTGTGCCGTCCCGCGACACCTGAGCGCGTACCGAGACGCACTCGAACAACCCACCTATGGAGGCCCGGTGAACACGCGCAGCCGTCGCCGGGACGTTTTCATCTTCGGGCTGGTCATCGTCATTCTCGCGGTGACGACATACCTGGACCCGCCGTACGCGTAACCGCCGGCCTATCGAGCAGGTCGGTGATCGGCACCCGAGGGCGCGACGTGAGGCGTAGGAGAATTGGAAAGCTCGGCCGCGAAAGAGTCTCGGTTGGTGCACACCAGTGTCGACTCTTTGCCTGAGCGTCACCCCGACTGACGTCAGATCCACCGCTTGTACTGCTCCACCGGCATCAACTTCGGGAAGAACTCACGTCGCAGATCCTTGATCAACGATGCATAGTTCGAGTCTTCAGTCTTTGCGGCGATGTCCAAACAGTGGAACGCGGCATTCAACGGATCAGGCTTCACCGCTGTGGAAACAACGTGCATCCCCCGTAGAGCGGCAGATACCTCGGCATTCTCGACATCATTGCCGGTGACGGTCGTGTCGATAGCCGGATCGTCGTCGAATGCCTGCCGCAGTGCCTGGGACTCGTGTTCCCCGAAAGGGTGCGGTAATGGCTCGTCCCGATCCAAGGCGGCCAGTGCCGGGCGAATCCATTCGATCTCTGCGATGCCTGCAGTGGTATATGCCCGGCGTGCTGCCCAGGCCGCGATGCGACGCAGTTTCGGGGACCGAGCACGGGTGATCGCATCGGCCAGGGGGCGGTCGAGACCGGCGATGCCCATCGCGTAGTAGTTGGCGCGGAGCTTGTCCGATGGCGGCCGCCCACCCCATCGGATGGCTTCGTCCTTCGCCCACTGGGCCATCCGGTCGTATCCGTACTTGACATAGAGAGTGGCGTCGCCGGCCGGATCGGGATCCCACCAGTTGCGCTCGGGATGGGTGACGATGCTCTGGTCCCACGCGGCATCGCACTTGTGCAACCGCGCCATCTCTCGCGGTTGCGTCGTCTGCCAAACCTGAACCAGGTAGTCTTCCGTCGGTTCGGTGACGGATTGCCCGGTGTAGGAATCACGTCCGCGGCCGAAAACCCGGAATCGATGCGGACCTCGTTTGATCGGCAGTTTCCGGAAGTCCGGAGCTTTCATTCCGTCCAGGGTGAGCACGTGTGCCGAGGCGGTGAACTCGACTGTGGCTTCCTCAATGACGCCCCATCCTTCGATACCGACCGGGGCCTCGGGTTCGCTGTCGAGGACATCGACGGTCAACCGGACCGGTCCCGAGGCGATGCCGGTCATAACCGTAGCGAAATTCGGGCCAACTTCGATGACGCTGCCGGTTTCCTCCGGCAGGTACGTTTCTCCGGTGGGTGTGCCGAGCACGAATTGGTGGTGGTCCGCGATGACGATTCCGTGTTGGATCACGACGAGACCGTATCGCGGGTGGTGACGCCCACGATTCAGGCGAGGTGTACTCGTTGCACCGGATTTCGTGACGATGGATCGACCAGCCACATCCCACCTGCGACGATCCACATTCGTCCTTCGCCGTCGTACGACACCTCCGGGTACGGCGAGAAGACAGCCAGACGGCACTTCAATGCAAAGGTGACCGGGTCGAGCACCGACAGCAGGCAGTGCCAATCACTGAGGGGGTTCGGTTCGACACTCAGGTCACCCCCGGGATGCACGACCCATACCCACGGCCCGGCCGTTCCGCCCACAGATCCCCTGATCGGAACACTCTCGACCTCACCGGCTGTCAGATCCGGCCGGATCGGTACCTGTCGTCCTCGCGGGTCGACCAATCGTCGCGGATCGTTCCCGACGAAGAACGTGCCCGTCAGCCGGGTGAGCGGGGGGCCGAGTCGGGTGTGCCCGTCCGCATCGATGACGAACAGCCTCGAGAAGTCGCCGTCGGTATCGGTGTCCGTTCCGGGGTGCAGCACACCCATAAATCCGTCTCTGCCAGGGTCCACGGCGCCTATCCGGCCGTCGAGCGGCTCGAGCTCCTGATGCCGTCCACCGGGCCACTGCAGGCTCACCGAGGTGTGCTCGCCGGTGCGTCGCCATGACAGCAACACTCCGTTGTATGCGGCAGAGCCGATGATTGGTTGCTCGTCGATCCGGACGACGGATCCGTCGAGACTGCAGCGGAAGATTCCGTCCCGTCCGACCACCCAACATCCATCGTCGTCGGCATGTACCCAGCGGGGGCGGTGTGCAAGCCCGGCCAGAATCGCACCCGGAAAGCGGTATTCGCGCACAGTGCTCGGTTCTCGCAGTCGGATCACGGTGGGCAGTTCACGATCGACCACCCACACATCACGGTCATGGGCGGACACTGCGGCCGGGACGATGGTCGGCCGTACCGGTGGTGGCGGCACATCGTCGAGATCGAGGTCGACCAGCACCCCGCATTCGCGAACCGCGTCCTCCGCGGGTGACTCGGCTGCCGTCGGGTTGGTGTCGTCGCGGAACACTCCGGTCGCTGCCTCCACTTCCCGGAATGTCCGGGTGCCGGGGATCGGGATCCACCGTGGGTGACGTTTCGGTTCGGTGGGAGGCTGTTCGAACATCTGGTAACTGTCGGAGACCACTCGTGCTCGAAGGATCCGGCCCGTGGCGGAGCCGGTGGTGGCATAGCCGAGATCCCCGAACAACCGGCCGGTCAGTCGCTGCCTGCCGACCGTGGGGCGTCGGCTGTACCAGGTGGCCGTCCACCCGTCACCGCGTAGGAACAGTCGCCATTCCCACCACCGTTCCTCATCGAGAAATGCCGGCGAGGGAGCGGGTTGTCGTAGCGGGACACCGTCGTCGAGTGGTTCGACGTCGACCTCGACGGTGACGATGCTCGGATCTCCTGCGTCCGGTGGTGTCTCGGCGAACAGCAACCAGTACTGTCCGATCTCCCCGACTTCAGGTGGCGCGACCTCTCCATCGCAGATCGCCAGCTCTGTCACCAGCACCGACAGCGTCCGGTGCGGACGGACGGGCCCCCGTGATGTCGGCATGCGGCCAGTGTGCCATCACACCCAGGGCCCGGACCGCAACGAACGAGGCGCTTCGGATCGAACTTCCTGAGCCGCAACAGCCGCAACAGCTCACTACCCCTCCACGTCGTCCTCAGTGGCAGGTTCCGCGTGTCCGGCAGGGTCGAAAATTCTCCCACTACTGAGTGTTGTCACTTACCAGTACTCAGTGTTACTTTGTACCGGTAGTCAGCGACACCAGGTACTGGGAGAGAGTGATGGGCAAGCAGGCGACCGAGATGCTCAAGGGAGTCCTCGAGGGCATCGTGCTCGCGATCCTCGCGACACGGCCCGCCTACGGGTACGAGATCACCACACAGTTACGCGAGCAGGGCTTCACGGACATCGCGGAGGGCACCGTCTACGCCCTACTCGTCCGGGTCGAGCAGCGAGACCTCGTCGACGTGGAAAAGGTTCCATCCGAGAAGGGCCCGCCGCGCAAGGTGTACACCCTCAACGCGCGGGGGCGAGACCAACTCAGCGAATTCTGGAGGAACTGGAGCTTCCTCGCAGAACGTATCGAACAGCTGCACGAAGGAGAGAAGTGATCATGGCCGCCAGATGGATCGAATTCCTCACCGGATCACTCGAGCAGAAGAAGCAGTTCAAGCGGTACAAGGCCCGGATCGAGAAGCTGCCGGAACCCTACGCAAGCACCGCGAAGGCCTTCCAGCGGTACCTCACCTACTACGGTGGCCTCACCGACGGCGGCACCCTCGTGACGATGCTCGGCGACTCCGCCGACCTGTGGGAGCGCGCCGCGGCCGACGGAACTCCGCTCCGGGAGATCGTCGGCGAAGACCCCGTCGAGTTCGCCGAGACGTTCGCGCAGGCCTACACCGGCGCGCAGTGGATCGACAAGGAGCGTGCTCGATTCACCAAGGCGATCGAGGACGCCGAACGTAAGGAGCAGCGATGACCACCGCGATCAGCGTCAAGGGCGTCGAGAAGTCGTACGAGCAGTTGCGCGTGTTGCGCGGCGTCGACTTCGAGGTCGAGGCGGGCAGCATCTTCGCGTTGCTCGGCTCGAACGGCGCCGGCAAGACCACGCTCGTGAAGATCCTCGCCACGCTGCTGAAATCGGACGCCGGGCAAGCCGCCGTCGCCGGCTTCGACGTTGTCGACGACGCCGCCGACGTACGCGAATCGATCAGCCTCACCGGCCAGTTCGCCGCCGTGGACGAGATTCTCAGCGGCCGGGAAAACCTCGTGCTGATTGCCAAACTGCGCCATCTACCCGATCCGCGGGTGGTGGCCGACCAGCTGCTCGAGCGCTTCTCACTGACAGCAGCCGGGGACCGAAGGGTCTCGACGTACTCGGGAGGCATGCGCCGGCGCCTCGACATCGCGATGAGCCTCATCGGCAACCCGCCGATCGTGTTCCTCGACGAACCCACCACCGGGCTCGATCCGCAAGCGCGCATGGAGGTGTGGCAGGTCGTTCGAGACCTCGCCGCACGCGGCACGACCGTCCTCCTGACCACGCAGTACCTGGAGGAGGCCGAGCAGCTCGCCGACCGGATTGCGATCCTGCACGAGGGCCGGATCATCGTCGACGGCACCCTCCCCGAACTCAAGCGCCTGCTTCCCCCCTCGAAGGTGGAATACGTCGAGAAGCAGCCCACCCTCGAAGAGGTCTTCCTCAGCATCGTCGGTGGCGGCGCCGGCGTCGAAAATCCCAGTGCCACAGATGGAAAGGAACCGAAATGACCACCCATGTCGTCTCCGACACCGCGGCCCTCACCGGACGATCCCTGCGCCACATCACCCGCAGCCCCGACACCATCATCACGACCGCGGTCACGCCGGTGGCCATCATGTTGCTGTTCGTGTTCGTCCTCGGCGGCGCCATCGACACCGGCGCCGGAACGGGCACAGCCGCGTACGTGAGCTACCTGCTGCCCGGCATCCTGCTCATCACCGTCGCCTCGGGTGTTGCGTACACCTCGGTGCGACTGTTCAACGACCTGCAGGGCGGCATCGTGGAACGATTCCAGTCGATGCCGATCTCCCGGTCCTCGGTGTTGTGGTCACACGTCCTGACCTCACTGGTCGCCAACCTGACCGCACTGGCCATCGTCGTCGGGTTCGCCGTCCTCATGGGGTTCCGTTCCGGGGCAAACATCCTCGAATGGCTCACGGTCGCCGCAATCCTCACCCTGTTCACGCTGGCGCTGACCTGGCTCGCGGTCATCGCCGGCCTGTCGGCGAGCACCGTCGACGGCGCGGGGGCATTTGCCTACCCGCTCATCTTCCTGCCGTTCGTCAGCTCCGCCTTCGTGCCCACCGAGTCGATGCCGGGCCCGGTGCGGGCATTCGCCGACAACCAGCCCGTGACGTCGATCGTGAACGCGGTCCGCGACCTGCTCACAGGCCAGCCAGTGGCCGGCGACCTGTGGGTGGCCCTCGCCTGGTGTGCCGGCATCCTGGTCGCCTCGTACACCGCAGCGGTCATGATCTACCGACGCAGATTCTCCTGACCGTCATCACGCCGGAACAGTTGCAGCTCGCCCCCGTGACTCTCTCCACCTGACGCCGCAACTCTCAGACCGCTCGACCAGCCCCGATCGACGCTCGAATCGCCGCGCTGCACGCGGTCCAGAGATCGGATCCGCATCTTCCGCCGCCCGCGCGCGAGGTGTTCTCGTACTCACTCAGCCTCCTCGAGGCGGAAAGGACGTGGCTCGCAGCGCGAGTCCAGGTACCGAATGACGGAGAAGACTGATTTCAAGAGGACGCTCGACGCCTATCAGGCACGACGGGGCAAGTTCCGCCTGGTCGACGTACCGACGATGCAGTACCTCATGATCGATGGTCATGGCGACCCCAATACCTCTCCCGACTTCGATCGGGCAGTCCGCGCACTGTACCCCGTGGCGTACAAGCTGAAGTTCGCCAGCAAGCGCGATCTGGACCAGGACTACGTCGTTCCGCCACTCGAGGGATTGTGGTGGGCGGACGACATGGATTCGTTTACCGCGGCGCGGGACAAATCACGATGGGACTGGACCATGATGATAATGACGCCGGACTGGATCGACCACGCGATGTTCGCCGCGGCCGTCGAACGCGCCGGAGCCGAGAATCGGCCGCAGGGCCTCGACGACGTCCGCCTCGAGACGCTTCACGAAGGCCGATGCGTGCAGACACTGCACGTCGGCCCCTTCGACGACGAAGCTGCCGTACTCGCGCAACTTCACGAAGAGTTCGTCCCGGACAACGAATTGCGCCTGACCGGCAAGCATCACGAGATCTATCTCACCGACTTCCGCAGGACCGCGCCCGACCGACTGCGCACCATACTCCGACAGCCGGTCGCCCCAATCCTCTGACACCGAACGAGAGCCCGATCTCGTCGATTCCGGTCAGCCGGCGCTGCCGCCGGTGCCCACTCCGGCATCGGTCGGCCGTGAACCGGAGGCGGCGCTTCCGGCCTGCAAGTGGGAGGGGGCCGCCTGACGGTCGTCCGTCCACAACGATTCGGCAATAACTTGTGCGGCGTCGCGATGAGTTTCGCCCTCCGGGGCAGTCTGATCTGCATGGGCAAACTCATCTATGGCTTCAACGTGTCGGTGGACGGGTACATCGCCGATGCGCAAGGGAACATCGACTGGAGCGATCCGAGCGAAGAACTGCACCAGTACTGGAACGACTTCGAGCGGGAGACCGCCCTGTCGTTCTACGGGCGGCGGCTCTACGAACTGATGGCTGCCTACTGGCCGACTGCCGACAAGGCCCCGGACGCCACCCCTCTGATCGTCGACTTCGCCCGCATCTGGCGCGACATGCCCAAGGTCGTGTTCTCGCACACCCTGGAGTCCGTCGAGTGGAACTCCCGCCTGGAACGCGGTGACCCGGTCGAGGTGGTGACGAAGCTGAAAGCCGAAACCGACGGGACGCTGGAGGTGGCCGGCGCGACGCTGGCCGCACCGATCGTGCAGGCGGGACTGGTAGACGAATACCGGCTCGTGGTCGCCCCCATCGCCGTGGGCGGCGGCACCCCGTTCTTCCCGACACTGCCGTCATGGATCTCGCTGCGACTGTTGGAGAACCGCACCTTCCCGGGTGGCGCGGTCCTGCTGCGCTACGAGGCGAAATACGACTGATCGGCCATACACCGCCAGGCGAGGTGCGGATGCACTACGCGATACACGACTCGAGCGGCCCGCAATTACTGCTGCTGGACGGCGGCCGCGCGGAGTTACGAGAACGCTCTGGCGAAGTCGTTCTTCCAGAGCCTGAAAGACCGCTACGCCAGTCCGATCGGCGAGCCTCGGCGGGCCGGTGGACGCGAGGTCAGCGGGCGAGGGTCAGATGTTCACGAGCGTCGAGTCCGCCGGCGCCTCGGCACTCGGCCGATCCATCGCCGTGGCGATCCGCAGCACGACGAGGCCAGCGGCTGTGACGACTGCACCCATCCAGATCGGGGAGGTGAAGCCCAGGCCGGCTGCGATGGTCAGTCCGCCGAGCCAGGCACCGAGGGCGTTGCCCACGTTGAAGGCGGCGATGTTGGCGCCGGAGGCCATGGTGGGGGCGGCGGAGGCGTAGTTCATGATTCGCATCTGCAGGCCGGGAACTGTCGCAAAACCGAAGGCGCCCATGAGGAACAGCGAGACGATCGTCATGGTCCGGTTGTCGGCGGTGGCGGCGAAGACGACCAGGACGGCGGTCACCAGGACGAGGATCCAGGTCAGCGCCGGGGTGAGGGCTCGGTCGGCTGCCTTGCCGCCCAGGTAGTTTCCGACGAACAGGCCGGAGCCGAAGACGATGAGCAGCCACGGCACGCTGGACGTGGCGAAACCGCTGACCTCGGTCAGGGTGAAGGCGATGTAGGTGAAGGCGCCGAACATGCCGCCGTAGCCGAGGACGGTCAGCGCGATCGAGAACCAGACCTGCTTGTTGCGGAACGCGTGGAGCTCGCCGCGCAGGCCGCCGTGCGTGGCGGCAGGGGGAGTGGCCGGCACCAGAGCGGTGATGCCGACGAGCGCCGCCACGCCGATTGCGGTGATCGCCCAGAAGGTCGAGCGCCACCCCAGTTGCTGACCGAGCAGGGTGCCGAACGGAACTCCGAGGACGTTGGCGATGGTGAGGCCGGCGAACATGATGGCGATGGCGCCGGCGCGCTTGGAGGGTGCGACCATGTCCGCAGCCACGACCGATCCGATGCCGAAGAACGCGCCGTGGCACAGGGCCGCGACGATGCGTCCGCCCATTATGACCTCGTACGACGGAGCGAGGGCCGACAGCAGGTTGCCGACGATGAACAGCACCATCAGGGACAGCAGGGCCCGTTTCCGGTCGAAGCGGGTGAGGGCGGCTGTGAGCAGGATCGCGCCGAGGGCGACCGAGAGCGCGTACCCGGAGATGAGGTAGCCGGCGACGGACTCGCTTACGGCGAAGTCCGCAGCGACCTCCGGTAGTAATCCCATGATCACGAATTCGGTGAGGCCGATCCCGAATCCGCCCATGGCGAGGGCGATGAGGCCTGAAGGCACGTCGAGTTCCTTTCGAAGGTCTGCGCGTCAGCGCATAGAGCGCGTGTGCAGTAGTTGCAGACGCCTCATAAATAGTTGCACGCGCTCTATACATGCGCAAGCGGGTAGTATCGGCGAGGGCAGGAAGCGAGGAGGCGACGTGGGCATTGCGGACGACGCGGTGGAGATCCGCGCGCAAGGTTGGCGCACGCTGGCCGCGCTGCACGGGGCGCTCGACACCGAGCTCGAACGCGCCCTCCAGCAGCGGCACCAGCTCTCGGTGGTCGAGTACACCGTGCTCGACGCGCTGAGCCGGCAGGACGGCTGGCACATGCGGATGGCGCAGCTCGCCCGTGCGGCCGCGCTGAGCAGCAGCGCGACGACCCGGCTCGTCAATCGTCTCGAGAAGCGCGGATTGCTCACGCGGATCCTGTGCGAGGACGATCGCCGCGGCATCTACACCGAACTGACCGCCTCCGGGCGCGAGCTGCTGGACAGTGCGCGTCCGACGCACGATGCCACCCTCGAAGCCGCCCTCGGCGAGGCGTGCGAGATCCCGGAGCTGGCGCCGTTGGTGCGCGCATTGCACGAGCTGCCGCCGAGCCCGCGCTGATCCCGGTGCTGTAGACCCGGCACTGGGGATCCGTGCCGGTGCGCGTCGCCGGATCGAGTACACGTGTTCGGGCGCGGCAGAGAAGATTTCGGGACGGCAAAGCAGACGGAGACCCTTCGGGTCCCTGACTCGTCGGCCCCTTCCCCAAGCAAACCCACGGACCATGCCCCGATACCGCGTCTCGGCCAGCACGTGTGGCCGCCTGCCGAAAAGGCAAGCGGCTGAGCTGGACCCGGTCGGACGTGTCGACCCGTGCTCGATCGGGTGCCCGGTGCCGTTCACCGGGACGAAGGATTGCCGGATGCGGTTGGTTAGCGTCGGACCCGCACGGAAAACGACGTGACCGCGTGCGCCTCGGTCACCGGAACGGCCCTCGCACGCACGCAGGGAAACACCGATGGCCCCGGACCCGGCGGTCGGGTGCGGGGCGGGGTGCAGATCAGGTCGTCGGCGGGCTCGCGCAGGTCAGCGCAGCGGACGACGCCACGTCGGGGCGTGTGGCACGCGGCCACTTGCGGGGATACGCGCCGGGAATCGGCGTGTGGATACAATCCACCTCACGGTGCATGACAGCTCCATCTGTCGTGTGCCCAGACCCCGGTTCGGTGTTGGCGCACCGGCCGGGGTCGCCCCGTTTTCGGGGTCGGTGCAGCGATGGTGGCACGCGGCTCGCGGGTGCGTCAACCGATCCGGTACAGACGCCAGGTCGGCTGGTTGTCGCCGTCGTTGGGGATCTCCAGATCGAGGGTCGCGATGTCGGCGCCGTTCTCGAAAACGGTGGGGTAGCGGCGGTTCACCGCATCCGACACGCCGCGGCCCTCGTTCGGCACGGTCAGTAGATAGCGCACGCCGTTCTCGGCGGGGTCGTTGAGGATGCGGGTGAAGTCGGCGTCGGACGGGACGACGAACTGCTCGGGCCGGTCGGTGGCGGTGAGCACCGCGAACCCGTACACGGTGTCCATCACCACCGAGCCGTCGGGCAGGTCGAGGTCGTCGAGATAGTCGGCGACGCGTCGTTCCGTGCCGAACGAAGCGATGATCCGGTTCTCCTGGTCCCGCAGCTCCGACGTGTCGTCCGGGTCGGGAAACAGCACGGTGCGCAGCGCGTGCTGCTCCTGCGAGAGGTTCGCATCGCCCATCGCGACGAACGTGACCGGCACCGACACCGCGAGCGCGAGCGCCCCGACCGGCGCGAGGGAGCCGCGGTCCTGCGGGCGCACCGTCGCGTGGGCGCCGAGCCGGCGCGCCCGCAGCTGCCCGCGACGGGGCGCGAGCTGCACCACCCACATCGCCGCCAGCGGCACCGCGGCCAGGTAGAACCGCAGGAACGGGAACGTCATGCCCCGGAAGTACGACAGGGCCGCGAACGCCAGCACCGCCCCCAGCACTACGAACGGCACGACCGGCTCGAGGTCCCGGCGGCGCCACGCCAGCACCGCGACGACCGGCGCGAGCAGCGGCAGCGCCGGCCCCAGCACCAGGATCTCGGCGACGGAGAACGCCAGCGCCGCCAGACCCCCGGCCGAACCGCCGCCGCTCTGCTCGAGGATCGCCGCGTTACCGTACGACGACGAGAACTGCTGCAGCGCTTCGCCGGTGATCAGCCAGCTCGTCGCCGCCCACACCAGGAACGACAACGCCACCGGCGACGCGACGAGGATCGCGTCGAGCAGCGCCGGACGCCACCCGCCCGTGCGCCACCGCGTCACCGCGACGACGAGGACGGTGACGGCCGCGCCGACGGCGAGCGCGTCGTACCGCGCCAGATACGCCAGGCCCACGGCGATCCCGGCGACGGCGAGGTCGTGCACGTCGTCGGTGCTGATCCACCGCACCAACCGGCGCGTCGCCCAGCACAGCAGCATCAGGAACGGCGCCTCGCTCATGCCGTTGGCGCCGTAGTACACGATCATCGGGTTCAGCGCGAACAGCGCCGTCACCGTCCACACCAGCCACGGCGACGCGCCGCGGTCGCGGGCGAACAGGTGCACCTGGGTGACCGCCCCGGCCATGAACGGCGCCGACAGCGCCACCGCCGTGATGCCCCACCGGGTCAGCGCGGGCCACCAGTCCGACAGCGCCACCAGCGGCAGCTGCAGCAGCGCCGTGAGGGGAGTGAACACGAACCCGATCGCCGCCAGGTGCGGGTCGCGGCTGTGCAGGGCGCTGCGCGCGGCCGCCACGCGGCTGAGCGAATCGCCTTGGAAATAGGCCACATCCAGCGCCAGGTACAGGCCCACCGCGGCGTACAGCAGGCAGGACAGCCAGAACACCCGGGCGGCGCTGCTCCTCATGAGGACAGCCCGTGGAAGGTCTTCTCCCAGTAGGAGGGATTGCGGATCAGCTGGTAGGTGCCCTTGATCGCGGCGACCGACATCATCAGCCAGTACAGCGGCACCGTCAGGCACGCGAGCCACAGCGCCGAGTTGCCGGTCTCCCGGCACGCGACCAGGTTCATGTACAGCACCGCGGAGTTACCGAACACCAGGGAGATCAGCGCGGGGAAGTACACGTACCAGGGGAAGATCTCCTCGACCAGGAACGGCTGGCCCAGCAGCCACGAGATGGTGATCAGCCAGAACACCATGTTCAGGCACGCGATGATCGGCGTCCCGGCGAGCAGGGTCGTGAACCGGAGCATCCCCACGGTGCCGATGCCCCGCCACAGTTGTACGGGCCGGCGCACGTGCACCAGCCACGTCTGCAGATAGCCCTTGTACCAGCGGGAACGCTGCCGGATCCAGTTGATCGGATCGCTGTTGGCCTCCTCGAGCGTCGTCGAGTCCAATACGGCCGTACGGTAGCCCGACTCGGCGATGCGCACCCCCAGGTCGGCGTCCTCGGTGACGTTGTACGGATCCCACGCGCCGATCTCGTCGAACACGCTGCGCCGGATGTGGTTCGACGTACCGCCCAGCGGAATCGGCGAATTCGAGCGCATGAGTCCGGGCAGCACGAAGTTGAACCACAGCGCGTAGTCGGCGGTGAACCACCCGGTGAGCATGTTCTGGGTGCCGTTGTGGAACGCCAGCTTCGCCTGCACGCACGCGACGTCGTCGCCGAGCCGGTCGAACGCCACCGCCACCCGCCGCAACTGCAACGGCTCGGGCAGGTCCTCGGCGTCGAAGATGGTGACGACGTCGCCGGTGGCGAAGTGCAGCCCGTAGTTGCACGCCTTCGGCTTGGTCCGCGGGTCCGCCGCCGGCACCAGCAGGATCTCCACGATCTCGCCGAGGCCCGCCTCCCGCGCCGCGGCGATGGTGACGGCGTCGTCCTCCTCGAGCAGCAGCAGCACCTGCAGCTTCTCGGCCGGATAGTCGATCGCGGTCATCGCCGCGATCAGATCGCCCACCACCTCCGGCTCGTTGTAGGCGGGCACCAGCACCGTGTACGTCGGCAGGTCCTGCTCGGGCACGGCCCGGGCCTCGTCGTCGTCGACGGTGAAGATCGCGTCGCGCGCCAGGCCGCGGGAGAACAGCAGCAACCGGTCGGCGAGGGTGGCGATGTACCCGGCCGTGCACACCGCCGTGAGCACGGTCAGCGTCGGGATCGTCACGAACACCAGCGCCAGGATCACCACCGCGACCAAGCCGAGGGTCAGCCACTTCTGCCACGGCACGAACGCCACCGACGCCGACGACAGCGGCCGCTTCTCCCGCAGCCCGTACACCGCGTCGTGCAGCGCCGCGGCCTTGAACTCCTCGTCGACTAGATGCCGCGCCACTGCGCCTCCACCAGTTCACGGCCCACCTCGGTGAGCATGTCCAGGTCCTTGTACTCGGGGTCGGAATCCTCCACCGACGCCCGGCCGCGCAGGAACACCGACAGCAACGCGCTCGCGTTCGACGCCATGTTCGGGGTGGGCTGGGGGAACGGGGCGTCGAGCTCGTGATTGTCGACGGTCAGCAGGCTCACCCGCTGCGCGAGGGCGTCGCCCCGCGTCCACACGAAACTCATCAGGCTCCACGTCAGCAGCAGCTCGTCGTCGACGACGGTGAAGAAGTCGGCCTGCACACCCCGGCCGAGGTCCACCCGGATCTTCGGGCTCACCCGCGCCTGCCCGAGGTCGTACATGGTGTGGACCGGATACACCTCGAACACCCCCACCCGCCGCACCTGCAGGGTCTGCACCGCGACGGTCCGCGGGCGCGAGAGCCGGTCCCAGTCGGCGCGCGGCTCGACGGCGCGGATCATCTGCCGGCGCAGCTGTGCCGTCGACCCGAAATACCTTCGCGGCCAGTCGTAGTCGACGGACCCGATCTGATACCAGCCGACGGGGACGACCTGGCTGACGGTGCCGCTCGGCGGCGGACCCACCGACACGGGCGTGAGCTGCTGATCGGGCAGCGGCGCCGCGGCCAGCACGACGGTCGCGGGCACGATGAGCAGCAGCGCGCGGGCCGCCTCCCGCGGCGACACCGGGTTCGGCGGCAGGGTCCGCGGCGCGAGGCCCCGGTACCGGTACAGGTAGAACGCGGCGCCGATGACGAGCGCGGCCACCGCCGACGGCACGATCTGCGCGACGGCGACCCGCGCATCCGGGAAGCGGGTGGTCACCACGACCAGCAGCGCCAGGCCGAGCAGCATCGTCGCGCCGAAGCCGATCAGCGCGCGGCGCCGGGTGCGGCCGACCGCGACGGCGATCGCGACCGAACCCAGCAGCACCATCAGGAACCCGGCGGCGAACTTGCTGCCCCCGAGCTGCACGAGCATCGCCCGGTAGGCCAGCGGTGAGGTGCCCACCAGCAGCAGCCACACCGGCCAGTAGCGGGAGGCGACCCGCAGCCCGAACAGCAGCACGCACATGCCGATCACGAACAGCCACGCGGACAGCACGTCCAGGTGCATCATCTGGTAGTTCGGCCCGTAGCGCGGCAGCAGGAGCCACTTGACGGCGATCGCGATGAGCAGGACGGCACCGCCGACGATCCGGTCGGTCTGCCGGTCGTGGATCGGCAGTTCGCCGCGCCGTCGGCGGGTGACGCCCTCGGCGGCCAGCACCGCGAACGGCGGCACGAGCGCCACGTAGCCGCCGCCGGTGCCGCGGGCGACCTCCTCGGACAGCGCCAGCCACGTGGTCCGGTAGCCGATCAGGGTCGCGGCGACGATGATCGCCCAGCGGGCGCTGGTGTGCGCGAACAGTGCGGCGCGCTCGGTGGTCGTCACGGTGCTCATGGCGGGTCCGATCAGTGCGGGCGCGGCCGGCTGCGACGCCATCGCAGCGCGCCGATCACAGCCGCGGCGAGGCCGGCGGCAAGGACGATGCCGCCCCCGACGAGCACCCACGTCGTCGACGCGGCGAGGGACTGCTGCGAGGTGGACTCGGTGGCGGGGTCGGTGAGCGCGAGTTCGACGGGGTCGCGGTCCGCGGTGGTGAACAGCACGTCGCCGTCGAGCTCGGCCCAGCGTTGCGGCTGCGCGGCGAGCCAGCCGAGGGTGCGGTCGAGTTCGGCGGGCACGTCGGTGGCGGCGGCGACGAGGACGGCGCGCTCGCCGTCGCGCGCCACCTGCAGCGACGCGAACTCGACGTCGGTCGGGAAGGTGACGGTGGTGGCGTCGCCGGTGGCCGGGTCGACGAGGTCGAGGGTGCGGCCCTGCGTGCCGGCCAGCGGCAGTTCGAGCTGCTCGGGGACGCGGCCGTCCGCGGCGACGACGATCGCGGGGGTGCTGCCGGTGGCGGCCTCGTCGAGGCTCACCCACTCGGGGTCGAGCGGCACCGACGTCAGACCCTGCAGGCCGGCCACGAGCGCGACGGCCCGGGCGGTGTCGGCGATCCCGGCCTCGGTGGCGGCGACGTTCACCTTCGGCAGCAGCGCCTGCGGCAGTGACCGGAACCCGCCGGGCTGCGGCGGATCGGCGGGTTCGGTGGTGACGCGGCTGCCGGCGTCGACGGTCAGCGTCATCGGCTGCTGCAGGCCGCACTGGTGGGTGCCGCCGGTGGAGCGCAGCGACACCACCACGTCGGTGACCCGGCCGAGCACGGTGTCCGGCACGGTGGTCCACCGATCCAGCCGGCCCGTCGCGTCGGCGGGCCACGAGTCGACGACCGTGTCGCCGACCGTCACCGACACCAGGCCGCCCTCGGTCGTGGGCAGCGGGGTGTAGGAGCCCTGCAGGTTGATCCGCAGATTGTGGGACGGCCGTCCCAGACGGGTCTGGTCGATGCCGAGCGGCACCTCCACCACGCCGACGCCGGTGTCGGTGAGGGCCCCGAGACCCAGTTCGCCGAGGGTCGTCGCGTCGGGGGACAGCCGCGGCGGCAGACCCAGCGTGCCGACGGTGGCGGCCGAGGCCACCGCGACCGACGAGATGTCGCTCGTGACGAGGCGGGCCTGGTTGCGCAGCGCGTCGGCGTTGCCCGTCACCGCCAGGGCCGGAGCGCCGCCGGGCACGTCGACGAGGGCGGCGGCACCGGCGCCGTCGGTTTCGACGATCGCGATCTGCCGGGTGAACGGCCCGGCCGGGGCGGGCGGCACCGCGTCGTCGCCGGGCAGGGTCTGCACGGTCACCCGCAGCGGCCGGCCCGTGTACTGGGCGGTGACGGCCGCGGTGAGATCGAGTGCGGTGGCCGACTCGGCAGGGGTGGGGTCGGCGGGCAGCGACAGTTCCAGCGACTCGAGGATCGGCGGCAGGAAGTCGGCGACCACGGCCGGCGGGGTCGGGGCCCCGGTGTAGCGGACGCGCCCGTCGCGCAGCACCACCGACCGATCCGTCCAGTCCTCGGGGCAGATGCCGTCGAACGGCAGCAGGTGGACGGTGAGGGTGACGGTGACGGCCCGGTCCACGACCGGTGCCGCCTCCAGGGGCAGCGAGACCGGCACCAGGGTTCCGGCGGCGGGCAGGTCGATGCGGGCCAGCAGCAGGCCCTGCGACTGGACGTCGATCCAGCCGCGGGAGACGTTGGCGGGCATCTGCACCGTCGTGTCGAACGCGGCGGGCCGCAGCCCGTCCGGCACCGGGACGGTGAGGGTCGCGGTGTCGCTGTGGCCGCGGAAGGCGACGGTGTCGCCGAATCCCAGGGTCTGCGTGCCGAAGACGACGTCGCCGGGCGGGTCGACGGGGTCCTGCGCGGCGGCAGGAGCTGCGGCCAGCACGGTCAGCGCGGCGAGGGCGGGAACGAGGAGTGCGTGTCCGGCACGGCGAATTGTCTGGGTCGGCACGTCGGGGACTTTACGGTTGATCGGTACGAAATGTGGGACAAGTGGAGCAACATCGCGCTTGGGCGTGTTTCTGACGGAGACCTACGACAGCAGGTCTCGTGTCTTCTTGCGGAGGCATTCGTAAGGTGCTCGACCGGCCAGGGCACGGTGGACTCGATCGTAGTTGTAGTGGCCCCACACTGTTGGAGGCGCTCGGCGACCAGGTTCGCGTCATAGATGACCTCACCCCCGAGGAGTCGGTAGAACTCGTCGGAATCGACGCGGTGAGAACTCTTGACCGTCTCATTTGAGACTGGGTGGCAACATTTCGGCTAGTCTCACCGAAATGAAGTGGGGTCGAACCGGTTTCCGGGCAGTATTGGGCGCCGCGCTGTGTTCGTTTCTCGTGATCTCCGGTTGCTCGGGCAAACCCGAGGTCGAGAAGATCGAGGTCTCGCCGGAACAGCAGACGACGTGGCGTTCTGTCGATGGCGGCGTGACGGTCGAAATTCCAGGCTCCTCGGTCGACTCGGACGGCGAGCTGCGCATCGACGCGGCCACCACGCCGGACGGCCGCAGCGGTTGGTCGATCGAACTCGACGGGGCCGAGCTGACCGGTGACGCTACCCTGCGTTTTCCGGTGGGCGAACTCGAACCAGGTGAACCGGTTCCGACGGTCACCTATGCCGAGAGCCCGGAGTCCGAACCGACCGTGGCTACCGCCGTGCGCTATGAAAACGGCGAAATCATCGTCACGACCGATCATTTCTCGTTCTGGCTGGTCGACCGCTGGAACGACGTGCGCGCGTCGGCGGCTACGTGGCTGCGCGGACGATTCGACGACATCGCGAGCCTCGGATACGGGTCACCGCCCACATGCCCCGGCGAGAACGAGGTCCGTAAGGCAGGCTTCGATGTGACCAGCGATCAGGGCAAGCGCGTGTACTGGTGTCTCGGCCAGGACAAGGAGTCGCCGCTGTTGAAGGCGGTGAATGCGCGCGGTTACGGCGTCTCGGTGGAATACACTCCCGGCCTGGAGTTCACCGGCACGGACCGTAAGGACTGGATCGGGCACGCCGCCGACTTGCTACGTCCCGCACCGAGCCGATTGGGCAATCGCGTCGAGCTGCTACCCGCGGGCAGTGAGATCGAGTTCGACCTCGTCGGGCGCCGGGCATCCGACGGGGTGATGATCAAGCCGGACCCGGCGAGCTACCTGCTGACTGCGCTCGACTTCGGCGTCGGCACCTACGCGATGGCGATCGAGCGGGTGGGCGGGCGCGCCGGCGCCGAGAAGTTCCTCGAGGCGATGAAGGGCGCTACCTGCTTGAGCTCGTTCAGCAAACTGGCGGCCTCGGATCCCGCCGGTGCGGGCGAGCTGACGCAGTTCTTCGCCACCGCATTGAACATGGCGCTGGACTGTGCCGAACTTGCACTCGAGGAAGCGGATCTGGGCCCGACCCTGTCGACCATCGTAGCCCCGGTCCTGTGGGTGGTGGACGGGGTGCGCACCGTCATCGATGGCATTGTCGGCGCGGTGGAAGGCATAGATCACAACGGCTACCAAATCATCGTGAGCCGTCCGGTGGCAGACACGGAGGTCATCGATGTCGTTGCCGTCGACCGCACCGGTACCCCACTGCCCGGGTGGAGCGCGCGCAACCCGCGACGGACGGTCATCGACTGCCAGTACCCCTATCCGTCGGTATCCTCGCGCGGCGCCGATATCGTGTCCTGCGGTTCCACTGCAGACAGCGCACACACCTGCTGGATCCATCCAGACCGCAGATCTCTGACCTGCGGGATCGACGTATGGAAGCAGGAGTTCTTACAGTACCGGCTCGAAGAGCCCCTCGGCCCAGTGCCTGCCGCGACAGATGTGGCGCCCGAGTGGATCGAACTCGACGACGGCACCCACTGCTTCCGCAGACACGGCGGCGCGTGGGGCGGGCGAGCCGACGGTATGGTCGGCGCGTATCACTGCGAAGGCGCGGATTATTACGTCCTCGCCGCAGATGGCCCCGCGGTCGACACCGGAACCCGGCAGTGGACCGTCAAGGTAGGGGGACTAGGCAACCCCGACGAGGTTTTCCCCGCACCGAACGTGGTCGGGGTCGTGCGGGCATACTTCACCACCTCGCCTTAGGCGACGCAATATCGGTCACACTTGCGTCCGCGTTACCCATCGGCGACGAACTTCGTACACACTGGGTGTATGTGGTGGTGGGTTGCGGCGATCCTCGTCGCCTGGCTGATCGTCTCGGTGGCGATCGGCCTGGTGCTGGGCAAGGTGCTGCGCGTGGCCGACACCGAGGAATCCCTCGTCGAGATCCAGCGCGCCGAGCGCGAACGCGACCGTCACAGCGCCCAGTCCTGACCCGCGGAACGGCCCCGACCGGCACAAGATCATTTGTACTCGCGAGTAACTATCTATCGGACTAGTGTCTCTGTGTCGCCTTCCTGTCCCCCCTGCGAAGGCGACAACTCGCGAGCCGGTTACCCCCCATCACCGGCTCGCGTCGAGGCCCCGCCGATTCGCCACCACGGTCGGCGGGGCCTCACCTTCTTCGAGCGGCCGGTCGATACGCTCGGGCGGTGACCGAGCCGCGCACCGCCCCCCGCATCACCATCACCTACTGCACGCAGTGCAACTGGCTGCTGCGCGCCGGGTGGATGGCGCAGGAACTGCTCAACACCTTCGGCACCGATCTCGGCGAGGTCGCCCTCGTGCCCGGCACCGGCGGGATCTTCGTCGTCACCGCTGGCGACCGGACGGTGTGGGACCGCAAGACCGACGGCGGCTTCCCCGACATCGTCACGCTCAAGCAGCGGGTGCGCGACGTCGTCGATCCCGGGCGGGATCTCGGGCACGCGGACCGGGGGAGCGGAGCGTAACGAACGGTCACCCGAGATCCTCGATTCCCGTTACCGCTCTTGTGGTTTCGGGCGGGTGGATCCGAGGCCGAAGGTGCTGCGGTGCCCTGGGAACTCTGCGCGGCTTCTTCTTCGCCGATGTAACGTTTCGGGGATTTGCCCGATTCAACCGACCGTCAGGTCTTTCCCTCTTCGAATCGAGGTCTTCGTGCAGCGTCTTCTCGCCGGCATCCTGGGCTGTGCCGCCATCACCGTCGCCGTGCCGGCCACCGCAAGTGCGGCCACCGGAAGTACCGATCTGCTTCCCTACATCCTTCCCGCCGTGATCTGCTCTCTCACGTCCGGGTCCAGCCAGTGCGCGCTGGTTCCGCTTCCCGCGCCGGGCGGCGTGATCGGCGCTGCCGACCCGGCGCCCCTCGCCGTGGCGGAATAGGACCAGACGCAGCTGCCGCGGACGTGCTCAGACCCTGACCGGGGCCCGGACGATCGTTTCGGGCTTGGTCGGCGCGGCGGGCGCTTCCGCGGCGCGCATCGGGCGGGACCGTTCCTCCCGGAGCCGGACGGCGTCACCGGCCACGACCGCGACCAGCACCGACAGTGCTGCCCACAGAACCAACAGGCACAAGACGATGTCCATGCGTCGAACCCTAAACGATGCCAGCCGAGTCCATCGTTTCGTCCGCGGCGACGGGCGCGGGCTGGAATAGTCCGCTGAAACGACACCGAGAGTGCAGATTGGAGGCGGGCGTGCGGGCGCGCGGGGCGCCGCCGGAAACAGACCGACCGACTCGCATGTGAGGCCGCCTCGGGTTACGGTGTCCCAGAACATTCCGACCGGGGGGTCGAAGTGGACGCCGCGACTTCTCGCGGAGACGCCGTACTCGAGGGAGCTTTGATGCAATCCGTTCTGAAGAAGACTGCCGTGACCGTGGCCGGGGTGGGAGCACTGGCGCTGTGCGTGCCGGGGACCGCGTCCGCCGCAGGCAATCCGAACGTCTCGGCCTCGGGCACGCCGGGCTCGATCACCGTCGACTTCGACTTCGCCGGGGTCGACGTGTCCGCCGGCGTCACCTGCGTGTCGTACGTGTCGACCAAGCAGAGCGGCCTCGACGCCGCCGACCCGTCGGGCCGCGCGGACGCGCAGGCCCCGGGCTCGAAGTTCTCCATCGAGAACACCAGCACCTCCGCGATCACCTTCGTGCAGGACGGGCAGCCCGTCTCGCAGGGCCCGCAGCCCATCGCCGCCGGCACCTACTACGTGTACTGGGGTTGCCAGGACGCCGCCGGCACCCAGTGGGACAACGTCGGCCTCCGCTCCGGAGCGCCGTTCCAGGATCCGATCGTCGTGAACATCGCCGGCGACGGCGCTGCGCCGGCACCCGCGGCCCCGGCCGCCCAGTCCGCGCCGACCAAGTCGGAGGGCACCGTGCCGCAGGCCGAGACCGAGGACGGGCCGAGCACCGACGACATCATCGACACCCCCGAGGAGTTGATCGGTCTCGTGATCGATCTCTTCGGCGGACTGCCGGACCTCTCGCAGAGCTGATCCCGAGCGCCCGCTGGCGGCATCCCCGACGGGATGTCGCCACGGCGTGCTTCCGGGACGACGACTTCGTGCGCGCACGCCTCGCTCGTGCGTCGCACCGGGGGAATCATGAATGCAGAACACGCACCGGATGCGGTGATCCTGGTCGGAGGCAAGGGAACACGACTGCATCCCCTCACCCTGTCGGCTCCCAAGCCCATGCTGCCCACCGCCGGCGTGCCGTTCCTGACCCACCTGCTGGCTCGGATCAGGGCGGCCGGCATCACTCACGTGGTGCTCAGCACCTCGTTCAGGGCCGAGGTCTTCGAGGAGCACTTCGGTGACGGCACGAGCCTGGGCCTCGAGATCGAGTACGTCACCGAGACCGAACCGCTCGGCACCGGCGGCGGAATCCGGAACGTGCTCCCGCAGCTGCGCGCCGACAACGTCATGGTGTTCAACGGCGACGTGCTCGGCGGCAGCGACCTGCGCGAGATCCTGCACACCCACGAGACCAACGACGCCGACGTGACGCTGCACCTGGTGCGCGTCGCCGATCCGCGCGCCTTCGGGTGCGTGCCCACCGATTCGGAAGGACGGGTCACGGCGTTCCTGGAGAAGACGCAGGATCCGCCGACCGATCAGATCAATGCGGGCTGCTACGTGTTCCGCCGCGAATGGATCGAGAAGATCCCGGCCGGACGTCCCGTCTCGGTGGAGCGCGAGGTGTTCCCGTCGCTGCTCGTGGACGGCGCACGCGTGTTCGGCCACGTCGACACCGGCTACTGGCGGGATATGGGCACACCCGGTGACTTCGTGCAGGGCTCGTCCGACCTGGTGCGCGGCATCGCGCCGTCGCCGGCGCTCGCGGGGGAGTGCGGCGAGTCCCGCGTGCACCCCACCGCTCGGGTCGCGCCCGGCGCGATGCTGATCGGTGGGACCGTGATCGGCCGCGACGTCGTGGTCGGCGGCGGTGCCCGCCTGGACGGTGTCGCGGTGTTCGACGGCGCGCGCATCGACGCCGGGGCGGTGGTGGAGCGCTCGATCGTGGGGTTCGGGACCCGCATCGGGCCGCGCGCACTCGTCCGGGACGCGGTGATCGGCGACGGCGCCGAGGTCGGTGCCCGCTGCGAGCTGCTGCGCGGGGCGCGGGTGTGGCCGGGAGTCGTGTTGCCGGACGGCGGGGTCCGATTCTCCACCGACGTGTAGCGACTTGCAAGGCAAGCTGATCCGGTTCCGGGGAGGAGTTCGATGTATCCGCTTCGCGGGGCCGTTCGACACTATTCGTGGGGTTCGCACACCGCGCTGGCCGTGCTGACCGGTCGGCCCGCGCCGACCGAGGAGCCGGAGGCCGAGCTGTGGCTCGGTGCTCATCCGGTGGCCCCGGCGACGGTGGACGCCGGGGATGCCACGGTGCCGCTGTGTGATCTCATCGCGCGCGACCCCGAAGGTCAGCTCGGGCCGGACTGTGCTCGGCAGTTCGACGGCCGGATGCCGTTCCTGCTGAAGGTCCTCGCCGCCGAGCAGCCGCTCTCGTTGCAGGCGCACCCGAGCCGGGCTCAGGCCCGGGAGGGGTTCGCGCGCGAGAACGCGGCAGGAATTCCGCTCGACGCCCCGCACCGCAACTACCGCGACGACAACCACAAACCCGAGATGGTCGTCGCGCTGAGCCGATTCGAGGCGCTGGCCGGCTTCCGGCCACCGGCCGAGACGGTCGAGTTCCTCCGCGACCTCGGGGTGTCGGAGGTGACGCCGTACGCCTCCGAACTCGGGGACAACCTTGATGCGACAGGACTGCGCGCCCTGTTCACCGCATGGATGACGCTGCCGACCAAATCGCTCGTTGGGCTGACGGACGCCGTCCTCTCGGGATGTGAGCGCTACCTCGAGGCACGATCGGGGTCGGAGGACGAGTTCACCGTCGCGGCGCGGACGGCCCTCGAGCTCGGTCTCGCATATCCGGAGGACCCCGGCGTCCTCGCCTCGCTCCTGCTCAACCGGGTGAGCATGGAGCCGGGTGACGCCTTGTTCCTCCCGGCGGGCAACCTCCACGCGTACCTGCGGGGCACCGCCGTGGAGATCATGGCGAACTCGGACAACGTGCTCCGCGGCGGGCTCACGTCCAAACACGTGGACGTACCCGAACTGCTGCGCGTGCTCGACTTCGACTCGGTGGACGTGCCGTGGGTGCGCGCCCGCCGCGACGGACACGAACGCCTGTACGCACCGCCGGTGCACGAGTTCGAGTTGTGGCGGGTGAGGCTGCACAACTCGGGCACGCCGGAACCCGCCACAGCCGCATTCGCCGGCGCGACCCCACGGATCCTGCTGTGCGTGCAGGGATCAGTGCAGCTGCGGTGTGGCTATCGGGAACTGAACCTCGCGCAGGGGGAGGCGGCGTGGGCTCCGAGTTCGGACCCCGAACTCGTCGTCCGGAGCTCTCACGCGACGGTGTTCGTGGCAACTCCGCCGATTCGGTCGGAATCGGCCTGATCGGCCCACGGCGCCCACTCTTCATGCGCTGTTGGTTCAGTTCTCAGCCTGCATCGGTGTGCTGAACACCCTGACTGGGTACCTCTGGGGGCATGCGCTGCACAGTCTTCGGCACGGGATACCTGGGCGCCACTCATGCCGCCTGCATGGCAGAACTGGGGCATGACGTCCTGGGCGTCGACATCGACGCCGGGAAGATCGCGAAGCTGACGGCGGGGGAGGTGCCCTTCTTCGAGCCCGGGCTCGACGAGGTACTGCGGCGCAGCCTCGAGAGCGGCCGGCTGCGCTTCACGACGTCCTACGCCGAAGCCGCCGACTTTGCGGACCTGCACTTCATCGGCGTCGGCACCCCGCAGAAGAGCGGCGAGTTCGCCGCGGATCTGTCCCAGCTGCATGCGGTCGTCGACGCGCTCGCCCCGCTCCTGACCCGTCCGTCGCTGATCGTCGGGAAGTCGACCGTGCCGGTCGGAACGGCCGAGCAACTGGCGGAGCGTGCCCGGAGCGCCGCACCGGCCGGCGACGACGTCGAGGTGGCGTGGAACCCCGAGTTCCTGCGCGAGGGGTACGCCGTGCGCGACACCCTCACCCCGGACCGGTTGGTCGTCGGGGTCGACCGCAGTCGCGGCGGGCAAGCCGAAGCGACGCTGCGCGACTTCTACGCGTGCCAGATCGCCGACGGCGTGCCCTTCCTGGTCACGAACATCGCCACCGCCGAACTCGTGAAGGCTGCTGCGAACGCGTTCCTGGCCACGAAGATCTCCTTCATCAATGCCGTCGCCGAGGTATGCGACGCGAGTGGCGCGGATGTGGTCGAACTGGCCGACGCGCTCGGCTACGACGCCCGGATCGGACGGCGATTCCTGGCTCTTCGCAGTTAGCAGTGGCATTGATGCCGACTGGGTGTGCTCCGCCGGGAGCGGCGGGTGCAGGCCCACCGTACCCGGCGTCGTTGATTCTCCGGATTGCGGAACCCGAACGCGATCCGCCC
>Ga0255338_1000546_pt1 | contig 112069 bp, 92 predicted proteins | sample MeOH1_35cm_T4_19_FD_203715 | JGI IMG/M metagenome (GOLD analysis project Ga0255338, IMG submission 203715) | Sandy soil microbial communities from University of British Columbia, Vancouver, Canada - MeOH1_35cm_T4_195 | ecosystem: Engineered > Artificial ecosystem > Sand microcosm > Unclassified... | reverse complement strand
GCGCTCGGAGATGGACGTCGAGGTCCTCGAGGGCGTCAAGGAGGGGGACAAGCTCCTCACCGAGAAGCCGGACGACAAGCCCAAGTCGTGAACTCGATACACGTCGACGGTCTGACGCGGACTTATCAGGGCGGGTACCAGGCCCTGAAGGGCGTGTCGTTCTCCGTCGCGAAGGGCGAGTTCACCGCGATCATGGGGCCGTCCGGATGCGGCAAGTCCACGCTCCTCAACATCCTCGGCCTGCTCGACCGCCCCACCGGCGGCAAGTATCTCCTCGAAGGCGCCGAGACCGCGCGCCTGAGCGACGCCGAGATCACCGGCCTGCGCCGCGCCCGCATCGGCTTCGTCTTCCAGGCTTTCAACCTGTTGCCGCGTTTGTCGGCCTTGGAAAACGTCGCCTTGCCCATGGCCTACGCGGGCCAGGGCGTCGAGGAGCGCCGCGCCCGCGCCCGCGAGCTGCTGACGCGCGTCGGCCTCGGCCGCAAGGCGGAGAACACGCCGCTGCAGCTCTCCGGCGGCGAGCGCCAGCGCGTCGGCATCGCGCGCGCCCTGGCCAACAGGCCCGCCCTCCTGCTCGCCGACGAGCCCACCGGCAACCTCGACTCGAAGTCCTCCGTCGAGATCCTCGCCCTCTTCAAGGAGCTCAACGCCGAGGGCATGACCGTCGTCCTCGTCACCCACGACCCCGCCATCGGCGCCGCCGCCGGCCGCGTCATCCGCATCAAGGACGGCGCGCTGGCGTGAACGCGGGCGAGGCCCTGCGGGCCGGCGCGCGCGAGATCTACGCCAACAAGTTCCGCTCCACGCTGTCGTTCGCCGCGGTCTCCGTCGGCGTCGCCTCCTTGCTCTACACGATGGCCCAGACCCAGGGCATGAAGGAGGCCCTGGAGAAGAACCTGGAGCTGATGGGGCCGGGCCGTCTGACCATCGAGAAGAAGCGCAACTACATCTCGAAGGGGCTCTCCCTCGGCCTGACGTATGCGGACGCGCTGGCCCTGCGCCGGGAGCTCCCGGACCTGTACATGGTCGAGCCGCGCTCCACCGGCTGGCTGCGGCTCGTCCACGGCAAGACCTCGCTCAACGGGGTCAAGGTCACCGGCGGCACCCCCGATCACCGCCGGCGCGATTGGGTCTACAAGCTACGCGGCCGCTTCATCAACTCCTATGACGTCCAGCAGCGCTCGCGCGTCGCGGTCATGGTCGAGCCGGGGACCTGGTTCAAGAAGCCTTTCTGGGCGAAGTTCTGGGGGGACGACAACGAGTACGACTCCTTCGCCAAGCGCCGCGACCTCCTCGGCTCCCGGCTGCGACTCGACGACGCGGTGTTCACCGTCGTGGGCGTGCTGACCCCGCCGCCCCGAGACCTCGATCCTCGATGGGACAGCTGGGACACGCCCAACGCCTTGGTCCCGATCACCGCGTTCCAGCAGCACCTGTCCCAGGGCGCGACGAACCCGGACTCCGTCGACGAGATCCGCATCGACACCGGCGACGCGCGGACCTTGGCCTCGCGCCGCAGGCAGATCGAGGCCATCCTCAAGCGCCGGCATCGCGGCGAGGAGGACTTCGAGGTCAAGGACGACCGCGAGGAGGTCGAGGCCAAGATGGAGGAGATGCGCAAATACGTCAAGGCGGGCCTCGCGCTCGGCCTCGTCGCCCTGCTGGCCGGCGGCATCGGGATCATGAACGTGACCTTGGCCACCATCTTCGCCCGCGTGCGCGAGATCGGCGTGCGCCGCGCCATCGGCGCCTCGCGCGCCGACATACTCGCCCAGTTCCTCTTCGAGGCGGCGATGCTGGGCGGGGCGGGGGGCGTCGCCGGAGTGGCGTTGGGCCTGGGGGGCGTGCGCTGGCTCGCCGGGCTCGGCGGCACGAGGGACCTGGCGCAGATCACGTGGCTGCAGTGCGTCGAGGGTGTGCTGCTCGCGGCGCTCGTCAGCGCCGCCTTCGCCTTCATCCCCGCCTACCGGGCCTCCCGGCTCGATCCCGTCGAGGCGCTCAAGGCCGAATGAGGATCTCCGAGCTGGGCCGCTCCGCGCTCCTCGAGATCCGGGCGCACAAGACGCGCTCGGCGATGACGAGCCTGTCCTTGGCCATCGGCATCGCCGCGATGCTGTTCACCTTCTCCCAGACCGCGGGCATGATGAAGCGCTACGAGGACGCGCTGCGGCTGGCGGGGCCCGGCCGCATCGTGATCTCCCAGCGCCACAACTACAAGTCCAAGGGGCTGTCTCCCGGCCTGACCTACGGCGACGCGCTCGCCATCCGGCGTCAGTATCCCGAGCTCTTCATGGTCTCGCCGCAGAACGCGTCGTGGGGCACGCGCATGCGCTTCGACTCCTTCAAGAACGACGGGATCCGCGCCCTCGGCATCACCCCGGAATGGGCCAAGCGCGACTGGGTCTATACCATGCGCGGCCGCCTGCTCAACGAGCGGGACCTCGCCGACGCCGCCCGCGTGACCGTGCTCATCGAGGCGGGCAGCTGGATCAAGAAGCCTTACTGGGCGAAATACTGGCCCGAGCAGGCGCTGACGAAGCACATCTCCCGGCGCGACCCCTTGGGCAAGCAGGTCCTTCTCGGCGAGCACCTGTACACGGTCGTGGGGGTGCTCAAGGAGCCGTACAAGGACCGCGACCCGAGATGGTTCCGCCAGTGGGGCGGACAGGGCGTCGCCCTCGTTCCCGCCACCACCTTCCAGCGCTTCCTCGTGCCGCCCTACCAGAAGAACCCGGAGGTCATCGAGAACATCAACGTGGACACCGGCGACGCGGAGACGGCCACCGCGTACATCCGGCGCATCAAGGTCCTGCTCCTGGCCCGCCACCGCGGCGAGGAGGACTTCGAGGTCAAGGACTACCGGGAGATCATGCAGAGCGCGCTCAAGCAGATGCGCGAGTTCGTCGTCTCCATCATGATCATCGGCATCGTCGCCATCCTCGCCTCGGGCATCGGCATCATGAACGTGACGCTCGCCACCATCTTCTCGCGCGTGCGCGAGATCGGCATACGCCGCGCGCTCGGCGCCACCCGCGCCGACATCGTCTGGCAGTTCGTCACCGAGGCGATGATGCTGGGCGTCATCGGCGGCCTCGGCGGCACGGGCCTGGGCATCTTCGGCATCTGGTACCTCGCGCCGAAGGAGGACCGCATGCTCGAGATCAGCCTGCTCCACGTCGGCGGGGCGCTTCTCATCGCGCTCGGCACGGGCTTCCTGTTCGCCTTGTATCCCGCGTGGAAGGCCTCGCGCTTCGACCCCGTCGAGGCGCTGCACTACGAGTAGTCAGCGGCGGGCTTTCGCGATCAGCTCCGCTTCGCGTCCTGGGGAAAGCGCCAAGGGACAGTCCGCGCCCGCGAGCCAGTCGCGCGTGTCCTTGACGGTGACCGCGAGGTCGGTGAGCTTGAGCCCGGCCGCGCGTGCCTTCGCGTTCTCGACGTCCATCAAGCCCGCGTAGGTCCCGTGCTCGGGCCGGTACAGAGGCAGTTCGGACGAGTCCACGCCTTCGAGGACCTCCTTGGGCACCCAGACGGGGTCCTTCGCTCCCAAAGCCGTGATGAACTCCTTCCAGGTGACCCGGTGGCCCGCCATGTTGAAGGTGCCCCCGATGGCTTCCTCGAGCGCCTTCCGGGTGAACCGGGCCAGGTCGCGCCCGTCGATGACCTGGACATGGTCGGTCCCATCGCCGGGGGCGAGCATGGCCCCGCCCAAAGACGCGCGCTGGACCCAATACGTGAAGCGCCCGCTGGGATCGTGCGGCCCCGCCACGATCTGCGGCCTGAGCACGGTCGCCTTCTCCCTGTAGATTCCCCGGACGATGCCCTCGCAGGTCACCTTGAGGGGTCCGTATGTGTCGCCGTCGATGACCGTGACATCCTCGGCGGCGGGCGTCATCGTGGGGTTCTCTTCGCTCACCGGCCGCATCTGCGCGTCGCCGTAGACGCTGCCCGTGCTGATGAACACATAGCGGCTGACGATCCCGCTCAGAGCCTCGGCGCTGGGGCGCACCTGACGCGGCGTGTAGCCGCTCACGTCCACGCACGCGTCCCAGGCGCGTCCCTTCAGCGCTCCCAGGCCCGCCGCCCCTTCGTCGCGGTCTCCGCGCAGGCGCTCGACCCGAGGGGGGAGGGCGTCGGGCGTCTTGCCGCGCGTCAGGACGCTGACGGAGTGCCCGCCCGCGAGCAAAGCTTCGACGATGTGCCGGCCGATGAACTGGGTGCCGCCGAGGATGAGGACTTTCATGGATCCATCGCTTGCGCGCTCTGCCGCGCAAGCGCTTGATCGAGCCGGCTCACGGTTCTATTCCGTTTTACCTTCGACCGGAACTGCGTCTAAGGGCGATTCAAAGGCGATGAAGAGGATGCAGGGAGAGGAACTGGCGCAATAGCCGCTGTGCGGTCGTTTAGCGGGGCCGTAGGCATAAGTCCCCGGCGTCATAACCGTCGTCTTCTGGCCTTCGTAGGTAACGTGAAGTCTGCCCGCGACCAAGATCATGCGCTCCGGCGATGTGTGCCAATGGAGCGGGATCTTGGATTTGCCGGGCACTTTGAAGAACACGTCGAGGTTGTCTTTCGCGGGGTCGCCGTGAAGTGCGGCGATCGCGCATCCTTTGGGCAAGAACGGAGGGCAGGGCCCCCACTTCAGCTTCGCGTCGCCGGCGGTCTGTACGAGCGCCTGCTCCGGAGCGGGCGTTTGCGCGTGGGTCAATGAGCCGGTAATGCTCAGCAACAACACCGCCCGCAGTGAGCGGCTCTTGAGGACTCTGTTCATCATGGGTCTATCTCCTTTCGTGCGGCTGGTCGCTGGCAGGGACGGCAGGAACGCGGCTCTTGGCGACCTTGTTGGCCCACTGGGCCTCGAAGCGGGCCTGGGGGACGTCCATCGCCGCCTTGAGCGAGCCCGACTCGAGCATGCGCTGGTCCTTGGCGGGGAGGAGCTTGCCCAAAGCGCGTCGGCCGCCGGGGAAAACCTCGAGTATGCCCGCCAGCGCGCGCGCGTAGCCGGCGGGCTCGTGCATGCGCGTCCAGCCGTCGGTGAGCGCGCGCACGGCCTCGGCGATATCGTCGGGCGTCAGCGCCGGGTGGCGGCCGACGCGGCGGCCCCAGTCGTCGAAGAACGGACCGACCGGGAGCAGGAGGTCTCCCGACTTGCGCAGGCCCTTGGCGGCGCGCAGCGGATAGTGGCGGTGGTTGTCGGCGCCCATGTGCTTCTGGTGGATGAGCCCCGCGCGGCCCAGGCGGCCGCCGAACAGGGACGAGCCCGGCTTGGCCGCGTCATAAAGGGAGACGCGCAGGGGATCGCCCGGCTTGAGCTCCCATTGGTCGGCGACGCGGTCGAGGTCGCCGAAGTTGTGGGCGATCAAAGCCGAGGACTTGAGCAGGTCGAGCGGGCCGCCGCAGGCGGCGTAGGCCTTGTCCTCCCGGTCCGCCTCTTCGCGCATCGCGTCGAGCACGATGGTCGACAGCGCGGGGCGCGCCTCGAGGCACGCGGCGTAGGCGCCGACCGCGACGGAGAACCAGGTGCCCTCGTGGGTCGAGAGGCGCCGGTCGCCCGTCCCGGTGATCTTGGCCGTGACCGGGGCGTAGTCCCAGGACAGAGCCTCGAGGACGAGCTTGGCCTGCTCCTCGACGAGGCCCGGCTGGACGTCCTGCCAATGCTTCCAGCGGATGCCGTTGTCGACGTCGGTGGGCACGAAGCTCCCCGCCGTGGCCCAGTGCGCGCACAGGCACAGCTCGTAGTACTCCAGCGCGTTGAGCTCGCGCCCGTCGTAGGCGCGCAGGACGCGGAGATAGCGATGCGCGGGGCCCTGTGGCTCCGGGCCCGCGAACAGGAATGGCGCCGCGAGGCGGACCTGCTCGATGAGCAAGGACGGGACGATGGACACTAGAAGGGGCTGGCGGCGTCGGCGAGCAGGGGCAGGGCCGCGTCCTTGGCGGTCACGACGGCCTCGGCCGCGGAGACGGGCCACTGGATGCCGAGCGCGGGGTCGTTCCAGCGGATGCCGGCGTCGACCGCCTTGCTCCAGTAGCCGGTGACCTTGTAGGTCACGTCCGCGGTCTCGGAGAGGGCGCAGAAGCCGTGGGCGAAGCCGGCGGGCACCCAGAACATGCGGTTGCCCGTGTCGTCGAGCTCGATCGCGGCCGACCTGCCGTAGGTGGGCGACGCGCGGCGGAGGTCGACGACGGCGTCGAAGATCCTTCCCCGGGCGCAGCGCACGAGCTTGCCGATGGCCTGGGGGGGGACCTGGTAATGCAGCCCCCGCACGACGCCCTTCTTCGAGCGCGACAGGTTGTCCTGCACGAGGGGAGGCAGGCCCGCCTTGGCCCACTCGTCGGCGCGGAAGGCTTCGAAGAAGTACCCGCGTTCGTCCGGGAAGAATGGGCCCTCGACCACGAGGAGGCCGTCGAGTCCGCCGTAGGGTTTGAAGGTGAAGGGCATCGCCCCATCTTACCGATTAATCGCGCCATTGTCAGCGGGGTCAGACCGTGAGGCGGTAGCCCTCGCGCGTCGTGGCCACGCGATAGCCCTCGGCCCCGAGGTCCGAGCGCAGGCGCTGCACGGCCTTCTCGAGGTCGTTCTTCGCCCCGTCCCGTCCCCAGATGTTGCGCAGGAGCTCCTCCCAGGGGACCGGGCCCTCGCTCTGCAGGAGATGGAAGAGCACCTCGAAGCGCTTCGGCGCGAGGTTGGCGACCAAGGTCCCGCCGATCCAGACGGATTTCGACTCGGGCATGATCCGGAAGGAGCCTCGCTTCCAGACCGCGAACGGCGGCTTGGCCTTGCGCGCGGACAGCAGGCGCCTCATGACCTTGACGAGCTCCTCCATCCCCACGGGCTTGCGCAGATAATCCACCGCGCCCAGGGCCTTGATCTGGCTTTCGAAGAAATTGGCGTCGGTGGGATAGGCGGTGAGGACGACGACGGGGATGTCGCGCGTCGCCTTGTTCTTCGCCAGCCGCTTGACGACCTCCGCCCCGCTGAAGCCGGGCAGCATCATGTCGAGCAGGATCAGGTCGGGGTTGAGGGACAGGGCCTTCTCGACGCCCTCCGGGCCGGTGAAGGCGTAATGGACCTCGAAGCCCTGATTGCGCAGCGCGATGGAGATCAGGTGCTGGAAGTCGGGGTCGTCCTCGACGCTCAGTATCCGCGGCATCTCGTCCACAGTATGCTCCGTGGCGCGCCCGAGCGCCTCCAAACAACGAGTGAACTTACAAGACCCTCAGGAGGTCCTCGTCCTCGAACGGCTTGATGAGGAGGTCGGCGACCCCCTCGGCCATGGCGTGCCGTCCCAGGTCCGGCGACAGCCAGGCGGTCATGATGACGAGCTTGATCCCGCGGGTGCGAGGGTCCTCGCGCAGGCGGGCGCACAGGGCCCAGCCGTCGAGCTTGGGCATGGAGAGGTCGATGAGCATGACGTCGGGACGGAACCACGAGGCCTTATCGAGGCCCTCGGCGCCGTCGTAGGCGACCGCCACCTCGAAGCGTCCCAGGGAACGCAGGCGCAGGGCCAGCGGCGCGACGAGGTCGCGCTCGTCGTCGACGATCAGGACCCTCTTGGCCTTAATCTCCGGGGCGGGCATGGGACACCTCCTCCGCCGGCTCGGCCTCCACCTTCGACGCGAGCGGGAGAGTGAAGCGGAAGCAGGCCCCGCGCCCGGGAGCGTTGTCGGCCCAGATGCGGCCCCCGTTGAGCGTCATGATCTCGCGGGAGATGGCCAGTCCGAGCCCGGTCCCTTTGTAGCCCTCGCCGCCCTTCGGTCGGTCGAGCTGGACGAACTTGTCGAACAGAAGGGCGAGCTTCTCGGTCGGGATGCCCGGGCCGTCGTCGACGACGGAGACCTCGACCTCGTCCTCCGACGCCTTGGCCCGCACGGTCACGCGGCCTCTGGCGTAGCGCAGGGCGTTGTCGAGGAGGTTGCCCAGGACCTGCGCGATCATGTCCGCGTCCGCCTTCACGGCGGGAAGCCTCTTGGGGAGCTCGACGCCGAGCGCCACCGAGCGTCCCCGGTGGGCGAGCCGCACGCCCTCGCACACCTCGTCGACGAGCGCCAGGGGGTCGAGGGGCTGGCGGTTGACGCGGGAGCGCCGCGACTCCAGGCGCGTGAGGTCGAGGAAGTTGTTGAGCAATCGGGTCAGGCGCCCGATGTGACGGTCGGCGGTGCCGATGAGGTCGGCCTGGTCCTGGGTCAGCGGTCCGGCGAGGTGGTCGCGCAAGGTCCCGATGACGGCTTTGACCACGCTCAGCGGGGTGCGCAGCTCGTGGGCCACGGTGCTCAGAAGCTGGTCCTTGAGGCCGTCGGTGCGGCGCCGTTCCTTGACCTCGGCGCGGACCTGCTCGAGCTTCTTGAGCTCGCTGACGTCGCGGACCGTGGCGACCCACGCCGGATAGCCTTTCCATTCGATCTCGGCGGCGCGGATCTCGGCGGAGCGCTCTCCGCCGCCGGCGTCCGGAAGCTTGATCTCCAGGGCCCGATCGGGCGAGAGGGCGTGCTCGAACAGCCGGCCCACGAGCTGCTCGCGCTTGCGCCCGAAAAGGGCCAGGGCGGCCGCGTTGGCGTAGCGCACCATGCGGCTTCGGTCGACGATCAGCATCCCGTCGGGCAGCCCCTCGATGAGGTGCTCCATCTGGAGGAACAGGCGGTCGCGGGCGAGCGCGAAGCCGATCGCGTGGCGCAAGCGTCCGGCGTCCAGCTTGTTCTTGGACAGGAAATCCTGGGCCCCGCGGGCTATCGCCTCCACGCCGAGGTCGTCGTGGTCGAGGTTCGTCAGCACGACGACGGGCATGCTGGGGGTCTTGGCGCGGATCTTGTCGAGGGTGTCCAGGCCTCGGCTGTCGGGCAGCATCAGGTCGAGCAGGACGATGTCGTACTCCTGCCGGGACAGCAGGTCCAGGCCGCCCTGCAGGCTGACGGCGCTCTCGATGAGGTATTTCACGGAGTCGCCGCACGCCTCGTTGACGTACACGTTGATCAGCATCGTGTAGTCGGGGTCGTCTTCGATCAAAAGGATGCTGACTCTCTGGTCCATGGCGTTATCCCTCAGACGAGCGCCCCTTCCCGGACGGCCGGGAAGACGACGGTGACGCGGGTGCCGCGCTCGAGGGAGCTCTGCACGGAGATGGCTCCCCCATGGCGCTCGGCGATCTTGCGGCAGATCGCGAGGCCCATGCCGCTGCCGGGGAAATCCTTGCGGCTGTGCAACCGCGCGAACGGCTGGAAGAGGCGTCCCGCGAACTCCATGTCGAAGCCCACGCCCTCGTCCTCGACGACGAGCTCGCACAGTCCGTCCTCCCGCGGGCCGCCGCGCAGCCGGACCCGCGGCGCGCGGCCGGGCGGAGTGAACTTCAGGGCGTTGCCCACGAGGTTGTGCAGCAGCCGCCGCAGCTGGGCGTGGTCGCCCATGACGACCGGGAGGTCGCCGAGCTCGATCTTCGCCCCGGCGGCGTCGATGGGCTCCTTCAGTTCCTCGAGCACCTCGCCCGCGGCGGCCGTCAAGCTCACCTCGCGCGGCTCCTCGGTGTTCGCGTCCACCCGCGCGAGCTCGAGCAGGCCTTCGATGAGCTCCTGGAGCCCCGCCACCGAGCGCACGATGCGCGAGAGGTAGTCCTGCGCCGTCGCGTCCCGATGCGGCGCGAGGCGCAGGGCGAGTTGCTCGGAGAAGGCCGCGATCTTGCGCAGCGGCGCCTGGAGGTCGTGCGAGGCGACGTAGGCGAACTGGGAGAGGTCGGCGTTGGAGCGCGCGAGCGCCTCCTCCGCGGCCTTGCGCGCCGTCACGTTCTCGAAGGCGACGCCGACGAAAGGCGCGCCGAGGGAGAAGACGCTGATCGCGAAGCGCGCGCCGGGAACGCGCTCGCTGGAGAAGTCCGGGAGCTCGACGGACCGGTCGAGGCGCAGCGCCTCGGCGCACGCCCGCGTCAGCTCGCCGCCGCGGAGGTCCGGCGCGAAGTCGAGCAGGCGGGTCCCCGCCGGGTCCTCCGCCGCGGCCCCCGCCAGGCGCAGGCCCGAGGGGTTCAGCTCCACGATGAGCCAGCCCTCGGGATCGCCCGGGTCGTCGAGGCGCAGGACCGCGAGGCCGACGGGCAGCTCCGCGAAGATGCGCCGGTAGAGCTGGATGCGGCGGCCGTCCTCGCGGCGGCCGAGCGCGGCCACCCTCAGATGGGCGTTGGCGGTCCAGAGGTCGTCGCCCTGCGCGGACACGCGCCGCTCCAGCTCGGCCCGGGCCTCCTGGTTCTCGGCGAGCAAGGCGCGCAGCCGCAGCGCCGCCAGGAGCGCCGCGACGACGAGGGCCGTGATCAGGATAGCGAGCGCCGTGGGATCGAGCATCTGTATGTCCATCCGTCCTCCGTGCCCATTCAGTTTAACGGCGGGGCCCGGCGGTCACAATGCGTCCATTGTCAGCGGGGTCAGCGCTCCGTATAATACGCGCATGTCCTCCAAAGGCCGGATCCTGCTGGTCGACGACAACGCCGACATGCGTCGCGTGTACGGCGACGTCCTCGCGGGGGACGGCTACGAGGTCCAGCGCGTCTCGGGCGGGCGCGAGGCGTTCGCGGCCGCCGTCGCGGACCTCCCCGACCTCGTGCTGTCCGACGTCTCCATGCCCGGCGGCGGCGGGTTGTCGTTGCTCGCGAAGCTCCGCGCCGGCAAGACCACCGCCCGCGTCCCGGTCGTGCTCATGTCGGGCGTGCATAAAGGCTCCGCGGACCAGGCCGACGGCCTCGAGCAGGGCGCCGACGATTATCTGCCCAAGCCCGTGGCGCCGGCCCTGATGCTCGCCAAGGTGGCGGCCGTGCTGCGCCGCTACGCCGCTCCCGAGGAGCTCGGCGACCGCCTCAAGGCCCACGGCCTCGTCCTCGACGTGCTCGCGCGCACGGTGACCGTCGCGGGCAAGCGCGTGCGCCTGACGCGCAAGGAGTTCGACCTGCTGACGGTCCTGCTGCGCAAGGCGGGGACCGTGGTGTCGGTGCCCTTCCTCTTGGAGACGGTCTGGGGCTACGACCCGGCGGATTACTCCGACCCCCACACGATCGGCGTGCACGTCTCCACTTTGCGCCGCAAGATCGGCGCGAAGATCGGCGAGCGCATCGTCGCCGTCCCCGGCCTCGGCTACCGCTTCGAGGCCTAGCCCCCGCCGGAAATTTGGCGGAAATTTGGTGGACCCCGCAGCGCGGCGGGGGTACCCTATCGGGGAGATGAACAAGAAACCCGACGACCGCCCGAAGATCGTCGTCATCGACGACGAATCCGACTTCCTGACGACGATGGAGCGCTCCCTGAGCCAGCTCTACCGCGTGACCACGCTGTACGGCAGCGAGTGGACCGTCAAGCAGGTGGCCGCCATCGACCCCGACCTGATCCTGCTCGACATCAACATGCCCGAGCAGGGCGGCTTCGAGCTGTGCCGCGAGCTGCGCGCCGACCCGCACTTCGCCGACACGCCGATCATCTTCCTCACCGCCTCGAGCTCGGGCGCGGACTACCGCCGCCACCTGAAAGCCGGCGGCACGCGCTTCCTCAACAAGACCATCGACCGGCGCCACCTGCTGGAGGCGATGGCCGAGGCGTTGTCCGGCTCCGCCTCGCTCAGGTGAAGAGGTCTTCGCCGGTGCCGGTCCAGGGCGGCAAAGTGAATGAGAAGCGCGAGCCCTTGCCGGGGGCGCCCTCGATCTCGAGCCTGGTCCCGTGGGCGTCGAGGATCTTCTTGACGAGCACGAGCCCCACGCCGAAGCCCGGCGCCGTCTGGCGGCCCTGCTCGGTGCGGTGCCCGGTCAGGATCGCCTCGCGGTCCTCGGGAGCGATGCCGATGCCGTCGTCGGCGACGTAGACGCGCAGGCGCCCGTCCGCCTCGACCTGCACCCCCGCGTCGACCCGTCCGCCCTCGGGAGCGTACTTCACGGCGTTGCCGACGAGGTTCGTCGCGACCATCACCAGGGCCTCGGGATCGGCCTTGGCCGCGGGGATCCCCTCGGGTATGTCGAGCGTGAAGCGCAGCCCCTTGCGCTCGTGCAGCGGCTGCAGCGCCTTGGCGGCGGCCGACAGGACCAGCCCGAGGTCCGCGCGGTGAGGACGGACCGCGAAGCGGCCCGACTCGAGCAGGCCGAGGTCGAGGAGGTTGCGCGTGGCCAGGGACAGGGACCGCAGGTTCGTCTCGACGATCAGATAATAATCCGCGCGCCGCCCCTCGGGCTTGGACGACTCGGTCTGCTTGAGGAGGTTCACCGTGGTGCCCAGCACGCTCAGCGCGTTGTTGAACTCGTGGCTGGCCATCGAGACGAGGCTGCCCTTGAGCTTGCCGAGCTCGGCCTCGCGCTCGAACTGCGCGTTGAGGCGCGTCGCCATCTCGCCCATCGTCTCATGGAGGTCGGCGACCTCGGGCCCGGCGCCGCGCGGCGGGGGGAAATCCCAGGGCTTGCCGAGCGTCCACTTGCGCGCGTTCTCCCGCAAGGTCGCCACGGGCCCGATCAGGGCTCGCGAGAGCATGATCGCCACGAAGGCCGCGGCGGCCGCTCCGGCGAGGAGGATGAGCCTCAGGGCGGAGCGCGAGGCCTCCTCGGTCTCCAGCCGCCGAGCCCTCAGGTCGGCGACGTTGACGTTCTTGAGCTCGTTGAGCGGCTCGGCGACGGCGTCGAGCTCCCGCGCCCGGCGCGTCGCCCGCGACGCGTCGGCCGGCGAGAGGCGGCCGGCGCGGCGGCGGGAGATCCAGGGGCTGCGCTCCGCGAGGTAGGCGGTCAGCCTCCGGTCCGCCTCGGCGATCGTGGCGCGGTCGCGGGGATCGGAGGAGGAGTCCTCGAGCTCGCGCAGGGCCGCCCGCACGCGGTCGAGGGATTCCTCGCGGCGCTCGAGCCACGCGGGCTGGCCGGAGAGCAGGTACTGGTCCCCGCTCTGGTCGACCCGTCGCAGCTCGTCGCGCAGGCGGGGCAGCGAGGAGAGCACCGCGAGGCCCTGATGGAAGGACGCCTCGAGCCGCCCATGGGCCCGGCTCTGCCGCCACCACGACGCCCCGACCCCGAGCGAATACAGCCAGACGAGCCCCGAGGCGAGCACGAGCTGGGTGCGCAGGTTCGGCGTCTTCACGGACGGGCCTTCGGGCGGGGCAGCAGCGCGCGCGCCCGCGCCTCCAGCGCCGCGGCCCGCGCGGTCCGGCCGCGCCGCCGGAGCAGATGGGCGTAGTGCCCGAGCGTCGCGGCGAGGCGGGGGCTGGCCTTGCCGTGCGCCCGCTCGAGCTGGGCGAGGGCGCGGGCGTAGAACGATTCGGCCTCGTCGAGCCTGTCCTGCGCCTCGAGGAACAGGGCGAGGTCGTTGAGGGCGGCCTCCGTCTCCGGATGGCCCGGGCCGAGCACCTTCTCCTTGACCTCGAGCGCGCGCTGGTAATACGCGTCCGCCTCCGCGTAGTCTCCCCGCGCGTGATGGAAGAGCGCCAGGTCCGTGAGCCGATCGGCCGTGAAGCGGTTCTCGGGGCCGAGCGCCTTCTCCGTGACCGCGAGAGCGCGCCGGTAGGCCGCCGCCGCCTCGTCGTCCCGGCCGCGGGCGCGCTGGAGGCCGGCGAGTTCGGTGAGGCGCGCGGCGGCCTCGGCGTGGCGCTTGGGGTCCTTCTCGGCGGCGGCCAGGGCCCGGTTCAGGAGCCTCGCGGCGTCGACGTCCTTGCCGGAGGCCGCGCAGGCGTCGGCGAGATAGGCGACCGCGGCGGAGGTCTCCGGCGAATCGGGGCCGTAGCGCTTCTCCATGATCGCGAGCGCGCGGCGGTAGAGCTTCTCGGCCTTCGCCGGCGCTCCCTGGGCCATGCGCAGGTCGCCGAGGGAGTTCAGCGAGGCGGCCAGGCGCGGATCCTCCGGGCCGAAGGCCTCGGCCCGGGCGAGGGCGGAGGCCAGCGCGGGCTCGGCCTCAGACAGCCGCCCGCGGCTCAGGGCGCGGCCGCCCAGCTCCTGGTCACGACGCCATTCGGCGCCGCCGGCGCAGGCGCTCGAAAACAGGCAGAGGACGAGGGCTAGTTCGCGGCGCACGCCTCATGATAGCGTTTTCATACGCCCGCCGGGAGGCGCACGGCCGCCAGCTCGGTGATGAGGTTCGCCGACCAGCGGTAGATGTTGTTCTCTCGGACCTCGCGGCGCAGCCGGACCATGCGCAAGGCCTGGGCGTCCGCCTTCATCGTGACCGCGGACCGCAGGGCCTCGGCGACGGCGTCGGCGTCATAGGGATTGACGATCAGGGCGTCGCGCAAGGCCCGCGCGGCGCCGGCGAAGCGGCTCAGGATCAGGACGCCGCGCTCATCCTCCCTCGCGGCGACGAACTCCTTGGCGACGAGGTTCATCCCGTCGTGAAGGGAGGTCACCAGGCAGGCGTCCGCTGCCAGGAAGTACGGCTTGAGCTCCTCGTGGCTGTGGTGCCGCGCGAGCACGACGATCGGCGGGGGGCCCTTGAAGCGCGCGTTGATGCGGGCGGCCTCCGCGGCCACGGCCTCTCCGAAGTCCCGGTAGCCGGCCAGCGCCGTGCGGCTCGGCGCGCCGATCTGGAAGAGGACGAAGCGGCCACGGTACTCGGGATAGAGGTCGAGCATCCGCTCCACGCCCCGGAAGCGCTCCATGATGCCCTTGGTGTAGTCGAGCCGGTCGACGCCGACCGCGATGAACTCGTCCTCCCGGCCGGCCGCGCGCAGGACCTTCTCCCGCGCGGCGCGCGCCGCGGCCGCCGGCTCTCGCGCCGGGGTCTCCGGGAAGACCACGCTGATGGGGAAGGGTTTGATCAAGGTCTCGTGCCCCGCGCGCTTGACCGCGAAGCGGGCGCGGTCCACCCGCGACTCGAGGACCCGGTCCACGGTGTCGAGGAAGTTGTTGCAGTGGTCCTGCGTGTGGAAGCCGATGAGGTCCGCCCCGAGCAGGCCGTCGAGCAGCTCCTTCTGCCAGGGGCAGATGGCGAACGCCTCGGGGTTGGGCCAGGGGATGTGCCAGAACAGCGCGACGCGCGCGTCCGGACGCCGCTCCTTGATCATGCGCGCGAGCAAGGTGAAGTGGTAGTCCTGCACGAGGACGAACGGCTCGCTGGTCCCTTCGATCTCCTCGAACACGGCCTCGGCGAACTTCGCGTTGACCTCGCGGTAGCGCTTCCAATCGTCGGGGCGGAACACCGGGCGGGTGTGAGCGATGTGGCACAGGGGCCACAGTCCCTCGTTGGAGAACCCGGAATAGAAGCCCTTGTCCTCCTCGTCGCTGAGCCACACGCGGCGCAGCGCGTACTGAGGGTTCTCCGGCGGCACCTTCAGCCGGCCGGCCTCGTCCGAGGTCTCCCGGTCGGCGTCTCCGTCGCCGTGGGCGATCCAGGTCCCGCCGCAGGCGCGCAGCAGCGGCTCGAGGCCCGTCACCAGGCCGCTCGCGGGCATGATGACCTCGATCTTCGACCCGTTATGGGTGTGGCGGTAAGGCTCCCGGTTGGCCACGACGACCAGCGGCCGGCCGGCGAGCTTCGCGTGGACGTGCCCGCGCAGGCGCTCCGCCGTCCAGAGCGCGTCCGCCTGCGACCTCAGGCGCGCCTCCTGGCCGGCGCTCTCCTGCGCCTTGGCCAGGTCCTTGGCCAGCGCCTCGGCCTCCCGGATCAATGGGTTCATCAAGGCCCCGGCCCGCGTGCGGGGGGGAGGCATCGGCTCCCCGGTCCGGGAGAGCCTCAGCCAGTCCGCGAGCCGCCGCACCTGCCGGCGCACGATGACGCGCGCGGCCAGCACGGTCCCGAGCAGAGCGGCCACCGTCAGCAGCACCGGCTGGAGATCGTTCATCACGGCTCAGTGTACCTCCGGACGGGGCGCCGAACAATAGGCCGGAGCGTGATTTAGGGATGATTTGATGGTCGCGCGCCCGTCACCGGGCTATAATCCGTTGTCGCAAATCAAGGGGGAAACATGAAGAACATCTTGATCGCGCTGGCCATGTCCGTCGTCTCCGTCGCGGCCTCGGCCCAGGCTCCCGTGAAGGAGGTCGGCATCGGGATCATCGCCGGCGACCCGATCGGCGGCACGGCCAAGCTGTGGCTGGACCAGGACTTCGCCGTGGACGTCGGAGTCGGCTTCAGCGGCGACACCGTGCTGTGGGGCGACGTCCTGTACCACATGTGGAACCTGCTGCCCCAGCCCGAGGAAGGCAAGCTCGGCGTCTATGTAGGCGCCGGCCCGCGCCTCGAGACCCGCCGCGACACGGAGTTCGGCGTGCGCACCATCGCGGGCCTGACCTGGCGCATCACACGCCAGCCGATCGAGTTCTTCGCCGAGGCCGGACCGGTCTTCCGCATGACGCCGGTCGGCGGCGTGGACGCCGACGGAGGGATCGGCGTGCGGTTCTACTTCGGCTCGTCTTCGCGCTAGTTGATATTAGGAGGGTTTCTCGATCCCGGCTTTGGCTTTGGCTAGCCAAACCCCGGCGAAGGTGGCGTAATCGACGAACGGCAGTTTCTCGCGAGGTGTGCCGTCAGAAAGAGAGGGAAGATCCTTTTGGAACAGCGCGTAGCGTTTCCCGATCGCCGATTCGCTGGGAATCGTAGATCTTCCGGAAGCTGTTCGCAGCCAATTACGGATTAGGGCGATTAACCGCGCCGGGTCATTCCCGTGGGCGTGAGGATCTTGCCCGGCGATGTCTGAGATGAATTTCTGGAAGCGGTACGCTTCCGTATCTAGAACGATGCACCGCTTTTCGCTCCAGCGCGCTTCGAGGCTGTGCCGGAGTCCGAGGTCGCTTCCTAGCTCCAACGGCATATTGAAGCGGGGTAACCCGCTTCCCCTGTCAAGCTCGGTTCGAGAAATGTCGTGGATCGAGTAGCGACACGACTTCAGGAGCCGGATAATCTTGTAAAGGCGGGGTTCGCCGCCGTCGGATTCCTCGAGAGAGCAACGCGGGACAAACCCGCAATCCGACACAGTGAAAACGGCAGCGTCGAAAAGCGGTTGGTACTCCGCATCGAATGGGCAGTTAATGAAAACGCTGTCGTTGTAGCCTGGAGATGCTGCTGGGGAAACGGAATCCGGCATCCAACGCTACGCGGCCTGGAGAATCTTTTCGCGGTCGGCAAGTTCGGAGGGCTTGGAAGATTTCAGGAGTTTCGCGTTATATGCGTCGATTCTCTTTTCGATTTGGCGCAAAGACAGAGTGCCCCCGCTCCGGGCGATCACGATCACTTTTCTCTTCAGTTTCTTCTTAGTCTTCGCTGCCATAATCGAAGTGTAGACCAATCTCGGGTAGGGCGCAAGGGTCCTTTAGGTCCTTGCCTCCTCCTTCGATCCGCTCGAGAGAACCTTGCGCCAGAACTCCTGCCCCTCGGCGGGCAAGGTGTACACCGGGTCGAGGTACTCGTAGCGGCGCGTCAGCGCGCCCTCGTCGTCGGCCTCGATGCCGGTGCGGTAGGACTTCGTCCAGTAGGAGATGCCCTTGACCTTGTCGTAGTCGGCGAGCTGGTGGATCCAGCGCTTGCCCACGTACGGCACGTCCACGGTCACGCGCGGCGTGGCGAAGCCGGGCAGGTAGCCCATGATGTCGTGCTGGAGCTTCTGACCTTCAGCGATCGACAGGCGCCAGTGCTCGGAGTTGGGGATCATGTCGGCCATGTAGAAGTAGTACGGCATGATCTTCGCGTGGTCGAGCAGCATGAAGCACAGCTCGAGCAGGTCTTTTTGCGTGGTGTTGACGCCACGCAACAAGACGCCTTGATTCCGCACGTCCCGGAAGCCCATCTCGAGGAGCTTGCGCACGGCCTTGCCGACGAGCGGCGTGACCTGCTGGGCGTGGTTGACGTGGGTGTGGACGGCAATATCGATGCCGCGGTCCCACGCGCGCTTGGAGATGCGCTCGAGCGCCTTGAGCACCTCGTCCTGCAGGAAGTGCTGGGGCAGGCCCTGGAGGCCTTTCGTCGCGAGGCGGATGTCCTTGATGTTGGGGATGTCCATCAGCTCCATCAGGAACGCCTCGAGCTGCGCGATCGGCACGTTGGCGATGTCGCCGCCGGAGACGACCACGTCGCGCACGGAGGGCGTCTTGCGCAGGTAGTCGAGCATCGAGCCGTAACGGTCCTTGGGCAGGCCCTCGAACTTGTGCTTGGTCACCTGCGGCACGGAGTTGCCGACGAGGTCCATGCGCGTGCAGTGGCCGCAGTACTGAGGACAGGTCGCGATCATCTCGGCGAGCACCTTGGTGGGATAGCGGTGCGTGAGGCCCTCGGTCGCCCACATCTCGGACTCGTGCAGGCTGTCGCGGCTCGCCTTGGGGTGGTTCGGCCACTCGGGGTGGCGGTCGGACACGATCGGGATCATGTATCGGCGGACGGGATCGTTCTTGAGATCCTTCTCGTTCATCGTGTTGAGCATCTGCGGCGGGATGAGGAGGGACATCGTCGCCTTCTCGTTCTGGTCCTTGACGATCTCCTCGGCGAGATCGTCCGTGAGGAAGGAGCCGAACGCGTCCTTGAGGTCCTTGAGGTTCTTGGCCGAGTGCTGGCGCTGCCACAACGCCGACTCCCATTGCTCCTTCGTGACGCCCTTATAGCCCGGCAGGCGCGTCCAATCCGGTTCCTTGAACTCCCGTTTGAGGGGGTACTGGAACGGCTGTCGCGACGCGTCGGCTTTGACTCTCTTGGCCATGATCCTATGGTACCAAATTCCGTTTTCTCCTCCCCATAGCACCGATGCCCTGGCGTCCCACTATGTCAAAGCGGCGAGGGTCCAGGTCCTATGGATCAGGTCCCCTGGATCAGGCCGGCTGGGGCGTCTTCTTCTCTACCCAGGCGACGAGGTCGTCGAAGGCGGCGTGGGCGCGCGGCATGAGGGGCAGGGCGAACGGAAACGGGCCCGCGTTCGCGTCGATGTGCCCGGCGTCGTCCGAGACGACGAGGCGATGGAGCTCGCCCTTGCCCCGCGCCCGCACGAGGTCGCGGTAGGCCTCGGCATGGCCCGCGGATGGGACCAGATAATCGCGACGCCCCGAGATCGAGATCAGCGGGGCCTTGAGGTCGCCCGTGTTCTGGAGCTCGCGGATGGCGGTCAAGGCCTCCGGGCGGGAGTCGAGGTCGTAATCGCAGAGGGCGCCCGCGTAGGACGGGTCTAGGTCGCTGACGAACACGCCTAGCGACGACTCCCAGAACGCGAGCTTGTACAGGTCGGCGAGGGGCTTCCAGGTCGCGTCCACGCGCGGGAAGCCGGCGCGCGCGATCGCGTCCTGGTCCCACGGCTCCTTGGAGACGGCTCGCAGCAGAGCGGGAAGCTCGCGCAGGAGGTTGCCCTTGTCCGCGCGCCATAGCACGCCGGAGACGTCCACCGCGCCGTCGACGAAGCCCATCTCGGCCGCGCGCCGGGCGAGGAAGCCTCCGTTCGAGATGCCGACCGCGTACACGCGCTTCGGCGCCTCGCCGCGCAGGCGATGGAGGATCCCTCGCGCGACCTCGGCCAAAGTCTCCAGGCGGCCGGCCCACCGGCGCACGGAGCTTTCCGGCGTCATGGGCATGAGGACGGTGTCGTCATCGAGCAAGGCGCGGCGCACGCCCTTGTCGGTCGACGCGAAGGCGTAGCCCCGGCTGAGGAGATGGTCGGAGAAATACAGGTCGTAGCCGTTCTCGTCCGTGATCCCGGGGCTCGCGGCGACGACCAGCTTCCCGTTCCAGTCTCGGGGCACGCGTAGGAGGAAACGGGCGCGGTTCTCGGGCGGAAGGGTCCCGGTGACGAAAGTCCCGGGAACGGCCTGCGGGAGGACGGTCCAGAGCTCCTTCGGCGGCGCGATATTCACCGCGTCGGCGGGGAGCGTCCCCGCCTCGCGCTGAGGCGCGGTGGTCAGGTCCGGGAGCGCTGCCTCGACCAGCCGCGGCTCGCGCGGAAGGTCGACCCGGAATGCGAAGGCGCGCGGGACGCTCACGGCTTGAGGATCTTGGCCAGCTCGTCGCGATTCTTGAGCGGCCAGTAGTGATCGCCGGTGACGATGCGGGCGCGGAACCTGCCGGTCTTGTCGGTCAGCACGGTGCCCGAGGGCGGCGCCTTCTCGGGGGCCTCGATGCCGAGGCGCTCGAAGAGGACCTTGGCGCTCTCCCAGTTCAGGAGCTTGTCTCCGTCCGCGTGGATGAGCTCGAGGCGGATGCCTAGCGCCCGTATGCGGGCCGCGTCCTCGAGCGAGAACTCGAGGCGGAACATGTCGCTCGAGCGGCGCAGCATCGCCTCCTGCCAGCCCGCGTCCTTTGAGTCGGCCTTGATGTCCTTGATGAACGCCTTTCGGATGTGGTCCACGGCCTTGTCCCACGGGTCCTTGAGGTCGTCCAGCATCATGCCGGCGGCGTCCTTCGCGGCGAGCGCGATGACCTGGCCGCGCTGGAAGCGCCAGGTCTCGAGCCAGGCGGCGATCGCGGGCGCGAGGAAGGGGTTCATGCGGGCCGTCTGCTCCCAGAGGTCGGCGGTCGCGTCGCCGGCGTTGAGCCAGTCCACGACCGCGCGCGTGGCCTGGCCCATGCGCTCGAAGTCGGGCCCGGCCTTCTTCTCGCTGCCTTCGAAGTGCGTCGTCGCGTGCAGCAGGAAGACGTTGGAGCCGGACAGCGCCTTGAGCGCGGCGGCGACGGCGGGCTCGGCGCGGAGCTGGATCATGCGCTGGAAGACGAGCGTGCCGAAGGAATGGAGGGCGAGCTCGACCTTCCCGCCGGGGGAGGTCTTCGCCGCGATGAGGACCGCGCGCGCGAGGTCGCGGGCGTCGGCGTCGAGGGGGCTCTTCGTCATGACCCACGCGGAGGGGGCGTGGCCGCGGGTCCACACGAAAAGCTCGCCGCCAGCGGGCTTCGCGGCGCGCGCGAACAGGGGCTCGAAGCTCTCCGTCAGGGCGAGGCCGCCGGCGTACACGCGCGACGGCGCGCCGCCGGTCCCTTCCCGGGACTTGTAGTGGATGGGGGCTCCGCCGTCTCCCTCGAAGGAGGCGAGCGTCCAGCCCTCGCCCGGAGCGCCGGCGCGGCCGCCGTCGAACAGCGCCTTGGCCTCCGCGGCGGAGTCGTCGAGCGACTTCGATCGGGACTCCGGCTTGGCGGACGGGCCGGCGAGGCTCGCCAGGCCCGGCGCCGCGAGCACGGGCGGAGCGGGCAGCGCGGGGACGGCGGTCGGCAGCATGAGGCGGGGGGCTTCCGCGATCGCGGGCGCCGACAAAGAGAGGGGGGCGGACAGCGCCGCGGGCGAGAGGGCGGGAGCGGACACTCCGGCCGTGATCGTGGGGACGCCGCCGGCGGCCAGCGAGCCGGTCAGCCTCGGGGCGGCGATGACGCCGGCGGAGGCCTGGGGGGCGAACGCCAGCGCGAGAGCGAGTCCGAGGGTGCTCATAGACTCTATTGTAAGGCGCGGGGATGATCTTTCGCTGGGTCGAACGGTCCGCGTACGCACGGCAGAAGACCTACGCTTCGGATGATCCATTCTGTCCCCCATCACGCCGGGCCCCATTTCACTACGTTGGCGGCCCATGAGTAGCCTATCCCGGCGGCGGTCATGACCACGACCGTGCCGTCCTTGACCTTGCCCGACTCGAGCCCCAGGTCCAGCGAGAGCACCTGATCGATCTGCCCCAGGTGCCCGTAGCCGCGGAGGTAGGTGCTGCGGTCCTCGCTCAGGCCGAGCTCGGCCAGGAGGGACTTATGCATCGACTGCTTGAAGTGCAGCACGGCGACGTAGCCGATGTCCCGGCGCGTCAGTCCTGATTTCGCGAGGGCCTTGTCTATGCAGGAATACCAGTTCGGCAGTGAGACGAGGTTCAGCCGGTCCTTCATGTGCGCGGCGTCCATGAGGTCGAGGGAGCGGTAGGCGCCGTCGAGGTTCTCGCGGGTGATCGGGGCCATCGTGCCGCCGACGCGCACGCCGACGTCGCGCGCCAGGCTGCCGTCGGACATGATGTGCGTGCCGAGGAGGAGGTTCCTGTCCGCGTCCTTCTCCAGGATCATCGCGCAGGCGCCGGCCCCGAGGTTGTACATCATGGACATGCGGGGGTTGGCGTAATCGACGAAATCGCCGTTGCGGTAGCCCCCGACGATCATGACCGAGCGGACCTCGTCGTCGGCCACGAGCATGTCCTTGGCCATCTTCATCGCGGAGACCTGGCTGCAGCAGCGCTGCTGGACATCCAGGGCCCAGGCGTTCTTCGCCCCGATCTTCTCCTGGATGTAGATCCCGGAGGTCGTCAACGGGTATTCCTTCCACTCCTCGCCGGTGCAGAGGATGACGTCGATCTTCGCGGGATCGTAATCGAAGCGCTTCAAGCAGTCGAGCGCGGCCCTGACGCCCATCTCCTGGGTCCCGTCGTCCGGGCCGGGGACAGGCTTGCGGTCGAAGCCGAGCTTGTCCTTGATCGCCGCCTCGGTCCAGACGCCGTTGGTCGCGGCCGCCACCTGGGCCGCGGTCATGAAGGTCTCGGGGATGTACAGCCCGTAAGCTGCGATGCCGACACGTGTCTGCGCGCTCATATGTAGCCGAGCTTCCTGGCCTGCGCCGTGAGGTCGCTCCGGAAATCCGGATGCGCCACGGCGATGAGGTTGCGGGTCCTCTCCCGGACCGTGCGGCCGCGCATGTAGGCGATGCCGTACTCGGTGACCACGTGGTCGCAGTTGGCGCGGTGCAAGGTCACGGCCGCTCCCGCGGGCAAGGTCGGCACGATGCAGCTCAAGGTCCCGCTCTTGGCGGTGGACGCCGTGGCGATGACGGACTTGCCCTCTCCGTCGAATGCCTCCTTGGCGCCGACCGCGGTGTCGGTCTGGCCGCCGGTCCCCGAGTACTGCGCCGAGCCGATGGACTCGCTGGCCACCTGGCCGGTGAAGTCCACCATCAGCGCGGTGTTGAGGGAGACCATCCTGGAATTGCGCCGGATGATGGCGGGGTCGTTGACCCAGGAGCCGCGCCGCAGCTCCACCGTCGGGTTGTCGTCGAGCCAGTCGTAGAGCTTGCGCGAGCCCATGGCGAAGGTGGCCACGAACTTGTCCTTGAGCAAGGTCTTGCGGCGGTTGGTGATGACGCCGAGCTCGTAGAGCTCCATGACGGAGTCCACCAGCATCTCCGTGTGCACGCCGAGGTCCTTCTTGCCTTTGAGGGCCATCGCCGCGGCGTTGGGGATGCCGCCGATGCCGAGCTGGAGGGTGGCCCCGTCCGGCACCAGCTCGGCGAAGTACTCGCCGATGGCGAGATCCACGGGCCCCGGGGGGACGACCGGGAGCGTGGGCACATCCTGTGCGTGCTCGACGAAAAGATCGACGTCCCGCACATGCATGAGCGTGTCTCCGAAGGTCCGCGGGAGGTTCGGGTTGACCTCCAGGACGACGGTATCCGCCGCGTCGATGACATCCTTCTCGTAGGTCACGCCCAGGGAGAGCGAGACGAATCCGTGGCGGTCGGGCGGCGCGCAGGTACCGAAGAAGATGTTCGGCTTGTGCGCGTGGATGCGGTCCAGGGCCGCGCGGTGGAGCATATTGGGCACATAGGTGACGGTGCCCGTCCCCGCGGCCATGGCCTGCCGCGCCCCGTGCGAGTGGAACCAGGAGCACAGCTCGAAGCGCCCCTTCATCGCCGGGTCCATGAAGAAGGGATACGGCTTCAGGGTAAGGACCGCGAAGACCCGGACGTCCTCGCGGTCCGTGAGCGTGTGGAACTGCGCCATGCAGCCCTGCGGCTCCGAGGCGCACTGGGCGACGATCACGTCGTCCCCGGAGTTTATCCGGGAAACGGCCTCCTCGATGGAGACGAGCTTTCCGAGATACGGGTCGCTCATGTCAGATCACCAGGCCGCCGTCCACACCGAGGACCTGGCCGGTGACGAAGGCCGCCGCGTCAGACGCCAGGAACAGGTAGGCGTTGCCGATGTCGTCCGGAGTGCCCAGGCGCTGCAGGGGGGTCTTCTCCTTGATCGCGTCCAGGATCTTGTCCGGGACCGTGGCGAGCATGTCGGTCATGGTGAAGCCGGGAGCCACCGCGTTGACCGTGATCCCCTTGCGGCCGAGCTCCTTGGCCCACGTCTTGGTCATGCCGATCACGCCGGATTTGGCGGCCGCGTAGTTGGTCTGTCCCACGTTCCCGTAGACGCCCACGATGGAGCTGGTGTTGATGATCGCGCCTTTGCGCTGCGCCAGCATGGCCGGCAGGACGGCCTGGGTGCAGTTGAACACGCCCTTGAGGTTGACGCCGATGACGCTGTCGAAGTCGGCCTCCGACATCTTGGCCAGGAGCCCGTCGCGCGTGATGCCCGCGTTGTTGATGAGTACGTCGACGCGGCCCCACTTCTCGGTCACCGTCTTGACCGCCTTGTCCATGGAGGCCCGGTCGGCGACGTTGGCGGCGACGGTCATCAGCGGCAGGGCGCCGGAGGGATCGAGCTCCCGGCCGGCCTCCGCGAGCTGGGCCTCGTTGACATCGCAGACGGCGACCTTGGCGCCGGCGGCGAGGAACATCCGGGCCGCGTTCTTGCCGATGCCGCGGGCGGCGCCGGTGATCATGACGACTTTATCTTTCACTTGCAATTGAGCCTCCTTGACGTCTTGTTCTCCGGCGCCAGCCCCCGGCGATAGACCCGGGCGAAAAATCGGATCGCTTCTTCCTCGGTCATGCCGTAATGGCCCGTCACCTTGAAGAGCTTTTCCATGATGAAGAAATTCGAGAAGCCGAAGGAGACCATCATCATCGCGGCGACGGGGTCCACGTCCGAGGCGACGTCGGTCCCCGTCTTCGCTTGGATCCTCCCATAACGCTCGCGCATGGCCAGGAAGATCCTGCGGATGTGCCGCGCGTCGAACTCCACCATGTCCACGTAGATCAGCCGCAGGTAGTCGGCGAAGGAGTCCACGGTCTCGCGGCTCGCCCGTCCCATCGCCTCGATGTTCTCCGGGAAGGGGATATCCGTCAGCACCTTGGCGAGCGGCTGCTCGGGGGAGAAATATTCCCGCTCGTATTCCCTCATCAACGTGGCAAAGAGGCGCTCCTTCGTGGGGAAGTGGTTGTAGATGTTGCCGATGGACACCCCGGCCTCCTCGGCGATCTCGCGGATGGAGGTCCCGTGGAAGCCCTGGCGCCGGAAGAGCTTCGCGGCGGCTTTGAGGATGGGGGCGCGGTTGTCGCCGCGCGGCTTCTTGCGAATGAATGAACGTTCGTTCATTCGCTAAGTATAGCACGGCATCCGCGCGGCGCCGCGCGCTATTTTGTCCCGCGGATGAGAAGGGCGGGATTTGATAGACTCCGCGCATGGAAATCACCCGCGTCTGCGTCGTCGGCGGCGGCACGATGGGCAACGGCATCGCCCACGTCTTCGCCTCGAAAGGCTTTTCCGTCACCCTCGTCGAGGCGAAGAAGGAGCTCGCCGACAAGGCCGTGGCGACCATCACGAAGAACATGGACCGCCAGGTCGCCAAGGGCGGCCTGACCGCGGCCGACAAGGACGCGGCGCTCGCGCGTCTGAAGACCGCGACCTCCATCGCGGAAGCCGCCGGCTTCCAGCTCGCCGTCGAGGCCGTTCCCGAGCGCCTCGACATCAAGACCGCGGTGTTCAAGGAGCTCGAGGCCCACGGCGCGCCGGGGGCCGTTCTCGCCACGAACACCTCGTCCTTGCCCATCACCGACATCGCGGCGTCGTTGAAGGACCCGTCGCGCGTCATCGGCATGCACTTCATGAACCCGGTGCCCGTGATGAAGCTCGTCGAGATCATCCGCGGCAAGAAGACCTCCGACGCGGCGACCGAGACGGTCAAGGCGCTCACGCTCAAGCTCGGCAAGATCCCGGCCGTCGCCAACGACTTCCCCGGCTTCGTCTCGAACAGAGTCCTGATGCCCATGATCAACGAGGCGATCCTCTGCCTCCAGGAAGGCGTGTCGACGAAAGAGGACATCGATACCATCATGAAGCTCGGCATGGCTCACCCGATGGGCCCCATCGCGCTCGCCGACTACATCGGCCTCGACGTGTGCCTCGCCATCATGGAGGTGCTCGACAAGGGCTTCGGCGGCGTGAAGTACAAGCCGGCGGAGCTCCTGCGCAAGATGGTCGCCGACGGCAAGCTGGGCGTCAAGTCGGGCGCCGGCTTCTACGAGTACCCCAAAAAATAACATGGATTTCAACTTCACCGAATCGATGGCGATGCTGCGCGACTCCGCGCGGGAGTTCGCCGACAAGCGCCTCAAGCCCGGGGCTTTGGAGTGGGACGAGCACGAGGCCATCCCTCCCGAGGTCTACAAAGAAGGAGCCGACCTCGGCTTCTTCGGCCTCTCCGTTCCCGAGGAATTCGGCGGGCTGGGCGTCGATCCGCTCGCCTACGCGGCCGCGATGGAGGAGCTCGCGCGCGGCTCGGCCTCGTTCCAGGTCTGCGCCACCGTGCACAACTCCCTCGTCTGCGCGGCGATCGCCAAGCACGGCACCGACGAGCAGAAGAAGCGATATCTTCCCAAGCTCGCCTCCGGCGAATGGATCGGCGCGTACTCCCTGTCCGAGCCCGGCGCGGGCACCGACGCGGGCTCGCTCTCCACGAGCGCCGTGGACGCGGGGGACCATTGGCTCGTCAACGGGACGAAGTCCTGGGTGACCAACGGGGGCTTCGCCACCGTGTTCCTGACCTTCGTGTCCACGAACAAGGAGGCGGGCTCGCGCGGCATCACCTGCCTGCTCGTCGAGAAAGGCATGCCGGGCTTCTCCGTCGGCAAGAAGGAGAAGAAGATGGGCCTGCGCGCCTCCGACACGCGCGAGATCAACTTCGCCGGCGCGAAGATCCCCAAGAGCGCCCTGCTCGGCGGGGTCGGCGGGGGCTTCAAGATCGCGATGAGCCAGCTCGACAGCGGCCGCATCGGCATCGCCGCGCAGGCCGTCGGCATCGCCCAGGCGGCGCTCGAGGAGTCGGTCTCCTACGCGAAGCAGCGCAAGCAGTTCGGCAAGAAGCTGGCCGAGTTCCAGCTGACCCAGGCCAAGATCTCCGACATGGCGACGAACATCGCCGCCGCTCGCCTGCTCGTCTACCGGGCCGCCTCGCGGCTCGCCAACGGGGAAAAATGCACGATGGAGGCGTCGATGGCGAAGTCCTTCGCCTCGCGCATCGCCAACAAGGCCTGCTTCGACGCCGTGCAGATCCACGGCGGCAACGGCTTCGTGCGCGAGTTCCCGGTGGAGCGCTACTTCCGCGACGTGCGCGTCACCGAGATCTACGAGGGGACGACCGAGGTTCAGAGCCTGATCGTCGCTCGAGAGGTCTTGGGGTGAGAAGGACCAGCGAGTCCAGCCCGTTGCCGGCCAGCGCCGTCGCGGCGTAGCCGTCGGACAGCGCCTTCTCGAGGCGCGCGGCCTCCTCCGGACGCGACCGCCACGCCCAGTCCTTGTATAAGACCAGCCGCGGGTCCGCGCCGACGCGCGCGCGCTGGAGCTCGAAGGCGGGCAGGTCCTCGAGGAGCAGGAACGGCGCCGCCGCGGGGCGTCCCGCGACCTCGCGCACGAACGGGGGATTGAAGGCCGCGACGAAGGCTCTCTCCGGGATCAGGCGCGCGGACTTCTCCAGGAAGCGGCGCGAAGCCTCGTGCTCGGCCTCGGGCGGCGCCGGCGCGGCGAAGGCGAGCCCCGCCGCGAGCAGGACCGCGGGGATGGCCGCGCCCGCGAGGACGGGAGCGGACGCGACGGCGAGAGGGAGCAGGACGGAGAGCGCGTACCGGTCCTCGGTGCCCGTGTCGAAGCGTCCGCGGAAGAAGCCGCCGTAGAGCAGGAAAAGCGCGGCTGACAGCGCCGCGAGGCGGGCGGCGGGGCGCTTCGTGAAGGCGGCGAGCGCCGCCGGGACCAGGAGGAGCAGGAGTTCGGCCCGCGAAACGAGGAAGGAGAGGTTCGGCCCGATCTGACGCGCGAGATGCGCGAGCGGCGCCGTCGTGGCGGCCGAGTAGCCCGGCAGCGCGTCGGCGCGGTTGGCGAGGGCGATCGAGGCGGGGATCAAGGCGCCGAGGAGCGCAGGCAGACAGACCGAAAGGGGTGCTCGGATCAGCGCGGCGTAGCCGATGAGGAGGGCGTTCTCCGGGCGGACCTGGACGGCGTAGGCGAGGGTGACCGCGGCGAAGGCGTTCAACCGCGGCTCCTTCTCCCGGGCGTGCAGCGCGGCGAGGGAGGCGGCGATCCAGAACAGGGAGGAGCTGGTGAGATCGCTCGCGCGTCCGTAGCGCACGGCCAGAGGAAGGACCGCCCACGCGAAGGCGGCGGCCAGGGCCCCGCGCTCGTCGTCGCACAGTTCGAGGGCGGCCCAGAACACGAACAGCGCGGAGAGCGAGGAGAGGAGCGCGCTCCATAGGAAGGCCCCTCCGCCCAGCTTCATGAACGCGGCCAGAGCGACATGGTGCCCGCCCGGCCAGGTGGGGCGGGCGAGGACGTCCCAGCCCGGGAGCCCGCCCGCGAGGGTCTCCACGAACCGTCCCGATGACGCGAGGTGGCGCGCGATGTCGAGGTGCTCGAACTCGTCGTTGTAGACGAGGTGCGCGCCTCCCGGGATGAGACGCAGGGCCAGGGCCGCGAGCAGGATCGCCGACAGAAGCCAGCCGGCGTTCGCGGCCAGCCGGGCGCGCAGGCGTCCCAGCGCCCCCGGGAGCAGCGCCAGCCACGCCGCGAGGAGCAGCGCCAGCGCCGCGGGATAGGCCTCCGCCATCAGTGGCGCGTCAGCTTCTTGTAGTGGATGCGCTTGGGCTGCACATCCCCGAGCCGCTTCTTCTTGTCTTCCTCGTACGCCTCGAAGTTGCCCTCGAACCAGGTGACCTGCGAGTCGCCCTCGAAGGCGAGGATGTGCGTGGCGATGCGGTCGAGGAACCAGCGGTCGTGGCTGATGACCACGGCGCAGCCGGGGAAGGCCTGGATCGCCTCTTCCAGAGCGCGCAAGGTGTGCACGTCGAGGTCGTTGGTCGGCTCGTCGAGCAGGAGGACGTTGGCTCCTTCCTTGAGCATCTTGGCGAGGTGGACGCGGTTGCGCTCTCCGCCGGAGAGGTTCTTGACGAGCTTCTGCTGGTCCTGCCCCGCGAAGTTGAAGCGGCCGCAGTACGCGCGCGAAGGCATCTCGAGCTTGCCCAGCTTGACGATGTCGAGGCCGTCGGAGATGACCTCCCAGACGTTCTTCTCGCCGTCGAGCTGGCGGTTCTGGTCGACGTAGCCGAGCTTGACCGTCTCCCCGACCTTGAAGGTCCCCGCGTCGGGCTTCTCGAGCCCGGTGATCATGCGGAAGAGCGTGGTCTTGCCGGCGCCGTTCGGCCCGATGACGCCGACGATGCCGTTGGGCGGGAGCTTGAAGGTGAGGTTCTCGTAGAGCAGCTTGTCGCCGTAGGCCTTGGTGATGCCGTTGGCCTCGATGACGGTGTCGCCCAGGCGCGGCCCCGGCGGGATGTACAGCTCGAGGGCGTCGTAGCTCTTCTCCTTCTGCGACTCCTCGAGCATCTTGTCGTAGTTCGACAGGCGGGCCTTGGACTTGGCGCGGCGGCCCTTCACGCCGGCGCGCACCCATTCGAGCTCCTCGGCCAGGGCCTTCTGCATCTTGGTCTCGGACTTGGCTTCCTGCGCGAGACGGGCGCCCTTCTGCTCGAGCCAAGAAGCATAGTTCCCTTTATACGGGATGCCTTCGCCTCGGTCCAACTCCAAGATCCAACCGGCCACGTTGTCGAGGAAGTAGCGGTCGTGGGTGACGGCGATGATGGTGCCCTCGTACTTCGCGAGGTGCTGCTCGAGCCACTCCACCGACTCGGCGTCGAGGTGGTTGGTGGGCTCGTCGAGGAGCAGGATGTCGGGCTTCTGCAGCAGCAGGCGGCACATGGCCACGCGCCGTTTCTCGCCGCCGGAGAGGGTCCCGCACTTCTGGTCGGAGGGCGGGCAGCGCAGGGCGTCCATCGCGACCTCGAGCGTGCTGTCGATCTCCCAGGCGTTGGTGGTGTCGATGCGCTCCTGGAGCTTGCCCTGCTTGTCGAGCAGCTTCTCCATGCCCTCGGGCGTCAGGTTCGGGTCGGCGAGCTGGTCGTTGATCGCGTTGTAGTCGGCCAGCAGCTTCATCGTCTCGGCCACGCCCTCGGAGACGGTGTCCTTGACGGTCTTCTCCGGGTCGAGCTGCGGCTCCTGCTCGAGCAGGCCGATGGTGTACCCCTTGGACTGCGTGATCTGGCCGGTGTACTCCGTGTCCTTGCCCGCCATGATGCGCAGCAAGGTGGACTTGCCCGAGCCGTTGTCGCCGAGCACGCCGATCTTCGCGCCGTAGTAGAACGAGAGGTAGATGCCCTTGAGGACCTGCTTCTTCGGCGGGTGGATGCGGCCCACGTCGATGAGCGAGTAGATGATCTGCTTCGTGTCGGTCGTGGTGCTGGCCATGTGGTTTACCTCTTCGGGGGATGGGCCTGGAGCCAGGCGCGTTGGACGGCCCAGGCGGAGACGGCGGCGAGCAAGGACAGCGCGGCGTGCTTCGCGACGAGAGGGAGGTTCGCGGCCTGCGCGGCGGCCAGGGCGAGGACGCCGAGCTGGATCTGCGCGGCGCCGACGAAGGCGACGAAGGAGTCCTCGTCGGCCGCGGCCATCAGGGCCAGCGGCAGCACCGCGACGCAGTACGCCCAGAGCAGGCGCAGGAGGAAGGGGAGGTGCTCCCGCTCGAGCACGGGGGACGCCGCGGCCCAGGTCCAGGCGCACAGCGCGCCGGCCGTCATCACCGCCGCGCCGAGGGCGTACAGGCGGCCGTGGCGGCGGGCGAGGAGATGCCCGGGCAGGAGGATCATCTGCAGCACGAGCGGCATCAGCGCCGCGCCGATCACGCCCGCGGCGAGGAGCTTGAGCTCGTCGGCGACGACGAGCCACACCGCGGTCGGCAAGGTCAGCCAAGAGGAGAGGTAGAGGGCGACGCGGCCGCGTTCGGCGGCGCGCGACCATCCCAGGGGCACGCGAAGGAAGGAGAGGGGCAGCTTCGAGGGCACGTGGGTCATTTGACCGTCTCCCGGCCGTGAAAGAGCATCTCGGCGCTGGCCTTGTCGGAGGCTTCGCTCATGACCTCGTTGAAGGCTCGGACCTTCTCGTCGGCGGCCCCGTAGCGGAACGAGACGCAGGGGATGCCCACGGCGGTCATCGCCGCGTCCACGCTCTTCGCGTGCCGCGGCTTGTCGTCGACGAAGACGACGCGGGTGGGGCGCATCCCGATCTTCTCGAGCAGGGCGAGCAGGGCCTTGCCCTTCTCCGGGCCGTCCCCGACGAAGTAGACGCCCCGGCTGTAGAGTCCTTTCGGCGCGAAGGCCATGTCGTCCTTGGCCACCGCGCTCTTCTCCAGGTCCACGCCGATCGCCTTGAGCTGGGCGAAGGTCGCCGCCGCGTCCTCGGGCCCGCGGGCGGTCAGCGCCAGGATCTTGACCCCGCGCTTCTGCTCCTCTCGGACGAGGATCGGCGTGAGGTCCTCGACGGGCTTCACCTTGACCGTCCCGAGCGTCCGGGTCCACAGCTCTCCGGCCCGCTTCTCGGCGGCGTCCGGGTCGAGCCCGTCGCGCCGCAGCGCCATGACGACGTAGTCGTACCACTGGTCCGAGCCGATGTTCCCGACCGGCTCGACGAGGGTGTTGTCGAGGTCGAAGACGAGCAAGGTCGTGGGGCGGATGTCGGCGGATATCTCGGACATCGTCTTGATCTCGCGGACCTCCGCGCGGGCGCCGAGGGCCGGCAGCAGGAGGGCGAGGGCGAGCGCTTTCATTTGATGTGGAGGCGCTTCGGGTCGAGCTTGTTGCGCAGCAGGTCGATCTCGTTGGCCGTCGGGAGCGCGACCTCGGCGAGGCGGGGGGCCTTCTTCAGCGCCCAGCCGATGTTCCCCTGGACATCATCGAAGCTCACGCCGGGGTACAGCGCCGTCAAGGTCAGCTCGCCGGTCTCGTCGGGCTCGAGCAGGCCCATGTTGGTGATGACCTTCTTCACGCGCTTGCCGTTGGAGGTGATGAAGTCCACCTTGTCGGGGAACGCGCGCTTGTCGAGCTTGGTCACGATGAGCACCCGCTGGGCGTGCTGGGCGATCTCGCAGGCGCCGCCGGAGCCGGGCAGGCGCACCTTCGGGGAGGCATACGGGCCGACGGCCGTCGTGTTGATGTTGCCGCGCTTGTCCACCTGCGCGCCGCCGAGGAAGCCGATCTGGATCTTGCCGTTCTGCAGGAAGCTCTGGAAGATGTCGGCCATCGAGGTGACCATCAGCGAGCCGGTGACGAGCGCGGGATCTCCGATCGACGGCGGCACCCGGTCGGGCACGGCGCCGACGGCGCCCGATTCGTAGATCAAAGTCATGTTGGGAGCGTGCGTCGCGCGCGCCAGGTTGCAGGCGAGGTTCGGCAGGCCGATGCCCACGAACACCACGTCGCCGTCGCCGATCTCGCGCGCGGCCAGCACGCACATGAGCTCGTTGAGGGTATAGTCGGTCGAGGCTTCGGTCGTGGCGGTCATGCGCCCATTTTAGCGTTTTAAGGAAGCCGCGGACTAGTCCCTGCCGGAGAAGTCCCACTCGCAGGAGAGGCCGTGGCGTCTCATCTCGGACTGGAGGCTGCGGCACTCGTCGCGGGTCAGGCACTTGGGCTTGAGCTTGATGGCGCCGGAGCAGGCGCACCAGCCCCAGGGACGCGGGCAGGGGTCCTTGCCGAAGACGGCGTCGGGCTCGGGCGGCGCTTGGGGCTTCGGCTTCGGCTTGGGCTTGGGCGGCCGCGAGAGGACGATCATCGCGCGTCGGGCGGCCGCCCTGACGCCTTGGTCCGGGTCCTTCCCCGAGGCGCGCCCGACCGCGCCGAGCGCCAGGACGTCGCCCCGGGCTTCCAGGGCCGCGGCGGCGGCGAGGCGGACCTCGGGGCTCGGGTCCTCGGCGAGCGAATAGACGATGATCCGCGTGGCGTCCGGGTTCTCGAAATGCGCGGCCTCGGTGGAGAGGGCGACCAGCACGGCGCTGCGCACCGAGGCTCCGCGCTCCGCCTTCAGGAACGAGTCGATGAGGGCGAGGGTCTGCCCCCCGGGATACGCGAGCGCGGCGACCGCCGCGGCCCGCCGCACCCGTTCGGAGAGGTCCCGGTCCATCGCGGCCGCCAGCGCCCGGTAGGCCCTCGGCCCCCGGTAAGCGGCGGAGGAGAGCTCTACGCAGGCGCGGATGCGGTCCTCGGGCTCGGCGGACGACTTCAAGCGCTCGTAGACCGACTCCGGCGCCTCCGCGCGCGCCGGGGCGGCCGCGAGCAGGGCCGCCAGGAGGAGCAGCGCGCGCGCGGTCATCCTTGCCCCTGCGTGTCGAGGCGGCGCCAGAGATACCAGCTGGCGACGGTGCGGTAAGGGGCCCACAGCCTGCCGTGCTTCTCGACGGCCGACGGCGGGGGGAGCTTGCCGCTCTTGCGGTACAGCAGGCCGAAGGCCTTGCGCACGCCGAAGTCGCCGCTCGGCAGGACGTCGGGGCGGCCGAGCTTGAACATCAGGAACATCTGCACGGTCCACTCGCCGATGCCGCGCACCTCGGTCAGGCGCGCGACGATCTCCGCGTCGGATAGCGGCTCGAGCTCGCGACGAGGTTTCACGATTCCGGACAGCGTCTTCTCGGCCAGGTCGCGCATGGCGAGGAGCTTGTTGCCCGACAATCCCGCGCCGCGCAGCCTCGCCTCGGGCATCCTCAAGAGACGCTTCGGCGTGAGCCCCTCCGCGCCGCCGAACAGCGCGAGGACGCGGCCGTGGATGGTGGCGGCGGCCTTGCCGTTGAGCTGCTGGTAAACGATGGACTGGACCAGGGACTCGAAGGTGTCCTGGTCCTTGGGCACGAGGCCGTAGGCGCCGACGGCCTCGATGTGGCGCGCCAGGACCGGATCCGCCCTCTTCAGGTGGCGGAGCGCGGCCTCAATATCCGTAGTCGACGCCCGCACAGACCTGAGGCTTCGCCTTGAGCTTCTCGGCGAGGCCGGCGTTCTTCTTCATGTACTCGCCCCGGTCCTTCACGCCGTAGACGAACTCGTCCAGGTACTTCTTGAACGAGGCTTCCTCGCGGGCGATCTTGTCCCAGGCGACGTAGAAGTCGTTGTCCCGGTCGTAGTAGCCCTGGGCGTAGGACGGGTGCGCGCCGAAGGGCTCGACGACGACGGCGTCGACCTGCAGGCCGGGGATCAAGGTCCGGTTCGGGTCCTGGCGGATGACGGACTCGTCGACGAGCTCCTCGACGACGACGATCACGCGCTTGGAGGCGAAGGCGGCCTCCTTCTGGACTCCCATCAGTCCCCAGACCTGGGTGTTGCCTCCCTTGTCCGCGCGCTGGGCGTGGACGATGGTGACGTCGGGGCGCAGGGCCGGGACCGTCGCCAGCTTCTCTCCGGTGTACGGGCACTCGACGGACTTGATGAGGGGGTTGACCTTGGGGATGTCGGTGCCCTCGTAGTTCTTGAGCGGCCAGAAGGGGAGGTTCGCCGCCCCGGCGGAGAGCCGGGAGACCATGCCGAAGTGGGAGTACTCCTCGATCTCGAGCGTCGGCGGCTTGGCCTCGACCGCGCGGCGGAAGGCGTGCAGGGACCCGACGCCGGGGTTGCCGGCCCAGGAGAAGATCAGCTTCTTGGCCACGCCCGCCTGGATCATCTGGTCGTAGATGAGGTCAGGCGTCAGGCGGGCCAAGGTCAGGTTCTTCTTCTTCTGGCGGATGATCTCGTGGCCCGCGGCGAAGCAGATGAGGTGAGTGAAGCCCTCGATGACGACGGTATCCCCGTCCTTGACGAAATTCGCGACGGCGTCCTTCATGGACAGCACTTTGTTCTTCACGCCGCTATTCTAGCGAAAATTCGACGCCCGGAGCGCCCTCGGCATGCAACTTTCCCGGGTCCTCGTTCGTATGATGGGTATGGACGACATCCGATGCCCCGTCGTTGTTTTATCTCAAGATAATCATGGCCTGCCCACGACCGCCGAACTGGGAGCGCTCACTGATGCCGCGTTGATCTCGGCGCTGGACGCCGCCGCGGCGGGCGAGCGCGAGTCGCTGTGCCACTTGCTGAAGTATCTGGCCGAGGTCGAGAGCCGGGGCATACACCTCGACATGGGCTACCGCACCGTGTTCGACTTCTGCGTCTTGCGCCTGAAGCTCTCCGAAGGCGCCGCGATGCGCCGCATCTACTCCGCTCGCGCCGCGGTGAAGGTTCCGGAGTTGTACGGAAAGCTGCGCAGCGGCGAGCTGAGCCTGTCGTCCGTGTCGCGTCTGGCGCCTCATCTGACGACGGAGAACGCGCGGGACCTGATCGCCCGCGCCTCGGGAGCGCGGTTGAGGGAGGTCGAGACCATCGTCGCCGAGCTGGCTTACAAGGAGGCTCGGCCCATCCCTGAGCCGAAGGCGGAGGCCTCTCAAGCCGAGCTTGCGTTCGTCGACCTCGCCGCGGCTCCGGCGGGCTCCGCCGAGACGCCGGCGGGCTCCGCCGAGGCTCCGGGGGGCGCCACCGAGGCGGAGGTTGCGGATCCTCCGGACCAGAACATGCCGGAAGACCATTCAGAAGGGGGCAAGGATGGCCGGGAGGATCGGCTCGGCCCCGGTGAGAGCACGCTCGATGTTCAACCTTCGCCGCCGCCCAGGCCTCCGACGCCGCCGCGTGAAGGGTCATCCCTGAAGCGCGATTCGATCCACGTGGAGGCCCCCGGGGTGATCCGGTACGTTTTCCGGTCGAGGCCGGCCCTTCTGGAGAAGCTGGAGCTGGCCGCACGGCTGCTCGGGCGGCGTCCCGACGGCAGGCTGGAAACCCTGCTCGATCTGGTGCTCGAGCGATTCCTCGAGAAGGAAGATCCCTTCCGTCGCAAGGCGCGTGCGGCTCGGCGCTCGAAGAAGCGTGCGCGCCGCGTGGCGCGCTCGGTGCGCGACGCGGTGTGGAGGCGCGACGGAGGGCGCTGCGCGTTCGTCTCTCCGGAAGGGGTCCGCTGCGAGGCGCTCACGAAGCTCGAGTACGATCACATCGTCCCGTGGGTGCTTGGCGGCGCGTCGGACGACCCGGCGAACATCCGGCTTCTGTGCCGCCCGCACAATCTTCAGCGCGCGCGGGTGACGTTCGGGGACCGAGTGCCCCCAGGTTTATCTTGAGATAAACGTGCGCCTCAGGCCGTCAGCTCCGTGAGGCACGCGTCGAAGATCTCGAGGCCCTTGTCCACGTCGTACTCGGTGAGCACGAGCGGGGGTGCGACGCGGATGGTGGATTTCCCGCAGCCGAGCAGGAGGAGGCCCTTCGTGAACGCCAGCTGCTCGAGGTCGGCCATCAGCTGGCCGGCCGGCTCCTTGGTCTTGCGGTCCGAGACGAGCTCGACGCCGACGAACAGGCCCACGCCCCGCACGTCTCCGATGCAGTCGTGCTTGGCCTGGAGCTTCTTCATGCCCGCGATCAGGCGCGCGCCCATTTTGGCGGCATTCGCCGCCAAATCTTTCTTGATCAAACGGATGACTTCGAGGGCGGCCGCGCAGGCGATGGGGTTGCCGCCGTAGGTCGAGCCGTGCGAGCCGCGCGGCCAGGTCATGACCTTCTCCTGGGCCACGATCGCGCCGATCGGCATGCCGCCGCCGATGCCCTTGGCGGTGACGAAGACGTCGGGGACCACGCCGTAGTGCTCGGCGGCCCACATCTTCCCCGTGCGGCCCGCGCCGCACTGCACCTCGTCGAAGATGAGCAGGATGCCGTGGTCGGTGCAGAACTTGCGCCAGAACTGCAGGAACTCCTTCGAAGGCATCACGTAGCCGCCCTCGCCCTGCAGGGGCTCCATGATCACCGCGGCGCAGTCCGCCGGGTCGAGGCGCGTCGCGAAGAGCTCGTGCGCCGCCTTGATGCACTCCTCGGTCGTGTTCCGGTACGGGTTGTGGAACGGCAGGTGATGGATCTCGGGGAGAAGAGGGCCGAAGCCCTTGCGGTACTTGACCTTCGAGGTCGTCAGCGACATCGCCGCGTAGGAGCGCCCGTGGAACGAGCTGTGGAAGGAGATCAGCGCCGCGCGCTTCGTGTGATGGCGCGCGAGCTTGACCGCGCCTTCGATGGCCTCGGTGCCGGAGTTGGACAGGAAGGTCCGCCACTTGCCGCCGCCGGGGGCGGACTTCGCCAGCGCCTCGCAGAGGTCGCTGAAGCCCTCGTAATAGAAGTCGGTGCCGCAGATGTGGAGGAACTTCTGCGCGGCGTCGACGACGGCCTTGGTCACGACGGGATGCTGATACCCCGTGGACGACACGGCGATGCCGGCCATCCAGTCGATGTAGCGGTTGCCGTCGACGTCCTCGACCATGGCGCCCTTGCCGCCGGCGATCACGAGCGGGTACTCCTTGATGTAGGACGGCGAGGAGAACTCCTTGTCCTTCGCGATGACGAGCTTCGCCTTGGGCCCGGGCGGGGCGACGAGGATGCGGGGGTAATCGGCCTTCACCGGCGCGAGTTTGGTGGCCATTGTCTTACTCCATGATGGTGCGGCTCTGCTCGCGCATGAACTGCGTGACGTAGTAGGGGCCGCAGCCGCCCTTGCCGGTCGACCCGGAGCCCTTCCAGCCGCAGAAGGACTGCACGCCGGGCCACGCGCCGGTGGTGGCGCCGGTGCGGCGGTTGGCGTAGCAGACGCCGGATTCGATCTCGTCGAAGAACTTCTGGATCTCCTCCTTCTTGCCGGTGAAGATGCCGGCGGTCAGGCCGTACTCCGCGCGGTTGCCCTCGGCGATGGCCTGGTCGATGCCCGTGACCTTGCCCACCGCGAGGATGGGGACGAACAGCTCGCGCATGAAGATCTCGTGATCGAGCGGCAGCTCGACGATGGTCGGCGCGACGAACTGCCCCTTGTCGAAGACGCCGCCCTTGAGGCGCTCGCCGCCGAGCAGGACCTTTCCGCCCTTCTTCGCGGAGACGATGGCGCCCTCGAAGGTCTTCACGGCGCGCTCGTTGACGACGGGGCCGAAGAACACGTCCTTCTCCGTCGGGTCGCCGCACTTGATGGCCTTCGTCTTCTCGACGAGCTTCGCGACGTAGGCGTCGTAGACCTTCTCGTGGACGTAGACGCGCGAGCAGGCGGAGCACTTCTGCCCCTGCAGGCCGAAGGCGGACTTCATCACGCCTTCCGCCGCCATGTCGAGGTCCGCGGTCTCCGAGACGTAGGTCGGGTTCTTGCCGCCGAGCTCCATCAGCGCGGGCTTGGGCCAGTTGACGGAGAACTCCTTGACCATCTTCATGCCGATCTCCTTGGAGCCGGTGAAGACGATGCCGTCGACGCACGGGTGCTTCCAGAAGGTGTCGCCGATGACGGAGCCCTTGCCGGTGATGAAGTGGAACGCTCCGACGGGCACGCCGGCGTCGCGGTACACCTCATAGAGCATCAGGCCGGTCCAGGGGGTGTCCTGGGCGGGCTTGTAGACGACGGTGTTGCCGGCGAGCAGGGCCGCGGCGGACATGCCCGTGGACAGCGCCATGGGGAAGTTGAAGGGGGCGATGCAGACGAAGACGCCGAAGGGGCGCAGGACCGAGCGGGTGTTCTCATTCGGGGAGAGCTTGCCCAGCGGCACGACGTAGCCGTTGTTGTCCTCGATGTTCTTGGCGTAGTACTCGATGAGGTCGGCCGACTCCTCGGCGTCGCCCATGGCCTCCATGCGGCTCTTGCCGACCTCGAGGCTCATCACCGCGCCGATCTCGTACTTGCGCTCGCGGATCAGCGCGGCGGCCTTGCGCATGATCTCCACGCGCTTCTGCCACGGGAGCGCGCCCCAGGCTTTCTGCGCCTTCTTAGCCGAGCGGCAGGCCTGGTCCACGTGCTCGGCCGTCGCGGCGGCGAAGCTGTTGAGCAGCGAGCCGTCGATGGGCGAGTAGTCGGGCAGGGGCTCGGAGGCGGACTCGACGGCCTTGTAGTCGATCCAGAGGGGATGCTTCTTGCCGGACTTGGAGCGCGCGAGCGCCAGCGCGGCGTCGAAGTCCTTGTGGAACTGCGTGAGGTCCGCGTTGGCGGAGGAGTAGGTGATCTTGAACGGGGCGGCGCTAGCGGTGGACATTGAGCTTCTCCTGTGTGCGGTCGAGCGCGGTCTTGAAGCGGACGACGATCTCGTCGATCTCCGCTTCGGTCACGATGAAAGAGGGGGCGAGCATGACGAGGTCGCCGTTCTCGCCGTCGGCGTGGCCGGTGTTGGGCCAGACGATGAGCCCGGCGTCCTGCGCCGCGGCGACGAAGGCCTCGGCGAACCTGAGCGAGCGGGGGAACGGCGCCTTGGTCTTCTTGTCGGCGACGAACTCGATGCCGGCGAGCAGGCCGAGGCCGCGCACGTCGCCGACCGTCGGGAGGGCGCTCAGGGCGGCGAGCTTGCGATGGAGGACTGCGCCCATCTCCGCGCAGCGCTCGACGAGCTTGTGCTTCTTGATGTGACGCACGGCGGCCAGGCCGGCGGCGCAGATCGCGGGCGAGTGAGAGAAGGTCTGGGCGTGCTTGAACGCGCCGGAGCCCTTGGCGATGGGATCGATGACCTTGCGCGAGGCGAGTACGGCGGACAACGGAACATAACCGCCGGACAGGCCCTTGCCCATGGTCATGATATCGGGGATCACGTCAAAATGCTCGGTGGCGGCCCAACGGCCTGTCCGGCCCGCTCCTGTAAGCACCTCGTCCGCGATGAACAGAATATTATTCTTATCGCAGATCTCCCGCACGCGCTTGAAATAGTCCTTCGGCGGCACGGAGCCGCCGGTGGAGGAGCCGCCGACCGGCTCGGCGATGAAGGCGGCGACGGTGCCGGCGCCCTCTTTGAGGATCGCGGCCTCGAGGGCCTCGGCCGTCATCGCGGGCGAGCCGGGCTCGCAGCGATAGGGATACGGCGCGGGGATCATGGTCACGGGCACGAGCCAGGGGGCGAACATCTTCTTGTAGGCGCCGCGCGCGGAGGCGGAGAGCGCCAGCAAGGTGTTGCCGTGGTAGCCCGGCGTGCGCGCGATGATCTTGTGCTTGTCGGGCTTCCCGGACTCGACCCAATGCTGGCGGGCGAGCTTGAGGGCGGCCTCGACGGCCTCGGAGCCCGAGGAAAGGAAATACGCGAAGTCGAGGCCCTTGGGGCTGAGGGTCCGCAGCTCGGCGGCGAGCGCCTCGGCGGGCTCGTTGGTGAAGGCGGTGCCGTTGACGTAGGCGACCTTGCGGATCTGCTCGGCCACCGCGTCGGCGACCTCGGAGACGCCGTGTCCCAGGTTGGCGACGTAGGCTCCGCCGCAGGCGTCCAGGTAGCGCTTTCCCGTGTCGTCCACCAGCCAGCACCCTTCCCCGCGCACGATCATAGGGAACTCTCGGTCGAGAGCGCGGTAGAAGACGCCGGTGTCGGGGTAGCGCCGGGGCGGCATGGATTTTATTGTAACATAAGCCCATGAGCCTGAGGCTTCTCGCCGCGGACGGGACCTTGGCCGCGTGGGCTCCGGCGGCCGCCCCGAAGGTCGTCTTGCGCGTGGAGGGGGAGGGCTCCCGGGCTCGCGCCGTGAGCGCCGCCGCCAGAGGGGCCTTGGCCTTCCTCGGCTACGAACCGTCGGAGGGCGGCGGGAGCCCCGACCTGGCCGTGGCCCTGGGCCCGTCGACCGGAGAGGCCTTCCCGTATTCCGAAGAGCTCCACTACCTCTGCTTGAAGACCCATCCTCGCAAGCCCCTGGTCGTGACCCGCGAAGCGCTGGCGGCGGCCCGGGAGGAGCTGCTCGCGCTCAAGGCTTCGGCCCGGGCCTTGTCCGGCGTGACGCTCGAGCCCAGCTCCCGCGGGGTGACGGGCTACCTTCACCGCTTCCGCGAGGCCCTGAGCCGCGACCTGGACTTCCCGGAGGCCCTGTCCTGCGTCTGGGACGGCCTGCGTCCGGGGGCTCTGTCCCCGGGCTCGAAGGCCGCGCTGCTGAGGGCCGCTCTTCCCGCCTTGGGCATCGAGGCGCCTCTCCCCGGATAGGCCTTGACGAACGCCCCCGGCGGGGCTACACTTCGACTGTCGGGGGTACTATGACCGAAATCAGGGTTAAGTTCGATTTGACCTTCAGCAGGCGCATGATCGTCTCCGCCGGCGCCATCGCGATGATGCTCTGCGCGGTCCCTGAGCTGGACTCGGAAAGCGTCACCTTGTCCACCTACTACCCGGCGCCCTCCGGCGTGTACACCAACATGATAACGACGGGGAACACCACCTTGGCCCGCGACGGCGGCAACGGGACCCGCGTCGGCGTCGGCACGAGCGCTCCCGCCGTCAAGCTCCATGTCGTCGGCGACGTCCAGTCGGAGCATTTGAAATTCCCCGGCGTCGGCGGCAACTCGGGCGTCGCCGCCGATTACTACGGCATCTATCAGGAGGCGGGCGCGTGGTCCGGATCCTATCCCGACCTCCGGGTCCAGTATCACACCGGCATCAAGTACGACGCCTATTACGGCTACGGCGGCCACAGGTTCTACACGGGCTACGACGGCACCGGCAACCCGACCGGCAGCGGCCCGGTCACGGGGGCCGGCCCCACTCTGCAGATCAACGACGCGGTGCGCTCGGGCGTGCCCATCGTCTACACCGGCCCGACGTGCACGGCGACCTCCTTCGGCCTCGGCGTGCAGAACTGCCCCGGCGGCACCTACGCCACCTTCACCAGCGGGGTCATGGTCAAGCAGACGACCTCCATCGGCTCCACCGACCCCGGCGGGACCATGCTCTGCTGCCCCTGCCCCGTCGGCGGCTGCCCCTCGCTCTAGCGGCAGGGACATCCGGGCCGTGAAATAGAATGTGGTATAGTTTTGCCCGCCCATGGCACTGCATCTCCCCGTCAACGGTGTCTGCAACATCAAGTGCGTCTTCTGCTCCTCCGAGGGGCGCACGGGGACCTTCGCCCTCAAGTCGCTCCTCGACGAGATAGACCGCGACCGGACCGGCCACGTGCAGATCTCCGGCGGGGACCCCATGCTGAAGGACCCGGCCGAGCTGCTCGAGATCCTGCTCCACTGCCGCAAGAAGGGGAAGATCATCGAGTTCCAGACGAACGGGGTCCTGCTCACCCGCTACGACGGGAAGCGCCTCAAGCTGATCCGCGGCCTGGTGGATTTCTTCAACATCAACTTCTCCGCGCACGACGCCGCGCTCGACCTGCAGGTCACCGAGACCCCCGGCGCTTTCGATTGGCGCGTCGCGGGCGTGCGCCAGCTGATCGCCCAGGGCTCCCGGGTCCGGCTGAACTACATCGTGCACGCCCTCAATTACCGCCATTGCGAGGACTTCGTCCGCTTCGCCGCGCGTGAGATGCCGGGCTTCGAGTGGATCCAGTTCAGCTACTGCAAGGGCATGGGCCGGGCCAAGGGCAACGAGCTGGTCATGCCCCGCTTCGAGGAGGCCGCCCCGTTCCTCAACGCCGCCTTCAAGGCCTGCGGCGAGGCGGGGGTCGATTTCGACGTGGACCACATCCCGGTGTGCTTCGTCATCGACCACCGCGAGCATCACGCCGATTACCGGAAGATGCGCGAGCACAAGCCCGGCGTCCACCTCGCGGAGAAGCAGCAGATCGCCGACTGCGACGGCTGCGTGATGCGCGAGGCCTGCCCGGGACCGCGCCGCGACTATCTCGAGATCTACGGCGAGCTCAAGCCCATGCCGCTGATCAAGGCGGTCCTCCCCTGACCCCCGCCTCCGCGGCCGCGGCCGCGTTCGACGTCGAGGCCGTCCGCGCCCTGTATCCGGCCCTCGGCCGCGAGATCGGCGGAAAGCGCCTGGTCTACCTCGACAGCGCGTGCACGGCGCTCAAGCCCGCGCGCGTCGCCGAGCGCCTCGCCGACTTCTACGCGAACTGGGGCGGCTGCGGCGGCAAGCGCTCGACGCATCTGCTGAGCCAGCAGGTCGAGGATTGGTTTCAGGAGGCGCGTCGTGCCGTCTCCTTATTCTTGAACGCCGAGACGCCCAACGAGATCGTCTTCACCTCGGGAACCACCGAGGCGGCCAACATGGTCTGCGGGGGGTTCCCGTTCGACGCCGCGCGCCGCAAGGTGGTGATCACGGACCTCGAGCATAACGCCGTCGCTCTGCCGTTCATCGAGGCGGCGCGCGCCGGGCGCATCGAACTCGCGATCTGCCCGACCGACGAGGGGCGACTCGACCTCGACCGCCTGGCCTCTTTGCTCGACGACCGGACCGCGCTGCTCGCGATCACGCACGCGTCCAACGTGATGGGCGGCGTCGTCCCCGTCGCGGAGGCCGCGAAGCTGGCGCGCCGCAAGGGGATCAAGGTCTTCGTCGACGACGCCCAGTACCTGGGCACCCACCGCGAGGACGTCTCGACCTTGGGCGCGGATTTCGTCGCCTTCTCGGCGCACAAGCTCGGCGGGCCGTTCGGCGTCGGGGTCCTGTGGGGCCACGAGACCGAGCTCAACCGCCTGGGGACCTGGAAGCTCGGCGGCGGGACCGTGAAGTCCGTCTCCTGGGACCTGAAGAGCGCGCCCGAGCCCGTGTATCTCGACGCGCCCGGCCGCTTCGAGGCCGGGGTGCAGAACTTCGGCGGGGCGATCGGCCTGAGCGAGGCGCTCAAGGTCCGCGAGGCGCTCCCCGCCGGCCCCCTGCGCGCCCACGTCGGAGGGCTGGTGCGACGTCTGGCCGAAGGATTGGCGAAGCTCGACGCGGTGCGCGTGCTCGGACGGGTCGAGGACCTCGCTCAGGGCAGCCTCGTCACCTTCGCCGCGGCGCACGAGGATTTCTCCCCGGTGGACTTCAACCTCTTCCTGAACCACGAGCTGCCCGGCCGCTTCATCGCGATCCGCGTCGGGGAGCACTGCGCGCACCTGCAGCACCGGCGGCTGGGCGTCGACGCGACGGCGCGGGCCTCTCTCGGCGCCTACAACACCGCCGCCGAGGTCGACCTCTTCGTCGACGCGGCGCGCGCGTACGCCCAGGAGGCCTGCGGTGGCTGAAGCCCCACGGATCATGGCGGAGCTGCCCAAGCTCGAGCGGATCGACCGCGAGAGCTTCGACGGCACGAAGTGCTTCGACATATTATTGAACTACAACTGCTCGGCGAAATGCCTGTTCTGTTCTCAGGATTTCGAATGGCGGAAAGAGCCGAACGACCTCCCTTTTGAGAAGGCCGTGGAGTTCATGTACATGGCCTACAAGAACGGCTATCGCCGTTTGGGGTTCACCGGCGGGGAACCCACGATCCGTCCCGAGCTCCCTAAGCTGATCGCCCTGGCCAAGAAGATCGGCTACGGCTACGTGCGCATCCAGACGAACGGGATCCGCATCGCGGATTACGAGTACGCGAAATCGCTGAGGGACGCCGGTCTGACCTTCGTGAAGTACTCCTTGCACGGGCACAACGCCGAACTCCACGACAAATTGGTGGCTGTTCCGGGCGCCTTCGCGAAGAACCTCAAGTCCATCGAGAACCTCAAGCAGCTGAACGTCGGCATCGGCGTGAACATCGTCCTAAACGACCTGAACTATAAGCATCTGGTCGAGTTCTACGAACTGTTCCTGCTCAAGCTTCAGCTCTCGAATTTCGTCATCATCGCCCCTCTCTACGAGGGGAACATGAAGCTCAACGCGAAGGTCGGGGCGAAGATCGGCGTCACGATGACGGAGATCGCGCCCTACATCAAGAAGGCCTATGAGGTCTTCACCAAGATCAACTATCCGAAACCGCCCCTTCTGCTCCATTTCACGCCCTGCGTCCTGCCGGGATACGAACAGCAGATGCTGGGATGGTCGGCCTTCAACACCATGGTCGTCAACCCGCTGGGCGAGAAGCGCGACCTCGACCAGACGGCGCAGGCGCACACGATGAAGACCGACGAGTGCAAGAAGTGCGTCTACAACGACCGCTGCATCGGGTGGGACGCCAGCTACGCGCGCTACTTCGGCACCGACGAGATCAAGCCTATCCTCGAGGTCCCCGAGCGCTACGACGCCCGCGCGCCGCGCATGGAGAAGCACGAGGGCCGCGGCGGCATCCTGACCGACAACGAGCAGTGCGTGCTCGAGGTCCTCAAGCTCAAGAACAACGTCACGACGAAGCAGTTCCTCGCCGTCGCCGAGTCCCTGCCGCTGTGCAAGGACTGCAAGGACGAGAACGCGGTCATCAACGCCGCCGAGACCCTGATCAAGATGGGCGTCGTCGCGCGCGAGTTCGTGAAAGGCAAGTACCTGTGGTCGCTGAAGGGGGACATCCGTTCATGAGCGACTGGACGCCGCCGCAGGGCGGGCGCACGCAGAAGCTCGTGCTGTTCACCGGCTTCTCCTGCAACAGCCACTGCCACTTCTGCATCGACCTGAACAAGCGCGACCTCCCCGACAAATCCACCCGCGCGATCGTCGAGGAGATGGTCGCGGCGAAGGCGCAGGGCGTGGAGTACCTCGAGATGATCGGAGGGGAGACGACCATCCGCCGGGACTTCATCCCGCTCGTGAAGACCGCCAAGAAGCTCGGCTTCAAGGACATCGTCGTCGTGACCAACGGGCGCATGCTGGCCTACCCCGAGTTCGCGAAGGAGACGGTCGCGGCGGGGGTGACCGACCTCGTGTTCTCGATCCACGGCCATGACGCGAAGCTGCACGACGAGCTCACCTACGCGGAGGGATCGTTCGACGACCTTCTGAAGGGGATCGAGAACGTCAGGAAGGAGGGATTGGAGCGCATCTTCGGGAACTGCACGGTCATCAAGCAGAACATGAAGCACCTGCCCGACATCGCCCGGCTCTTCCTCAAGCTCAAGATCCACCATGTCGAGTACATCTTCGTCGACCCGACCTACGGCGGCGCCTACACCAACTTCAACGGCTTGGTGCCCCGCATCAGCGACGCTGCTCCGTTTATGAGAGAAGCGCTCGACATCGGCCGCGCCGGCGGCACCAAGGACTTCGTCGCGCGCTACGTCCCGCTGTGCCACTTCCCCGACCACCTCGACCAGATCTCCGAGATCCGCGAGGTCGCGACCTTCCGCACGCGGCACTGGGCCCCGGACTTCAAGAACGACGACGTCGGCGCGGGCCGCGCGGTCGCCGGACGCAGCAAGCCCGCCAAGTGCGCCGGCTGCTCGCTGTTCGACCGCTGCGAGGGCGTCTGGAACGAGTACCTGAAGCGCGTCGGCGACGACGAGTTGAAGCCCCTGGTCCATGCCTGACTTCCCGATCTGGCCGCAGTGCAACATCGCCTGCGTGTTCTGCTCGAACCCCGTCGAGGGCTTCCGGCACACGACGGATAAATACGCCTTCGACGAGCTCAAGAAGAAGCTGGCCGATTACAAGTCCGGGCTGCGCACCTTCGTCAAGTTCGACGAAGAGCGGGACTACTTCAACCTGACCGGCGGCGAGCCGACGAACCACCCCGACTTCCTGAAGCTGCTCGCCCACATCCGCACCGAGTTCCCGCGGAACCTCATCCGCCTGCTCAGCAACGGGCGCATGTTCGCCTACGAGGACTTCGCGCGGCGGACCTGCGGCATCGGCCAGCACCCGTTCGAGATAGCGGTGCCGATGTTCGGCCCGACGGCCGCGACGCACGAGAGCATCTCCCGCACGCCGGGGAGCTTCGCGCAGACGACCTTGGGCCTGCGCCACCTCGAGAAGCATCGCCGCCCCGGCCAGCTCGTCGAGATCCGGATCATCATGACGAAGGTGCAGGCGCGCTACCTCGACGGGCTGCTCGACTTCCTGCTGGCCGAGTTCCCCTGGGTGGACCGCGTCGTCTTCCTCTTCGAGGAGATCGAGGGCTTCGCCGAGCAGTACAAGAGCCAGCTGAAGTTCACCCAGTCCGAGTGCGCCGCGCACCTCGACCGCAACCACGAGAAGCTCAAGCGCTTCAAGGACGCGCGCCTGTACCACTTCTCGCTGTGCACGGTGCCGACCCGCCTGTGGCCCTTCGTCTGGAACACGCTCGCCGGGTTCAAGGTCACCTACCAGGAGGGCTGCCGGACGCGGTGCGCCTACAAGGCCCAGTGCGTCGGGGTCCACCGCAGCTACATCAAGCACATGGGCGCGCCCGACATCGCCCCCATCGTCGAGCCGCGCCCCGTGACCTTGAGCGGGGACCCCTTCCATCCCGTGGAGGCGGCGTGAAGGCGATCGTGCGCCTGCCGTCCGTCGACGAGGACGCGCTGCTCGGGGCGGCCTACGTGATGACGGAGGACGCCTTCGCCCTCGTCAGCCGGAAGGGGAAGGGCGGCGCCGTCGAGCTCTGGCCGAAGAAGGGTGCGGCGCCCGCCGCGCTCGCCGCCGCTTTCCGCCGCGAGTACGCCAACCAGGTCCTGCGCTGGTCCCTGACGCGCGACGGCCTCGGCCTGCGCGCGGAGACCCTGCGCCGCGCGCTGCTGCTGGCCGAGGCGGCGGGCGGCCGCACGCAGGCGCCCCAGGCGACGCTCTCGCCCGAGCAGAAGGCGGAGATCGCGGCCCTGCTCGCCGAGGCCGACGCGGATACGGGGCCGAAGGATCCTCTCGGCATCGCCCGGCCGTGGGAAGAAACCCGGAAGGAGCGATGAAGCTCAAGCTCGGCAGGCCGCTGTATTCGGCGGAGTCTCTCGCGGCCGGCGCGCTGGCCCTCGGCACGCGCGCCCAGGTCTTCGTCTCGGAATCGAAGGCGGCGTTCTCCGTCGAGATCAAGCCGGCCGCGAAGACCTCGCCCGCCGGCCTGCTCGCGCTCGGGGGGGAGTTCCTCAACGAGGCCTTGAACCACGAGTACCGCCAGCGGGTCGTGCGCGCCAACGCGCCGCTGACCCAGGCCGTGTTCGCCCCGTTGTTCGCGAAGGGCTTTCCGGCCGTGCCCGCCGACCCGCTCGAGGAGCTCGAGCCCCAGGTGAAGGCGGATCGCGCGCGCGACCTGGCCGAGCTCCTGGCCCAGGCGCGGAGCATGAAGTGAGCAAGCTGACCGCGTTTGAGAGGCCGCCGAAGGCGCGCCCCGGCGCCGCCGCCCCGCACCAGTTCCGCCTCCTCGGTAAGAAGGTGCTGATCACCGACGAGCACGGGCGCTGGGCCCTGCTGACCCGCTCCGAGTACGACCGTTTCGTCGCCGGCATCGGCCCGGAGGACCCTCTGTGGCCGGTGCTGCAGCCGCGCGGCTTCCTGGCCGGCGCCTTCGACTTCGACGCCGCGGCGCGCCGGCAGTTCGAGCGCAGCCTCCTGTCGTGGAAAGGCCCCGGCTCGCACGCGCTGCTCCTCGACGGGATGGACCTCGACGGGGCGCGCCGGACCGTCGAGTTCGTCTTCTCCTGCCCCGGGCCGCAGCTCACTCTCGAGCTGATCTTCGACGACGCGGACGCCGTCTGGCCCGTGGTCTGGTTCATCGTGCAGTACGCCCGGCGCAAGGGCGAATGGTCGCGGCGGCCGGTGTTCCTGATCGCGCGGGCGCGGACGATGTCTCCGGACCAGGCGGATTTCCTGCGCTCGCACGGCGTGACGCGCTGCGCCGACCTCGCCCTCGACGGCAAGCCCGACATGTCGAAGGCCCCGGCCTTCCGCGCGCAGCGCGCGCGCGCCCGCCTCGGCCCCGGCGCGGCGGAGCCCGCGGCGTGGGCGCGGTGGCTCGAGAAGTGGGGCTTCGAATCGGCGCGCCTCCTGCCCGCGTCCCTCGACGAGAAGGGCGCGGCGGCCTTCGCGAGTTTCCACTCCGGGTTCCTCGGCTGGCTCCTCGAGCATGGCGAGGAGTCGAACCTGCGCGACGAGTGGGTCCTCGGCCTCCTCGGCGGCCGGCTGTGGAACCTCCCCGGCATGGACGTCCTCGAGCAGCTCGCCTATGACGGGGCGGGGCGCGTCTACACCTCGGAGGCGGCCGCCGGCGACGCGGAGCTCGCGCTCGGCTCGGTGTCGACCTTGCGCTACCAGGACCTCCCGCGTCTTCCCGCGACCGGCGCCGTGATCGCCGCGAGCCATCCGGACAACCAGCCGTTGTGCGCGCAATGCGCGTACCGGCCGTTCTGCGCGGTTCCTCCTTCGATCAACAAAAATTACCAGGGCAGCGTCTGGGGGCAGACGCCGTCGAGCGCCGCATGCTCGGTACAGATGGGAATAATGGACCGTATTTTAGAAAGTCTGAATGATGAAAAGTGCTTGAATCTATTGAATAAATGGAGTGTTGACATGGTGTGACTATCCTGCTACACTTTCGCGAAGGCCGCCAGCCTTCCCTAATAGTCCAGGATTTGGAATGAAATCAAAGAAGAAAACAGCCAAAAAAGCCCCCAAGCTTTCGCCGAAGAAGAAGCCCGCCGCCGTCGCCCCCAAGATATCCTCCCTCGAAGCCGCTCTCACCCTCGACGTGAAGACCGAAGGTCTCGAGCCCGTGTTCGGCGCCGCCTACCTGATGATGGACAAGGCGTTCGTCCTGCTGAGCGGGGACCGCGCCGGCAAGATCACCGTCGTGCTCCGCCCGAAGGACCCCAAGGCGTTCAAGCCCAAGGCGCTCGCCGAGGAGTTCCTCTCCGACCTCGCGTCGCAGAAGGTCCGCTGGGCCATCTCCCGCAACAACCAGCCGGTCCGCGAGTTCATCGCCGAGCAGGCCGTGCTCATCGCTAACGGCACCATCCCGCCGCCGGCGGCGCCCGCGGCCGAAGAACCGGCCGCCGAGGAGCTCACCGCCGAGCAGCGCGCCGAGATCGAGAAGCTGATCTCCGAGGTCGAGTCCGAGATCAAGACGATGAACGAGAAGAAGTCCGTCCCCGATCCCAAGGGCATCAAGGCCTCCTGGGAAGAGAAGCAGGAACAGGAGAACAAGGCTTAGATGAGCCGCCTCACCGGCCTGGCGGCGGACGTCGCGGTGGAGACGGGGAACCTCTCCGCGTTCAACTTCCGCGACATGGGCGGCTGGCACCTGCTCACCAACGACTGGGGCCAGTTCCTGATGATGTCGACCGCCGACTTCGAGCGCTTCATGGCGGGCAAGGTCGAGGCCTCCGACCCGCTGTACCCCGAGCTCGAGAGCCGCGGCTTCCTGAAGGCCCGCCTCGACTTCCGTCAGCTCGCCGCGAACACGGTCAAGAAGAGCTCGTTCCAGTGGTTCCCGGGGCCGAGCCTGCACATGATCGTCGTGACCCTGCGCTGCAACCAGAAGTGCCAGTACTGCCACTCGAGCGTCGTCGACCCGTCGCGCACCGACACCGACATGGACATAGCGACGGCCAGGAAGACCGTCGACTTCATCTTCTCGACGCCGAACCCGACGATCTGCATCGAGTTCCAGGGCGGCGAGCCGCTGCTGAACTGGCCGGTCGTCAAGTTCGTCACGGAGTACGCGCAGGCGAAGGCGAAGGCCGGGAACCGCAAGCTGCTGATGGCTTTGGTGTGCAACTTCACCTTGATGACGGAGGACAAGCTCGACTTCCTCTTCGACCATCACGTCTCGATCTGCACCTCGCTCGACGGGCCGGCCGAGCTGCATAATAAGAATCGCCCGTTCCTCGGCGGCGGCGAGGCCCAGCCGAAGGTCGTGCATTGGCTCGAGACGATCCAGGAGCGGTGCAACGCCGACCCGAAGAAGAAGTACTACCTCCCGGGCGCGCTGATGACGACCACGCGCTTCTCCTTCGAGTACGGCCCGCAGATCGTCGACCTGTACGTGAAGCTCGGCCTCGAGCAGATATTCCTGCGGCCGCTGTCCCCGATCGGCTACGCCAAGCGCGTCTGGAAGGACGTCGGCTACGAGCCGGACGAGTTCGTGCGCTTCTACGAGAAGACCCTCGACTACATCATCGACCTCAACGTCTCCGGCAAGTCCGAGATCATGGAGCGCATGGCGCTGATCCTGCTGAGCAAGATCGTGAAGGGAGAGGACCCCGGGTTCATGGACCTGCGCTCTCCCGCGGGCGCGGTTCTCGGCTGCCTCGCGTACAACTACAACGGGCAGATCTTCGTCAGCGACGAGGGGCGCATGGTCGACCATCAGGGCGACCCGATCTTCAACGTCGGCGACGTGGCCAAGAACGACTGGACCTCGGTCATCGACCACCCGACGACGCGGGCGTGCGTGACCGCGTCCACGCTCGACAACCAGCCGATGTGCCAGCAGTGCGCCTACAAGCCCTACTGCGGCGTCGAGCCCGTCTTCCACTACGAGACGCAGAAGAGCGTCTTCGGCCAGATGCCCACGAGCGGCTGGTGCGTCTCCCACATGGGCGTCTTCGACGTCATCTTCCGCAAGCTGCGCGACCCCCGTTCGCGCAAGGTGCTGGACAAGTGGCTCGAACGGGACCAGTGCCGTTGGCAGGAAAGCGGGAACGTCCCCGCCGGCGAACCGGAGGTCGTCTGATGAAGATGAAGCTTTCGCGGAAGATCTACTCGAAGGACGCGCTGCTCATCGCGGCGCAGGTCCTGTCGACCAAGGTCAACGTCTATCTCGAGGAGTCGAAGTCCGACTACACGGTCACCATCGAGGCCAAGCGCCGCGACGCCGGCAAGGAGCAGCTCGAGGCGCTGGCGGGGGAGTTCGGCAACGAGCTCCTGAACCAGGAGTATCGCTTCCTCGTCGGCCGCTTCAACTCGAAGATCTCCTCGCTCATCGTGACGCAGACCTTGATGGCCGCGCGCGGCGGCGAGGCTCCGGCGGCCGCGCCCGCCGCGGAACAGACGCCCGAGTTCAGGAAGCTCGTCGCGGACCTGGTCAAGAACGCCGAGGCCGAGGTCGCCCGCACGATGCCGCGGAAGATCGCGGACCAGGGAACGGTCCTGCCGCCGGTGAAGGAGGACGCGGGTGTCTAGGCTGACGGAGCCCGCCGGCGTCCTCGAGGCCTCGCCGCTGAAGGTCGCGGCCCACAACGCCCGGACCGTCGGCTCCTCCGTCCTGATCACCAACGACGTCGGGGAGCACGCGCTCCTCTCTCCCGCGGACTACGCGCGGTACCTCGCCGGGAAGCACGAGACGCCGGAGCTCGTCAAGAAGGACTTCGTCCGCGACCAGCACGAGTTCGGCCACCTGGCGGACCGGACCGTGGCCCGCCAGCTGCTCGACTGGAAGGGCCCCAACGTCCATACGATCGTCGTCACGCTGCGCTGCAACTTCAAATGCCTGTACTGCCACGCGAGCGTCGTCGGCGAGGAGCGGACGGACAAGGACATGACCGTCGCGACCGCGAAATCGGTCGTGGACCTGGTCTTCCAGAGCCCCAGCCCGAACCTGATGATCGAGTTCCAGGGCGGAGAGCCGCTGCTGAACTGGCCGGTCGTCAAGTTCATCGTGCAGTACGCGCGCGAGAAGAACAAGCACCACAAGCGCGCCCTGCACTTCGGCCTCATCTCCAACTTCAGCCTGCTCGACGACGCGAAGATCGACTTCCTCATCGCCAACGGCGTCTCCTTCTGCACCTCCCTCGACGGCCCCAAGGACCTCCACGACAAGAACCGGATATTCCTCGGCGGCAACAGCCACGAGAGCGTGCTCGTCGGCCTTCAGATGGTCCTCGCGCGCAAGGCCGCCGGCCAGAAGACGGACACGCCCAACGCCATCTGCACCATCACCCGTCATTCCCTCGGCCGCTCGAAGGAGATCGTCGACCAGCTGGTCGCGCTCGGCCTGGAGCGCATCCAGTTCGGGCCGCTCGACCCGATCGGCTTCGCCCGGAAGAGCTGGGGGACGATCGGCTACACCTCGGCGGAGTTCGTCGCGTTCTACTCGGAGGCGCTGGACTACATCATCGCGCTCAACAAGAAGGGCGTGAAGGCGTACGAGAAGATGGCCCTGATCTTCATGGTCCGCATACTCGAGGGCGGCCACTGGCGCTTCCCCAACGCCGACGGCGTGGCGCGCCTGGCCTACGACCACGACGGCTCGGTCTACTCCTGCGAGGAAGGCCGCCTGCTCGCCAACGAAGGGGACGGGTTCTTCAAGATCGGGCACGCGGCGACCTCCACCTTCACGGACCTCCTCGACCATCCGACCGTGCACGCGAGCCTGCTGGCCTCGAACTCGAACGCCCAGCCGATGTGCTTCCAGTGCGCGTACAACCCTTTCTGCAGCGTGCTCCCGGTGTACAACCAGGGCACGCAGGGCAGCGTCTTCGGCCGCATGCCGGAGAACGGCTGGTGCGAGAAGATGATGGGCCTTTTCGACGTGGTGTTCACGAAGCTGCAGGATCCGGAGGCCAGGAAGGTGCTTGAGTCCTGGCTCGAGTATAAATCGCGGTAGCGCCGCGGAGGAATAGAGCATGGCCAAGAAGACTCCGAAGAAGGGGAAGAAGTCGAAGAAGCCCCAGCTGTTGCCGCAGATCAAGAAGGACGCCTCGGTGTTCCTGAGCTCCGAGGAAGGCAAGATCACGAAGGAGAACGTCATCAAGACGGCGGCGGCGCTCGGCATCATCGGCGCGGCCCTGCTCAAGGCGACGCCCGCTCCCGCGGCGCACTCGAACTACCTGCACAACTCCGGCGGCACGGGCTCCCACACGAGCCACGGCTCGCACGGTTCCCACGGCTCGCACGGTTCCCACGGTTCTCACGGCTCGCACGGGTCCCACGGCTCGCACGGGTCCCACGGCTCGCACGGGTCCCACGGGTCCCACGGTTCCCACGGCTCGCACGGGTCCCACGGCTCCCACGGCTCGCACGGGTCCCACGGGTCCCACGGCTCGCACGGGTCCCACGGATCCCACGGATCCCACGGCTCGCACGGCTCCCACGGGTCGCACGGCTCCCATTGCCGCGGCGGCTGGTGCAATCCGCGCTGCTAAAGGACCCGGAGCCATGGCTTCATGGGGCAACTCGATCATCTGGCCGTCTATCTATCCGATAGCTGTAACTTGGCCTGCAGCTATTGCTACGTAGCGGTCAACCAAGGCCCCGGCGCCCGGCTCACCCTCGAGCAGGTCAAAAGCTCGATCGACGAGTTCTGCTCGAAGCTCCCGCCCGACGAGAGGAAGATCACCTTCATCGGGGGCGAGCCGCTCCTCGACTGGCCCCTGTTCGTGAAGGCCGCGCGCTACGCGCGCGAGAAGGCCGGCGAGGCGGCGGTGCTCCAGACCTTCACCAACGGCACCTTGATCACGCCCGAGAAGGTCGCGTTCATGGAGGACGTCGGGGTCCACTGCACGATCAGCCTCGACGGCCGCAAGGAGGACAACGACCGCCACCGCGTCTACTACAAGACGAAGGAGCGTTCCGTCCACGACGACGTCATGGCCCGCCTAGCACCCCTGAGCAAGTCGAACCTCGGCGTCAGCCTCGTGTTCACCGCGCAGACCGTCGACCGCCTGCTGAGCAACGTCGACGCCTTCCACCGCGCGGGCTTCGGCCGCATCACCTTCAACCCCGAGCTGTACGAGGTGTGGCCGGAGGAGAAGATCCGGGTGATGCGCAAGGTCCTGTCCGGGCTGGCTCGCTGGTACAAGGCGATCCTCGACACGGGCACGCGCGCGCCGCAGCTGCAGATCCTGTTCGCGGTCCTCGAGGCGCTCGAGCACAACCGGGCGGGCGAGCGCTGGTGGCACTCGTGCCACAACATGACCCTCGGCCCGGACGGGAAGTACTACTCGTGCGACAAGGCGCTCTCCTTCCCCGTCGGCTCCGCCCCGGCCCTGCGCGCCGGCTCGCCCGAGACGGGGCTCGACTGGGACGGGGCGGCCGGGCAGATCGACGCCTTCGTGGACTGGATCGAGCGCCGCGGCGGCGGCGACCAGGAGATCTTCTGCCCGATCGGCGTCGTCGCCCACGCCCGCATCGCGGGGCGGGACCCCGACGCGGCGCTGGCCAACTTCCGGCGCGTCGCCGCGACCTTCGCCGACGGCCTGTCCGAGCTGGTCGACTCGTGCCGGGCGCATCCGACGTTCCAGGAGCTCTATGTCCGCGCCCGCCTCGTGTAAGCTGACCTGCAACAAGGAGATCCGCCGCTTCAAGGTGGCGGTCAACACCGCCTGCCCTCTGCGCTGCGAGTACTGCTTCATCGACAAGGACTCCGGCGAGACGATCTCCCGCAGCCACGTCGAGAACCTCGTGCGCTTCCAGCTCTCGTCGCCGGGCGAGGTCAAGAAGCTCCTGCTGTACGGGGGGGAGCCGTTCCTCGACTTCGAGATCGTGCGCGCGACCGCGCTGTACGCGCGGGCCGAGGCGGTCAAGGCGGGCAAGGACCTCGACCTGTCGATCTGCACGAGCGCGGGGCTGCCGCTGAAGCGGGAGTGGCTGGAGTTCCTGGCCGAGCAGCGATTCTTCATAAGCGTGAGCATGGACGGCGACGCGAAGACGCACGACGCGCACCGGCGGATGAAGAACGGGCGCGGCTCGCACGCGCTGATGCTCCCGAACCTCGAGAGGATATTCGAGACGATCGGCAAGCGCCGCTCGATGGCGATCCAGTGCGTGCACCCCGACAACGTCGAGAGGATGCTCGACAACTACAGGACCTTGGTCGGCTACGGCTTCGAGAACATCGAGATCGAGGTGATCCACGGCTTCGGCTGGAAGGAGACCAAGCATCTCTTCCGGCCGATGCTGGCGAAGGTCTTCGATTGGATCTGGGAGGAGGCGCATCAGGGGCGGTTCCGCTTCGTGGTGTGCTCGCTCGTCCCGCTGATGCTCAAGGAGGGCGTCACCCTCGAGGACTGGTGCCCGTTCCACTCGTCGATGGAGACCTACCCCGACGGGAACTTCTCCTTCTATCCGTTCGCCTTCGTGGACTGGGAAGGCCGCAGGAAGTCGAAGGTCGGCTCGGCCTCGGAAGGCGTGCCCGAGCGCTACCGGTCCTGCACCTTCGACCTGGACTCGGACCAGTGCAAAACCTGCACCTCGACCTATTACAACAACCCGATGGTCAACGAGGGCAACGACCCGTACCGCTGGCGCACCGAGATGGCGCGCGCCTTCATGGATCGCGTCGCGCTCGCCGCGCGCACCGACCCCGTCATGAAGGACTACCTCAAGGAGGCGCTGATCCGCTGCCGGATCAGCTGACATGGTCCTCTCCGACGACGCCCTGCGCCTCGACCGCCTGCTGCGCGGCGACGACCTCGCGGCGGACAACCGCGCGGCCTCCGCGTGGCGCGGCCTTCTGTCCACCGGCGTCATCTACCTCGGCCAGGGCGGCGGAGGCGGCGCGGCGGAGATCGTCCGCCTCGGCCGCCGCGTCGCGCGGCCGCACGGCTGGCACGAGGCGGTGCGCTCGCCGAAACCCCTGGGCCCCGCGGACGCGGCGTGGACGGCCGCCTACGCCGCGCTGGAGGGTCCGGAGCGCGCCCAGCGGCGGGGCCTGTCGAAGGCCGTCGCCCTCGCTCCCGGCCGCCCGGCCTTCCGGATCCTGCGGGGCCTCTGCCATCTGGTCGCGCGCAACGACCTCGCGGTCGCCCAGGACCCGGACGCGCGCGCGGACCTCGAGGCGGCGGCCGAGGCCGAGCCTCGCTCCCCGTGGGCCCCGCTCGCGCTGGGGATGTCGGATTATCTCGCCAAGCGCATGCGGGACGCGCGCGCCCGCTTCGAGGAGGCCGCGCGCCGCGACCCCCGCGACCCCTGGCCCGTCTTGCTCGCCGCCGACGCGCTGTACTACAACTCGAGCTTCCCCGAGGCCTCGGCGCGCTTCGAGGCGGCCGCGCGCCTCGACCCGCGGTGCGCGTGGAGCTGGGCTCTGCTCGGACGGGCGCGCTATCTCCAAGGGGACCCGAAGATGATCGACGCGCTGGACCGGGCGGCGGAGCTCGAGCCCCGTTCAGGCTGGATCCTGTGCTGGCGGGCCGCCGCGTGGGCCCTGCTCAAGGACCGTTCGCGCGCCCGCCGCGACTTCGAGAAGGCCGCCCGCCTCGAGCCGCGCTACGACCGGACGCAGGCGTGGTTCGGCGCCTGGCTGTGCGGCGGCGGGGAGGTCGCCGGCGGGCTGCGCCGCCTGCGCCGAGCCGCCGAGCTCAATCCTTGGTACGAGGTGACCTGGTACGCGACGGCGTCGGGCGAGCTCCGCCGCGGCCGCCGCGCCGCGGCGAAGGCCGCAATGACGCGCGCCATCGCCATCAACCTCGAGACGACCTGGGCGCGCGGCTGGACCGACGTGCAGGACGCCGACCCCGCGTGCGCCCGAGTCCTCGAGAACCTGCGCGTCCTGCTCGCCGGGCGCCCGGGCTGGGGCGAGGGGCAGGCGTGGTTCGGGCAGACCGCTCTGCTGCTCCGGCGCCACGCCGAGGCCCGCCCCGCCCTCGAGGCGGCCCGGCGGGCGGGGGCGCTGGCGCCGTGGCCCGCCGTCTGGCTCGGCCTCCTCGAACGCCGCCTGGGGCGCGCCGCCGCCGCGGAGGCGCTGTTCTCCGAGGCCGCGGACGCCGCCCCGGGACTGGCGTGGCCCTGGGCCGGCCGGGGGGCGGCGCGCCTCGACCAGGGCCGCGTCCCCGAGGCCCTCTCCGACCTCGATCGCGCGCTCGCGCTCGACCTCCGGGCGGGCCGCGGCCTGGCGCTGCTGTGGCGCGCGCTCGCGCGCAAGGCCGCCGGCCTCGAGGAGGGCGCGGCGGAGGACGCGCGCGCGGCCCTCGCGTGGTATCCGCATTGGGCGCACTGGCTCATGCCGAGTCTGCGCGGAGCCAAGCGTCCCTTCGCCCCGGTGTCCGACGCGCCCGCCGAGGCCGGCGAGCCGTCGTCGTACGACGCGCCCGCGTGGGTCCGCCGCGGGCGACGGAGGCTGGCCGAAGGCGACGCCGCGGGAGCCCTCGAGGACCTGTCGCGCGTGCTCGAGGAGTGCCTCGACCCGGCCTGCGTCGAGGCCCTGCTGCTGCGCTCGCGCGCGCACGCCGTCCTCGGCGACGTCGCCGCGGCCGCGTCGGACCTGGCGCGCGCCCGGGCCGCGGGGGTGGGCGTATGAGCGGCCGCGCGGATCTGATCGTCGTCGGCGGCGGCCCCGCGGGGACCACCTTGGCCGCGCTCGTGAAGAAATACGCGCCGGCCCGGCGCGTCCTCCTGCTCGAGAAGTGCGCGGGGGCCCGGCACCACGTCGGCGAGTCCCTGCTGCCCGCGATGGTCCCCGTTCTCAAGGAACTCGGTGTTTATGAAAAAATCGACGGGGTGGGCTTCCCCCGCAAGATAGGCGCCAACTACGTCTGGGGCGAGAGCCGCGAGCCCTGGGAGAACGACTTCAACGACGTCAACGTGACGGAGATGATCACCAAGCGCGGCGGCATCCCCGAGAAGATCGAGTACGCCTGGCAGGTGCGCCGCTCCGAGTACGACGAGATCCTCCTGCTCCACGCCGAGTCCCTCGGCGTGGAGGTGGTCCGCGGCGCGGCCGCCGACGGCGTCCTCGAGGAGGGGGAGACGATCACGGGCGTGCGCTGGCGCGGCGCGGACGGCGCGCTCCGAGAGACCCTCGGCCGCGTCGCCGACTGCAGCGGGCAGAACGGCTTCCTCTCGCGCTTCCGGCGCATCCGCGACTACGACCCGCGCATGCGCAACGTCGCGGGCTACGCGTACTTCAAGGGCGCGAAGTGGAAGTACGAGTACAGCGGCCACCCCGACAAGACGAAGATCTTCATCTGCTCGATGTCCCAGGGCTGGCTGTGGTTCATCCCGATCTCGAAGGACGTCGTCTCCATCGGCCTCGTGACGCCGGTCGACCGCGTCAAGAACGGGGGCAAGGACCTCCGCGCGATCTTCTTCGAGGAGCTCGAGCGCTGCGAGGAGATCAAGCCCCTGCTCGCGGACGCGGTCCATATGAAGGACTTCGATGGCACCGGCGAGGATTTCTTCACGCAGAGCGACTGGTCCTTCCTCAACGCCCGGGCGTCGGGCCCCGGCTGGCTCGCCTGCGGCGACGCGGCGCTGTTCATCGACCCGATCCTCTCCTCCGGCGTGACGCTCGCCCACTTCGGAGGCCACCGCGCGGCCTACACCTTGCTCGCGGAGTGGGAGGCGGAGGACCCGGAGCGGGCGGCCCTGCTCTGGAAGGACTTCAACGGCTACACGCGCGAGTCCTCGGCGCTGTTCATGATCATGGCGATGTTCTGGTACGGCAACGACCGGACCGCGAAAGGCTGGTGGCGCAAGGCGCGCGAGATCCAGCGCGCGTGGCTGCCCGTGGAGCTCGACGACCACCAGGCGTTCATCGCGGTGACGACCGGCCTCACGCGCCACTTCGAGCGGCTCCTCTCGACGCTCGAGCTGCTCGACGACCAGGTCACGCGGCCCGAGGAGTACCCGTTCTACGCCTCCGTCCTCAAGGGCGCCCCGGCCGATCCCGCTCTGCCGGCGGGCGAGGACCGGCCGCGCCTGCTCCATCCCCGGGTCGTGGAGCTCGTGTTCCATCCGCGCATCGGCGAGGGGAAGCTGTCCCCGGTCAAGCGCGTCCGCTTCCTCAAGCATCCCGAGGCCGACTCGCTGTCGGACGCGATGAACCCGCGGCGCTTCGTCACGCGCTACCACCTGGACCTCCTCGACGAGCTCGACGGGCGGCGGACCTTGACCGAGGCGAGCGCGCGCGCGGCGGCCAAGGGCGTGCCCGCGTGGTGGCTCGAGCGGCGCGCGCCGGTGTTCCTGCGCGAGCTCCGCCTGCAGGGCGCCGTCGAGTGGGACCGGGCGGGGGTCCCCGCGTGAGCCCCGCCGAAGCCCGCCGGCGGCTCGAGCGTCTCGGCCACCGGGAGGTGCTCGAGCGCCTCCCCGGCGGCGAGGACGGCGACGCCGCCGCCCTCGCGGGCCGGGCTCGCGGCGCGTTCGGCGTGCTCCACCGCGCGGAGCTCGAGCGCGTCGTCGCGCGGCTGAAAGGCTCTCCCGCCCTGCGCGGCCGGGCGCTGTGGCTGCTCGGCCGGCGCGCGGACGCGGAGCGGGCGCTCTCCGCCGCCCGCGACGCCGAGGGGCTCGCGTTCCGGGGCGCGGCCCTGCTCTCCTCGGAGCCGGCGCGCGCCGAGGCCCTCCTGACCCGCGCCCTGCGCCTCGACCCCGCCCTCGCGGCGGCCTGGCAGTGGCGCGCGGCCGCGCGGCTCGAGAAGCCCGGCCGCTCGGCCGAAGCGCTCGCCGACCTGGACCGGCGCGACGCTCTCGCTCCCGCGGGGCCCCTCTCCCTGCTCCTGCGCGCGATGGCGTGCGTCCAGGCCCGGCGCTGGAAGGAGTCGGCGGACGCGGCGACGGCCCTGATCGCCCTCGACCCCGCCGGCCACGCCGGCTGGGCCTTCCGCTCGCAGGCGCGCCTCGGCGCGGGGGACCTCGCCGCCGCCGAAGCCGACTATCACGAGGCGCGGGACCGCGACCCGGACTGCGACGGCTTCGACGCGATCGGCGCCGGGCGCGGCGCGGCGACGCCTTCGCGCGAGGACCGCCTGCGGCACTACGACCGCGCGGTTCGCCGCCGCCCGCGTCAGGCGATCCTGCGCGCCGAACGCGCGGAGGTCCTCCGCGAGAGGGGCGTCGGACGCTTCGACCTGGCCGTCAAGGAGTACCGCGCGCTTGAGCCGCGCTTCGCGAGCCGGGCCTGGTTCCACGCGTTCTTCGCTCGGGCGGAAGGCCCGTCCGCGGGCCCCGAGGCGAGCCTGCGCCGCCTCGACCGCGCCTGCCGCCTGTTCCCGTCGGGCGGCTGGCTGTTCGCCTGGCGCGGCGAGGTCCTGCGCCGCCTCGGCCGGACGCGCGAGGCGCTGCGCGACCTCGACCGGGCCGTGTCGCTGCAGCCGTGGTACGGCTACGCGCACGCCTGGCGCGGCGCCGCCCTGCAGGCCCTCGGGCGGTGGGCGGAGTCGAAGCGCGCCCTCGATGCGGGCCTGGCGATGGGGATCTCCTACCCCGCCGACGGCTACGCCCTGCATCTGCGCTCGGTCGCGCGCGCGCGCCTCGGGGACCTCTCGGGGGCCGTCGACGACCGTACCGCCGCGTTCCTCCTCGACGCGAAACACGAGTGGCCCGCCGGAGGGGAGGAGGTCGTTCGCCGGGCGCTCGCGACCCGTCCCCGCCACGCCTGGACCTCCGCCTGGAGCGCGCGGCTGCGGCATCTGGCCGGGGACGCCTCGGGCGCGGAGCGCGCGCTGACCGCGCTGCTCGCGCGCGAGCCGGGCCACGCGTGGGCGCGGACCTGGCGAGCCGAGGCCCGCCTCGCGCTCGGACGCGGCGCCGGGGCCGAGGCCGACCTCCGCGCGGCCCTGCGCGCGGAGCCCGCGCTGTGCCGGGCGGGGGAGATGCTCTCCTCCGCGCTGCTCGGGCGCGGACGCCCGGCCGAGGCCCTCGCCGCGCTGGAGGGCGCCGCGCGCGGCAACCCGACCTCGGCGCGCTTCTTCGCCCTGCGCGCGGACGCGCTGCGCCGCCTCGGCCGTCACGCGCCCGCGGCCGAGTCGGCGCGCGCCGCGCTGGCCCTCGATCCCGGTTTCGACGGCGCGCGCGCTCTGCTCGCCGCCTCTTTGCTCGAGCTCGGCCGCGTGCGCGAGGCCGCCGTTTTGGTCGCGGACCTGCGGGAGTCTCTCCGGTGAGGGACCCCTCCCGCGGCGTCGAGACGGTGGCCCTGCTCGTCACGCGCGCCTGCCAGCTCGACTGCGTCTACTGCCGCTTCCGGCGCGACAAGCCCGCGATGGACGACGCCCTGCTGCGGCGCTGCGCCGACCTCGCCCTCGAGACCGAGTCGGACGAGTGCGCGCTCGTCTTCCTCGGCGGTGAGCCGCTGCTGCGCCTCGACAAGGTCCTCGAGACGATGGACTACGCGGCCTCCCGCCGCGCCCGCGAGTTCCCGCGCAAGCGGCTCTCGTTCTCGGTGACGACGAACGGGCTGCTGCTCGACGACGCCGCCCTCGACGCGCTGGCCGCGCGCGGCGCGTCCATCCAGCTCAGCCTGGACGGCTCCCGCCAGGAGGCCCAGCGGCCGCTGAAGGCCGCCGGGAAGGCGTATCCGACGGCCGCGCTCGACGCGGCCTTCGAGCGCCTCGTGCGCCGCGAGGTCCCGTTCGCGGTGCACTCGGTGATCTCCCCGGACGGGGTGGGCGCGCTGTTCGACGACGCGCTGGGCTTCCTCGAGCGCGGCGCGCCGCAGGTGCATTTCCAATACCGCGTCGGCGTGGAGTGGACGCGGGAGGCGGGGCTGGCCTACGCGGACGCGATCGCGCGCGTGGCCGGGGAGGCCAGGCGCCGCGGACTGCCGCTCGCGGCCAAGGAGCTGATGGACTCCAACGAGCCCGCCATCGTCTCCGAGAGCGTCACGGTGGACGTCGACGGCCTGGCCTACCTCGGCTGCACCGTCCCCGCGATGGAGGATATACTCCCGGCGCTCAAGCAGACCAACCTGCTCGGCGACGCGCGCCGGCTGAGCCTGCGCGAGCTGTCCGCCGCCGCGCCGGGCGCGGCGGAGCGCGCCGTCGCCGCGCACCGCGGCGACGACGCACGCGGGCGCATCGTCGCCTCGAACCTGGCCATGGGGAAGATCTGCCTCGACGCCGAGGCGGCTCTGCGGCGGAAGTTCCCGCGGGGGGCGGCCGTATGAGGCCCGACGCTCGCCGCGACCTGAACCTGATCGTTTTCCTGTCGAACCGCTGCAACCTGCAGTGCCATTATTGCGCGGTGTCGGTGAACAAGGGAGAGGCCCTGCGCCTCGACGAAGCGAAGCTGCGCGCCGGGATCAAGACCTATCTCGAAGAGGCCGAAGGGCGCAAGGGCGTGACCTTGCTCGGGGGGGAGCCGTTCCTGGATTTCCCGCTGATCGAGCGCGTGGCCGACTTCGTGAGGGAGGAGTCGGCCCGGCGGGGCGAGGAGGTCCGCCTGGCCGTGTACACCAACGGGACCTTGCTGAGCCCGGAGCGTCTCGTCTCCCTGCGCGCCCGCGGCGCGACCGTGTGGCTCAGCCTCGACGGCAAAAGCGCCTCCAACGACGGCCACCGCACCTTCCGCTCCGGCGCGCGCTCGGTGTTCGACGAGGTGTCGAAGCGCCTCGCGGGCGTGGACGCACGGCAGATGCGCGCGAACATGGTCGTGCACGCGGACACGGCCCGCGACCTCGCGCGCAACGCCGACTGGTTCCAGCGCCGCGGCTTCCCGCTCGTGAACTTCCACCCCGAGCTCTGGGAGGGCTGGTCGGCGGAGCGGCTCTCCGAGCTCGAGGCCGGCCTCGCGGATTTCGGCCGCTGGTACCGCGCGCGCTGGGCGGCGCTCGGGCGCCCGCCGTTCGAGCTGCCGATCGTCTCGCTGGTGCTCGACCACGCGCCGAAGGCGGATCCGTCGCCGTGGTGGGAGAAGTGCGAGAATCTGGTCCTGGGCGCCGATGGACGCTTCCGCGCCTGCGAGCGCGACGTCGCCGACGACTACGAGCTCACCGAGCACAAGGTGATCGGGGACCCCGTCCGCGGCATCGACTGGGAGAAGAAGGAGGCCCAATACGACGAAGCGCGCGCTCTCCTGCGCCGCCGCGGCGCGTCCAAGGAGTGGCACCACGCGTGCCCGAAGGGCCTCGTCACCCTGGCGGCCCAGCGCGGCTGGGACCCCGATCGAGTCCTCGATTCGTTCCAGGCCGTCTCGAAGGCGTTCGGCGAGGGCATCGTCGAGCTGGCCTCGTCGCTGACCGCCCTGCCGGGCTGCCGCGAGATGTATCCCGGCGCGATGGGCCTCGCGCCGTCCCGGCTGAAAGCCGTTCTCCCGTCCGCCCTCGATTCGTTCCTCGACTCCGCGTCGTCGCCGGAGGCCGCCGCCGCCCACGGCCTGGGCGCCGCCGCGATCACGCGTTTCTGGGAGGCGGACGCGCGGGACATGAAGGGCCTCGCCCGCCTGTGGCGCCGCTTCGACGGTCCCGCGAAAGGCAAGCGCCCGGCCGCTCCCCGCGACGAGGCCTCGCGGCTCGTCCTTCTCGGCCTGCGCGCGTTCGAGGCCGACGGCGTCCCCGGACGCCCCGGCCCGGAGTCCGTCGCGGCCTGGACGGCCGCGCTCGAGGCGGACCCGCTGTGCGCCTGGGCCTCGTGCCTGCTCGGCGTCGCCGCGATGCAGGAGCGCCGGCTCGACGAGGCCCTCGAGCGGCTGACCTTCGCCGCGGAGCTGCGGCCGGGCTGGGCCTGGGTCCGCGTCGTGCGCGCCTGGGCCTTCCATCTCCTCGGCCGTCAGGACGAGGCGCGCGCCGACCTGGACGCGGCCGCGCGTCTGTCCCCGCGCTCGCCGTGGCCCGACGCCCTGCGCGCCAGCGCCGAGTACGGCGGCGAGCCCGAGGCGATGCTGCGCTTCCTGTCGAAGGCGGCGAGGCGGCGCCCCGCCGCGTGGACGATCGCCTGGCGCGGCTACGCCCGGCTGCGCCTCGGACGCGCGGCGGAGGCGGCCCGCGACCTGCGCCTCGCGCTGAAGCGCGACCCGTCCTTCGACCGGGCCTGGGCCTGGCTCGGCGAGGCCGAGGCGAGCGAGCCCGCCCTGTCCCGCGCGATCGCGCTGTCGCCGACGATGCCGACGGCGTTCCTCGCCCGCGCCCGCGCGCGCCAGGCGCGCGGAGACGCGCGCGGCGCGCTGGCCGACCTCGCGGCGATGGCGCGGCTCAACCGCGCGTACGAGTGGGAGACGAACTGGTACAACGCGCGCTACCTGCACGAGGAGCGCGAGTGGTCGGGGCTGTTCGCCGCGCTGGACGCCGCGCCGCGCGGCCCGATGACGGCCCTCGTCGCCGGCGCCGCCCGCCTGGCGCGGCGCGAGTACGCGGCCGCCGAGGAGAGCCTGTCCCGGGCGGGCGCCGGGCCTCTCCCGTCCGAGTGGCGGCCGTGGGCCGCGCTGTGGCGCGGGCTCGCGCTGCGGCGCCTCGGGCGCGCCGCGGCCGCGGCCGAGGCCCTCGCCTCGGCCGGCGGGGCGGCCGCGGCGTGGTCGGGGGCGGCGCTGTCGGCGCTCGACCTCTCCGCCGGACGCTTCGGCGCCGCGCTGGCGAAGGCCGAGGCCGCGGCGCGCCGCGACCCGCGCCTGTCCGACGCGCGGCTCGCGCTGGCCTCCGCGCGGCTCGCCTCCGGCGACGAGGACGGCGCGCTCGACGAGCTCGACGCGCACTCGGCGCTCGAGCCGATGATGAGCTGGTCGCGCGAGTGGCGCGGGCGGCTCGCGGCGCGCCTCGGCCGCTGGCACGCGGCGAGCGACGCGCTCGCGGGGCTGCCTCACGCGGGCCCGGCGGCCGCGGCGCTGCGCGCGGCCGCCGCCTCGCGCGCCTTCATGGCGGGCTCCTTGCCCGCCGCGCCGGACCCGGCCCTCGAGGCGTCCTTGCCGGAGCCGGACCTCTCCTGGGTGTTCGACGACTCCCCGCCGGCCGCGGTCCCGGCGGCCGGCGGCCGACTGCCCAAGGAGCCGGGGCCGTTCCTCGCGCGCGGGCGCGCCGCCCTCTCGCGCGGCGCGTTCGCCGAGGCCCTGGAGCAGGCGCGCTGGGTCGTCGACGAGCCGATCTTCGCGCCGTGGTCGGAGGAAGGGCTGCTGCTCGAGGCGCGCGCCCTCGCGGGGTTGGGGCGGACGGCCGAGGCGTCGGCGCGGCTGGCCTTCCTCGCCCGCCTGCTGCCCGCGTCCCCGTGGCCTCACGTCCTGGCCGCCCGCGTCCTGTCCGGCGCGGGCGACCCGGCCGCCGGGCGACGCCGCCTGGGGCTGGCCCTGCGCGCCGCGCCCGGCGACGCGCGCCTGCGCGCGGGCGCGGCGGCGCTGCTCGAGCGCGAGCCCGCGCTGAGGGGGGGCTCGTGAGCCGCGACGCCGCGCGCGGCCTCGTCGTGCACGCCTTCACCCGCTACGGGGAGGGCGGCGTGCGGGGCTGGGCCGACCTCGCCCGCGTCGGCCGCCGGTTCGCCGCCGATTTCTCCGGCGATCCTCCGTTCTCCGGGCTCGGCCGCGCCCTGTCCCGCCCCGGCCTGCGGCAAGGGCCGCTGCGCCTGCCCGCGGCGACCGCGCGCGACCTGGCCGAGGCGCTGAGGAAGGACCCCTCGGACCCGTGGGCCCTGGCGCTCGACGGCCTGCGGCTGTACCTGTCGCGACGCCTCGAGGACGCGGAGGAGCGCTTTGCCGCGCTGACCCTCGCGGCGCCCGAGTGGCCCTGGTCGTGGATCCTCCTCGCGGAGGCGCGCCTGTACCTGGGCCCCGCGCGCCGGGCCCTTCCCGACCTCGCCCGCGCCCGGGCCCTGCGGCCCGCCTGGGCATGGCCCCTGATCCTCGAGGGACGCGCGCTGTTCTCCGCGGGGGACGCGGCGTGCCTCGCCCCGCTCGGCGAGGCGGCGCGCCAGTCTCCCGGCATGGCGCTGGCGAGGGCCTGGCGCGGCCACGCCCTCGCGAGCCTCGGACGCGTGGAGGAAGGCCTCTCGGAGCTGGCCGCCGCGGAGGCTCTCGACCCGGCGTACGCGCGCGCCGCGGCGTGGCGCGGCATGCACCTCGCGCGCGCCGGCGACCTGGGCGCGGGCCTGGCCTCGCTCGAGCGTTCGCTGCGGCTCGATCCCTATTATCCGCCGGCCCACCTGGCGCGCGCGGAGGCGCGCCTGGCCGCCGGCGACGGCGCCGGCGCGAGCGCCGCGCTCAAGGACCTCGCCGGCTGCTGCGTGCGCGCGCAATGGCGGGCCAACGCCGCCAGCGTGCACCACCTCAAGGACGAGCGGGACCTGACGCGCACGCGGCGGCTGTGCGCGGCCGCGGCGGCCGCCGCGCCGGCGTCGCCGTGGCCGCGGCTGTGGCTGGGCCAGACCTTGCTCGCCGAGGGGGAGTTCGCGGCGGCGGCCAAGGCGCTCTCCGGCGCGCTGGACCTCGGCCTCGCCGGGAGCTGGAAGGCCTGGGGCCGCGCCTGGCGGGGACGCGCGCTCGCGCGCCTCGGACGGACCGGGGAGGCCGCGCGCGAGCTCGACGCCGCGCTGAGGCTCTCGCCGCGCCTGGCGTGGGCGCTGGCCTGGCGCGCGGAGCTCGCGCTGGAGGAGGGCCGGTTCAAGCCCGCGCTCCGGGACGCCGCCGCCGCCGTGGCGGCCGACCCCGACCTGGCCGACGCCTGGGCCGCGCTGTCGTCGGCGCGCGAGGGGCTCGGCGACGCGGCGGGCGCGCTCGACGCCTGCGCCCGCGCCGCGTCGCTCCAGCCGCTGTGGTCGTGGGCCAAGCGCCGCCGCCTCGCGCTGGCGTCGGGCCTCGTCCCGGGCGGCGACGCGCGCCGGGAGGCCGCCGGTGTCTGAGCTCCGCGCGGCCCTCGTCGGCATGATGCCCACCGGCAACCCTCTCGCCTGCTCGTACCTCAAGGCGGCGGCCGACGCCGACCCCGCCTTGGCCGGCCGCGTCGAGGTCCTGGTCCTGCCGTTCGACCGCTTCGCCGACCCCGCCGCCCTGGCGGAGGCGGTCCTCGCGCGGGCGCCCGCGCTCGTCGGCGTCTCCACCTACGTCTGGAACTCCGACACGGCGCTGGCGCTGGCGCGCGAACTCAAGAAGCGCGCGCCGTCCGTCTTCGTCGTCCTGGGCGGGCCGCAGGTCGCTCATCGCACCGAGGACTTCTTCCGCCTCGCCCCGATCGACGCCTGCGCCGTCGGCGAGGGGGAGCTGACCTTCCGCGCCCTGCTGGCCGCGCGCCTCGACGGGACGCCGCTGTCCGGCGTCGACGGCCTCGTCTGGCGCGACGGGGCGCACCTGCGCCGCAACCGCGAGCGCGCCCAGGTCAAGGACCTGGCTCTCCTGCCGTCGCCGTACCTGAGCGGCGTCGTCCCGGTGTCCGAGCACGCGGACCTGTCCTTCGAGACGTCCCGCGGCTGCCCGTTCGACTGCTCGTTCTGCGACTGGCAGAAGAACCAGAAGGTCCGCCATTTCCCCGTCGAGCGGGTGCTGGAGGAGATCCGCCTGATCGCGCGCCTGCGCCCCGACGCGACGGTCTACTTCGTCGACGCGGACCTGTTCCTCCATAAGGAGCGCGCCAAGCGCCTGCTCCCGGCCCTGCTCGAGGCCGCGGAGGGCACGGAGCTCAAGTTCGACTTCGAGACGAACCTCGGCCATTGGGACGACGCGCTGCTGCGCCTCGCCGACCACCCGCGCGTGCGCCTCAGCTGCGGCGTGCAGTCTCTGAACCCGAAGGCCCTGCGCGCGGCCAACCGCGACAGCGGCGCCTTCAAGCTCGAGCTTCTGACCCCGGCGCTGGCGCGGCGCGAGCGCCTGGCGCCCCGCGCGCGAGTCTCGCCGGAGGTCATCTTCGGCATGCCCGACGACGACCTCGCGCATTACCGCCTCACGCTCGATTGGGCGCTGACGGCCAGCGTCGCGCGGGTGATGACGACGCCGTTCCTCGTCCTGCCCGGCTCGGCGTTCTCCGAGCGCCCCGAGCGCTGGGGGATCTCCTTCGACCCGCGGCCTCCGCACCGCCTCCTGCGCTCGGACACCTTCAGCGAGGCGGACATGGCCGCGGCGCGCGCCGCCTCGTTCGCCGCGAACCTGGGGCTGTCCCTGGGCTGGCACGCCGCCGAGGCCCTGCGCCGCCTGGGACGCGCCCGGGAGGAGCGCTCCCCGACGCCGGTGCTCGACGCGTTCGAGTCCTTCGCCGCGGCGCTCGAGGCCGACGGCCGCTTCCCCTGGGTCGCGGGCTACCGCGACGCGCTGTTGCGCTCGCTGAACTTCAACCTCTCGGACCCCACGAGCCCCTCCCCGGACGAGCTCCTGTCCCGCCGCGATGACCCCGACGACCTCATCTCCCGCGACCTCCCCGAGATCCTCGGCCTGCTGGAGGCTCGCGCCGCCGGCGACGAGGCGGTGTCCCGCTTCCTGCGCGCCGCGCGCAGCCGCTTCGAGCGCCGGCGGCTCTCGAGCCTCGACTCCTACCGCCGGCTCCTGCGCGTCGTGGCGCCGCCCGAGGGCCGCTGGCTGGTGATCGCGCCCGACGAAGACCGGGAGTTCTTCGAGGCCTGGTCCCGCGGCGGGGCCCGGATCGGCCTGCTCGACCCGGGCGACGACGCCCTGCGGGCCCACGGCGCGCTGAGCCTCGACGCGCTCGACGAGCTGCCGGGCCGCGTCGCGCGCGCGGGCGGGGTCTTCGACGGGATCGTCCTCTCCGGCGCCTACGGCTCCATGTCCGCGCCCGTCCGCGCCGCGGCGCTGGCCGCGCTGGCCGACGCGGCTCGCCCCGGCGCGCGCCTCGTGGTCGTCGACGACGGCCTCGGCCTCGCGCCGTTCAGCCCCGAGGGCCCGTGGAGCGCCGCGCGCGAGCCGGTGCCGGTACTCACGGGGAGCGCGGTGTGGAGCGTGTTCGTCTGCAAGCGGCGCGAGGCGGGCGCCGGGGCCCGATCCGCGAGGGAAGTCTCGTGAGGGCCGCTTCTCCTCCGCCCGCGCGCCGGACCTGCGAGATGCTGCTCTCGTACGACTGCAACGCGAAGTGCGCGTTCTGCTACAACCCTCCGCTGACGAAGGAGGTGCTCGCGCAGAGCATCCCGTTCGCGCGGGCCGCGGCGAAGCTCGCGAGGGCGCGGGCCGAGGGCTACGACGGCGTGTGGTTCACCGGCGGCGACCCGACCTTGCGCCCCGACCTCTCCAAGCTCCTCCTCCTCTCCCGCAAGCTCGGCTTCCGCCGCGTCCAGATCGGCACGAACGCCGTGCGCCTGTCCTCCGAGGCCTACGCGGGCCGCCTCGCCGCGGCCGGCCTCAACTACGCGCGCGTCTCCCTGCACGCCGCGTCGGCCCAGGTCCACGACCGCCTGCTCGCCTTGCCCGGGGCCTTCGACAAGGCGGTGCGGGGCATCGCGAACCTGCGCGCCGCCGGCGTCTACGTCGGCCTCAACTTCGTCGTCACGCGGGACAACGCCGCGGAGCTGCCCGCCTTCTTCGAGCTGTGCCTGGACCGGCTGGGCGTGCGCGATTTCGACGTGATCTTCCTTCACCACCGCGGCATGATGGACCTGCACGGCGACGCGCTCGGCGTGCGCTACTCCGAGGCCGTCCCGCACCTGCGCGCCGCCTGGCGCCTCCTCGAGAAGAAAGGCCTTCGCCGCCGGACCCCGACGCTCGTCAACGTGCCGCCCTGCGTCGCGCCCGAGCTCGAGCCGTGGATCGCGGACTGGTCCTCGGAGGAGGCGGGCGACGCCCTGACGCGGCCGGGCTCCTCCGCCGTGGACCTCATGGCGATGAAAGGGGCGCAGAAGACGAAGGGACCGGCCTGCGCCTCGTGCGTCCTCGAGCCGCGCTGCCTGGGCTTCGAGCGCGAGTACGCGGCGCGCTACGGCGACGCCGACTTCAAGCCGGTGCGCGAGGGGGCGCGCGCGTGAGGACGCGCCCGCACGACGCCGCCGCCCGCCGCCTGCTCGTGCGCGGGCACCGCCTCGCGATCGCGGGGAAGGCCGCCGCGGCGCTGCCGCTGTTCGACGCGGCCGTCGAGCGCGACCCCCTCGCCGCCTACGGCCTCCTCTATAGGGCGGGGCTGCGCCTGCTCGCGGGGGACGAGGAGGGCGCCCGCCGAGACCTCGACGCGCTCGCGGCCCTGCCCGCGGACGCCTACGTCCGCTACCGGGAGTTCGAGATCCCCGCCCCGTCGACCTATCCCGGCTTCGACGCGAGGCTCGACGCCTTCGCCGCGCGTTCGCGGCACCCGTTCGCCTACATGTTGCGCGCGTTCGTGCGCCGCGCGGGCCTGCGCTACGAGGAGGCGGTCGCCGACATGGCGAAGGCGGCGCGCCTGGCGCCGCGCAACGCGGGGCTGAGGGCCGTCCTCGCCCGCGTGCGCTTCGTCAACCGCCTGCCGAAGGAGGCGCTCTCCGACCTCGACGCGGCGGCGCGGCTCGACCCCGCCTGCGGCTGGATCCGCGCCTGGCGCGCCGAGGCGCTCCGCCACCGCGGCCGCTACGCGGACGCGCTCAAGGACGCGGACCGCGCGATCGCCCTCGACCGCTATTACTTCCGCTCGTACGCCTGGCGCGGCGGCATCCTGCGCCTGCTCGGCCGGCCCGCCGACGCCCTGCCCGACTTCGAGCGCGCGCTGTCCGTGGACTGGCATTACTGGTGGGGGCTCAAGGAGGGCGGCCGCGAGGCCGACCCGAACCTGTCCTGGGTGCTCAACGAGAAGATGCTGGCCCTTCGCGCGCTCGGCCGCGCCGGCGAGGCGGTGCGCGCGCTCAACGAGGCGCACCGCCTGAACACGCGCTACGGCTGGGTCTGGACCTCGGGCCGCGAGCCGGGGGCCTTCGCCGCCGGCGAGGCCGAGCTGGACGCGCGCCTGGCGCGCTCGCCGCGCGACGCCTGGTCGCGGGCCTGGCGCGGCTGGACGCGGCTCGAGGCGGGCCGCCCGGCGGAGGCGCTCGACGACCTCGACGCCGCGGTCCGCGCCCTGCCGCGCGAGGCGGCGCCGGCGCTGTGGCGCGCGCGCGCGCTGGCGGGCCTCGGGCGCGTCCCCGAGGCGCTCGCGGAGGCCTCGCGCGCGGCGCGGCTCGACCCGCTTTACGCGCCGGCGCACGGCTGGCGGGGCGGCCTGCTGCGCTCGACCGGGCGGCGGCGCGAGGCGCTGGCGGCCTTCGACCGGGCGCTCTCCCTCGACGGCGTGCTGGCGTGGGCGTGGGCGTGGAAGGGGGAGTGCCTCCTGAGCCTCGGCCGCCCCGACGAGGCGCTCGAGCCGCTGCGCCGCGCCTCCGCGCTCGACCCGGCCAACGCGCGCGCCGCGGAGTGGCGGTCGCGGGCCCTCGCCCTGAGCGGAGGCTCCCGATGAGCGCGGCCGACCGCGAGCGCGCCTGGCGCCTGCTCGAGCTCGACCCCGAGGAGGGCCTCGGCGCTCCGCGCGTCTCTTTGCTGCGCTTCGCCCCGGCGCTCCGCGTCCGCCTGAGCGGCGGACGCTTCTGGGCGGAGGCGCGCCGCGCCGCCGGCGCCGCGCGCGCGCGGCTGCTGCTCCGCCTCGGCGCGCCCGACGCGGCCGTCGACGCCGCCGACCTCGAGGTCCGGGGCGAGGCGCACGTCGCCGCGGGACGCGCGGAGGAGGCCGTCTCCTGCCTGCGCGGCGCGCGTTCGTTCTGGGGCCGCCTGTGGCTCGCCGAGGCCCTGCGCCGGACCGGCGACGCGCGGGGCGCGGCGCGCGCGCTGGCCGCCGCGCGGCGCCTGCGCCCGCGCTCCCCGTGGCCCTTCCTCGTCTCCGGCCGCGCCGACCGCCCGGGCGACCTCGACCGGGCGCTGGCGCTCGCGCCGCGCGAGCCGTGGGCCCTGCTCGCCCGCGGCTGGCGCCGCCTCGACGCCGGACGCGCGGCCGCCGCGGAGGCCGACCTGTCGGCGGGGCTCGCGCGCGCGAAGGGGAACAAGTGGGGCCTCGTCCTGCGCGCGCGGGCGCGCCTGCTCCTCGGCCGCCTCGACGAGGCGCGCGCCGACCTCGAGGCGGCGCTCGCGCTCGACCCGGACCTGGGCTCCGCCCGTCGGGCCTGGCGCCCCGGCGACCCCCGCGGCCCCGAGCTGTCCGCCCTCGACGCCGCGATCAAGGCCCGTCCCGGCGAGGGCTGGCTGCGCGCGTGGCGCGGCCAGCTGCTGTACGACTCGCTGCGTCCGGAGACCGCGCTCGACGACCTGCGCCGCGCCGTCGCGCTCGACCCGGCGTGCGGCTGGGCGCGCGCCTTCCTCGCCCGCGCGGAGTCCCTGTGGCTCGGGGACGAGGCGGCGGAGCGCGAGCTGGCGCGGGCGTTCTCCGACGCGCCGGCCTGCGGCTGGATCCTGCTCTGGCGCGGCCTGCTCCGCGCGAAGCGGGGCGACGCGGCGGGCGCGGGACGGGATTACGCCTCCGCCGCCGCGCGCCATCCGTCCTACGCGCTGGCCCGCGGCTGGCTCGGCAACCGCCGCCGCGAGCTGGGCGACCTGGCGGGAGCGCTCGCGGAGCTCGACGCGGCCGCCGAGCTCGACCCGTCGTACGGCTTCCACTTCGAGCGCCGCCGGCGCGCGCTGTGGCGGCTCGGGCGTCACGCGGCCGCGTTCGCCGACATGGCGCTCGCCGTCCGCCGCGAGAGCCGCTTCCGCTGGGCGGAGGGCGGCGGGGCGGAGGCCCTGGCGCGAGCCGAGGCGGAGCTGACCGCCCGCCTGGCGGCGGACCCCGGCGACGCCGACGCGCGCGCGTGGCGCGGAGAGACGCGCCTGGCCGCCGGCGACCTGGACGGAGCCCGCGCGGACCTCGAGGGACTGACGGCCCCGTGGCCGCGCGCCTGGCGCGCGGAGCTGCTCCTCGCCTGCGGCGACGCCGAAGCGGCCCTCGCCGAGGCCGAGGCGTCCGTCGCGGGCGACCCGCTCTACGCGCGCGCGTGGGGCGCGAAGGCCCGGGCCCTGGCGGCCCTGGGCCGCGGCCGCGCGGCGCTCGCCGCGCTCGACCGGGTGACCGAGCTCGACTTCGGCGCGGCCTGGGCCTACTGCGAGAGGGGACGGCTGCGGCTGGCGGCGGGCCGCCGCCGCGGGGCGGCGGCCGACCTGCGCCGCGCGCTGGCGCTCGACCGCGGGATGGACGAGGCGCGGCGCCTGCTCGCCGGCCTGGAGGGCGGCCTGTGAAAGACGCCTTCGCGCCGGCCGCGCGCGCGTTCGTCGAGGGCCGATTCGACGACGCGGTCGCCGCGCTCGCCTCCGCGCTGGGCGAGCCCTGGCGGCCGGAGCGCACGCTCGCGCTGCGCCACAAGCCGAGCCAGGACCTGCTCTACGCCCGCCATTGGCGCGAGGACGAGGAAGCGGCGTCGGACCGCCGGGCCTTGCGTCTCGCGGAGGCCGCCGTGAAGCGCCGCCCTCGCGACGGGGCGCTGCTCGCCTTGCGAGGCATGCTGCGCCTGTACGGCCGCGACCTCGACGGCTCGCTGCGCGACCTCGACGCGGCGCTGCGTCTCTCGCCGCGCCAGCCCTGGGCGCGCGCCTGGCGCTACGCCGCGCTGACGCTCGCCGCCCGCCGCGACTCCGACCTGCCGCGCCTGCTGCGCGCCGCGCCCGACCTCGACCGCGCCCTGCGCGACGACCCGAAGAACCCTCTCGCGCTCGCCCTGCGCGCGGAGTTCCTCCACGACCGCGAGCGCTACGACGAGGCGTTGCGCGATCTGGCATTATTACGGAAAATCTCCCCCGATAACACGTGGGCTCTCTCCGAGAGGGGGGAGATATTGACCGAACTCGGCCGCCTCAAGGCCGCCCGCCGCGCCTTCGACGGCCTCGTCGCCCGTCACCCCGGGGAGGCGTGGTCCTACGCGATGCGCGCGCGCTCCGAGGCCAACGGCGGCGACCCCAAAGGCTCGCTGGCGGACTTCGACCGCGCGATCGCGCTGTCGCCGCGGTGGCCCGCCCTGTTCGCCTGGCGAGGCGAGGCCCGGCGCAAGGCCGGCGACTGGAAGGGGGCTTTCTCCGACTTCGACCGCTGCCTGAAGCTCGACCCCGGCTACCTCGTCGCGCGCGCCTGGCGCGGCCACGCGCGGCTCCTGCGCGGGGAGCACGCGGCGGCGGTCGAGGACCTCGACCGGGCGGTGTGCGCGGACTGCCGCCAGATGCTGTTCTACGCCTGGCGCGGCGAGGCGCTGTTCAAGCTCGGTCGCCGCCGCGAGGCGGCCGCCGACTTCGACCGCTGCCATCCGTTCCATCCGCGCCTGTCGTGGACCCAGCGCCCGGACCGGAAGGACCGCGAGTCGTCCCTGCGGGCCGACCTCGACGACGCCGCGCGGGGAGGCGAGCCCTGGGCCGCGGCGCTGCGCGGGCGCTTCCTGCTCGACGGCGCCGCCGCGGGCGCCTGGATGCGGGACCTCGGCGAGGTCTCCTCCCGCCCGGGCCCGGCGCGGGCCTGGGCGATGGCGTGGTTCGGGGAAGGGCTTCGCCGCGCGGGGCGCGAGGAGGAGGCGAGGAAGGTCCTCGAGGCGGCGAGCGCGCTCGCGCCCGGGCATTGGCTCTCGCGGGCGTGGCTCGCGCGGACCCTGCTCGACCTCGGCGCGCCCCGCCCGGCGCTGGGGCACGCCCGCGCCGCGCTGCGCCTGCGCCCCGAGCACCCCTTCCCGAACGCGGTCGTCGGGGAGGCTTTCTGGCGCCTCGGCCGCCGCGCGGCCGCGCTCCCGCACCTCGACGCCGCCCGCTGGCTCGGGCCCCGCGACCCCGAGACGAGCCGTAGTCTGGCGGCCTTGCCTCATGATATGATGGAAGTCATGGAGAAAAAACGATGAACAGATACTCGTTGCCGGCCGTCGCTCTCGCCGTCCTCATGACGAGCTTCTCCGTCCCCGCCTCCGCGCAGACGGGCGTCCTGTCCCGCTGCGACAAGCCCCTGGCCGACGCCGACCAGCTCGCGAAGACCATCATCGAATGCGACGCCGTCATCGCGGCCGGGCGCAAGTCCCTCGCGGCCGTCCAGGGCTCCACCGCCGGCCCCGCGGAGACCGTCGTCACGACGACGTCCTCCCTGCCCGTGGATCTGTCCCGCGCGGCGATGACCGAGCCTCTGCACGGACGCCTCGTCGCGTACTACGCCTACTCCGCCTTCGCCGCCCGCGACGCCTCCCAGTGCTCCCCGCTGTCCGCCCTCGGCGACGACGGCCTCTGCCGCCAGGCCTTCGCCGACCTCGAGTTCGTGGCCGCGCGCTACGGCGCGGCCGCCGGGCTCGACGCGGCCTGCCGCCGGACCGACAGCGAGTCCGGCCCCGGGGCCGCCGCCTGCTGCGCCTTGATGGCCCAGAGCCGCAACAACCCCGACCCGTGCGCGGCGATGTCGCCGAAGTGCCTGGACGCCGGGACCTGCCGGGCCGTCTTCGGGAGCTGGAAGGGCGACGCCCGCCCCTGCCGCTCCCTGCCGACGCCCGCGGCGCCCGACTGCGCCGGCGAGGACTGCAAGCGGCGCCACGAGGCGGCCATCGCGAGCTGCGAGGCCGACGCCGCGTTCGCGAAGGCGCTCAAGGCCGGGAGCGCCGCCGCGTGCGGCGGCTCGCAGCGCTGCCGCGTGCTGATGGGCGAGGGCAAGGCCGTCGCCGCCGAGATCGCGGCGAAGGACCTGAAGAACCCGGTGGGGACCTGGTTCCTCAAGAGCGCCTGGAAGACCCCGACCGTCGTCGCCCGCTCGCGGGCCCCGATGAAGGCGGCGCCGGCGACCGAGGCCGCGATGAAGAAGCTCGAGTTCCGCGGCTTCGTCTGCGCCGAGCCGATGACCTCCAAGGAGAACCGCGCGGCGCTGGCCGCCGTCCTCGGGGCGGCGCACGCCTGCCTCGTCGACGTCGAGACGGCGCTGGCCAAGCCGAGCCGCGAGGTCGCCGCGGGGATCGACGAGCGCGAGGAGAAGATCGCGCGCCACAGCGACAGGCTGAACAAGTTCTTCGAGAGCGGCAAGACCGCGAAGACCGCCGCGCCGGCCCCGAAATAACCGGGACGGCCTCCGCCATGGAGCTCGAGAGGCTGCGGCTCGCCCTCCTGCGGTTCGAAGCCGCGATGGCCCGGAAGGACCATCGCCGCGCGAAGCGCCTCGCCGAGGAGGCGATCGCCGCCGGCCCCGCGAGCCCCGCCGGCTACGAGGCGGCCGCGCGCGCGCTTCACGCCCTCGGCCGCTTCCCGGAAGCCATGTCGCGGGTCCACGACGCGCGCGACCGGGACATCGACGTGACGGGCGCGTTCCTCTACGAGAGCCTCGGCTTCGAGCTGGATTGGGACGACCCCGACGCGCTTCTCTCGCGCCTGGATGAGGCGATCGCCGCGCGGCCCCGCCTGGCCGCCCTGTACGCCGAACGCGCCGAGCTCAAGCGCCTGCCGCGGCTGTGCCGCTACGAGGAGGCCCTCGCGGATTACGCGAAGGCCGTCGCCCTCGAGCCGCGGCGGGCCTGGCTGCGCGCGGTGCTCGGGCGGGCGCGCAACAACCTGTCGGGAGGGAGCGCCGGCCTCTCCGACTTCGACGCCGCGATCCGGCTCGCGCCGCGCTCCGGCTGGATCCGCGCCTGGAGAGGAGCCTTGCTCTCCCGGCTGGGGAAGAGCCGTCCGGCGCTCGCCGACTTCGCCGCCGCCGAGAAGCTGATGCCGCGGTACCCGTTCACCTACGCCTGGCGCGGCGCCCTGCGCAACCGCCTGGGGGAGTTCGCCGCGGCCGCGCGCGACCTCGACACGGCCATCCGCCTCGACCCGGCCTACAACTTCAGCGTCTACGAGCGCTTCCGCGCCCGGCGCGGCCTCGGGGACTTCGTGGGCGCGCTGGCCGACCTCAACGCCGCGTTCGCGGCGGACCCGAAGTGCGTGTGGGACGGGGAGGACTCCGCGCTCGACGCCGCCGTGAAGGCCCGCCCTCGCCTCGCCTGGCTGCACGCCTGGCGCGGCTTCCGCCGCCTTCAGGGCGGGCGCGCCGCCGAGGCCGTCCGCGACCTGGACCGCGCGCTGTCGCTCGAGCGGGGGAGCGCGCTGCTCCTCGCCTGGCGCGGCCGGGCCCTGCACGCGGCCGGAAAGACGGCGCGGGCGCTCGCGGACCTGACCCGCGCCGCCCGCCTGAGGCCGGACCTGTGGGCCGTCCATCAGGCGCTCGCCGAGCTGCGCGAGTCGAGGGGGGAGACGCTCGCCGCGCTCCGCTCGATCTCCGCGGCCGCGCGGCTGGCGCCGACGACCGTCTCGTTCCTGCTCGTGAAGGCGCGTCTCGAGTCCTCTCTCGGGCGCGTCCCGGCGGCGCTGGCCACGGCCGACCGCGCCCTGCAGCTGAGCCCCGGCGACGCCGGCGCGCGCGAGCTCAAGGCGCGCGCCCTCGTCGCGCGCGGCATGTCACGGGGCGGGCGCGGCCGCATCGCGGATTTCCGCGCGGCGCTCGAGCTGTCCCCGGGGATATTCCCCGCCGAGGAACGCGACCGCCTCGCCGCGCTGACGGGAGCGCGCGCGTGAGCGGCTCCGGCGGCGTCCCGGCGCTGGGCGGCGACGGACGCCCGTCCGCGCTGATCAAGAGGCTGCAGGAGCTGGGCCTGCGCGGCCACGACGCCGACGCCCGCGCTTTGCTCGGCGGCCCGGCTCCGGCGCCCGAGCGGCTGGGCGCGGCGCTCGAGGAGATCGAGCGCCTCGAGACGGAGAGCGGCCCCACGCCATGGAGCCGCGCGCTCAAGGGCCGGCTCCTGTTCCTGCTGCGCCTCACCTCGCGCGCGCGCGCCGAGTTCGACCTGGCCGTTGCCCAGGACCCCTCCTTGCTCGAGGCGCGGGTCTGGCGCGCGCAGGCGAGCCTCGCTCTGCGCGACGCGTCCTCGGCGCTGGCCGATCTCGACGCGCTGGCCGCCGCCCGGCGTCCCTCAGGCTGGGAGGACTACCTCCGCGGCCTGTGCCTGATGACCCTCGGCCGCCCGCTCGAGGCCGCGGGGCCCCTGCGCTCCGCCGCTCGCCGCGGCGTCGGCGCGCGCGCCGACGCGATGCGGGCGCTGGCGCTCGCCGAGCAGGGCCGCTTCTCGGCGGCCCTCGGCCTGCTCGCGGCCGCCAAGGGCAAGCCCGGCTCCGCGGGCGTCCCGCTCGGCGCCTTCGAGGGGATGATCCTGCGCCAGTCGGGCGACCTCGAGGGGAGCCTGAAGTCGCTGATCCGCGCCGGGCGCGGCGCGCGGCCGTATCCGTGGGTCTTCTCCCACCGCGCCGACGTGCACAACCGCATGGGCTTCTACCAGCAGGCGCTCGTCGACCTCAAGCGCTTCAACGAGCTCCTCCCGCGCGAGCCCTCCGCCTTCGCCCAAGCGGCCAACGTCCTCTACGACCAGGCCTATTACGACGAGGCCCTGAAGGCGATGGCGGCCGCCGCGGCGCTCGCGCCGGAGGACACGGACCTCTCGGCCCGGCGCGCGCAGATCCTCGTGTCCGCCGGCCGAGTCGCCGAGGCCGCGCGCGTCCTGCGCTCCGCCCTGCGCCTGGCCCCCGGCGACTTCCATCTGCGCGAGGAGCTGATCGAGGCGGCCGTGATGGCGGGCAAGGGCCCGCTCGCCCGGGCCGAGCTCGCGCGCGGCGGCCTGGCGGAGACCCCGTTCGGCCGCCTCATGCGCGGCGTCCTGCTCTCGCGGGAGGGGAAGCGCGCCGCGGCGCGCCGGCTGTTCCAGTCGGCGGCGGGGGCGCTGGAGCGCGGCGAGCCCCTGCGCGAGCGGGCCCTGTTCTACGCCGAGCTCATGAGGGCGCTCCCCGGACGAGCGCGGAAGGCGCCCGCCGGGCTAAGCCTATGCGGCGTCGGCGTGCGCCACCCGTTCCAGGTCACCGTCGAGACGGCTCGCGCCCTGGCCGCGAGCCGGACCATCTTCACCAACCTCCCCGACATCGAGGCGCGCCGCTTCCTCGCGCTGTTCCCGGGGAAGGTCGTCTCCGTGCCGCGCCGCCCCGACCGGACGAACCGCGACCGCGCGCGCTGGGTGGTCCGCCGCCTGAAGGCCGGGGAGTCGTCCGCGTTCCTGACGCGCATCCATCCCTTCGTCTACCGCCGCATGGGCTACGAGCTGTTGACGATGTGCCGCGCGAAGGGCCTGCCGGTGCGCGCGTTCGGCGCCGTGTCGCTGACCGAGCTCGCCGCCTGCCGCGCCGTCGACGAGGGCGCCGCGCCTCCCTCCGACGGCCTGCGCGTGTTCGACATCGCCTGGCTCAACCGCCATCCCGGCGAGCTCCGTCCCGCCGACCCGACGGTGATCTACTGCATCGGCGACGACCGCGAGCGCCCGCGCCTCGTCCGCCTCCTGCGCCTCGCCTATCCCGCCTCCGGCGGCGCCTATCTCCTGGGCGGCTCGGGCGACCGCGAGGACCGCGCGCCGTGGGTGCCGTGGAAGAGGCTCGCTTCGTCCCTGCGCCTCGGCGACATCGGCTGCGTGCTCTATGTCCCGGCCAAGGGCGCGAGGCCGGCGAAGTCCGCGCCGGCGGGCGCTCCGGTCGTGAACCTGTACGGCCTCGGCGATCGAACGCCCGCGGAGGCCACGCTCGAGACCCTCGTCGCCCTGCGCGACTCTCCCGCCCCCTTCCGCGGTTCGTTCTCCCCGGCGGCCGTCATCGCCGCGGCGCGCCGCCACGGTTCCTCCGCGGTCGCTCTCCCCGGAAGCTCCCCGCTCGGGAGCGCCGCCGCCGTCCGTCTGATCGCCGCCTGCCGCAAGGCCGGCGTCGCGGTCCGCGCGACGCCGGCGGTCTCGCCGGTCTCGAGCGTCTACGCGCGCGAGGGCTATTGCCTCGGCGGCGACTACGGCTATCAGGGCATCGCGTCCTATTCCGCGTCGCGTCTCAAGGCCGAGCCCGGGCTGCGGTCTCCTCTCCTCCCGCTCGTCGTGCACGGCGGGAAGAACGGTGCTTCGCTCGTCGCGCCCGAAACGGAACCCGCCGTCCCCGGTCCGGATACGAAGGCATAGCCGACCGGAGTCATCCCGAGATTCCACCGGTGGAATACGGGGGATGACCTGCCGGCGTGCCGGGGGATGATTCCTCGGCCTTCCCCGAACTGTTTCCGGAAACAGTCCGCCGCGGACTTCTACCTCGCGGGGGAGGCCCCGGCGGCGAGGATCGCGGCGCGGCGCGCGAGCAGGCGCGCGTCCTTCGAGCGGATCATCAGGCGGTCGAGTCGGCGCAGGGCCGCGGCCCGCTGTCCCGGCGTGTGGAACAGGCCGAGCGTGCCGGCCGCCGACACCTCGGGGCTCGCGGCGGGCTTGGGGAAAGCGGCGACGAGGCGCGGGTAGAAATCGGACAAGGTCGGGAACTCCTTCCGGGAGCGTTCGTATTCCTCGAGGAGCTCCAGGAAGGCCTTCAGGTGGGGCTTCCGGCTGAAGCCCTCTTCGGCGTACTGCTGTTCCGCGGCCTTCTCGCCGCGGTCGAGCGCGACCAGGCGGATCATCACCGCGCGCACCAGGTGCTCGCGCAGGCCGTGCAGCCAGTTGCGGCAGTTGCGGGAAATCGCGGGGCCGAGGTCGAGGGGGACCTCCTGGCGCTCGTGGTCGTACAGGTTCACGGTGAGGTCGAGCGCGCCGTGGGCGAGCTCGTGCCACACGCAGGCGTCGAGGTCGGGGTCGACGAAGGTCGTGCCGCCGCCGCGGGCCTTTTCGAGCTTGACGAGGCTGACGATCAGGCCGGACCCGTCGTCGCGCGTCCAGACGCGGTTGAGCACGCCGCCGTCCCGGCACAGAGGGGAGGCGACCAGGTCGTAGCGTCCCACGTAGGCCTCGCCGGTGTAGCGCTCGAGCTTGGCGAGATGCTCGGCGGCCTTCGCGCGCGCGCGCAGCTCCGAAATCTCCTTGTCCAGAAGGCGCTCGCGCGCGGGGAAGCCGTCCATGAAGCGGGAGGCGCGCGCGAAGTCCCGCGCGGCCGAGAGCCACGGCTCGAGCGCGCCGCTTCTCTCGTCCTCGCCGCGGTTGGCGCCCATCGTCTCGTCGAAGGCGAGCCCGGGCGGGGCGCCGCGGCGCAGCAGCGCGTCCTTGCGCCGCGCGCCGTCCGGGTCCTCGGCCGCGACCTCGGCGTTGAGCGCGAAGGCGGGGTGGTCCCGGAAGGGGGCGAAGGCCTTATCCACGGCCTCGGCGTAGGGATGCGGGAGCGGGGCGGGACCGTCGAGGACTCCGAGGAGCTCGATGCCGGGGTCGAGGCGGACGGTCAGGCGTTCCTTCACGCCGGGCGATGATAACATATAATCCGGAAATGCCCCGCGCGCGCCGTCCCCGGATCACCTTCGCGCTGGACGCGCGCCTCGAGCTGCTCGGCGCGCTGCTGACGCCGGCCCGCGCCCATCCTTACGCGAAGGCCGTCCGCGCCCGCTTCGCGCCCTTCAAGTCCCACCCGGCGGCCGCCGAGCTGGCGCGTCTCCTCGCGCGCGGCGTCCCGGGCAGCCTGATCGCCGAGGTTCTCCTGCTCGGCCCGGAGAGGTCGGCCGGTCTGCTGACGCCGGAGCTGGCCGCCTTCCTCGCCCTGTTCCAAGGGCTCGCGGCGGACTCGGGCGCGTCGGCCTTCTTCCGCTCGCGCCGGCGCGACCACGCGCGCTTCGTGGCGTTCGCCAAGGCCGAGGCGGCGAAGGGACAGCCTCCGTCGGACGTGTCCTCGTATCTGCGCATGCCTTTCCCGGCGACGAGCCGGCTGATGCTGGCTCCTCTCTTGCCCCGGGAGTTCGCGGTGAACGCCTCCATGGACGGCGTCGAGGTTCGCGTGCGCTGCGGGAGCTTCGGCCGGGAGGGCCTGACCTTCGAGTACGACGCCTTCGACTGCTGCGTCGCCCACGAGCTGACCCACGCCGCGCTGGCGCCCCTGATCGACGGCTCCCGCGCGTCGCTCGACGCCCTGCCGGGCGCGCCGCCGAGGTCCTGCCGCGACGCCGGTTCCTGGAGCGGCTGCTTCGAGGAGCACCTCGTGCGCGCGCTCACCTTGCGCGCCCTCGCGCTCGCGGGAGGGGAGAAGGGATACCGGGCCATCCTCCGGCGCTGGAGCCGCTGCGGCTATCCCTATCTGCCTTGGTTCATCTCGCGCCTCGAGGCGTACGAACGCTCCCCGAAAAGCGCCGCTTTTCCCTCGTTCTACCCCGGCCTCCTCGCCGCGTTTTTGTTAGAATCCAAGCCGTGAAACGGGACATCAAGGGCACCGCCGAGAAAGCCGGCGCGCCGTCTTTGGAGAGGGCCCAGGCCCTGTCGGACCAGGGCTCGGTGGTGGAGGCGATCGAGGAGATCGACCGGCTGATCGCGCTGAAGCCCGCGGTGCCCCTGCACCTGCGCAAGGTCCGCTTCCTCCTCCAGCGCCGCAACTACGAGGAGGCCGCCCGCGAGCTCGACGCCGCCGCGCTCCTCTCGAAGGACGACCAAGGCATCAGCGTCGCCCGCGCCGAGCTGTGCGTGATGACCGACCGGCTGCCGGAGGCCCAGGCCGAGTTCGAGAAGGCCCTGAAGCGCGCGCCCGCCGACGAGTTCCTGCGCCTGGCGCGCCTGCGCATCCTGATCCAGCAGGGCCTCGCCAAGGAGGCCGCCGCCGAGATCGGCGCGCTGTCCAAGAGCGGCTCGCCCGAGACGAAGCTCGAGACGCGCCTGTACCGCGGCCTGCTCGAGCTCAAGCTCCGCGATCATCGCGCCGCGGGCGAGAGCTTCACCGCTTTGATGAAGGAGCTTCCCAAGACGCACCCGGTCTCGATGCGCGCCCGTTTCTATTGGGCGGCGTCGCGGGCCGTCGACCCCGATTTCCGCAGGAGGACTGGCATGGACGCGACGACGCGCAAGGCGAGCAAGCTGTATCTCTGCGGCCTGGGCATATTCCCGCCGTACACGGCCTCCCTCGAGGTCGTGCACGCCCTGAGCCTGTGCGACGTGATCTTCAACAACGTCGCCGGCCCCGAGGTGCGCGAGCTCCTCGCGGAGTTCTGCTCCGACATCCGCCCCGCGTCCTATCAGGCCTGGCAGGACGAGCCGAAATGGGCCGACCGCATCTTCGCCGAGCTCGACAAGGGCCGCACCGTCGGCTTCATCACGCGCGGCCATCCCCTCGTGTTCGGCGGCCTGGCCGTCGAGCTCGTGCGCCGCTGCGGCGTGCAGAAAGTGGACCATCAGACCTTCGGGGCGGTCTCCTCGATCGACCACCTGCTCGCCTTCACCGGCAAGGGCCTCGGCGACGACTTCGGCGGCATCCAGGCCCTCGACCGCCCGGCCATCGAAGCCGCCAAGACGATGAACACCGCCATCCCGCTGCTGGCCTGCTTCTACTCCGGCATGGACACGAAGGCCGAGGTCGCGGCCTTCCAGAAGAGCCTCTCGCGCTTCTACCCGGCGGACCACCTGTGCTGGATGTTCGGCCCGAAGTACGACGCGACGCCGGCCGTGGTCGCGGTGGGCGCGCTGGCGAAGGACTACCCCAAGGTGCACTCGAGCCTGATGCTGTACGTCCCTCCGCTCGCTCCGGCGCCGGCGAAGGGCAAGCGTTGAACGAAGGCCGCTCCTACCTGACCTGCCTGATCGGGCTGCCGCCCGAAGGCCGCGCCGAGTGGACGGCGATCCTCCGCCGCGCCCGGGGGAAGAAGGACGCGGCCTCGCGCAGCCTCGGCGGGCGGGCGCTCGCGCATCTCGGCCGCGGGGACGAGGCGCTGAAGGCGCTCGACGGCGATTCACGCGAGGCGAAGGCCTGGCGCGGGGAGGCGCTGCTGCTCGCGGGACGGCGCGAGGAGGCCCGCCTCGCCCTCGACGAAGCCGTCGCGCTCTCGAAGTCCTGGCCCTGGCCGCGCCTGCTGCGCGCGGTGTGCCGGCTCACCGAGGGCGACACCGACGGCGCGGCCGAGGAGCTGGCCGCCCTCCGCGATCTGCCCGAGGCCGTCCTCGTCTCGGCCTTGCTCGAGGGCCAGCGCGGCGCCGCGCAGAGCGGCGTGGACGCGGCGACGCCCGAGCTCGCCGCGCGGCCCACGGGCCCGCTGTTCGCGGTGCGCGCCCTGCTCAAGCTCGGCCTGGGCGACCTGCCGGCCTGCCTCGCCGACCTGAACTCCGCCGCCGCGCTCGAGCCCTCGGCCTGGATCCTGATGCAGCGCGCCGACGCGCTCAACCGCAGCGGCTTCTACCGCGAGGGGCTGAAGGATTCCGCCGCGGCGGCCAAGCTCCTGCCCGACTCGCCGGAGCCGCACCTCCAGGCCGCGAACATCTACTTCGACCAGGCCTTCTATCCCGAGGCCCTGGCCGAGATGGAGCTGGCCCTGGAGCGCCGCCCCGACGACGCCGACATGCTCAGCCGCCGCGCCCGCTTCCACCTCCTGCTCGGCCGCTTCGAGGAGGCCGAGAAGGGCCTCGACCGCGCGTGCGCCCTGGCGCCGGACAGCGCCCAATTGCGCTTCGAGCGCCTGAACGTGATCACGATGCGCGGCCGCTACGCGGAGGTGCTCAAGGCCATCAAGGCCGGCGCGCTCCGGGAGCCCTTCGAGTCCTACCTCACCGGCTACGTCCTGTGCCGCAAGGGCGACCGCGCCGGGGCCGTGAAGCACTTCCTGCTGGCCGCCGAGCGCGCCGGCGGCGGCTTCGCCGAGCGCTGCCGCTTCTACGCCCTCGTCTGCCGCATCCTCTCGAAGGCCGAGCCGAAGCCGAAGTCCCGCCCGCAGTTCTACCTGTGCGGCGTGGGCATCCACCACCCCTACCAGATCACGACGGAGATCCTCCGCGCCCTCGACGCCTGCGAGGTCCTCTACAACAACCTCGGCGACCCCCAGGTGTCCGAGTTCCTCGGCCTGTTCCGCGCCGAGGTCAGGGCCGTGACGCGCGTCGACAACGAGCCGGCGATGGGCCGGGTCAAGCGCATCCTCGCGGGCCTTGCGCGCGGCAAGACCTCGGGCTTCGTCACGCGCATCCATCCCTTCATCTACCGCCGCATCGCCCGCGACCTCGTCACGGAATGCGAGGCGGCGAAGATCACCTTCCAGGCCTTCGGCGCCGTCTCGCTCACCGAGGTGGCGTGGAGCCTCGCCGCGGCCGAGCCGGACCACGGCAAGGAGCGCGGCCCCTTCGGCCAGCGCGTCTTCGACCTCGTCTACCTGATCAAGAACCCTCGCCTGCTCCAGCCCGCGCACCCGACCATCGTCTACGCCATCGCCAACGACGAGGACCGCCGCACCTTCAGCGCCCTCGTCCGCGCGAGCTACGCCCCGGACCAGAGCGTGTTCTTCCTGGCCGGCTCCGGCGACCGCGAGCAGCAGGTCGTCTCGGCGAAGGTCAAGGACGTCGAGGAGAAGCTGCTGTCTTTGGATCTCGGAACCGTCATGTATCTGCCGCCCCGACAATAGAGGACTATGGATAAACTGCTCATCTGCGGACTCGGAGTGCGCGTGCCCGAGGAGACCACCTTGGAGAGCCTGCAGGCGCTCGCCGACTGCCGGGTCGTCTACACCGACCTCGACGACCGGAAAGGACGCGACTGGCTCGCCGGCTACTGCAAGGACCTCAAGACGCCGGCCTCCGCCGCGGCCATCCTCAAGGACGCCGCCAAGGGCGGCGTGGGCCTCGCGGTGTGGGGCAACCCGCAGTCGTCGAGCCGCCTGGCGCGCGAGGTCGAGCTCGGCGCGCAGAAGGCGGGCCTCGCCTACCGAGTGCTGGGCGCCATCTCTCCCATCGGCTCGGTGTTCGCCCGCTCGGTGAGCTTCCTCGGCGGCGATTACGGCTACCAGGGCATACAGTCCTACGACCTGCAGACCGTCCTCGACGACGCGAAGGCGGCCGCGACCGAGCTGCCGCTCGTGCTGTACGCCGAGAGGGGGGAGCCGGCGAAGTGGGCCGCGGCCCTCAAGCGCCTGGCCCCGGGCTATCCCGCGGGGCACAAGGCGCGCCTGTACGCCCCGAAGGGGGAGACCGAGGCGGCGCTGACCGCGCTCAAGCCCGGCGACCGCTGCGTGATCCTGATCCCTCCGGCCAAGCCGCTCACGGCCCGCAAGACGAAATGGTGACCCTCCGCGGCCGGCGCGTCCTCGTCACGGGCGCGTCGGGCTTCATCGGGTCGGCGTTGGCCCGCCGCCTCGTCGCGGACGGGGCCCTCGTCCATGTCCTGGCCCGTCCGACCTCGTCGCTCACGGCCCTCGGCCCCGCGGCGAAGAAGGTCGCGCGCCACGACGCCGACCTTGCGGACGAGAAAAGCCTGGCCGCCGCCGTCGCCGCGGCGGACCCCGAGGTCGTCTTCCACCTCGCCAAGCAGCGCGACGGCTCCACCTTCGCCCGCGAGGCCGCCGCGACTTTGCGCCTGGCCAAGGTCCTGCGCGAGCGCGCCCCCGGCCTGCGCCGCCTCGTGCGCACCGCCCACGACGCCCCGTCCCGCGAGGACGACGCGGCGGTCGCGGCGAAGGTCCGGGGCCTCGGCCTGCCCGTCGTCACGCTCGAGCTGTACCTCGTCTACGGCCCGGGCCAGCCCGCGACCGACTTCCCGCGGAACATCCTCTCCGGCGATCGCCCGCGCGTCGCGTCCGGCGCGGTCAAGGATTTCGTCTGGATCGGCGACGTGGTCGAGGCCTACCTGCTCGCCTCGCACGCCTCCGGCGTCGAAGGGCTCACCATCCCCGTCGGCACGGGGCAGGGCCGCACCGAGGCCGAGGCCGAGGCCCTGGCCCTGCGCCTGCTGGGCTCCGCCGACGCCCCGCCCGCGGCCGACGGCCCCGGCGCCGGGCACCCCGCCGACCCGTCGCTGGCGCGCCGCATGCTGCTGTGGAGCCCGCGCGTCCTGCTCGAGCAGGGCCTCGCGCGGATGATCCTCGCGGGAGACGCCAAGGTCCCCGACCGCAAGGAGGAGCGCCGCCACATGATCCCCTGGCTCGGATCCCCGGGCGGCGCCGTCGCCGCGGCGAAGAAGCCCGCGATGCCTTGGGCCCTCGTCCATTCCGCCGCGGAGAAGTTCGCGACGGGAGACCTCGCCGCCGCCGGGCGCGAGGCGGACGCCTTCATCGGCCTGATGCCCGGCTCCGCCGCCGGCCCCGTGATGAAGGCGATGATCGCCGCCCAGTCGGGCGACAAGGCCGCGGTCGAGGCGTGGCTCGAGGCGGCCGGTCCGCGCGGCCCCGAGGGCTGGGCGCGGGCCGTGCGCGGCATGATGCGCGCGCGCTGGGGCGAGCACGACGCCGCGCGGGCCGACCTCGACGCCACGAAGAAGACCGAGCTGTCGGCCTGGGCCTGCGCCGAGCGCGCCGACGCCTACAACCGCGTCGGCCTGTTCTGGGACTCGCTGACCGAGTTCGCGCACATGCGCAAGGCGATCCCCGACAGCCCCGAGCCCGACATCCGCGCCTCCGCCATCCACCTCGAGCAGGCGCAGTACGAGGAGGCGGCCCAGTGCCTGGTCCGCGCCAAGCGCCTGGCGCCCGGCGACGTGCGCGTGCCGCGTCAGATGTCGCGCGTGCGCTTCGTCGAGGGGGACCTGCCCGGCGCCCGCGCCGCCATCGACGAGGCCTGCCGCCTCGACCCGCTCGACCTCGGCCTGCGCCAGGAGCGCCTGCGCATCTGCGTCCTGCAGGACGACGACAAGACCGTCGCCGCTTTGCTCAAGCAGGACTGGCCGGCCGGGACGAGGGATTTCTGGCTCGCCTACGTCGCCTGCCGCCGCAAGCGCTTCGACGAGAGCATCCGCCTCTTCGCCGCGGCCGAGAAGGCGACCGAGGACTCCCAGGTCGCGGCCACCTGCGTGTTCTACCGCCACGTGGCCCGCGTCCTCTCCCAGGCGCCCAAGGCCCCGCCGCCGCCGCCCGGCCGCGAGCTGCTCGTGATGGGCCTGGGCTTCCGCCTGCCCTATCAGAGCAGCGTCGAGGCGCTGTGGTCCTTGACCTCGTGCGAGGCGTTCTTCTCCAACCTCTCGGACAAGACCGTCGCCGACATGCTCGGCCTGTACGGCGTGCCGATGCGCACCATCGTCTTCCGCCGTTCCGACGGGCAGTCCACCTCGTGCGCGCGCCTGGTGATGAAGGGGATGAAGACGCTCGGCCGCGGCGCGGTCGTCACGCGCGGGATGCCGAACTACTACGGGCGCCTCGCCTACCGCCTGACCAAGGACTGCGCGGCGCGCGGCATCGCGTGCCGGATCATCCCGTCGGTGTCCATCGCCGACCTGTTCCCGACCCTCGTCGGGCGCGTGCGCGGCTCTCACCTCGGCTTCGAGGTCCGCGACACGAACGGCCTCGCCGGCCTCGACCCGCGCCTGCCCGTGATCGTCTACAACTTCTCCTCGGGCGAGCAGCGCCGGGAGCAGTGCACTTTCATCCGCTCGCAGTTCGCGCCCGAGGACCCGTGCTGGCTGATGGCGGGCTCCGGCTACCTCGAGTTCTCGCCGCTGGAGACGACGATCGCCGGCCTCGAGCCGCACCTCATGGCCGCCGACTCCGCCGTCACCTTGCTCCTACCGGCGCGCCGTTAGGCCCGCTCTCGTCGAGCGGATGGACTCGCGCAGGCGGCTCGGATAGCGCGTCGCGGCCGCCAGCTCCTCGGCCTTCTTCGCCTCGCTCAACGCGCGCTTCTTCTCGCCGGCCGCGCCGAGGGCCACGGCGAGGCTGACCCGGATCTCGGGGTCGAGCGGCGCGGTCCTCGCCGCGGTGTCGAACAGACGGGCGGCTTCCTTCGGGTCGCCCGCCTCGAAGGCGGCCATCGCGGCGCACACCTCGGGACGCGCGCGCAAGGTCCCGGCCCAAGGCGCCAGGTACCAGCCGTCTCCCGCGAGGCGGACGCCGTCGTCGAGGAAGGCGGCGAGGAAGGGCGCGGGGGGCCGGCAGTCCGGCCTCCAGGAGCGGCGAGAGGCGAGCGCGTCGAACGGGGTCATGATCAGGCAGGCCAGCGCGGAGGCGGCGACGGCCGCCGCGAGCGGGAGCGCGGAGCGGACGGGCGGTCCGCCCTCGACCGGCGCGCGCGGGATGAAGGACGCGACGCCGATGCCGGCGAGGGCGGCCAGCAAAGGCTCGACGCCGAGGCGGTAGCCCTCGCCGAGGCCGATGGCCGCGTAGGCGGAGAAGGACGCCGCGACGAGGGCGGCGGCGCGCGTCCCGCGGGTGGCGCGCGAAGACAGCGCGGCGAACGCGGTGGGGAGCAGGAAGAACCACAGCGGGAGCCAGAAGGCGGCGAGGCGCCGGAGGCAGCCGAGCAGATACCCGAGCGGCGACCCGACGATGGTCCTCAGGGCCAGGCGCAGCACCGCCGCGTCCCGGACCGGCTCAGGCTCCTCGAGGTGGAGCGCGGTGAAGCCGGGCGACAGGCTCTCGGCGAGGGCGAAGGCCTCCTCGTAGCGGACGGCGCGGTCGCCGCCGGCGGAGGCGGCGAGCAGGTTGTAGGCGCCCACGCCCGCGTCGAGCGGCAGGAGGCGGCCCGTGTGGGCCCAGCCCCGCATGGTCCAGGGGACCAGGAGCGCGCCCGCGACGAGCAGGACGCGCGCCGACCGCCGCAGGCCCTCGCGGCCCCACCAGGCGTACGCCGCCAAGACGAGCAGGGGCGCCGCGAGAAGGTGGGCGCCGCGGCACAGGAGGCTGACGCCGAGCGCCAGGCCGAGCGCGTTCCCGGAGGCCCGGTCCCCGTCGCGCTGAGCCCAGACGGCGGCGGCGAAGCCGAGCAGCAGGACGACGGCGCCGTAGAACCCGTGGACGTCGAGGCCCCGGACGGCGGCGACGAGCGCGGGGTCGAGGGCGACGAAGGCCGCGGCGAAGGCTCCGGCGGCGGGCGAGAGGAGCGACGCGCCCAAGCCTCCGGCGGCGAGGGCGGCGAAGGCGCCCAGCACGGCCTGCGCCGCGCGGGCGCGTCGGGGCGCCGGGCGCTCCGCGCCGAGCTGGGCCGCGGCGAGGAAGGACGGGTACAGCGGCCCGCGGCCGGTCGCCGGCGCGCCGCCGGGGTCGACGGAGTAGACGCCCGAGGCGCGCAGCATCACCGAGGTCAGGAAGTACTCCTCCTGCGGCTCGGCGTAGGGGGCGGGATCGCCGGCGGGCCAGGCGACGGCGAGACGCCAGCACAGCCCCGCGGCGACGGCCGCGGCCGCGAGGACGGCGGCGGGGCGCCTCAGGCCATCCATATCGCCTGCTGGTACTCCTCGCGCCGGAAGCCGCGGCTCAGGTCGAGGCCGGCCTCGAGGAGCTTGACCATGTCCTCCTCGCCGGTCTTCGCCTTGAGGTGGTCCCTGATCCTCGCGGGGATGGCGTCGAAGTCGGCCTTGAGGCCGGCGCGGTCGCCGAGGGCCGCCTTGACCAAGGCCCGGTTGAACAGCGCCCACAGCCAGATGGGGGTGGCGCGGTCCGGGTCGGTGAGCGCCGGCTCGTCGAGGTCCTTGAGCGCCCCCTTGAAGAGGCCGAGGCGGCGCTTGGCCTCGCCGCGCCACACATAGGCCTCGAGGTCGCGGGGATACCGCGCCAGCGCCTCGTCGAGCAGGGCCAGGGCCTCGCGCGCGTTGCCGAGCTTGAGCAAGGCCCCCGCCTTCCAGGTCAGCGCGTACGGGGCGCCGAGGGAGAGTGCCTCGTCGAAGCGCTCCACCGCGGACCCGTAGCGGCCGAGCCACAGGTCGAAGGCGCCGCGCCAGGCCGCGACCTGCCCCGCCTCGTCGGCCGGCGCCTCGGGAAGGCAGCGGTCCATCTCCGCGAAGGCCTCGGCCTCGCGGCCCTGGCACAGCAGCGCCTCGGCGAGGAAGCCGCGCGTGCGCCAGTCCGTCGTCTTGTAGGACAGGGCCCCGCGCAGCGACTTCTCCGCCTCCGCGAAGCGGCCGGCGCACAGCGCGGCGAGACCGGCCTTGGCGAACATCCAGCCGTAGCGGCGCCGGGGCAGAGCGGCGAGCGCCGCGAACTGGCGCAGCTCCTCGGGGCCGCGCAGGTCGGCGCGGTAATAGGGGACCCAGGCGCGGCGCGCGCGGGGGGGCAGAGCGCGCTCGAACCTCAGCAGCTCGCGCTTGCGCTCGGCGAGCGGGCGGTCGTCCCACTCCCAGGGGTCGCGCAGGGCGCGCAGGTCGGCGAGGGTCGGCTTCCCGTCGAGGAGGCGCTCGGCCGCGGCGATCGCTTCTTTATATCGCCCGAGCTTCATGAGCCCCGCGAAGACCTCGCCGGGCAGCAATTCGCCGCGGTCGCGGAGCAGGGCCTGCGTGATCAGAGCGCGGCCGCGGGCGACCTCCCCCGAGGCGAACAGGATGCCGCCGGCGATGAGGCGCGGGCGCGCGGCGTCGGGCTCGAGCTTGAGCAGGCGCGCGAGGAGCTTGCCGGCCCGCGCGATCCTCGTCGAGGAACGGTAGGCCTGGCTCGCGGCCTTGAGCTCCTCGAGCAGGGCGCGCACCGTCTCGCCCTTGGCGGCGCGCAGGGCCTGGAGCCGGGCCTCCTCGGCCTGCTCGCGCATGAGCAGGACCTCGGCGAGCTGGCGGCCGGCGCCGGCGTCGCCGGGGCCGACGAGCAAGGCGCGGCGCAGGGCCTTCTCGGCCTGGGCGAGACGCCCGGCCGTCACGAGGGAGCCTCCGCGCGCGCGCAGGACGCGGATCTTCTCGTCCTTCTTCTGGCGCAGGACGGTCCGGCGGGCCTTCTCCGACCGCGCGCGCAGGCGCTCCACCTCGGCGCGGCGGCGGCGGGCCTCCGGGTCTCCGGGGGAGAGCGCCAGCGCCCGGCGCAGGACGGCCTCCGCCGCGTCGAGGCGTCCGGAGTGGACGAGCTCGAGGGCGCGCCGGCGCAGGAGACGCACGAGCGCCCGCCGCGCCTTCCCGTCTCCCGGCTCGAGGTCGAGGAGGCGCCGCAGCTCGGCCTCCGCCTTCGCGAGGTCGCCCGCGGCGAGCCAGGCTTCCGCGCGCGCGCGCCGGACGTCGAGCAGGCGGCGGCGCGCGTTCGCGTCGCGCCCGAGGACGAGCGCCCGGCTCAAGGCGGCTTCCGCGGACTCCAGGTCTCCCGCCGCCCGCAGGGCCTGGCCGCAGGCGCGCAAAGTCTCCGCGAGCTCTCGGCCGCCCGACCTGAGCGTCAGGACGCGCAGCAGCGCCTTCTCCGCGCGCGGGTCTCGCTCCGGGGCGCGGCGCAGGACGAGGTTCGCCAGCCCCGCGTAGGCGGGCAGATGGCGGGGGGAATCGGCGATCAAGGACGCGAACTCGGTCGCGGCCTCGTCGGCGCGCCCCATCGAGCCCAGCACGTGGCCGAGGAAGGTCCGCGCCTCCGCGGCCCGCGGACCGGCGGCGGCCGCGCGGAAGGCCGCGAGCGCCTGAGGGAAGCGCCCGGCGTTGAAATGGGCCACGCCCGTCGCGATCAGGTCATCCATATCGCCTGACGGTATTCCTCGCGGCGGAAGCCGCGGCTGAGCTCGAGGCCGGCCTTGAGCAAGGCCTCCGGGTCGGAGAGGCCGGTCTTGGCGCGCAGGTACTCGGTGAAGTAGGAGGGCAAGGCCTCGAAGTCGGCCTCGAGCCCGGTCGCGTCGCCGAGCGCCGCCTTGACCAAGGCGCGGTTGACCAGCGCCCACAGCCAGATCGGGGGCTCGCGCTTCTTATGGGCGAGGGATTCCTCGTTCAAGTCCTTGAGCGCCTCGCGATACAGGCCCAGCTCTCGCTTGGCCTCGCCGCGCCAGACATAGGCCTCGAAGTCGCGCGGGAAGCGGGCCAAGGTCTCGTCGAGCCGGGCGAGGGCTTCGGCCTTGCGGCCGAGCTTGAGCAGCGCCGCCGCGCGCCAGCAATACGCGCATTGCGCGTCGAGGGCGACGGCCTCCTCCAGGCGGGCGAGGGCTTCTTCATAGCGTCCCATCCACAGGTCGAGCGCGCCGCGCCAGGCCAGGACCTGGCCCGCGTCCTCGGGCGGCGCCGCGGCCAGGGCCTTGTCCATCTCGGCCAAGGCGTCCTCGGGCCGGCGCAGGCACAGGTAGGCCTCGGCCAGGAAGGCGTGAGTCCGCCAGTCCACGGGCTTGCTCTTGAGGGCGAGGGCGAACCAGCGCGCGGCCGTCTCGAAGCGCGCCTCGCAGTGGGCCATGAGGCCGGCCTTCGCGAACATCCACCCGTAGCGCTTGGCGGGGAAGGCGGCGATCGGCTCGAAATGCTCCATGCCCGCGGGGCCCAGCAGCTCGGCGCGGTAGTAGTGCAGCCACGGCGTCCGGGGTTTCGGGCCGAGGGCTTTCTCCAGCTTCTTGAGTTCCTTGAGGCGGTCGGAGCGGGGACGGCGGTCGTCCCACTCCCAGGGGTCCCAGAAGATGCGCAGGTCGTTGAGCGTGGGCCCGGCGTCGAGGATCCTCTCGGCCTCGGCGATCGCCTCCTTATGCCGGCCGAGCTTCATCAAGGTCCGGACGCGGTCGCCGCCGGGAACGCCGGAGCCGAGGTCCGCCCGGGACAGGATCTTCTTCTCCTTGCCCGGCTCGGCGCGGGCGCGCATGACGGCGGCCAGGCCGAGGCTGGCGCGCGCGTCGCGCGGAGCGGAGCGAAGGATCCCGCGGAACACGCGCGCCGCGTCGTCGAGGCGGCCGGCGAACAGGTAGGCGGAGCCGACCGAGCGCAGGACGTCGACGACCTTCTTGCGCGCCGCGGCCGTCGCGGGCCGGCGCGCCAGCGCCTCTCGGATCAGCGCCTCGGCCGTGAACGGGTCGCCCGCGGACAGCGCGTTCTGTCCGCGCACGCGCAGGACCTCGACGAGGCCGGCGCGGGCGCCGGCGTCGCGGGCGTCGGCGGCCAGAGCGGCGCGCAGGGCCTTTTCGGACGCGTCGAGGTTCCCGGGGTGGAGCATGACCGGGGCCAGGCCGCCGCGGCCGAACTCGGCCACGGCCTCCTCCGCCCGTCCCGCGGAGCTCAGCGCGTGGGCGATGAAGGTCCGCAGCTCCTTGCTCTCGTCGCCGAGCGCGCGGGCGCGGCGGAAGGCGGCGAGGGCCTCCTCGTGGCGGCCCGCGTTGAAGTGCGCGATGCCGGCGCGGAGCGCGGCGCTACTTGCCTTTTTTGGTCTTCGGGGCATTCTTCACCGGCCCGGCTTTCTGAAGCGCGGCGATCGGGGGCCACTCCATCCAGATGTCGGTGAGGCCCTGAGGCTGCTGCTGCTCGGCGTCCACGTGCCACAGCCGCCAGTAGGCCGCGTAGCGGATGAGATGCGAGAGGTTCTGCTCCTTGTCGTGGGCGAGCTGGTAATGGCACAGGATGACGTCCCCGGCCTTGCCGGTGACCTGCACGCCCTCGGGCAGGTCGATCTTCCCGGCCAGGCCCGCGCGCAGGGGCGCGGTGCCCTTGGCCTTGATGAAGTCGGCGATCTGGCGGTGCGTGCCGGGGTAGGCGGTGAAGTTGCCCATGTACTTGTCGGGCAGGTCGCTGAGCAGGACGCCGACGAGCATGGTGAAGCGGCTGATGGTCTTGTTCGCGTTGGGCGAGTAGAAGCCGTCGATGTGCGAGGCGGGCCCGCCGTGGGAGTTGTTGACCGAGGGGAAGCGCAGCGCGATCTGCCCGCTGGCCGGCTTCTGGAGCTTGCCCGTCCCGACGAAGGCCTCCGCGAGCTCCCACAAGGGGCTCTTCTGGAGGAGGTCCATGATGGCGGGGGCGTCGGTGTCGTCGGACCAGTAGTCGCGCGAGTCGGCGTAGGCGTCCATCGTCTGCGTGCGCCCCAGGCCCAGGCGGTGGTTGATCTCGCGCAGGGCCTCCTCGATCAGGGGCCGGGGCACCACGCCCGGGACCACGACGTAGCCGTCCTCCAGCATGCGGCGCTTCTGTTCGGCTTCAAGTTCCATGGACGCCTCTCATCCCCGGCCATTCCAGCCAGATGTCGGTCAGCGCGCGCTTCAGGTACGCCGAGCTCCTGTCGTGCCAGGCGTCGACGTGCCAGAAGCGGAAGTACGCGACGTAGCGGATGTCGGGGGAATCGTTGCGCGCCTTGTCGTGCGCGGTCTGGAAGTGGAAGAGCACCACGTCTCCCGCCTTGCCGGTGACCTGCACGGGCTCGGGCAAGGGGATGCTCTTGGCGATGCCTTTCTTGAGCGCGCCGAGGCCTTTTTCCTTGAAGACCTTCGCGATCTGGCGGTGCGTGCCGGGGAAGGCGAGCAGGTTGCCCATGCCCGGGCGCGGCACGTCGCTCAGGAAGACGCCGGCGCAGAACGAGTAGCGCGTGATCGAGTCCTTGCGCGCGGCGTCGTACATGCCGTCGATGTGGACGCTCACCGTCGCGGGCGACTCGTCGGTCTTGGCGGGGAAGCGCAGGACGACCTGGGCCTGGGTGCAGGGCTCGACCTTGTTGTGGCCGAGCAGGGAGGCGGCCAGCTCGCGCAGGGGGCTCGCCTTCATCAGGTCCATGACGGGAGAGGAGCGGACGTACTCGGAGAGGTAGTCCACCGAGTCGGCGTAGGTGTCCTTGCCGTCGTGCTCTCCCTTCCCCAGACGATGGTTGATGTCGCGCAAGGCGGCGTCGATCAGCGGCCGCGGGACGAGCCCGGGGACCACGACGAAGCCGTCGCGGGCGAACGCCTTCTTCTGCGCGGGGGTGAGCGCGGCCTTCACTTCACGCCTCTCATCCCCGGCCACTCGAGCCAGGGGTCGATCATCGCGCGCTTGAGGTACGCCGAGCTCCTGTCGAGCCAGGCGTCGATGTGCCAGAAGCGGAAGTAGGCGACGCGGCGGATGTGGGGGGAGAAGTTGCGGGCCTTGTCGTGGGCGAGCTGGAAATGGAACAGGACCACGTCGCCCGTCTTCCCCGTCACCTGGACCGGCGCCGGCAGGTCGAGCCTCTCCGCCAGGTCGCCCTTGAGCGCGGCGAGGCCCTTCTTCCTCACCGTCTCGGCGATGAGGCGGTGCGTGCCGGGGTAGACGGTGAGGTTGCCCATGTCGGGCTTGGGCACGTCGCTCAGGAACACGCCGGCGCACAGCGAGTAGCGCAGGGGCTTGCCCGCCTTGGTGCCGAGCCCGTCCTTCGACGCGTACAGGCCGTCGACGTGGATCAGCTTCCTGTACTCCACCTCGTCGTTCTCGGCGGGGAAGCGCAGGACGACCTGCCCCTGGGACAGGGGCTCGACCTTGCCGGGGCCGAGGAGGGACTCGGCGACGGCGCGCACCGCGCCGCGGGCGAGGTCCATGACGGCGGGCGTGCTCACGTACTCCGAGAGGTAGTCGACGGGGTCGGCGTCGTGGTCCTTGTCGGGGTGCTTGCCCGTGCCGAGGCGGTTGTTGATCTCGCGCACGGCGCGGCCAGTCGCCTCCGCGGAGACGAGGCCGGGGAGCACGACGAAGCCGTCGCGCTTGAAGCGGGACTTCTGCGCCGGGCTAAGCGCCGTCGCCATGGCTCATCCAAACGGGGAACAGGTATTCGTTGGACACGCGCACGCCGCGGCCGAGCTTGAGCCCCGCCTCGAGGACGGCGCGCACGCCGTCCGCGTCCTCGGGGGACTTGACCTTGCGCCCGGCGGCCTTCTCGAAGCGGTCGAGGACGTCGCGGCGGATCATGGAGAAATCGGCCCACGCCGCGGGAGCGTCGCCGGCGGCGGACTTGGTCAAGGCGCGGTTCGCCAAGGCCCAGAAGGAGTTCGCGCCGTCCATGCGGACCGCGGCGCCGAGGTCCTCGAGCGCGCCCTTGAGGTCGCCGCGCAGGCGGCGCAGCTCGCCGCGCCAGGTCAGCCCCTCGGCGTCGACGCCCTGGGCGAGCCCGGAGTCGAGGTCGGCCTGAGCCTCGTCGAGGCGCCCGAGGAGCAGGCGCGAAGCACCCCGGTGGCGCTGGGAGTAGGGCACGCCCGCGGCGACCGCGAGCTCCAGGCTCTCGAGGGCCTTCGCGTACTCGCCCGACCACAGCAGGATCTTTCCCCGGACGGCGTGGCCCCAGGTCTTGGAGCGCTCCGGCATCTCGGCGATGAGCTGGTCGGTGAGCTTCGCGGCGGCCGCGGCCTTGCCCCGGCACAGCGCGATCTCGGCCAGGGCGGCGCGGGCCTTCCAGAAGCCGGGCACGCACTTGAGCGCGGCGGCGTACTCCTTCTCCGCGCCCGCGTAGTCGCGGCGGTTGGTGAGCAGGATCTCCCCGTGCTTGTGGCGCATCCAGTCGTAGCGCTTGGGCGCCGACGTGAGCTTCTCGGTCTCGGCGATGGCCTCCTCGCCGCGGCCCATGTTGCTGAGCAAGGTCGCGCGGAAGTAATGCGGCCAGGGAGACTTCGGGTTCTTCGCCGAGAAGGACTTCAGCGCCTCGAGCGTGGGCATCAGCTCGCGAGAATCGGGGGAGACGAAGAAGGAGTCGATGCAGTCCTGCGTCCCCGAGGCGGCCAAGAGCTCCTCGGCCTCGCGGAACGCCTCCTCGAAGGCGCCGAGCTTCACGTTGGCCCGGAAGCGCGTGAGGCCGTCGGCCATGCGCGAGTGCGCGTCGTCGCCGCGCGCCTTCCCCGAGGCGGCGTCCTTCAGGTGAGGGGCGGCCTCCTCGGGGGCGCCCTTGTCCTTGAGCAGCTCGCCCAGGAGCAAGGACGCCTCGGGGCCGGCCTTGAGCGCGACGGCGCGGCGCAGGACGGCCTCGGCCTTGGCTGACTCGCGGTGGCGCAGGTACAGGCGGGCCAGGCTCATGAGGACGGGCGGCGCCTTCGGCTCGAGGGCCAAGGCTTTCTCGTAGGACTCGATCGCCTCGGCGGGGCGGCCCTGGAGCGCCAGGAGATCGGCGAGCGCGCTCCGGGCGGCGGCGTCGGCGGGGTTCGCCTGGACGAGCTTGACCAGGACCTCCAGGGCGCGGCCCTCCTCTCCGGCGGCCTGAAGCGCGTGGGCGCGCGTCACGGCGGAGCGGACGGAGGACTTCTTCACCGCGGGCTTGTTCATCTCTTCTTCGCTTTGAACGCCGCCAGTACCTGCTCCTCGGTGACGGCCCCCGCGTCGAGAGAGTCCGGGGGCGTGGGGATGCCGAGCGTGCGGACCCAATAGCGCAGGCGCGAGCCGGGGGCGGGCTTGGGCGGGATGGGGACGCCCGCGGCCCGCATCACGCCGGTGATGAGGTGCGGGTCGGAGCGGCGGCAGCCGCGGCCGGCCGCAAGCGCCGCCTCGAGGAAGCCCTTGAGCTTGGCGGCCGTGAACGGGGACTTCGTTATCCCCGCGATGTCGTGGTGGTCGAGGTACAGCCGGGCGAAATCCTTGTACGCCTCGAGGAGGTTCTTCTTCTCGAGATGGATCAAGGCGCGGTTGACGTGGGCCCAGGGCTTGTCGCCGCTGATGGCGATCACGTCGGCGAGGTCCTTGAGCGCCTCGTCATGGCGGCCGAGCCGGCGGTTGACCTCGCCGCGCAGGACCAGGCCCTCGGGGTCGTGCGGGTCCAAGGTCAGGAGCTTGTCTAGGTCGCGCTTGGACTCCGCGAGCTTGCCCTGGCCGAGCAAGGCGCCGCCGCGCCAGCACAGCGCGTCGGGGTTGTCCATCGACGCGGAGATGTCGAGGTCCTTGACCGCGAGCTCGTACTCGCCCCACCACATCTCCAGGGCGCCGCGCCAGGCGAGGAAGGACGCGCGCGAGTGCTCCGGGACGACGACGCTCTTCACGGCCTTGAGCGGGTCGGGATGGCCGACGGCCATCAGGTTCTCCGTCCACAGGCAGCGCGCCTCCCACAGCCACGGGCAGCGCGCGATCACGCCCTGGATCTCCTCGCGCGCCAGGCCGTACAGGTCGAGCCGCCGCAGGAGGATCTCGGCGATGTAGTAACGCATCCAATAATAGCGGGGGGAGACCTTGCTTCCCTGATCGAGGAGCTTTAGCGCCTCGAGGTCGCGGCCCGCGGCCCACTCGAGCGAGGCCAGGCAGAACTCCCGCCACGGCGACTTCAGTCCCTCGCTCTGCTTGCGGTCGAACTGAGCCTTGAGCATCATGTCGCGCAGCTTGCGATAGGTGGTCACCGCCTCGCTGTCGAGCAGCGGGTCGATCTTCGCGAACGACGCGGCGAGTGTCTCGCCTCCGAAGTGGTCTTGGACTGGCATCAGATTAGGGCATCAGGAGTATCGTTCCGATGCGATGGCTGTCTTCACCGTGGAAGAGGCCAGGGCATCCGTGCGATGGGGTCATCGCGCCTTCTTCCCGCGCGGCGCGCTTTCCGCGCGCCCGGTCTTGATCTCAGGCACGAAAAGGGTGAGCGCGGGGTCGAGCTCTCGCTCCTTGCGGCGGAACTCGGCGACGGTCAGCTTCAGGCGCGTCTCGTCGCGGTAGCCGTCGCCGCACTTCAGCGCGTAGAGGACGTGTTCCTTCGGGAAGGCGGCCTCCAGGCGGTCGCAGAAGGCCCCGAACTTGTTCTCCTCCATCACGCGGTTGACGCCGAGGATGATGGCGCCCTTGGAGGCGTCCACGGCGGCGCCGGGCTCGGTCAGGCTGCGCGCGTTCTGCACGGTGAAGCCGCGCTCGCACAGGTCGAGGTCCTCCTGCAGCATGGTCAGGATGCCGTCGATGGAGGAGGGGGCGGTCATGACGCGGTAGGCGTAGCCGGCGTCCTTGCAGCGCTTGGCCATCATGTTCCCTTCGCCGAAGAGCATCGGGTGGCCGTAGGTGACGTAGCCGGTCTGCGAGCCGCGGTCGAGCTCGGCCTTCACCGTCTTCCACACCGTCTCCTGAGGGTTCGCGCCCTTGCCGCCGCCGGTGGCGATGGTGTGCGCGCCGGGGAACACGGCCTCGAGCAGCTCGCGCACCTCGCGCGTGTCGGCCTGGGTGTAGACGGCGTCGCAGCGCTTGAGCGCCATGAGGGTGTTGAGCGTGACCTCGTACGGGCGGTCGATGCCGACGCCGAGCAGCCACAGGCAGCCCTTGCCCTTCTTCGCGGCGGTGGTCCTGGCTTCCTTCATGAATGTCTCCCCGGGGGCGCCGGCCGCCTTGCCGGACTTCGCGATGTGGCCCAAGGCGGCGGCCGCGGCGTCCATCATCTCGTACGACCGTCGCCGCGACGAGCCGGAGCCGGCGCCCGCGATCGCCGCGCGGAGCTCGCCCTGCGCCTCGTCGGTCTTGCCCTCGGCGAGCCAGGCGCGGCCGAGCTGGTAGCGCGCCTCGGGGTCGTTGGGATGCTTCGCGAACTCGGCCCTGGCCTCGGCGGCGCGGCCGAGCGAGAGCAGGACGAGGCCGCGGTCGAGCGAGCTCCCCGCGCCCGCGCCGGACAGCGCGGCGGCCCGGTCGAGGTCGGCGAGCGCGGCGGCCCAGTCGCCGAGGCGGGTGTACAGGTACGACCGGCCGGCGTAGGGCTTGGGCGAATCCGGGGCGGCCTTGATGGCGGCGTCGAAGTCGCGCAGCGCGGCGTCGAAATCGCTTTGGCCGGCGAGGCTGGTCCCGCGCAGGCACAGCAGCTCCCAATCGGCGGGCACGAGGGAGAGGGCCTTGTCGAGCGCGCGCCGGATCGCCTCGTCGGGGGAGGCGGACTGGCCGTTGCCGTGGGAGGCCTTGTCGACCGCGGTCTTGAGCTGGGGCAGCCAGGTCTGGGCCGTCGCCGCGGTCATGGCGCCCGTGAGCGCCTCGAGGTCCTGCTCCGCGGTCCCGGTCACCCCAGTCCCTTGAGCCGCTTCTCGATGGCGGGGCGCTGGTCCCACTCCATCGGGGCGAGCTGCAGCGCGCGCTCCAGGTCGGCGCGGGCCGCCTTGAGGTCCTTCGCCCGCTCGTGCAGGGTCGCGCGCGAGGTCATCGCGGCGGCGGCCGTCGTGCGGCTCTGCGGGGAGGGGACCGCGAGGCAGCGCTCGATGGCCTTCTCGTAGGCGGCGAGCGCCTTGGCGTCCTGCCCGGTCTCTCCGTAGACGACGGCGGCGTTGACCAAGGTCTCCGCGTCCTCGGGCGCGGACTTGAGCGCCGCCTCGAACTTCTTGAGCGCGGCCGCGTGGCCGCCCTTGAGGTACAGCTTCATGCCTTCCTCGTTCAAGCGTCTGAGATCCGCGGGGCGCTCGTACGGGTCCTCGCGTCCGGCGGGGGCTTTCTCCACGGCGGGGGCGGGAGTGCCCGTCCCCTTGGACGACGAGCCGCCGCCCTTGAGCACCTGCAAAGCGCCCTCGTCCTTCGGGCGCAGGGCCAGCACGGCCTCCGCGTCCTTGACCGCCTCCTGCGTGCGTCCCAGGAGGTGCTTGAGGCAGGCGCGCTTGAGGAGCAGCCCCGGGTTCTTCGAGCGTTGGAGCATCAGATCGAGGTACCACAGCGCGCGCACGCGCTGGCGCTCGGTGTAGAACGGCATCGCGTTCTCGGTGATCCAGTCGCGATATTGATCGCCCTCGCGGTCGAGCGGGCGCGCGGCCTTGCCCTTCGGCGGCGCGGGCAGCACGTCGAGCAGGCGCGGGTAGAAGTCGGCGAAGGTGGGGTACTTCTTGCGGTCCTTCTCGTACTCGGCGATGCGCTTCTTGAAGTCGCGCAGGTAGGGCAGGCCGCAGTCCTCCTCGTGCTGGAGCTCCTGGTCGGAGAGCGCGGCGCTGATCTCGAGCGCGACGAGGCGGAGCATGACGGAGCGGACCATGTGCTCCCGGACGTGGTGCATCCAGTTCTGGTACTCGCGCGTGGCCTTCTTCTGCGGGGGCTGCTTCCTGGCGATGTCTTCGCCATAAAGCTCGGTGACGTTGTCGAGGACGCCGTGCGCCGCCTCGTGCCAGACGCGCGCGTGCAGACGGTGATAGGTCGTCGTGATCGGGCCGCTCGTCGGCTCGACGGGGCCGAGGACGGAGATGATGTCGGCCAGGCCGTCCTCGCCGCGCTGGACGATGTTCGCGCCGGTGTCCGACGAGATGAAGGGCGAGAGCACGAACAGGTAGCGCCCCTCGAAGGGCAGGCCGCAGTACGCCTCGATCTTGCCGATGTAGTCCGTCGCCTCGATGTCGGCCTTCATCTTCGCCAGGTCGGCGTCGAGCAGATCGACGTTCTTGGCGAAGAACTCCATGAACTTGGAGTCGATCGCGAAGTCGCGCATGTGCTGCAGCCAGACTTCGAGCTCCTTGTCGCCGCCGACGTAGTGCGCCAGGAAGGCGATGGAGATCTGCGAGTGGGGCTTGAGCTCGGGCAGCGGCGAGAGGCGCATCAGCCCCTGGCCGCGCTGGCCGAGGTCGAAGGCGCGCGAGGAGGGCAGGGCCCGGTGCTTGATCGCGGGGTGGTCCTTATAAGGGGCGAAGTACTTGCGCGCGGCGCGGACGTACTCGATGTCCGGGTGCATGAAGTCCACGGCGTGCGCGGTGCGCTTGGTGAGGTCCCAGGCGAGGAGCTCCATCACGCCGTCGAGCTCGAGGCGCGGGTCGACGCTGAACTGCAGCTTGGAGGCGGCCGCGGGGGTCCGCTTCGGCTTGGAGGGGGAGACGGGCACGGGGGCTACTCCGCCGCTTCCGGCGCGTCCGCGGCCTTCTTCGCCGGGGCCTTGTTGTAGGCCTTGGCCGTCGGCTGCATCTGGAGGAAGCGGGCCTTCAGACCGTCCACCTCGTCCTTCTGCCGTTTGACGTTCTGGTTCTTCGGCTCGATGTTCCGGAAGGTCTGGTGGATGCTCGTGAAGCGCAGTCCGAGTTCGTCGTACTGCGCGACGCAGACTGTGTGCCGCTTGTTGATCCTCGAGGTCTTCTGCCAGAGCAGGTCGTTGAAGGCGACGGGGATCTTGCCCTTGAACTCGGCGTTGAGCGCGGCCTTCTTCTTGTTGAGATCGGACTTCAGCGCGTTTTCGTCGTCGAAGCACTGGCGAGTGTTCTCGAACGCGGCCTTCAGCGCGTTGATCTCGGAGTTCAGATTCCCGGGCGTCGCGACGGGGAGCGAGGGGTCCGACGAGGAACTTCCCATGGGGAGAGACGTCGGCGTCATCGGGTCGGCCGCGAACGCGGCCACGGGAGCGAGAAACAGGAACGCGGCGGGCAGGAGCTGGATTCTCATTTGTGTCCCTCTTTAGACGATTTCTCCGAGTATAACAGAAAATATTGGGGGCAACAATGGATGAGGGTGGGGATATCTACCGATGATAATCAGTCGTCCCGGGAACTGTGATTATCATTAGTTTTTTGGCATTATTTGGCCGCGAACAGGCCCGGGGCGATGGCCTGGGCCCGGGAGAAGAGAGCGGCTGCTTCCGCGGTCTTGCCCGTCTTTTCCAGGCACACCGCCCGGCCGATGAGGCCCCAAACGTTGTTCGGTTCGAGGTCCAAAGCGGCGCCGAATGCCTTCAAGGCTCCGGCCGTGTTCCCTTGATTCAAGAGCGCCTGTCCGAGCCAGACCCAGGCCTGCGCGTACCCCGGCTCGAGCTTCAGCGCGCGCCTCAGCTCGGTGAGCCCCGCCGCCGCCTCGCCCATGGTCAGGCGCAGCTCGCCGTGCCAGGCGAGGATCCAGAAGCAGCCCGGGGACAGGCGCAGCGCGTGGTCGAGGTCGGCCCGCGCGCCGGGCAGGTCGCCGGCGGCGCGGCGCACGCCGCCGCGCCAGGCGTACACCCAGTCGAGCTTCTCGTCTTTGAGGACGAGAGGCCCCTGCGCGCCCATGAAGTCGTAGTCGCACGAGCAGCGCGTGTCGAGGCGCATCGCCTCGAGCAGGTCGTTTAGGCCCTTCTCGCGGGCGCCGAGCTCGACCTGGATCTGGCCGCGCAGGGCCTTGAACCAGGCGTTGTGGGGCTGGAGCGTGACGCCGGTGTTGATGTCGGCGAGGGCTTCCTTGAGACGGCCGGCCTTGCGCAGGATCTCGGCGCGCCAGCCGCGGGCGTAGGCGTCGGTGCCGCCGGCCTCCGCCTCGCGCGTGTCGGCGAGCGCGCCCTCCAGGTCGCCCTTCTGGCGCCGGGCCTTCGCGCGCACGATGCGCGCCCACGGCCAGGACGCGTCGCGCTCCATGGCCTTCGTCGCGGCGGCGATGGCCTCGTCGTAGCGGCCGAGGCTGCGCAGGCACTCGCTCTTCTGGACCCAGGCGGATGCCGAGGACGGGTCGAGCGCGAGGGCGGCCTCCGCGTCCTTCAGGCCGCCCTCGAAATCCCACAGGTGGCGCCGGAACTCGACGCGGCCCGACAGCGCGTCGGCCGAGCCCGGCTGGAGCTCGACGATGGCGCTCTGGTCGGCGAGGGCCAGGTCGTAGCGGCCCAGGCAGCGGTAGGCCTCGGCGCGCAGGCCGTACAATTCCGCGCTTTCTCGCTCCGCGAGAAGAGCCCCGTAGATCTCGGCGGCTTCCTGATGACGGCCCTCTTTTTGGAGGGCGCGGGCTTTCTCGACGAGGGCGTCAGGCGCGGAGGGGGCCGCCGCCGCGGGTGCCGGCTTGCGCAGGAGAGCCTTGACCTCTTTGAGCTCGGCGGGGGAGAGGAGGCCCGGCGCCTCGGCGGACTTGGCGAAGTCGGCGCGGCCCTCGGCGGCGTAGCCGTGCTTCAAGTACAGCTTGCCGCGGTAGTACAGGGCGAGGGCGTTGCCCGGCTGGAGCGACAACGCCTGGTTCAGGTCCGACATCGAGCCTTCGCGGTCGCCGGTCCGCAGGCGGACGGCGCCGCGCCACAGGAAGGCGTCGGCGAACTTCACATGGACCTCGATGGCCTTGGACAAAGAGGCCTCGGCGGCGGCGTCGCGGCCGAGGCGGTACTCGGCCTCGCCCTTCCAGCTCAGGATCCAGGCGGAGTTGGTCTCGAGTTCCAGCGCCCGCTCGAAGTCGGCGATGGCGGCCTTGAGGTCGTCACGGAGCATCCGCGCGCGTCCGCGCCAGGCGTAGGCGAAGGCGGATTCCGGGTCTCGCCGGATGGCCGCGTCGAAGTCGGCGAAGGCGTCTTTCCACTTGCCGAGCTCGCCGCGCGTGCGGCCGCGCAGGATCAGGGCCTCGGGCGGGCAGGTCTTCAGCGCGAGGGCGCGGCTTAAGTCCTTCTCGGCGCGGGCGAAGTCGCGCAGGCGCATCATGATGTCGCCGCGCCAGAGATGGGCCAGAGCGTTCTTCGGAGAGCGCCTGATCTCGGCGTCGAGCTCCTGGAGCCCGCGGGCGAAGCTCTTCGGCTCGGCCTCCCAGAGGTACTTGGGGTTCAGCGCGCTCGCGCGCTGGATGTCCTCGAGCGCCTCGGCGGTGCGGCCCAGGGCGCGGTAGGCGTGCATGCGCTCGAACAGGCACAGGTCGATGGTGTGCGGCTTGAGCGCGATGGCGATGCCCAGGTCCGCGACCGCGGCCTTCGGCTCTCCCAATAATCGGCGCGCGCTGCCGCGCCAGGCGTAGGCCAGCTCGTAGCCGGGCGACAGCTTCACGGCCAGGTCGAGAGCCTTGGCGGCCCCCGCCGCGTCGCCGGTGCGGCGCAGGAACTCGCCGTGCCAGGCGCGGATCCAGCCGGTCTTCGGCTCGAGGGCGACGGCTTTCTTCAGGGACTCGGCGGCGGAGCGGAAGTCGCCCAAGGTGATCTGGCAGCGGGACAGGTAGGCCCAGACGAAGCCGCGCGACGGCTCGAGCTCGGCGGCGCGGCGCAGGTCCTCGAGGGCGCCCAGGTTCTCGCCGATCTCCGGCCCGCGGCGCACGTCGGCGCGGAACACGTAGGCCCAGGAATCGTCGGGGTGCGCCTCGATGTGGCGCGTCGCGGCGTCGAGGCTCTGACGGGAGTCGGTCTTGAGCGCGTGCAGGCCGAGCATCACGAAGAGCAGGCCGCAGTTCTCGTCGAGGCGCATCGCCTCCATGCAGTCGGAGAGGCAGCCGTCCCGGTCGCCCAGCTCGAACCTGCAGATGCCGCGCAGGCGCCAGCCCCACTCGAGACCGGGGTCGAGGCGCAGGGCCTTGCTCAGCGGGGCGAGGGCGTCTTTTTGGCGCTTGAGCTTATAAAGGATGAGACCTTGGACGGCGGGCGGCAGGGCCTCGCGCGGCAGGCGTTTCGCGGCGGCCTCGGCGTCCTCGAGCGCGGCCTCGAAGGCGCCCTTCGTCATCCGGGCCAAGGACAGCCACAGGCGCCACCAGCCGTTTTCCGGCTCGAGCTCGACGGCGCGCTCGATGCCGGCGGCGGACGTGTCTCCCGCGGCGGCCTTCAGCTCCCAGCGCCAGGCGTGGGCGGCGGCGAGGGACGGGTCGGCCTTGAGCGCCGCGTCGAGGTCGGCCGCGGCGCGCGCCGTCTCGCCCAGCACGCGCAGCAAGCGCCCGCGCTCGGCCAGCTTTCGGGGGGAGGGCTTCGCGGGGAAACGGGCCAGCGCCGCGCGGTAGTCGTCCTCGTGGATGATCCCGTGGCGGCCGGGAAGATGCGCGGTGGAACGGCCCAGGAAAAAGTGCCGGCCGAGGGTCTCCACGAGCGTGTCGGGGGGGAAGGTCTTCATGGTTCGGGCGCGTAAAGCTTAGCCGTTTTGAGCGCGCCTGTTCAGGGGGAATGGGCCCGTGGGGAACCGTATTTTGGGGGGCTCACAAATCATCGTCGCTATCGCAACCTTGTCGGGGGAGGTGGCCATAGGAAACGAGCGATGGGCCGAATTGCCCTTAAAAAACCATCGGTCTTCTTCCCTTGACGCCCCTGTTATTTTGACCTACCCTGTCTCAAGAGATGCGTAGATTAGAACTTTGGGGCCTGCTCCTGGCCGCGGCGTTGGTCCTGGTCCCCTCCGCGTCGCGGGCGGACTCGCGGGCGAACAAGTACTACTACGAGGACATCGTCCAGCCGTTCTTCGCCCTGGACCCGGACCGCCCCGGCTTCTACCGCAACCAGCGCCCCTCCTCGAAGGACTCCAGCTTCTCCGTCGTGAAGGCGACGGACGCGTTCCGCGTCTTCGTCCTCGGCGGCTCGATAGCGTCCTTGCTCCAATATTCCGGGGAGAAGCGGGAGTTCGCGCAGGCCCTGCGGGCCGTCCTCCCGGGGAAGAAGGTCGAGGTGATCAATTGCGGCATGGCCGGCTACGACAGCTACCGCGAGGCCTTGGTGGAGCAGGAGGTGCTCGAGTACTCTCCCGACCTGATCGTCTTCCTGACCGGCCACAACGAGGGCATCGCCTCCGCGCCGATCCCCATCTGGGTCATGCGCGCCCAGGAGAGGCTGAGCCGCCTGTCGGCCTACCGCGCGCTGGTGAAGACCTTCCAGCCGAGGAAGGCGGGGGACATCAAGTACGACGAGGCCGCCGCCGACGCCCGCGACGCGGCCTTCGAGCGGAACCTGTCCGAGAACATCCGCCACGCGCGCGAGCGCGGCGTGCCCGTCGCCGTCGTCGTGCCTCCGCGCAACTACCGCGAGCCGGCCGAGGTCGGGCGCTCGCCGTACGACGCGGAGTTCCTCCCGGGCTGGGTGAGCTTCCTGAAAGGATCGTACGAGGACGCGCGCCGCGGGTGGAAGGCGTCGCTCGAGTCCGCGCCCCGCGGCGGCGAGCACGGCGCCTTCACCTGGGGCTTCATCGCGCGCGCCGAGGAGAAGCTGGGCCTGCTCGACGAGGCGCGCGCGTCCTTCGACCGGGCGGCCCTGCTCGACCGCTCGGCGATCTGCGGCAAGCTGTGCCAGGACATCCTGCGCCGGACGGCGAAGGGCGAGGGGGCCTTCCTCGTCGAGGCCGACGCGATGTTCCGCGCGCTGGCGCACCCGCGCGCGCCGGGGCTGGAGACCTTCAACGACCGCATGCACTGGAAGCCGCGCTTCAACTGCCTGATGTCGTCGGAGCTGATCGCGGCGATGCGCGCCCAGCCGGGGCTCGGCGCGCTGCCGTGGGACGAGGGGCGCGTCCGGGCGCTCAGGGCCTCGTGCCCGAAGCCCGGCGGACCCGGGGACGAGAGCGACGACCTGCGCGTGCTGAGCTACGCGCTGATGGGCCTCTCCTGGCCCGACCTGAGCCAGCTCTCGACGGTGTCGGTGTTCTATCTCCAGGCCGTGCGCGCCCATCGCCCGCGCTGGTTCAAGGACGTGCACGAGCTGATGCGCCGGACGCAGAACCCCCAGACCCAGGTGTACGGCATCGCGATGGCCCCGGAGGCCCTCATCCTGCCCCGCTTCTACTGGCACATCGGCGAGGTGAGGATGCTGGAGAAGGACTATGCCGGCGCGGCGCGGGACCTGCGCAAGGCCATCGAGCTCGATCCGTCCTTGAGCTGGGCGCGTCTGAGCCTCGCCGTCGCCGTCGCCCTGGGCGGCGACGGGAAGGCGGGGCTGGCGCTGCTCAAGGAAGCGAGCGAGCGCTCCCGCGGCGGGCCGCGCCACGACGCCGTGCAGGCCGCGGCCGTCGCGGCGGGCGCCGCGCTCGGCCTCGCGGGAGCCGAGCAGGTCTCGGCGTCGGAACCCGAGCACTGGATCAAGAAGGCCGAAGCCGCGGGGGACCCCGCCGCGGCGCTGGCCGCGCTCGAGCGCGCCCGCGCGCAGTCTCCCCAGCCGCATCAGCTGCGCTCCATCGCCCAGCGATACTTCATGCTCCGCGACTACGGGAAGTTCCTCGAGGTCTTCGACCCGCTCATCGCCGCCTACCCGCGCGACGCCGACCTGTGGCTGTCGTGCGCGGAGGCGGCCTTCTCGCTCGGACGCCGGGACAAGGGCCTCGAGGCCCTGGGCCGCGCCGAGGCGCTGACGCCCGACGAGGGACAGAAGCGATTGATCGCGGGCCTGCGCGCCCGGTTCCCGAAATGAAAAAAGCTAACATCCCTCGGCCCGACGGAGACGACCCCGAGGTGGGACGATGATGGAAGGAGCCGGCATCCTGATACGCGTCACCCAGCTGTACGCCTGGGCCGTGTTCCTTTCCTCGTGGGGCCAGATGGGCTGGGTGGACTGGAAGGAGCAGAAGATCCGCAACCAGTACATCATGTTCTGGCTGAAGCTCATCCTGCTCGGCTACGCCCTCATCCTGGGGCAGTCCCTGCTCGGCGCGCTCGGCGTCATCAAGGTGTTCATCCTGCGCGACTACTACCTGGCCCTGGCCGGCCACGCGGGCTTCTCGGCCGCCGCGGCGTACCTGCTGTGGCGCCTGCGCATCTGGCCCGCCGGCGACGTCAAGCTCTTCGTGCTCCTCGCGCTGTGCTACCCGCTGATGCGCATCCCCGGCTCGTTCCGCTCGGGCCTCCTCTTCCTCGAGGTGCTGATCAACGTCTTCGTGCCCGCCGCCGCCTTCCTGTTCCTGACCGCCTGCGAGTACCTGTGGCGCACGCGCTTCGCCCACTACAAGAGCCACGTCACGGGCCTCATCCGCGCCTACTACAAGGACTTCCGCTTCCCCGAGTTCGACTTCTCGCGCTTCCGCTTCAAGTCGTTCGGCGCGGGGCTGCTCCCGGCGGAGGCGTTCACGCTGGCCAACGCGCGGGCCGCGGCCGCCGTCGTCCGCGGCAAGGCCTGCTGGCTGCGCGACCAGGTCAAGGCCGAGGTCGGCGGCTGGCTCAAGGCCTACCGCGAGAAGCCGCTGCAGCTCGTGCTCGACGCGCTGTCCTGGCTGTCGATGATGGCGGTGATGTCGATGATCTCCTACTACCTCAACGACGTCATCACCTCCAACGTGCTCAAGACCCTCGTGTGCTTCGCCTTGATGTTCACCTGGAGCCGCATCTGCCAATCCGTCGGGACCGGCTGGGCGCTCGGCACGGTGTTCGGCGTCTGCGCGGTGGTCCTGTGGCGCCACCCGAACCTCGACCTCCCCGCGCTGGCCGTGATCTTCGGGCATCTCACGGTGTTCAGCCTGTGCATCCTCCTCGGCGTCCAGCTCGCGTTCAAGATCATCGCCGGCAAGACCGGCTACGTCTTCCTGCCCTTCCTGATGATGCTGCCGGGCCTGATCCCCTGGCGCCTGCTGTTCTCGACGGTATGGTCGTGGGCCGTCGGAGGCTGGCACTGGCTCGCGGCCCTGGGCCGCGGGATGTCGATGCCCGCGGCACCCGCCCTTCCGGCCCTGCCGGCGGTGACCTTGCCGAGCTTCGGCGGCTTTACGGCTCCGGCGTGGGCCGCGGCCATGGACCTGTCCGTGCTCTCGATCTGGGCGGTGATGGGGCTGTTCTTCGGGCTGGCGCTGGTGTTCGTCAAGATCTGGGACGCCGAGTCCTACAAGAGCGTGCCCATCGCCCACATCGACCGCTTCATGACGCTCGGCCCCTCGCTCGTCGAGCGCATCGAGGCCGACGAGGACTTCCGCGACGAGCACTTCTCGACCTTCTACGCCGACGGCCTGACGGGCGAGCAGGCCGAGGCGCTGCGCGAGTGGTGCGGCTCCGAGGGCATCGAGACCGTGCCTCTCGCCCCCACGATCTCCTTCGCGAACTGGATCTTTCTGGGCTATTTCCTGACCCGTCTGCTCGAGGGCCATGTGCTGAGGTTCCTCTATTGAATAACTTGGACGAGAAGCGCTGGATCTTCGGCGGCGGCCTGAGCCCGGAGTGGGCCTGGGTGGTCAAGCGCCGGCGCGAGCTGGCGCTCGCCGACCTGGCCCGCATCGAACGGGACTACCTGAAGAACGCGCCCGCGGGCGTCAAGAAGCGGCGCTACGCCGCGGGCCTGCGCTACTTCCTGAGGACGAAGTCTCCCGAGCGCGACCGCCTGGCCGTGCATCCCTGCTTCGACTACTGGCTCGACCTGCACGCGCGCCATTTCGGCGCGCCCGTCCAGGAGAGCGACTGGCACCTCCAGTTCGGCCTGTTCCAGAGCTTCCCGGCGGCGTTGGCGTTGTCGCGCGGCGACCGCCTGGAGCTCGACGCCACCGCCGACCCCGATGGCCGCTTCTTCCTGTACGGCACGCCCAGGTTCCTGCAGGCCGGGCCCACGGCCCCGCTGGCGCTCAAGACGGCGGGGGGGAAGCTCTCGCTCGGGGGCAAGCCCGCCCGCCTCGAGTCGCTCGTCGAGGCCGTCCCCGGCGTCGTCGCCGACGACCGCGGCTGGCTGATGGTCCACGGCGTCACCATGCACGGGCTGGTCGCTTTGGACGACACGGAGCGCGCGCGCTTCGCCGCGGTGCTCGGGGAGGCGTTCTGCGACCTCGCCGGGCGCGACCACGGCCTGTACTCCGAGATGCGCGACCTGCTCTTCTCGCTCGTCCCGCTCAAGAACCCCGTCGAGCACGGCAGCGTCAGCTCCTCGTACGTCAACCTGCGCGGCCTCATAGCGCTGTCCCACTCCGAGGACCGCATCCTCCAGGCCGAGACCCTCATCCACGAGTTCTGCCATCAGAAGATGAACCAGCTGCTCGTCGTCGACGCGATCCTGCTGCCGGGGCAGAGCGGCCAGGTGTTCTACTCCCCGTGGCGGCCCGACGCCCGACGCCTGCGCGGCCTGCTCCTGGGCGCGCACGCGTTCCTCAACGTCGCGCGGTACGTCGCCACCACGCTCGCGCGCGAGGAGTTCCCGGTCGAGCAGAAGATCGAGCTGATGGTCAACGTGGCCCTGCGTCTCAACCAGGTCGAGGCCGCGCTCAAGGGCCTGACCGGCTACGGCTCCTTCACCGAGTTCGGCCGCCGCTTCGTGATGGGGATGTGGACGGAGCTCGGGATCCTGCGCCACTCGGTGCTGTGGTTCCCCGCCGCTTTGCTCAAGGAGCAGGCCGCCGCCGCGGCCGCGCACCGCAAGAAGTACGCGCTCGGCGACACCGGCTTCTACAAGGACGCCGCGCTCGTGGACAAGGTCAAGCGCGCGGCCTTCCTGACCCCCGAGGAAGAGTGATGAACACGAAAGAACGGATCGAATGGACGAAGGCCGTGGGCGCGTGCGTGCCCGGCGCCGACGTCAAGGCTATGCTCGCCGCCGCCGAGGCGCTCGACGGCCCCGGCCGCTGGGAGGTCTCCGTGCGCGGCGGGGGGCTTCACGCCGTCGGCCTGCGCTTCTTCGGCGCCGGCGACCACGCCGCCTGGAGCAAGACGGCGCTCAAGCCGTTCGGGCTCGAAGGCCCCGCGCCGGACGCTCCGGTCGAGGGCTACCCGTGGGTCGCGGCCGCCTGGGACCTGAAGACCGGGCGCTGGGCCTCGGTCCGCCTGTGCGGCGCCGCGCGCGGGACGAAGCTCAAGGCCGGCCAGGCCCTCGCCTGGGATTTTAAGGCGGGCGGAGAGCCTCCGGTTCGGCGCGCGCTGAGCCCGGTCCCGTTCAAGGCGGGCATATTCGATGAGCCGGTCCTCGACGACGCGCTCGAGGCGTTCTCCCGGCTGAGCCCTCTGGCCGCCCTGACCCTCGAGCCGCCGGGCTGGTCGCTGCGCCTCGCGCGTCCGCTGCGCTGGCCGATGTTCGCGCGCTGCGACGTCTCGGCCGCCTTCACGCCGGCCGGCTCCCAGCTCGCCATGTTCCTGCTCGACCGGAGCGTGACCGAGCTGGCTTTCGACGGGGAGGCCCTATGGGCGCATTGCGCGGGATGAGGAAGAAGGTCTGCGTCCTGGCCAGCGGCGGCTTCGACAGCGGCGTGCTGCTGGCCGACTACCTCGAGCG